>Ga0129308_1002741_pt1 | contig 14125 bp, 12 predicted proteins | sample L827metagenome_FD_94440 | JGI IMG/M metagenome (GOLD analysis project Ga0129308, IMG submission 94440) | Ring-tailed lemur group fecal microbial communities from Wisconsin, USA - L827 metagenome | ecosystem: Host-associated > Mammals > Digestive system > Large intestine > Fecal | place: USA...
CTGGACAAGCTGGCAGGTGTTGCAGAGCCTGAAAAGAAGCGCAAGATCATCGGTGCGGAGTTCATCCGCGTGTTTGAGGAAGAGGCGCGCAAGCAGGAAGGCATTGAATTTCTGGCACAGGGGACGATTTACCCCGATATTATCGAGAGCGACGGCGTAAAGGCGCATCACAATGTGGGCGGCTTGCCGGAGGATCTGAAGTTTGAACTGGTGGAGCCTTTGAAGTTCCTGTTTAAGGATGAGGTCCGCGTAGTAGGCAAGGCGCTCGGCCTGCCGGACGGCATGGTATACCGCCAGCCTTTCCCCGGCCCCGGTCTCGGTGTACGCTGTCTGGGCGCGATCACCCGTGACCGTCTGGAGATCGTCCGGGAGTCGGATGCGATCCTGCGCGAAGAGTTTGCGAAGAACGGGCTGGAGGGCAAGGTATGGCAGTATTTCACCGCTGTGCCGGATTTTCGTTCCGTCGGCGTTTCAAACGGTGCGCGCACCTTCGCATATCCCGTCATTCTGCGCGCGGTCAATACGGTGGATGCCATGACTGCGACAGTGGAGAATGTGCCCTTTGAGCTGCTGGAGCATATCACGGACCGTATCACCCATGAGGTGCCCGGCGTGAACCGTGTGCTCTACGATCTCACGCCCAAGCCGTGCGGGACGATTGAGTGGGAATAATGAAATATATCGTAAATAAAAGCAGTTTGTGGAAGCGCACAAGATGAAACAGATTGCAAATTTGTGGAGGTTTAAAGATGAAAAAACGAATTAACTACTCAGTACAGTTGAGATAAACTGTTAGCAGATTGTACTGAGGGAAAATAACTTGCTGGCAGTCACAACTGTACTGATTATCTGTTATGAATAAAATTAAAGATAATAAGAAAAGGAGTACAGTTATGCGCTACATAAAACAAATTGTAAATAGAAACAAAAAACTGGTATTTGTATACCTTGTAATCGGTTTGTTTAACGCTTTTATGGTAAATTTTAAAGCGGATTATTTCCGGAAAGTCATTGATGCGCTGGCAGAACATACACTTGCACCATACAAAGTTATGATTTACGGGAGTGTTCTTTTTATTACTTATCTCATGAATTATGCAGATGAGTATCCTGCGAAAAAATTGGAACATGGTATTTTTCTTGATTTCAAATTGATGGGACTTGAGAAAATCAGTAGGATAAGTTATCAGGAATACCAAAAACTTGGAACAGGAAAGCTGGTGCAGCGGATTGAAAACGGAGCAGACGCAGGAAAAGGTGTTGTATTCGATTTTGGGTTTGCAGTGATCAGGAATTTATTTCCGACAGTTTTATTCAGTATTTTGTTTATTTGGAAGATTGATAGAAGAATAACCATTGTTTTATTATTGGGCTATATTATCATTTTCTTTGTAACCAATATTCTTTTAAAATTTTTATACCAGATGAAAGAACGAATCTTGAATAATGAGGAGGAGTTAAACCGCTTTTTAGTGCGTGGATTTATGGAAATGGTGGTATTCCGAATGGAGCACCAGTTCCCGAATGAACTGCGAAAGGCACAAGGAGCAAAGAAAGAAATTGTTGATACGAAGGTTAAAATGAATATGATTCATGAAGCCTTTTTTACAATTTTTGCACTTCTTGTTGCGTGTCTGGATATTGCAGTTTTAGTGTACGCATGGAAGACAAAAAACTTATCTGTAGGTTCGGTTGTTGCTTTGATAACATTGATTGATAATGCCTATACACCGATTGCGGTTTTTAATGTAATTTATGTACAGTACAAATTGAATCGGGCTGCTTTCTTCAGGTATGAAGAATTTTTGGATATGCAAGATGATAAGCAACTTGCCAATGGAATTGTTCCTCAAACCTTTTCGGGGAAAATATCCGTCAGGAGATTGTCGTTTCGGTATGGAGAAAGGCAGATATTGAATAATATCTCATTTGAAATACGGTCGGGTGATAAAGTAGCCTTTGTGGGTGAAACGGGTTCCGGTAAATCAACAATTATAAAGTTACTTACAGGTTTATTAAAATATGATGAAGGCGAGATTCTGCTGGATGGCGAGAGCCTTGCCGGTATATCGTTAGAGGCTTTGTATGGAAGAATGACTTATTTGTCACAGGAAGCTCCCGTTTTTGATGGTACAGTAAAAGAAAATATTGTATTTGACAGGAACGTTCCGGATAAGGAAGTCAGAAAAGTATTAGAACGGGTAGAACTTTTGTCTTTGGCTGATGGGTTACCGAATGGCATAGATACGCAAATCGGGGAAAAAGCATCTTCGCTTTCCGGTGGAGAACGGCAACGCCTTGCATTATCGCGTATTTGGTTTAAGGACTCGGATATTGTCATTTTGGATGAAGCAACTTCGGCGCTGGATAATCTGACAGAGGGTGTTGTCATGAAACAAATATTGGAGTATCTGTCGGATATAACAGTCCTGGCGGTCGTTCATCGCTTCACAAATATACAAAATTTTGACCGTATTTTGGTATTCAGAGATGGGAAAATTGTAGGACAAGGTACATTTGATGAATTGATAAAAAATGATGAATATTTCGCACAACTTTATCGCTGCAGCATGGAAGAACAGGTAAAATAATTATGCCTTTGCAACGAAGGACACGTCGAGCGGGAATAATGATGAGATTGAGAAATTGGAAGTTGCGGAGAATTTAAAATGTTGAGATTAAGACCTTACAAATATACAGATGCCGGTACAATCCTTTTACAGCATTTGATGAAAGCGGTATTGTCGGTTTTGCAGAAGCAGTCGATGCAGAGATAGTTTTTGCAGAATTGGAGAAAAAGCATTTTGGATAAATACAAGGTAAAGGTGCATTGACGAACCGTATAAAACGGTTTATGCGGTAACGATACAGTATCAGGGAAGAAATCTATAAGATAAGCACTAAATGACAAAGTAAATCATTTGGTGCTTTCTTCATTCATAATGTGTTATACTTTGTTATGTGATTGTGCTTTTTTTGCCCTCACAAGGGTTCATAAAGCATTATAACAGTTTATATATGCCTTAAGTTATTTGAGAATTGTCCGAAGGATAGAAAGGATATAATATGATTTATAAAAACCCTGTTATCAAAGGCTTTAATCCTGACCCGTCAATTTGCAGAGTGGGAAGTGATTACTATTTAGCAACAAGTTCGTTTGAGTATTTCCCCGGAATACCAATTTATCACAGCAGTGATTTAATAAATTGGACAATGATAAATCATTGTGTTTCAAACCCGCAGCAATTTGATTTCAGCGCCTTTGGAAATTCAGGCGGTATATGGGCGCCTACGATACGGTATAATAATGGCCGGTTTTATGTAACGGCAACTATTGATAAGCTTGGAAATATGCTAATGCACACGGACGACATATACGGAGAATGGTCTGCGCCTGTTTTCGTGAAAATGGGAGGAATAGATCCGTCAATATATTTTGAGGATAACCACACCTATTACTGTACAAATGAAAATAGCGGAAACGGCGAAGCGATTACAATATGCGAAATAAATCCCGACACGGGAGAGCTTATTGGGGAAAAAGCTGAAATATGGCACGGAACAGGGCAAGGCTGGCTGGAAGCTCCTCATATTTATAAAATAAGAGAGTGGTATTACATATTCACCGCAGAGGGCGGCACTTCGCATAATCATATGGTTACTGTCGGCAGAAGCAAAACACTTTTCGGGAATTATGAAAAATGCCCGTTTAATCCGCTGCTCACAAACCGAAACGATACTTCAAAAGCGATACAATGCGCCGGACATGCGGATCTGATTGATGATGAAAACGGAAATTGGTATATTGTACACCTTGGAACAAGACCGTGCAATAATACAAAATCAAATCTCGGCAGAGAAACTTTTTTAACCCCCGTACAATATAAAGATGATTGGTTTTATGTTGATGACGGCAAAGCAAAAATTGAAAATGAAATAAGTATCGACACAGAGCAGGAGGATAACAAAGCTTTTTCAGCCGATTTTACAAATTCAAGCTTTGAAAAGGAGTGGCTGTTTTTAAATTATGAACAGGTTTCAAAAATGGGCAGGCTTGTTTTAAAACCGACAGAGAGCAATATTACATTCGCTGCCATAAGACAACCTGACATTCAATGCTCTATAAAAACTATATGTGAATTTACTCCTCAAAATGATGACGCGGAAGCAGGCTTGATGATATATCTGCAATCTGATTTTAATTACCGAATATGTAAAAAAAGATATGCCAATGGAGATTACATAGTCGTACAAAAATACGCGGAGGATTTTTCTCAAATAATATATAAGAGAAAGACACAAAGCAGCACATTTACATTTCAGGTTAAGGCGGATAAAGATTACTATTATTTTTACTGTTCTGAAAACAACGCGCCTATACAGGAAATATGCAAAGCGTCAACCCATTTTCTATGTGTGGAAATGCCGGCCAGATGTTTCACAGGTACAATAGTCGGCGTATATACAATAGGAGATAAGGCAGAATTTTTATGTTTTGAGGCATGCTACTGATACCGGAAAGCTGTACTGCAAACAGGAGGAAACGATGAAAAAGAAAGACCCCGTATATATCACAGGACACCGTCATCCGGATACGGATTCTATTGCATCATCCATCGCATATGCTTTTTTTAAACGCTCCCTTGGCGTGCAGGCGATTCCCTGCCGGCTGGGTGCGGTCAATGAGGAAACCCGCTATCTGCTTGCAAGATTTGGGTTTCAGGAGCCCGTTCTGCTAAGGGATGCCCGGATGAAGCTGTCCGAGATTGCGATGGATTCCCCGATTGCCATTACGCCGGACACCACTATCTATGAAACGCTGCAGATCATGCAGAGGGATAACCGCGCTTACTGCGGAGTAGTGGATGAAAACCAGCGTCTTGTGGGACTGGTGACCAAGTCCGATATTGCGGTGGTGGGGCTGGGGGATACGGCCATGTCCATTGAGATTCTGGCGCATACCGCCACTGAGAACATCCGGAAAACGATCGACGGCACGGTGATTTATGATGATGAACAGGCGTCCATCAACGGAAAAGTCAGCATCGTTGCCATGACAGAGCTGGATCATCTGGAACGCTATGATGTCAGAGAGCGGATTGTGATCGTCGGAGCAAACGCGCAGGCGCAGAAGAAGCTCATTGAGCTGGGCGCCGGAATGCTGATTGTCGTATGGTCCGATCAAATCGAGGAAAGCGTCGTTCAAACTGCAAAGAAATACCACTGTCCGATCATCTGTTCCGGCCATGGCAGCATGAACACGTCCCGCTATCTGTATTTTGCGCCATCCGTAGAGCGGATCATGAAGAAAAAGCTGATCTCCTTCCATTCCAATGAATTGGCGGAGGATGTGGGAGTTAAGATGCTGCGCAGCCGTTACCGTATTTATCCGGTGACGGATCAGGAGAACCGGCTTGTAGGTTATATTTCCAGATACCATATCATGGATGCGCCGAAGCGGAAGCTGATCCTTGTGGATCATAATGAGTTTTCCCAGTCCGTCAATGCCGTGGAAAAAGGGGATGTGCTGGAGGTGATCGACCATCACAGGATCAACGATTTTTCAACCTCCGGTCCGGTGGCATTTAGGAATGAAATTGTAGGTTCCACGGCGACCATCGTTGCTACGATTTTTCGGGAAAATCAGATACCGATTCCCGCAAGTCTGGCGGGCCTGCTTCTTGGAGCGGTTTTATCGGATACCATGAATTTCCATTCACCAACGACTACCGGGAAGGATAAATCTACTGCCAATATTCTGGCGGCGATTGCGGATCTGGATATTGACACGTTTGCGGAAGAACTGTTCACCGTCACTTCCGGGCAGGAGCAGGCCAGCCTCTCCGATATGATCAATCAGGATTTGAAGGTTTATGATATTCATTCCTGCAAGCTTTCCATTTCACAGGTGATTGTCCCGTCTGCGAAAAAGACATGGTCAAACGAGCGGGAAATCGTGAACGCTTTGGATCGTTTTGCCCAAAAGAAGCGGATCGACCTGGCGGTTCTGGTGTTTACCAGCATTCTGGAAAACGGCTCCGTCATCTATGCGGGAGGCGTCCGCGCACCCTGGGCGGTTGAGGCCTTTCCGGACAGGGAGGGAAAGGAACACACCTTTCAGGAAAAGCTGCTTTCCCGCAAGCAGCAGATTCTTCCCACGCTCACTGCGGTGATTGCCGATTACATGGGAGGATGAGCGATGTAACAGTTCAGCCTTCCGGCTAAACCGTTACTGAATCCAGCCCATTTTAAGTTCGCCTTCGGCGAAGGGCTGGATTCTTCTCTGCCTTCACTCCTTTTTACGGACTTTGCAGCGAGTGCAAAGTCCTGGGCTGAACTGTTGCTGAGCGATACCTTAGATGAGCGCTCCTTTCGATAAATTTCTTGACAGTCCCGGAATATGGGCGTAAACTGTCAAAGAATATACGAGCGGAGGAAGCCATGTTTACCGTAAGAACGATGCAGATTGAAGATTATGACAAGGTATATGCGCTGTGGATGACGATCAGAGGATTTTCCATCCGCAGCATTGATGATTCCAGAGAGGGCGTGGCGCGTTTTTTGCGGCGGAACCCTTCTACCAGCGTGGTGGCGGAGATGAACGGCAAAGTGGTGGGCGCCATTTTGTGCGGACACGACGGCAGAAGAGGCTGCCTGTATCATGTATGCGTGCAGGAGGAATACCGGATGCTTGGCATCGGCAAGGCGATGGTGGTGGCGTGCATGAAGGCGCTTAAGGCGGAAGAGATCAGCAAGGTTTCCCTGATCGCCTTTACGAAGAACGATGTGGGCAATGCGTTCTGGCGGTGCATCGGCTGGACGAAACGGGAAGACTTAAACTATTATGACTTCGTTTTGAACACAAAAAATATTGAAAAGTTTAATGCATAACTATTGCATATTATTCAATTATGATGTATATTTATACAAGTCGGCGCGATGGCAGCGCCGGCTTGTGTGCAATGTAGGCGAGAGCGATTGACAGGAAGGGAGATCGATATGGAATTTATCACAGGCGGCGTGACCGCAGCGAAGGGTTTTTTTGCAGCAGGCGTGGAAGCGGGTGTGAAATATCAGAACAGAAAAGATATGGCGATGGTGTACAGCAGAGTGCCCTGTAAGGCGGCAGGCGTGTTCACCAGCAACGTGGTGAAGGCGGCTCCGGTTTTGTGGGATAAAAAAGTGGTAACGCAGAGCGCGGCGGCACAGGCGGTCGTGGTAAATTCCGGGATTGCCAACGCCTGTACCGGAAAGCAGGGGCTGGAATACTGTGAGAAGACGGCGGCAGCGGCAGCGGAAGCGCTCAATATCGCGGCGGACAGCGTGCTGGTCTGCTCCACCGGCGTGATCGGAATGCAGCTTCCCATTGAAAAGCTGGAAGCGGGCGTAAAGAAGCTTGCCGGTGTGTTGGCGCCCACGCCGGAAGCGGGTACGCTTGCTGCACAGGCGATCATGACAACGGATACGGTTTCCAAAGAGGTGGCGGTACAGGTGGAGATCGGCGGCAAAACCGTGACGGTGGGCGGCATGTGCAAGGGCTCTGGCATGATTCATCCCAATATGTGCACGATGCTCGCGTTTGTGACGACGGATGTGAATATCTCGAAGGAACTTTTGCAGGAAGCGCTGAGCGCGGATGTGCAGGATACCTTCAACATGGTTTCCGTGGATGGGGACACTTCCACCAACGATACGCTGCTGGTGCTGGCAAACGGCCAGGCGGGCAATGCCGGGATCACGGAAAAGAATGAGGATTATGATGCTTTTGTAAAAGCGCTTCACGCTGTGAATGAGACGTTGTCAAAAAAGATTGCCGGAGACGGCGAGGGAGCGACCGCTTTGTTTGAGACGAAGGTCGTTCATGCGGATACAAAAGAAAATGCGAAGGTGCTTGCGAAGTCCGTCATCACTTCCAGCCTGGTGAAGGCGGCAATTTACGGACACGATGCCAACTGCGGAAGGATTCTGTGTGCACTGGGCTATTCCGGCGTATCGTTTGACCCGGAGAACATTGATCTGTATTTGATGAGCAGTGCCGGAAAAATTCAGACCTATCAGGACGGCGCAGCACTGGATTTTGATGAGGAAGAGGCGACGAAGATTCTGTCCTGTACAGAGGTGACGGCGCTTGTGGATATGAAGATGGGCGAAGCGGAGGCAACGGCATGGGGCTGCGATCTGACCTATGATTATGTGAAGATCAATGCGGACTACCGCAGTTAAAAGAAAAAAGATATTTTATAAGGCGTCAGCCGCTGACGCCAAAGAATGGAGAATAGAATGGAAAAGCAGGAAATGGAACAGATCATGAAAAAAGCCGAGGTGCTCATTGAAGCGCTTCCTTATATACAGAAGTTCAACCGCAAGATCATCGTGGTGAAATACGGCGGTTCCGCCATGAGCAATGAGGAGCTGCAGCGGAGTGTCATACAGGACGTGACACTGCTCAAATTGGTAGGCTTTAAGCCCATCATCGTGCACGGCGGCGGCAAGGCCATCAGCAAGTGGGTGGGCAAGGTCGGTAAGGAAGCGACCTTTGTGAACGGCCTGCGGGTGACCGATGAGGAAACCATGGAAATTGCGGAGATGGTGTTGGGCCGTGTGAACAAAAACCTGGTTTCCATGGTGCAGGAGCTGGGCGTACTGGCGGCTGGAATCAGCGGAAAGGACGGCGGGCTTTTACAGGTACAGAAAAAATATTCCGGCGGACAGGATATCGGTTTTGTGGGAGAAGTGACGAAAGTGAACCCCAAGATCCTGTACGATATGATCAATGACGATTATCTGCCCATCGTGGCTCCTGTGGGCATGGACGGGAATTTCGATACTTACAACATCAATGCGGATGATGCAGCCTGCGCGATCGCGAAGGCGGTGGGCGCGGACAAGCTGGTCTTTCTGACCGATGTGGAAGGCCTTTACAGGGATTTTGACGACAAGGATTCCTTTATCAACCGCATCAGGGTCAGCGAGGCGGACGCACTGATTTCGGAGGGCTATATCGGCGGGGGAATGCTGCCGAAGCTGGCAAACTGTACTTCGGCGGTGAAGAACGGCGTGCATAAGGTGCATATTCTGGATGGACGGATTCCGCATTGCCTGCTTCTGGAAATTTTCACGGATCAGGGTGTCGGAACTGCGATTGTGGGAGATGATGAGCCGCTGCCCGGAGCGCTCGGAAAAAAGAATGGCTGATCACATGCCGGAACGGGAATGCCTGAAAGAAGCGGGTGTGATATAAAGATTTGAAAGGAATATAAAAATGGCAGAAATGATGCAGCAGTATATTGAAGAGGCGGAGAACGCTCTTTTACATACCTATAACCGGTATCAGGTTGTTTTGGACAGAGGCGATGGTGTATATTTATACGATCTGGAAGGAAAAAAATACCTGGATTTTGTGTCGGGCATCGCAGTATTTGCATTGGGATATAATAATCAGGAATACAATGATGCTTTAAAAGCCCAGATTGACAAGCTGATCCATACTTCCAATTACTATTACAATGTGCCTGCCATTGAGGCGGCAAAAAAGCTGAAGAAAGTGTCCGGTATGGACCGCGTATTTTTTACAAACAGCGGAGCGGAGGCCATAGAGGGCGCGATCAAGGCGGCGCGCAAATATGCGTACCTGAAGGATGGGAGCACGGATCATGAGATCATCGCGCTGAATCATTCCTTCCACGGCAGAACGATGGGAGCGCTTTCTGTGACGGGAAATCCGAAGTACCGGGAGGCGTTTGAACCGGGCATAGGCAATATCCGGTTCGCGGACATGAATGATTTTGAAAGCGTTGCGGCCTGTGTCAATGAAAAAACCTGTGCGATTCTGATGGAAACGGTACAGGGAGAGGGCGGCATTTATCCGGCACAGGAAGAATTTTTAAAAAAGGTGCGCGCGCTCTGTGATGAGAAGGATATCCTGCTGGTCCTGGATGAAATTCAGTGCGGAATGGGTCGGACGGGCTATATGTTTGCCTGGCAGAAATACGGTGTGAAGCCGGATATCATGACGACGGCAAAGGCGCTTGGCTGCGGTGTGCCGGTAGGCGCCTTTCTGATGACGGAGAAGGTGGGAGCCAATTCCTTAAAGGCCGGAGATCACGGCACCACCTATGGAGGCAACCCTCTGGCCTGCGCTGCGATCTGCAAAGTGCTTGATTTATTTGAAAAGAACCATATAATAGATAATGTGAGAGAGGTTTCCGGGTATTTGGAAAAGAAGCTGGACGGCCTCGCAGAAAAATATGATTTTATTCAGACAAGGAGAGGCAGCGGACTGATGCAGGGGCTGGTGTTTGACCGGCCGGTAGCACCTGCCGTCAATGCGGCTCTGGAAGCGGGACTGATTCTGATCAATGCGGGCGCGAATATCATCCGTTTTGTGCCGGCTCTGGTGATTTCCAGAGATAATGTGGATGAGATGATCGCGATTCTGGACAGCTGTCTGGCGACATGTTATCAGGATTGACAGCGGCAGGTTATCGGGACTGACAGCAGCTGTACGGGAGTGAATGACAGAACGCTCTCCTGACTGAACGATAAAAGGAGAATTTATGAGTCTGAAAAAGAGACTTCTGGCAGCAGCGGGTATTCTTGTAGTTCTGGGCGGCGCTGCATACATCGCAATGCGGTATCAGGGAGAAGAAATTACCGGGGTGATTCCGGAAAATGCGCTTCTTGTCCGGCCAACCATCACATTGTGGTATACGGATGAAGCGCTGGAGGATTATCTGGCGGGAGCGGCGCTGGATTACCTGGAGGAAAAGGATATTCGGGTAGTGCCGGTGCTGACTTCGGGGCTGGAATATCTGGAAGCGGTAAATGATGCTTCCGTCAACAATCAGAATGGACCGGATCTGTACATCGTCAGCAACGAGAGTCTGGAAAAGGCGCACCTGGCAGGGCTGGCGGAGGAGATCAGCGATCCGGGCGGTGTGGTTACGAAACAGTATTTTCCGCAGACTGCGCTGGATGCGGTCTGCTACCGGGGAAAGAAAGTGGCTTATCCTCTCTATTTTGAGACCAGTGCGCTGGTCTATAACAAGACTTATCTGGAGCAGGCGGCCGCAGAGCTGGAAGTGAGTGAGGAATCGCTGATACCGGAGACGATTGACGATATTCTCGCCTTTGCGGAGGAGTATAACGCGCCGGAAACGGTAGAGGCAGTTTTTAAGTGGGATGTATCGGATATTTTCTATAATTACTTTTTTGCAGGCAATTATATCGATGTGGGCGGAGCCTGCGGAGATGATGCTGCGCAGATAGATATTTACAATCTGGAAGCTGTGAAAGGGCTGAAGGCCTATCAGGATCTGAATCAGTTCTTTTCCATTGATGCGGAGAGTTCCAGCTACGATTCCGTGGTGCAGGACTTCCTGGACGGAAAGCTGGTCTTTACGGTCGCGACCACCGATATTCTCAGCCGGATCGCGGAGGCGAAGACGGAGGGACGATTCAATTATGATTATAATGTGGTGACGCTGCCCGATGTCAATGAGGAAATACAGACGAGAGGGCTGTCAGTGACCAATGCGGTGGCGGTTAACGGTTACAGCGAAAAGAAGGGGCTGGCCAATGATTTTGCCGCGTGGCTGGTCAGCGAGCGGGCGGACAAGCTGTATTCCAGAAGCAAAAGGGCCCCGGTCCGGCTGAATGTGGCATCCGATGTGACCGGAATGGAAGGCTTCGTGGAGGAGTATTCCAGGGCGGTTCCCATACCGAAGCTGATGAGCACGGCAAACTTCTGGGTGCAGATGGAAATTGCCTATACGAAGATCTGGTCAGGAGAGAACGCTTCGGATATTTTAAAGAGTCTGTCCGAGCAGATCATGACGCAGGTGACAGGAACGGAATATGTAGAAGAAGAGTATATTGAAGTGCCTTCGGAGACGGAAACAGAGTTTGTGGATGAAGGCATGGATTGAAAAAGAGGGGATAAAAAACCAATCATGGGGCATACTTTGAAAAAAGGAGGCCTGATATGATTGGTTTTTTGATTGCAATTTTATCCGGTGCGCTGATGAGCGTACAGGGAGTGTTCAATACGCAGGTGACAAAGTCCTCTTCGATCTGGACGGCTAACGCGTTCGTGCAGTTTACTGCCTTTTTAGTGTGCATGGCGGCCTGGGCAGCTGCGGACCGCTCCAGCCTGCTTGGCGTTTTTAAGGTAGAACCGAAGTATATGCTGCTGGGAGGCGTGATGGGAGCGGCAATTACCTGGACGGTCATTAAGAGCATGGATTCTTTGGGGCCTGCAAAAGCGGTGCTTTTTATCGTGGTGGCACAGATTGCAGCGGCCTATCTGATTGAACTGTTTGGATGGTTCGGAACAGAAAAACAGCCCTGGGAATGGAGAAAAGCGATCGGGATGGCGCTGGCGGTCGCAGGGATTGCCATATTTAAATGGAAATAAAAGAAGGGACTTGTAAAAACTTTTTTTCTGGCATACAATAATCTTACGGTGTTATGGGGGCCTTTTGTGGATTCACATAAAAGGAGATAATAAATGCCGAATTTTAGAACATTATATGCTGATTGTGCAAAAAAACTGTTTTTATTGCTGCTTCTGGGAAGTTTGTTTCTTACAGGCTGCGGCGGCAGGCAAGAGGATATATTTCTGTTTGAGGAGGGTGCGCTGCCTGCTGCTTTGGAGAGCACAGCGGCGCCGCAGGCTGCGGCCGATGCCCCGGCAGAGGTGAGGAAGAAGGACGGGGCGGAGGCGCATTCCCAGCAGGAAGCATCTGATACAGCGGTGCAGGGAGGAACAGCAGTCCCGGGCTGTATCGTACATATTTGCGGAGCGGTTCAGAATCCCGGCGTCTATGAGCTTCCTGCAGGCAGCAGGCTGATCGATGCGGTGGAAGCCGGAGGAGGTTTTTTGCTGGAAGCGGATCAGGATGCCTGTAATCTGGCAGCTTTGGTAGCGGATGGATGTCAGATTTACATTATGACGGAGGAAGAAAGCGAAAGGGAAGGGCAGGGACAGCCCGAAGCCGGCATTTGGGAGCGGGATGGCCTGCGTGAATCGGATTTGTCCGGAAGTGCAGAGGACGGAAAGGTGAATCTGAATACGGCGGATGCGGACAGCCTGAAGACTTTACCGGGCGTCGGAGACAGCAGGGCGGCGGCGATTATCGCTTTTAGGGAAGAGCATGGACGGTTTCAGCGTATTGAGGATGTCATGAAGGTGAGCGGCATTAAGCAGGCCGCCTTTGACAAAATGAAGGACCGAATAACAGTTTAGCGGACGCGGATACGTCCGGGAACGGGATAGAGAGGCTGGAATTGATGGTTCTCAGCCCAGGATGAGGAGAACAATGGGAAAGAAAGTTTTAGTTGTGGATGATGAGAAGCTGATCGTGAAGGGAATCCGTTTCAGCCTCGAACAGGACGGCATGGAGGTTACCTGCGCCTATGATGGGGAAGAGGCGTTAAAATATGCCAGGGAGCAGAAGTTTGACATAATTTTGCTGGATATTATGCTGCCGAAGCTGAGCGGGACCGAAGTGTGCCAGCAGATCCGGGAGTTTTCCAATGTGCCGATCGTGATGTTGACAGCAAAGAGCGATGATATGGATAAGATCATGGGACTGGAATACGGCGCAGATGATTATATCACCAAGCCGTTTAATATTCTTGAGGTGAAGGCCAGAATCAAGGCGATCATGCGGCGCACGGCCGGGAGGGAGGCTGCCCGGCAGGAGACCAATATCCTGGAAAGCGGCGATATGCGCATGGACTGTGACAGCCGCCGTGTGACCATCGCCGGAAAAGAAGTGAATCTGACTGCCAAGGAATTTGATGTACTGGAGCTCCTGATCAAAAACCCGAATAAAGTATACAGCAGAGAAAAACTGCTCAACCTCATCTGGGGAGAGGACTACCCCGGTGATGTCCGCACCGTGGATGTCCACATCCGGCGCCTCCGCGAGAAAATCGAAAGCAACCCCAGCGAGCCCCGCTTCGTCCACACCAAATGGGGCGTAGGCTACTTCTTCCGCGCATAAGCAGAGCCGGACACCTCCTCCGTATAGGCGCCTGTGGTGCTTGCACCAACAGGCGCCTATCGGAGGAGGTACCCGGCGAGCAACTTAAGCCGGGCATTTTGCAAAGCAAAATGGTC
>Ga0129308_1002743_pt1 | contig 14120 bp, 10 predicted proteins | sample L827metagenome_FD_94440 | JGI IMG/M metagenome (GOLD analysis project Ga0129308, IMG submission 94440) | Ring-tailed lemur group fecal microbial communities from Wisconsin, USA - L827 metagenome | ecosystem: Host-associated > Mammals > Digestive system > Large intestine > Fecal | place: USA...
GGATGCGGTCTCTCTGCACTTCACCTCGACGGCCAACATCCCCTCCTGCACCATTTTCAGCGACGACCGCAACTATCATCAGGAGATCGATATCTCCCGTATCCACGAAGCGGAGGGCCGGCGCTTTGCCGCCCTGCTCCACGGCGAAGAAACAGGCCTGGCGGCCTCTCAGCTCACCAAGCCTGTCCATGTGATCGATGCCATCATCCGCTCTTATACCGGCGGACAGCGGATATTCCTCACGCCTCAGGGCGAATCCTGCCGGTAGAGGCTCCGGTATTCGCCCGGCGTAATTCCCTCGTATTTTCGGAACATGCGGATAATGCTGGCCTCGCTGGCATATCCCAGCTTCGCGGCGATTTCCCGGATCGGCAGGTCCGTATCCCGCAGCAGCGCTTTTGCCGAGACGAGCTTCTGCTTCGAGATGTAGTCCTTGACGTTTTCATTGCGCTGCTTTTTGAAGACGTTGGAAATATACTGGGGCGTCACGCCAAATTCCTGCGAAAGGATATTCAGATCCAACCATTTGTCGTCCGCATGGTCGTCGATATAGGCCGCAATCCGGTCTACCAGCTTCTCGGTCCGGTTGGAAGCATGCTCCTGCTTCGCCGGAAGTTGATCGATCAGCGCGTCGAGACGGCGGTGGGCCTTTTCCGCGCTGGTGCTGTTCAATATCTGCTCCAGTGCCTCTTCTCCGAAGGCCGACTGCTCCCCCAGCTCCAGGCTTCTGGCGTTGATCGCCTGCTGGATGGTCGCTGTCAACTGGTAGAGGAAGCTGCTTGCGGCAATCCGGCTGACCTGGTTCTCCGAAAAGTTTGCCTGGAACAGCCGGTTCAGAATCGCATGGGCATTCTCCAGATTTCCGCTGCGCACCGCTATGGAGAGCTGCTGCTCCGCTTCCTCCGGGAAGTCGTAGTCGTTTTCTGCCGCAATCGCCTGCCGGAACAGCGCGGCCTTGCCGGTTGGTCCAAACTGCCCGTATTCCACCGCTTTTCCGGCCTCATCGTAGCACATGGGCCAGCGCCCCAGGCCGGCCTCCGCCTGACTGATCCCGGCGAACAGTCCCAGTTCAAAATGGTGGGCTGCAAACTGCATCATCTTCTCCAAACGCTGCGCAGCGCAGAGATCCAGCTCTGCGCTGACGGCGTTCTTTTTTGCGCAGAGAATAAACAGGCTTTGATTGTTGAACATGTCCAGCTTATAGCACTGGAAGATGTCTCCCAGAAGCTCGCAGCCGACGTTTTCCACGATAAACTTCGCCATCGACAGGTTTTCGTCAAAGCTCGTATCCGTATCGGTGAAATAGGGGCTCTCCAGATCAAAGGCCACGATGGCGCAGAGGAAGCTGTCTGTCTCGAACTGCACACCCAATTCGCTCAATTGCTGCCTGGCGGTGTCGATATCCACCACCTGCCTACGCAGCAGGTGGGCCAGACTGTCCCGCAGCACCACCGGCTGCTGCGCCTCCAGCGCCGAGCGCATCTCGACATTGGACTCCATATGGCGCACCAGCGTCGTGTGGATGAGGTCGTATTCATTCGTTTCCTCTGTGTCTTCCCCGTCCGCAATCAGACCGCTGAGTTCCTTCACAGGCTGATAGCTGCGCTTCGCCAGCCAGCGTGCCAGGGACAGTCCGACAATCAGATAAATCAGGAAAATACCGCAGAGGAACAGCAGCGTCTCCCGATTCTGCCGCAGGTAGAGGTCATTGGGGATCAGCGCCAGATAATGCCAGCCGCTTCTCTCGCCGGTCCGGGACACCAGAATACCGCCATCCACATGCTGGACATCCTCCGCCAGCTCGAGGCTGTCCAGATTCAGCTCTGCCGCCCCGGATGTGGCATAGAGCAGGCGGTTGTCTTCATCCAGAACATACATGTCCGCAGAGGCGCTGCGCTGAAGCTCGGTCGCCTGCCGGAACAGCTTCTGGGAGTCGATCAAAACGATAAGCTGGGCCGACGGGCTGTTGAAGCTGCTGATTGGCAGCGACTGCACGTAGGGAATCACCTCAACGGAAGTATTCGCATTGTTGTAGAGACACATCCGGAGCGGCGGCAAAAAGGCGTCAAACTGATATTGCGCAAGATAGGTCTCCTTGAGCTCCTCCAGGGTCCATTGCTCCGGCCGGTAAATGATGTCGAAGAAACGGCTCGCGCCCATGCTGATGCTCGCTGTGACGACCTCGTCGTCCTTCGGCAGATAGAGGAAGGCATCCAGCATATACCGGTGCGTGCCGCCCTTCGCCGTCAAAATGCGCGCGAGGTCGCTGGTGGAATAGATATCCATGTGCTGGATGGCAAGAATCAGCTCCTTGTCGAACGCCAAGGTATAGCTATAATCCTGCAATGCCTCCAGATCGTTTTCCACATCGTATTCCAGGGAAGCGAGAAGCGACTGCTCCATCAGCACATTTTCGTTCAGAATCTGGCTCTGAATCTTCGCGCCGTAGATCAGGCAGCCGCTCAGCGCGAACACCAGAATCGAGATATAAGAGAGAAGAAAAACCTGGTAAATACTGCGTTTTTTCCGCGTCTGCGCCATGCTGTATTCCCTCCTCTCCGGGTTTTATCCGCGCAGCATCTATTATAAAAGAATCTCTCCGGTTCGTCAACATATGCATCGCACGAAAAACGGGCAATCCTCTGTCACAATTGCCAAGGGATTGCCCGTTCTTTTTTCATTTCTAGATGCCGTCCAGCCAAGGAAAGGCCAGAGGCAGAGGAAGCCAGCCTGGAGGCGCCAGCTCCGCGCCGGAGACCAGCGCGCTGTCGGCGCCCAACAGCAGCCGGACCGCCTGATGGTGCGGCAGCGGGGGCTCCGGCCCCTGCTCCCAGCGGCACGTCAGGGTCTCGCCGGATTTTGTCAAAACCGCCGTCCCCTGTCCGCCAACCGCGGCCCGCAGCGTTCCGTCCGCCATGGGGAAGCCGTATGCCCGGCGCATGGCCAGAGCGGCCCGCAGGACCGCATCCCAATCGAGGACCCGGTAGCTGTGATTTTCCAGTAAAACCGTCCGGTCGCTGATCCGTGCCAGCAGCCGTTGACAGTTGCCGGGCCAGGGGCCAAGGGTGATATGGATCTCGCCGCCTGCGATGGGCAGAAGCTCCCGGAGTACACCGGGCAGCAGCTCTGCGCGCTCCAGCACCAGCTCCATGGAGCATCCATTGTCATCCAGCGTGCAGTAGCCGGCCAGCAGGTCCCCGTCCCAGATGGCATATGGCCGGCCGTTCCAGCTCCGCAGAATTGCCAAAAAGTTCTTCTCTGTCCGCAGCGTATGGACCGGCTGCCGGAGATACAGGGCCAGCGCTGCCGGCACGTCGGCCTCCCGCAGCTCTGTCACGCGCAGGCTCTCCGGCCGCTTTTCATCCCGAATGTTCCGCCCCGTGACCGTGAACAGCCATTGGCTTCCGCCGTATTCATAGCCGAAGACCTGATAGCGCTGGCGCTGGCCGCCCAGCACGCCCAGCGCGCAGCCCTGCCGCTCCAGTTGCCGGTTGGCCTCCCGCATAAGGCGGCCCAGATGGCCGCGTCCCCGTTCCGCCGGGTCCACCGCCACCGATCCAATCCAGCCGACCTTCAGCGGTACGCCTGCAGCCCAAAACTCTGAGACTTGCAGCGCAAATATTCCCACCAGCCGGTCATCCTCCCAGAGCAGCGTGTGCATTGCCTCGCTGTGGGCCTCCGGGCCGTAGAGCTTCGGCAGCAGCGCCGGAAAATCCTCCGGCACGCCATCGCTCCCATAGGCATGTCCCGCAAAATTCACAATCTCCGCAAGCTGTCCGGGCCTGCCCTGTTCAAAATGCAGCATGTTGATCGCCTCCCGGCAATTACTTCATGGCCTCCGCCTCAAATTGCCGGATGTCCACGACCTCGCCGCGCAGCCGCGATTCCTCCGCCGCGAAGGCCATGATGTGGCTGTGCACGGACTGGGCGATGGTGTTGGTGTTCTCCCGGTTTCCCTTCAGGATGGAGATGAACTCCTCCATAATTCCTTCGTCGCCGCCGGAATGGCCCGTAGCGCCGGGCTTCACCGTGTAGACGTTGGTCGTGCCGGTCATGACGCCGGGGCCAAACTCCGTGACCTCGATGCGGTTCTGGTCCATGGTGGCGCGAATCTCGCCCTTGGTGCCCATAAACTTCATCGTGCGGTCGCAGGCGTTTGTGAAGGCGCACATGGTAAAAGCGACGGTCGTGCCGTTTTCAAAGAGGAGGCTGGCCACCTGATGGTCGACGACGTCGTTGTCATTGTGGAACACGCACTTGCCGTAGGGCCCGGTCTCCAGCGCGTGCTTGCGCGCCTCATAGCTCCGGTCCGGCCCCAGCGCATGGAAGGCCGTCGGCCAGGGCGTATTGTCGTCCAGATAGAGCGCCGGCGCATAGTAGGGACAGCTGGAACTGTGCGGACAGCCGTCGGTGCAGCGCTCCGGGCTGCCCGCCGGCGCATTCTCCTCGCGGAAATAGCGGAGATCACCAAAGCCGGAGACGGTCTTGCAGCGGCTGTGGAGCAGCCAGGACAGGATATCCATATCATGGCAGCACTTCGCCAGAATCATGGGCGAGGCGTCCGCCGTCTTGTGCCAGTTGCCGCGCACATAGCTGTGGGCATAGTGCCAGTAGCCCACATTTTCCGTGTGGGTGACATGCACGACGTCGCCGATGACGCCGGCGTCCAGCAGTTCCTTGATCTTACGGTAGAACTTCGTATATCGCATGACATGGCAGACCATGATCGTCGTGCCCTTTTCCTCTGCCCGGCGCTGCAGGTCCAGACATTCCCGGACGCTGGGAGAAATCGGCTTTTCCAGCAGGATGCTGTAGCCCAGCTCGATGGCCTTGCAGGCATACTCATAGTGCTGATTGTCCTGGGTCGCGATAATGACGGCGTCCGCCATACGGGGCCGGGCGAGAAATTCCTCCGCCGTGCAGAATACGCCGTCTTCCGGGACATTGTAGTCCTCAACGAACTTTTTGCGGCGGCCCTCATGGGGATCCGCCACCGCGACAAACTGAATCTCATAGCCATGCAGCTTCGCATAGGGTGCATAGCAGTATTGCCCGCGCTCTCCGGCGCCGATCAGCGCCAGCGTGATCTTTTTGTTCATTATATATCATCCTCCCCGGGTCCGATTCAATAGAGCGACATTTTTCTTGCGTAGTCCCGGCTGATTTCGCAGCTCATCGGCGTTCCCGTCAGGAAGCGCCGGATGTCCGCCAGGACGCTGCGCGTCACGGCCTGCCGCCGGTCGATGGTGGGGCCGCCCATGTGGGGCATCAGTTGGGTGTTGGGCAACTGCTGCAGCGAATGGCCGGCGGGCAGCGGCTCTGTCTCGTAGACATCCAAAGCAGCGGAGAGGTCCTTCCGTTCCTCCAGAACCCGGCACAGCGCCGCCTCATCGATGATGGCGCCCCGCGCCGTGTTGACCAGCAGCGCCCCGGGCTTCATGCTGCGCAGCAGCTCCTCTGTCACAAGGTGGTAATTCTCCTTTGTCATGCCGCTGTGGATGCTGACAATATCGCAGGTTGCAAAGAGCTCCTCGAGGCTGGCCCGCTGCATCCCCTGCCGCTCCAGCTCGTCCTGTCCGATGTGGCGGCTGAACACCTTGATCGGGCAGTGGAAGGGCCGCAGCATGCCGACGACATAGCGGGCGATCATGCCATAGCCCACGATGCCGACCGTGCGGTCCAGCAGACCGCGGTTGTCGATCTCTCCGATCCAGTTTCCCCGGCCGAGCTCCGTGGCGTAATAGGGAATCCGCCGCAGGCTGGAGAGCGCATAGGCCACGACGCTCTCGGCCACGCTTTCCGCAAACACCGCATTGCCGCTGACGACGCGAATCCCCTTCTCATAGCACAGATCCGTGACATAGGGCTTTACAGAGCCGCCGGTGTGGGCAATGAGCCGGAGGCTGTCCGCCTGCGAGAGCACCGCTTCATCAAACACGGCGGTTCCCCAGCCGGTCACGCAAATTTCCGCGCCCCGCAGCGCTTCTCCCAGCGCCTCCGGCGGAAGCTGTGCGCCGGTATCATTCCAGCAGACCGTCCCGATCTCCTCCAGCCCGGTCATCAGCTCCCGGCTCCAGAAGGTGTCAAACACGGGTCCGCGCGGCATCGTCACTACGATTTTCATGCGATTTCCTCCCCTATGGCTCACTTATATTGTTCTCCAGCACCAGCGGCGTCTCTTGGGCCACGGCGGCTTCCCCTTCCCGGACTACGGTAATCCCACGGGTAAAGCAGCAGTCCCGGACTACGGTAGGCCGCTTGCTGCGGCGGCTCCGCTGGGTCAGGATCAGTTCATCGCCGGTGCATCCCTGCATTTGCAGACCGTCTGCGTTCTGCTGGAACACGCCGCACTGGTCGTATTTTTCGGTTTTCAGAATGGTCACATCCCGCAATGTCAGGTCGCTGATTTTGGCAAATCCGATGGACCAGCAGCCGGCATGCCGTTCGACCGTGATTCGCTTCGCGCAGCCGCCCCAGATCGGGCCGCTGTTGGCAAAGCTCAAGAGGCCGGAGTTGCCCAGATAGGTCAAATCGTGCTCATACTGCCCGTGGGTCACAAAGGCGCCGTGGAAGTCGCCGTCGCCGTGGCAGTTCTGCACCATGCAGTAGGCGCTCTGGGTAAAGTCGTTCAAATGCCGCGCATTGGACACCGTGCAGTCGCGCACCTGTCCATAGAGGCAGCAGATCTGCTGTGTCAGATATCCGGTGCCGCCAACCACCACCTCGATGGGGTTTTTCAGGCTGCACCGCTCCGTGACATACTCTGTGTTGTGCTGCCGCAGGATGACCGGCCAATAGGTCTGACAGGCATGGATGTCCCGGACATTGCAGCGGACGGCGTACTGGAACGTCAGCGGATGGACGCCGCTTTCCTCGCCGCCCAAATTTCCCCGGAATTCCATGTGTTCCACCTGGATATCCTGAACCGGCTCGATTCTGGTCCATGTCATATGGCGTCCAGCCTCCAGCGGCCAGCCCATCTTATAGTTGACCCGCACATGGGTGGCGTCGATGTGCTCCGTCACCTGGAGCAGCTTGTCGATTTCCCGCTCCGCTCCGCCGCGCAGACGGTTGACGGACACCTGCCACCAGGAATAAAGCGGATACTGCGCCGCGTCGTCCACCTCAAAAATATCATACAGCTCCGGCAGCGGCGCTGTCAAATCAAAGCAGCGGACTTCCCGCTTTCTGCCGCAGAAATGGAGAAGCGCATGGAAGGGGTCGTTATGCTGCGCCGGCTCCACACCCTCCGCCGTCAGGCGGTGTCCGCAGAAGTCAAGCGTCAGATTGCTGCGGAAAAAGGTATGCCTGCGGGTCAGCCGGATGTCCGAGGTCACGCGAATCTCCCGCACGGCCGGATCGTTCACCAGCGCTTCCAGCGCTTCGTCCGCCGGGACCTCCGGCCCGAACACGCCAAAGGGCCGCAGATCCACCGTTCCGTCATGGCAGAGCAGCCAGCGTCCCTGTTCGCCCTCTCCGATCACCGTACCGCCGTTTACCGGGACGCCGCTGTCCGCCGCCCAGCGATAAAGCAACTGTCCGTCCCCCGGCGTCAGGCGGCCCAGCACGCGGGCCATGGCCGGTTCCTTCGGCCGCAGCGACGGGAGCGTCAGCGCTGTTTCCAGTTCATAGATCATACATTGCGCCTCTTTTCACAAAAGGGGCCTCCGGAATTCCAGAGGCCCCCATATTCTGTGATTTGATCGTAAATTAGCCGGCAATCGCAGCGTTCCAGCGATCGAGAGCAGCAGTCTTGATCTCAATCAGCTCGGGGAGGCCGATTGTCTCAAGGGAAGCAAGATAATCGTCCCAGCCGGACTCGATGTCGGCATCGCCGATGATAAATCTGGTGGTCATCATGACGACCTGGTTGTAGAGGTCGTTCTCAATGACGTTGCCGCGGTCGGACTCGTCGGCAGTGAAGCGGACGTTGGTGGGATAGGCATTCTCCAGATTGTAGTAGGGCTTCTGCTTCTCCTGGACCTCAGCGACCTTCATCTCCATCAGAGGATTGCCAACAGGGGCGGCCTCGAACTCCAGCAGACCGGGCAGCTCCATGTTGACGGAAACAGTCTGGTTGATGTCGCCGAAGCCGGTGATGGGAGCAATCCACTCGTAGGCGGACTTGGTCTCATCGGTGTACTGCCAGTGCTCGCCCTCGAAGCCGGCGAACAAGGTGGTGCCGCAGAAGCCTTCCACTGCATTGTCTTCCGTTGCATAGAACATGTCGAGCAGGCGGATGGCGGCAACGGGATCAGAGCACTTGTCGGTGATGAATGCACGGCCGGGATACATATAGAGGGGCTGCTTGGCAACCGGGGTGTCGTTGGTTTCGCTGGTCAGGGGGTAGAGGCTGAGCTGCTGGGCCGTCGTAGAGGGATCCAGCGCCGTGGGGCTGCCGGAGTAGACGCCGCACAGGTTGGCGCTCACCTTGGCCTGCCACTGCTGTGCATCCTGGGTGGAGAATTCGGGGTCAAGCAGGCCTTCCTCGTACAGCTTGTGGGCATACTCCAGGAACGCCTTGTACTCTTCCATTGCGGGAGCATAGACAACATTGCCGTCGTTGTCCACATTGAAGCTCAGGCCGTCGGGCATACCGGTGAAGGCGGGGATGAGCAGGTCGCGCATGGTGGTAATCAGGCCGAGGCAGGTGAAGGGGATTTCGTCGTTGGGGTCGCCGTTGCCGTTGGCATCCTGTTCCTTGAAGGCCTTCAGCATCTCATAGAGGTCGTCCACAGTTCTGGGCTCCTCGGTGATACCGACGTTCTCCATCCATTCGGAGCTGTAGAAGCCGGTGTGGGCCTGGACGGTACCGGTGTGGAACACATAGGGCAGGCCATAGATCTTGCTGTCCATGCTGGTCATCGCGGCCTTGACGTCGGGGTACTTCTCCATCATGGCCTTGATGTTGGGGCATACTGATCAATCAGGTCGGTCAGATCCAGGAAGATGCCCTGGGGACCATAGGTGTCCTCGTCGGTTGTTGCACTGATGTCGTCGCGCAGGATGATGTCGCCATATTCGCCGCCGACCAGCGCGATGTTCTTCTGCTCGGTCCAGGTGCTGGAGTCGGAGATTTCAAACTCAAAGTTGATGTTGGTGATCTCGCTCAGGCGCTGGAACACCTCAAGCTGGTCCCAATCGGGAGCGCCAGGATCCTTCCGGCCCATGATCTTGAAGGTGATGGGTTCTTTGACGATCGGATATTCCCCGACCGGCGTCACGTTGCTGTCGCTCTCCTCTTCGGCCGGCTCCTCAGCAGGCTCTTCGGCGGGCTCTTCGGTTTCGGGTTCTTCGGCTGCGGGCTCTTCAGCGGGTGTTTCCGCCGTTTCCTCCGCAGGCGTCTCTTTGCTGGCGCAGCCGGCAAGCATGCCGAGGCACAGCACGAGAGCCAGGAGTAGGGCAATGAGTTTTTTCAGTTTCATCTTTTTTCCTCCTCGTTTCTTTGTGTGTTTCTTTCCATCTATGTGTTCCGCACCGCTGTTCCGGGATGGCAATCGCTTACCCCTTCACAGCGCCAACGGTGACACCCTTGACAAAGTGTTTCTGCACGAACGGATACAGTGCCATCACCGGGATCGACGCCACCACAATGAGCGCATATTTGATCTGCTCCGCCGTGCGCAGCTCCTCCTGCAGAAGTCCGGCCGTATCGCCGCCCTGCTGCAGCATCTCCGCGGTGAACTGGCTCTTCATCAGAATTTCCCGCATGACGATCTGCAGGGGCTGATAGGCGTCGTCCCGCAGATAGATGAGCGCAGTGAAATATCCGTTCCAATGGATGACGGCAAAGAAGAGCGTCATAACGGCGATGATGGAGGTGGAAAGGGGCAGCACAACCTTGAAGAAAAACTTCGTATTGGAGCAGCCGTCGATGTCCGCCGCCTCCCGCAGCTCGCCGGGAATATTCGTCTCGAAAAACGTCCGGGTAATGATGATGTTTGTCATGGACGTTGCGCCGAGGACCACCATGACCAGCGGGTTGTTGTAAAGGCCCAGCTTTTTGACGACCATAAAGGTCGGAATCAGGCCGCCGGAGAAGAACATGGTGAACATGAACATCAGCGTGAAGAACTTCCGGCCTACGAAGTCCTTCCGGGACAGGGCATAACCTGCCGGCAGCGTAACCGCGAGGTTAATCATCGTGCCGGTCACTGTGTAGAGAATTGTGTTCAGATAGCCGCGGACAATGCTCTTGTTGGCGAACAGCGCCTTATAGCCGTTCAGGGAGACATCCTTCGGGATCAGCCAGACCTTGCCGGCGTTGACCAGGTCCGGATTGCTGACGGACGCGATGACCACAAACAGCACCGGATAGAGGCAGATGACCAGAATAATGCTCAAAATCACATAGTTGATCGCATTAAAGGTTTTGTCCGCTCTGGTTTCTTTGATTACCACGTTGCGCCCTCCTTTACCACAGTGAGGTCTCGCTGATCTTGCGCGAAATCTTGTTGACAATAATCAGCATCACCAGGTTGATCACATTGTTGAAAAGGCCAACCGCAGTCGACAGGCTGAACTGTGCTTTCTGGATGCCCAGCTTATACACATAGGTGGAAATGACCTCCGAGACCATCAGGTTGGTGTCGTTTTGCATCAGCAAGACCTTTTCAAAGGACAGGTTCATGATGCCGCCGAGGGTCATAATGAGCATGGTCACAATGGTGGGCATGATGGCGGGAATGTTGACATGGAGAATCCGCTGGAAGCGCGTCGCGCCGTCGATGGTCGCGGCCTCGTGGAGCGTCGGAGACACGCCGGCCAGGGCTGCGATGAAAATGACGGAGTTGTAACCGGTAGTCTGCCACACGCCGCTCCAGACATACAGATCATTAAAAAGCGAATCCTTCTGCAAAAACACCTGCGGCTCCGCGCCGAAGAGCGCCGCGATATTGTTCACCAGGCCGCTGCGGGCAAAGAACAGATTAATCATACCGACCAGGACAACCGTAGAGATAAAATAGGGCATATAGGTGATGTTCTGGACCAGTTTTTTGAACTTCGTGTTCTTGACCTCGTTGATCAGCAGGGCGAGAATCACGGCCGCCGGGAAGCTGGCGATGATGTAATACAGCGACAGGGTCACGGTATTGCGCAGAATCTCCCGGAAATAGACCGAGCTGAAGAAGGTTGCGAAGTGCTTCCAGACCGGCGTGGCCCACGGGCTGCCCGTAAATCCCTTCGTCGCCACAAAGTCCTTAAACGCGATCTGAACGCCGTAAATTGGAACATAGCAGAAAATCAGAAAATACAGGAACGCCGGAAGGATGAAGAGATACAGCGCTTTGTTCCGCTTCACCATCATCCATTTATATTTGAGGCCGCGATGCCGGTCGGATGGCAAACGCGGTTGTTCCCTGTTTTCCTTCTCAGGTTTCCGAATTGTCTTTGTGTGCCCCAATTCTGACGCCTCCCCATTTCTTCATTGCTCTCCGCTCGCCGCGAATTTGTCTCTCTTTTCACCAAAATCATAGCGGCCTTCGGGCGCAATCGTCAATGAACAAAAATAAAACTGGCATTTTCAAAAATTACGCACTCCCCGTTTTTCGCGGAAAAAAACCCAAAAAGAAATTATTATTTTCGTTTTCTCGCTAACCGAACCAGGAGCTGTAAAAAGTATCATTTTTACAGCTTTTAAAATTGTCAATCCGCTCCAGGAGCCGCCGTACGCTTATCTAAATGTATCCCATGCCGGTCCGGCGGACGCCGCCGGAAGGTTTTCTGCTTCTCTGACATTTTTTGCAGATTTTCCTTGTGCCTTCCATTTCTTTTTGATAAGATAGAATATATATTATTATTAAATAGAGAAAGCGAGGGGTACCCATGGCACACAGACCAAATATTCTCAAGGTTGCCAGCAAAATCAGTCTGGAGAGCCTGACCTACACAGGAATTACCTACAACGATCCCGAGTACAAATGTCTGGACGCGCTGCTGACGGACGACATGGCAGAAGTCCTGTACCATCTGAAGCTCGACACGCCGCGCACCGTGGAGGAGATCGCGAAGCGCTGCAAACGGGACCTGGACTTTACCCGTGAGCAGGTGGAAAAGCTCCAGGCCACCGGTGTCGTCCGCTTTAAGCTCATCGACGGCGTCAAGAAATACTACTATCCGATCTGGGTGCCCGGCATCATGGAGGGCTTCCTTGCAAACAGGGAGCAGTGCGACCGGCTCCCCATTCTGGGCGAGTGCTTCGAGGAATACACCCGCCGCCGTATGAAGCCGCTGCTGCCTTTTGTCGACCGCGGCATGATTTTCATGCGGATTCTCCCGGTGGAGAAGGCCATTCAAAACAGCACCCGCCGGGCCTCCTACGACGAGCTCTCTTATCTGATTGAAAATGCCACCGCCATCTCTGTCGGCCCATGCTCCTGCCGCCGTTCCCGCCGCCTGATGGGCGAGGGCTGCGGCCACCTTGAGGACGACATCTGTATGTATCTCAACGACAATGCGCGGACCTTCGTGGAAAACGGCTTCCACCACTATATCACCAAGGAGGAGGCCTATGAGGTGCTTCGCCGGGCCGAGGACAACGGCCTCATGCACGAGGTCAACCAGACCGACGGCTGGGATCACGTCAACGCCATCTGCAACTGCTGCGGCTGTAGCTGCTTCAGTCTCCGCATTGCCAACTACTTCCAGGTGCCGGAGGCCATCAAATCCAACTTTGTCGCTGAGGTGGACAAGGACAAGTGCGTGGCCTGCGGACAGTGCGTGGAGAACTGTTAGGTGGGCGCGCTGCGCCTGGGCAAGAAGCTGTGCAGCGTCAAGCCGGAGCCCGACAAGGGACCGGCCTTGACCGTGAAGGACACCCTCTGGTTTGGCGAGAAGCACTACAATGCCGACTACCGCACCAACCGCAGCGACGTCATGCCCGAGGGCACGGCCCCCTGCAAATCGGAATGTCCCGCCCATATCCCCGTCCAGGGCTATATCAAGCTGGCGGCCCAGGGTAAATACCGGGAGGCATTGGAGCTGATTAAAAAGGAAAACCCCTTCCCCGCCGTCTGCGGACGCATCTGCAACCGCCGCTGCGAGGACGCCTGCACCCGCGGCAGCGTCGATGAGGCCGTCGCAATCGACGATATCAAGAAGTTTATTGCCGATCAGGAGCTGCACGCGGCGACCCGCTTTGTCCCGCCCATGGTCAACATGACCGGCAAGCCCTTCCCCCAGAAAATCGCCGTCATCGGCGCCGGCCCGGCCGGTCTGAGCTGCGCCTACTATTTGGCAGTCAAGGGCTATAAGCCCACGGTCTTCGAAAAGGAAAGCCGTCCCGGCGGCATGCTGATGAACGGCATCCCGTCCTTCCGGCTGGAGAAGGATGTTGTCCAGGCGGAGATCGATATTTTGAAGGAACTGGGCGTGGAATTCCGCTATGGCGTCGAGGTGGGCAAAGATATTACCATCCCGCAGCTTCGAAGCGAGGGCTATCAGGGCTTTTACGTCGCCATCGGCGCCCAGGGCGGCCGCAAGGCCGGCGTCCCGGGTGAGGACGCTGAGGGTGTCATCGCTGGCGTCAGCTTTGTCCGCGACGTCAATCTCGGCAAGGCCGGCAGGCTGGCAGGCCGCACCGTCGTGATCGGCGGTGGCAACGTGGCCGTCGACGTGGCCCGCACCGCCATCCGCATGGGCTCCACGGAGACCTCCATGTTCTGTCTCGAAACCCGGGACATCATGCCCGCAGCCGCCGACGAGGTGGCCGACGCCGAGGCCGAGGGCATCCATGTTCACAACGGCTGGGGTCCCAGGGAAATTCTCGTGGAGGACGGCAAGGTCAAGGGCGTCGTCTTCAAAAAATGTATCTCCGTCTTCGACGCGCAGCACCGCTTTGCGCCGAAGTACGATGAGAACGATCTGATGACCGTGGAATGTGAGCACGTGCTGCTGTCCATTGGCCAGTCCATCGTCTGGGGCGAGCTGCTGAAGGACACCAAGGTTGAATTTAACCGCAACGGAACCGCCAAGGCCGATCCCTTCACCTATCAGACCGCAGAGCCGGATATCTTCGTGGGCGGCGACGTCTTCACAGGACCAAAATTCGCCATCGACGCCATTGCCGCCGGCAAGGAGGCCGCCGTCTCGCTGCACCGCTATGTCCATGCCGGTCAGAC
>Ga0129308_1002744_pt1 | contig 14118 bp, 23 predicted proteins | sample L827metagenome_FD_94440 | JGI IMG/M metagenome (GOLD analysis project Ga0129308, IMG submission 94440) | Ring-tailed lemur group fecal microbial communities from Wisconsin, USA - L827 metagenome | ecosystem: Host-associated > Mammals > Digestive system > Large intestine > Fecal | place: USA...
AACCTGCTGACGCAGGCGGCTGGAGCTTCCAAACTCATAACACCTAGGCTCGGGCACGGCCAAAGTCAGAATGTGTTCACGATTATTTCTTCGAGAGTGGTCTTGACAAGGGGACCATTATAGTGGAATATCACGAATTCTGTATTCAAACGACGGGCTAATTTTTGTGACATACGATCATTATCAAACTTTTTCAGAAATCGTGTAAAGAGGTGTGGAAATGGACTATTATGCATACACATTAATAACAGATAATCCCATTGTTGTTGATTTTTCCGGATGCAAATATCTGGATGATCTCCATGAACGCATTCGAAAAAGCTTTGGATTTCCAGCTTGCTGCGGAAAAAACTGGGATGCAGTTTGGGATTGTATCGATGGATACTTTGATGAGAACGAGAACAGAACAATTCAGATAAGAGGTTTTCAGTCGATGCCAGATGAATTACAGGAATACTGTAAACCAATGTGGGATATCTTTTCCGATCTACAGAAGGAATGCAGAAATATTGTTGTGTGTCGTGAAACGTAAATAAAATACTGGTTCCTTCTTCAACCCCGGAAATAGTCAGCGAAGATGCAGCTGGTGCTGTATCTTCGCTGATTTGCTGTTTTATGGAACCCCTGCTATCGGGCGGGATATATGGCGATTCGTCAATTTCTTCCAATTATTATTCTTTCTGGTTACGGATGAAACCAAGCTGATGCTCCATACAGAGGATGTTCCCCTCCATTTGAAGTCCGGGAAAGCTGCTCGGATCTACTTCTCCGAGAATGGCAACAGCTGCATGATACCCCAGAAAAAAGCCATCGATTGAGGCGCTATAGGAGCGCTGTTCCCATGCACACGCCACCGATACAAGATGGTATTGATTTTTGCAGCCGACTTCTGCTTCCAACGCTTTTGCTAGCTGATTTCGGCGTTCGATCTTTGCGTAATACTCTCTGTGCCGCATCATTTGGGGCATCTTGTAGATTTCGTCAGAAACATACTTCGAGAAGCCGCCGTCTGGATCATGGTTCAATGTAAAAAACTGCTTGAAGCCGCAATGCAGCCCAGCGAGGAACCCATATTTCGCATCATATTCCCGCTCCTCCGGTTCAAACAAGCCTTCCGCAGTATCAAATTGGTAACGCTTCCTGATTTCTTCCTGATAGGCTGGCCCCAATCCATTCTCCAGGATTTCCGCCAAAACTCTGTCTGTTGTCATCTTCAAATCCTCCATGTATTAGTATAATACTTTATAGTATCTATCTAATACTATCATAACACAGAGAATCCGAAAATGATGTTAAAATTCAGGCAAAAAAGAAAAGCCGCTACTTTTTTCGTAACGGCTTTAAGGAATAGAATGGATATGGAGTAATCAAAGATACCCCATAATAACCGGAATGATGCTTTTGAGCATGTCCTGAACCATGCGCTGCTGCGTTTCGCTCAAACCGAAATCCTTGCTGCAATCGCCGGAAAGCACAGAAGAAAGGTCAGGGGTTCGCCCTGTAATATAGTCCAGGGATACATCAAGCGTGGTGGCAAGCTTGAACAGCGTTTGGAGGCTGGGCTTGCTGGAAGCATTTTCGATATGGCGCAAAGATTCCGTTGCAAGTCCGACCTTCTCTGCAAGAACCTCCGCCGTCCATCCTCTGAATTTTCGTGCCTCACGGATTCGCTGCCCGGTAAGAACAAAATCTATATCCATTGAATACAACCCCTACTCTATTAGATACTGTACCATTGAGTATAGGGGTATTTTGTTTCATTTAGAATGAGCTATCTAATACTATGTTGTATCTATTTCATTCTATTCCAGGCATTGTAGCCTAGAGTGTATTCTTTAGAACATATCCAAATTGGAAAGCTGGCGGCGTTGGTTCTTGCGGATTTTACTGTATTTCTCGTTTCAAATCTGCAAATACATCAGACGCAGTACGGGATTTGTCTGACTTAGCCTCGTCCAGGCCACGCTCCATCATTGCGCGGAACGCAGCCTCGCCCATTTCATCCCTGGCAACAGGGACACTGAGCATCTGCTGTATATCCTTTGTTTCCACCCCACTGTGTTCCACGCAATTCTTTGCATCTTTGGATTTCGTTGCCATCTCTCTCACCGTCCTTCTGGCAGGGAGTGTACTATTGACAGACAAAAGAGGCGTTAGCGAAAACCAAGGAATTCAATGCTGCCTCGGTGCAGATGGAGATATAGCTGGCAGATTCCTCCCGTGGAATTACAACATCAAAACTTTCAAAGCCATCCAAAACTTGCTGTTCAGGCGCTTTTACAGACAAAGAATCCAAATCAAGATAATAGGCATTGATAATCCCCGCGGCATCCTGTTCACAGGCTTGGGAGATAGCAACCTCTCTGTCGGTAGTCATTTTCAGTATGTTTTCCCGAACACCGAAGCAAGGGTGCTGAATGACATGATCGCTGCCGAGGTACACCAGAATCTTTTCCATTTGTCTTTCCTCCTGAACACAAACTTTTCACAGTCTATCATTTTCTTCGGAGGCTGTCAATCGACACTCTACCCAAAAACAGCAGGCATTTTTCTACTTGACAGGACTGTAAAAGAAGCACTTATTGAACTGTACTTCGTTTCAGACGAAATTCTGACGATACTTCTTCGTTTTATTTCGCTTTAAACGAAATCTTAACGAAATTATTCGCGGCTTGTTTCGCTTGTGTAGGAATTAACGGCAAACTGTATTTCATTTGGAGGTGTGCTGTGAACTCCTTATCCGGTCATATGCCACGAAAGCAACGGAGAGCGGGGAGCTCCTCGAAGCCGGTGCAGGAACCATTATCAAAATTGGCATTGCTTTCCCAAAATAAACGCTCCAGGCGAAAACCTGGTGCGTTTGGTTATTTATCTGTTCAAAATTGCCTTCAAATCCTGTTCCGGGGTGGTGGTGGGGTGAATGGCGAAGTGCTCAACCAGGTACGCCGCCACGTTGGGGGACAGGAAGGCGGGCAGCGTGGGGCCGAGGTAGATATTCTTGATGCCCAGATGGAGCAGGGTCAGCAGGATGCACACTGCCTTCTGCTCGTACCAGGACAGCACCAGGGTCAGAGGCAGCTCATTGACACCGCAGCCAAAGGCCTCCGCCAAGGCCACCGCCACCTTAATGGCGCTGTAAGCATCGTTGCACTGACCCATGTCCATGATCCGGGGCAGGCCGCCGAGGCTGCCCAAATCCAGATCGTTGAAGCGGTACTTGCCGCAGGCCAGGGTCAGCACCGCCGTGTCCGCCGGGGTTTGCTTCACAAATTCGGTGTAGTAATTCCGCCCGGCCCGGGCGCCGTCGCAGCCGCCGACTAAGAAAATATGCTTCAAAGCACCGGCCTTCACCGCGTTAATGACGGTATCCGCCACAGACAGCACTGCGTTGTGGCCGAAGCCGGTGGTGACGGTTGTGCCGCCGTTGATGCCGGGGAAGGTGCGGTCCGTCTCAAAGCCGCCCAGCTCCAGCGCCTTTTCAATGACAGGGGTGAAGTCCTTGTCTTCGCCGATGTGGCTTATGCCCGGGAAGGACACCACCTCGGTGGTGAACACCCGGTCAGCATAGCTTTCTTTCGGAGGCATCAGGCAGTTGGTGGTGAAGAGAATGGGCGCGGGCAGATTTGCAAATTCCTTCTGCTGATTCTGCCATGCGGTGCCGAAATTGCCCTTGAGATGGGCATACTTTTTTAGGGCCGGGTAAGCGTGGGCAGGGAGCATCTCGCCGTGGGTATAGACGTTGATGCCCTTCCCTACCGTCTGCTCCAGCAGAAGCTGCAAATCACGCAGATCGTGTCCGGTGATGACGATGAAGGGGCCTTTCTCCACCGTCAGAGGCACGGTGGTGGGCACGGGATGGCCGTAGGTTTCGGTGTTGGCTCTGTCCAGCAGCGCCATGCACTTGAGATTCACCTGCCCCAGCTTCATCACAATGGGCAGCAGCTCCTCCATGCCCCAGTCCTCGCCGATGGCAAAGAGGCCTTCATAGAAGAAGCGGTTTACCTCCTCGTCGGTATAGCCCAGCACCATGGCGTGATAGGCGTAGGCCGCCATACCCCGCAGGCCGAAGAGAATCAGGGATTTGAGAGAACGGATGTCCTCGTCGGCTTCCCAGAGATTGCTCATGTCGTATTCGTCGGTTCTGCCGCAGGGGCAGGCACAGGCGCTGCAATTGGGGGTCAGCAACCCCTTCTCCCGGCGCACAGTGTCAATCTGCTGGCGGACGGTTTCTTCGTTAAAATTCACATTGGTCAGGGTGGTGAACAGTCCCTCAATCACCGCCCGATGGGTGGATACGGTGGGGGTGTTGGTGTCCGCCGCCCGGGCCAGGCCGATCAAAGCGCCGGTGAGCTGATCCTGCAAATTGGCAACGGCAGCACTTTTGCCGCAGACACCAGCCTTTCCGACGCAGCCGCTGCATCCGGCGGTCTGCTCGCACTGATAACAAAACATTGGGTGATTCATCCTGTTTTCTCCTTTATTTTCTATCCAGAATTCGTCCGTCGGTGGAAATGGTCACCACGTTACAGGGAATGGATTTGCCGCTAAGCTGCAATGCTCTTTTCACGGCATTCTCGATGCCGCCGCAGCAGGGCACCTCCATCCGCACCACGGTAATGCTGCGAATCCCGTTGTTTCTGAGGATTTCCGTCAATTTCTCGGAATAATCCACGCTGTCCAGCTTGGGGCAGCCCACCAGGGTAACCCGCCCTTTGATGAACGCCTGATGGAAATTGCCATAGGCGTAGGCGGTGCAGTCGGCGGCCACCAGTAAATCAGCTCCGTCAAACCAAGGAGCGTTTACGGGAGCCAGCTTGATTTGAACCGGCCACTGGCGCAGCTGGGAAGTCGGTGCGTCGCAGACCGCAGGCTCCTGCTGACGATGGATGGCTTTGGCAGCGGTGCCGGGGCAGCCGCAGGGCAGCTTTTCTTCCTTCTTTGCTCTCGCCGCCAGCACGGCGGCTTCATCATAGGCAGCAGCCTCCCGCACCACGAAGGAGATGGCTCCCGTGGGACAGGCGGGCAGGCAGTCCCCAAGGCCGTCACAGTAGTCGTCCCGCATCAGCTGTGCTTTGCCGTCCACCATGGCAATGGCACCCTCGTGGCAGGCCGCGGCACAGGCGCCGCAGCCATTGCATTTGGCCTCGTCTATTTGAATGATTTTGCGAATCATATGGATTCCTCCTGTTGACTTGATGACATCAGTTTACTATAATCAGAGAAAAATGTATGTTGGATTTCCAACAAAGGAGCTGCCTATGGAAGAATATTTTGATGTTTTGTCCCAATGTCCCCTGTTTGCCGGGATTTCCCGGGAGGAACTGAAGTCCATGTTAAGCTGTCTGGACGGAAGAATCATCCAAACGCCCAAGGGAAGCCCGGTGTTTCTGGAAGGCGAGCCTGCTACATTTGTGGGTGTGGTGCTCTCCGGCAAGATTCAGATTCTGCGAACCGACTTCTATGGAAACCGCAGCGTGCTGACGGTGGTGTCCCCCGGAGGACTGTTTGGGGAGGCCTTCGCCTGTGCGGGAGTGGAAACCTTGCCGGTGAGTGCCATGGCCCTGGAAAACGCCGGGGTACTGCTGTTGGACTGCAGGCGGGTGCTGAAAAGCTGCCCCAATGCCTGTCCTTTCCACAAAAAATTGGTGCAGAATCTTCTGCGGGGAATTGCCCAAAAGAATCTGATCCTCACCCAGAAAATACGCTGCATGTCCCAGAAAACCACCCAGGAAAAGCTGATGGAATTCCTTCTGGAGCAGGCAAAGCAGCACGGCAGAGCGGAATTCGTCATCCCCTACGATCGGCAGGCTTTAGCGGACTATCTGGGGGTGGAACGCAGCGCCATGTCGGCGGAAATCAGCAAACTAAAAAAGGCAGGACGAATCGATTGCAGCGGCTCCCGTTTCCGGGTATTGATGCCGGAACGGTAGTTGGCGGCAGCTGAGATTGTGTTTATATGCACATATCGAGCAGTACGGTGTTGCTGGGAATCAGTCACCTTTTCATTCAGGTTATAAAGTCGGGAATCAAATCCAGCTTCTTGAACTCAGCATCCGTTATGCCATTCAGCTTGGCGATAGCTCTGTCCGTCAGGTCTTTCAGCTCCTGCTCGTCCTTATCTAGATAAGTACGCATTTCCACAAGGGCGTGAATCAGTCCCAGACGGGTGCCGGGGTTGTAGATGCTCATGAGCTGCTGTTCTTCAAATGTAAAGTTTTCTTTCATGTTCAAATCTCCTGTTCTTTTGATTTTCGGGGTTTAGATTTACGCCGGGGCTGCTGCGGCTGATCTTTGAGCTTTTCAAGGACAGACGCCTTTTTCTCCTGGTGGGCGGCATCTGCCAAATCCATCAGGGAAATGGGCTGACCGGATTTGGCCTGCTGTTCCAGATCGGCTACCGAGGGCTGCTTACCATTGTTGATGATACCGTCGATCATGCCGTAATCATCCTCCGTGGACATCTCCGCTGCCTTCAGGTAGTTCTCTTTCTGGAAGTCCGGCAGCTCCTTGAAACCCACGCTGTCGCAGTAGTGGTAACAAGCCCAAATAACAGAACAGTTCCCCATTCTGTCGGCAAAAGATTCGTAATTAACATAGAAGCCGGTTCTTGTTAATATTATAGTGAAACAACCGAAATGCTGGATGGAAATTATGTTAACTATTTGCATTGCTCTTTCGTAAAACGGGCAGAACAGTTGCAGGAGTAAAGTATAAATTAAATACGCAATATATACTTGACATAAGCAGAAATGCAATATATAATTAACATTGCAAGGAGGTAACATACATGAGGAATCTCAAAATGAAGTTCAGGCGGATTGAACTCAATATGTCCCAAACAGAGTTAGCCAAGCGTGCAGGCGTAACAAGGCAAACAATCGGCCTAATTGAAGCAGGAGAATTTAACCCTTCGGTAAATCTTTGTATAGCCATATGCAAAGCCCTAGGGGTAACATTAAATGATTTATTCTGGGAGGTAAATGAGAATGAAACAGGAAAAGAGTAACCTTGACGAACAGCTAGAACTAAAGCTTCTTAAAATCGAAAGTCGTGGATTTAAGCTGGCTTTCTGGGGCCTGTTGATAGCAATACTGGCGGAAGTTTTTGTCAATGGAACTTCGCGGGCAATTATGGGTGAGTTGATAGTTTTTTTAGTGCTTGGATTATACATGATTGTCTCTCGTTGTTGTGCTGGTATTGGGGAGAGGCAATGGGATATGAACCCTAAAACCATCCTAATCATATCTTCTATAGCTGGTTTGTTTGTAGCTGGTTTTGTTACTATCTTTTTCTTTATGCACTCAAGTGAACATCCTTTTTTACGTGGTACGGTTATTGGACTTGGTACTTTCATGCTGTGCTGTCTTCTATGTGCTTTGTATGTACAAGTAGTCAAAAAACGCCAAGAAAAGCTTAATGCTGAGCCTGCCGACGAAGCAGAAGATACTTGAACATAATATCCAAAAACAGCTGCCTCCATCATCGGAGGCGGCTGTTTTTGTGTCGTCATGTTGGGGCAATATGTGATTTTAAACAAAAGTAGTAAATTAGTAGTACAAGCTGGGAATCATCCTGGCAAGCCGTGGAATTTGGCGGCATATCGTGTCATATCGATCTTGGTTCAGTTACTGCCGTGGCATCCGGCTTTTGGGCGTGGATCAGCATGACATTGTTCAGGGAATACCTGTGGAACCGGCTCATGGTAGTGAGGTAGTTGCGGTAGCGGTCACTTTCAAACAGTTCCATAATACCTTTTTCAATGCCAGCGGTGATCTCTTTGATGCGCTCTTTGTTGGATTGTTTTTCGAACATGGGCAACTCCTTTCATATTATTTGAATTGTGTGTTAAATTTCGTGCAATGTATTGATTTTACCGTGCAGTCATCATATAATATAAGCAAGAAAGGGGATGAATTTATGGCAAGCACAACAACCAATATCAGCATTCGGATGGACAGCAACCTGAAAGCGCAGGCGGAAGCTCTGTTCAGTGAGCTGGGTATGAATCTGACAACCGCATTCAACATCTTTGTCCGTCAGTCCCTCCGGGAGGGTGGGATTCCCTTTGAAATTTCTCTGAATCAGCCCAACAAGGAAACGGTTTCCGCAATGCTGGAAGCAGAAAGGATTGCGAAAGACCCCACCGTGAAAGGATATTCCGATCTGGATGAGCTGTTCGCAGACCTGAAGGCATGAGAAAAACAAAGTATATCGTCAAGCCCACCACGCAGTTCAAGAAAGACTACAAACTGGCGATGAAGCGAGGTTTGAAGATGGAATTGTTGGAAGATGTTATCGCCGCCCTGGCGATGGATGAACCACTCCCTGAAAAGAACAAAGACCACGCCCTGACTGGGAACTGGGTGGGACACCGTGAATGTCATATTCAACCGGACTGGCTGCTGGTCTATCGTATTGAGGACGATGTCCTTGTGCTGACCCTTGCCAGAACAGGCACCCACAGCGACCTGTTCGGGAAATAATCCATCAAGAAAAATCGCCCCCATGCAGCCGAAATATCAAGCTGCATGGGGGCAAATTCCCGCATTTGAAGCCCGTTTTCTGCCCTTGCCCTATCTGTCCCTATTCCCGGTTGGCCATGGTCGCCATGGGGATGGGGGCGACGGATGTGACCAGGTATACTTCAATCATGCGCCCGTAGATCACGATGAAAATGCAGATGGTGATGGCCCAGGTACAGATGCCCACAAACAGACTCTGGAACCACAGCCCGAACAGCGGGCCCAAGTCCATGGACTCCAACTGTGCTTCCAGCCCAGAAAATACGGATGTGATGTCGATAGCGGTGTTTCCCACGATGACCCCTGCGGCGGAAGAAACGATGCTGTGGGCAACATCGAACACGCCCATGACAATGGTCCAGGTGTTGGAGAGAATCAAAGCGGCGGCAGCGGATTTAAATACCCATACAGCGCATCGGGCACCCGCTCGCAGTACACCACATGCCGCTGTTTCCCGCCGGAGGCATAGGGGTGGCAGGTAATGAGGGTCAGCAGCACCCGGCCATCCTGAATCAAAATTTCCTCCACATCATGAGGGTCGATGATTTTGATGCCCGACACCCGGTATTGCAGCGTTTCCCAGAGGTTTCTGACCGTCACCAAATCACCGGGCTGCAGCTTGTCAATGTAGCGGAAATAACTGGCACCGTTGTAGCCCCTGTGGCCTGCAATGACGGCGTTGGTGTTTTTGCCGCCAATGGGCAGGCTGGTCTGGGTCATGTGGGCTGCGCCGTCCGCCATGTGTTGCGACGTTGCGCCAAGGTAGATGGGCATTTCCAGCTCCATGGCGGGGATGCTGATGACACCGAATATCTCGCTGGTGAGGCCGTAGTTTTTCAGGACAAAGCTGGGCTGCTGATAGTCATACTCGCAGGACAGCCCGGACTAATGCTGGGCGTAGATTCGCTCATTGTAAGCGGTCATATCCGCCCAAAGCCGTTCGTAATCACGAAAGGTTTCCTGTACCTGCGTTTCTATTTCAGGAATGGTGCCGTGGGGATTTTCCACCGGTTCTATTTCTCCCATCTGCACCAGAAAAGATCTGGCATCGCCCTCAATGGCCCGGTCAATGATGTAGCCCCGGACGTAGGGAAAAAGGGTGATACAGAGCCCGAACAGGAAAAACTGGAACATCAGCGCAATGAGAAATGCCCGCCAGAAGCCACGGCCATCCTTACTTGCGTACATATTTCCCACCTCGGCTCTTTCTGCGGCTGCCCCGGGTGACAGAGAATGCAGAGAATGCAATGATTGCCGCCGTCGGAAAACAGCTTGGTCACATCGATACCGTAAGTATACACATAGTGTCCTCGTTCAATTCTCCGGCTTGGCTGAGTTTGCGAAGGCGCTGCGCCTGGGATAGAGATGGGGTGGCCTGTTCACTTTCGATGGTGTCAAGTAGTTGTTCCTGGCTTTCTTTCGGCAGGGCGGCGATCTGATAGGCAGGACTGAGGGCAATTTTCTTCTCGTCCACCATTTCCATGAGCTCGGGAATCAGATTGTTCAGAGCAATGTAGTTGCGGACAGTATCTCCGCTGACACCTGCCTCATCCCCGACAGAATCGTCACTTCGGAACTTCGCCGAAAATTTCGGCGAAGTTAAATCAGAGCGTGCGCCCTGACGTTTTAGAGCTTCCATCTTCAGCTTGTATGCCTTGGCCCGTTCGGACGGCAGGATATTCTCCCGCTGGATGTTGCTGTCAACGAGCTGGATGATGGCATCATTGTCATCCAGGTTCATCACAATCACCGGCATGGAATCCAGACCGGCAAGCTCACACGCCTTCTGCCGCCGATGCCCGGCGATGAGCTCATAGCTGCCATCCTCCCTTGGTCGGGCAATGGCAGGAACCAACACGCCAAACTGCTTGACACTTTCCACCAGCTCCATCATGCTGGGGTCATCCCGGATGCCAAAGGGGCTCAACGGGTGGGGATGAAGCTGGTCAATGCTGATTTCGGACACTTTTGCGGGTATTTTTTCTGCTTTTGGGGGTATAAACAATTCCTCCTAAAATGGATAACGCCAGAAGTTACTTGTTCTCAGAACTTCTGGCGTTAAATTTTTCCTTGTTTATCAATCTATTCTGGATTATCCATAAGTATTGATGCAATATTTGAATGTCTCTGGATTTTGGAAACCATCTGTTAAATCAAATATTTTTGAGTCATTCCATCAACATTCAATAGGTAACCGGAACATCAAGGTCGGAAGCGGCCTGCATCTTGAACTTGTCCATGGCTTCACGGGCCTGAGGGACATTGATCTGGTTGCTGTTCTTCATTTTGGTTCTCTCCTTTGTCATTTTTCCCGGAAAGTCAAAGGCGCTTTCTCCGGGAAAACGACTTTTTCCTTCCGTGACCATATCATTTGCAGATGCGGTCTTCTTATAAGTGGAGAGTAGCGGAAAGAATGGGAATTTGCGGAATGGTTGGGTTTTTTATTGGAACAGCTGTTTTTATATGACAGCCCCTGCTTACTTGACTGAATATCATCCCGCATCATCTTTTATTTTTCACTTTTCCCTGATGTTCCCTCACTGATGTAGCTCGATTGGATACGCTCCCGGGGGAAAATGCGGGGTATTTGTTCAGATATTGATCCATCTTCCGGTGAATTTTCTGGGGGCACTGCCTGTCTGAATTGAAGTTACTTCCAAATGGAACTTCGTTTCGGAAAATCATGATGCCGTTTGCTAAAAGCTGACAGTCTGCTAAAAAATGTCAATGCGGTGTTTTGTTTGTTGCGATTTACAAAGTATTCTGATATACTGACATAGAAAAAATAATACTTCTTTGCGAAGTCCATATCTGCCGGAGCGTTTTGAAAGCTTTACACTTGCAGAAAGGAAATCAGCAATGCTTGAACGAATAAAAAATGCTTTATTAAACAGCTACAGAGATGACAAAGTCAGACAGCTTTTGGTATTTCAGATTTTGAATCTGCTGCTATTCGCAGTCGCAGCAACAATGTCGGTTTTGAACATCATTACAAAGGAATATGTTCTGTTTTGGGTCACTGCCGTTTATTCGGTGCTGTGTTTTGTGAATTTGCTTCTGTCAAAAAAGAGTCACATTGCCTGGCCATGTTTTTTCGTTGAAACGCTTATTTTGATGTCAACCTTTATTATAACAGGCACCCCTGGAGGCTTCAGCATTCTGTGGATTTTGGTGATTCCCGCTGCTGCCACATCAGTTTTTGGGATAAAAGTAGGAGGCATCTACAGCGCAGTTTTTTTCTTCGACGTAGTCTTCTTCTTTTGGACACCCTTTGGCAGGAATCTGCTGATGTATGATTATTCCGAAATATATATGCTTCGCTTCCCCTTTGTCTATATCTGCATGTACTTGATCGCTCTTTATGTGGAATGGATCAGGCACAAAACCCTTGAATCTCTGATTGCCTCAGAGCGTCAAAACCGCTGGCTGTACCGCCACGATGCTCTGACAGGCGCATACAATCGCCATGCCTTCCATGAAGAATTGAGTCATTTATTATCCGATGCCTCTGGCAGGGTCGTTGCGACAATCATGGTGGATATTGACAATTTCAAACGCATCAACGACACATACGGCCACAATGTTGGCGACAGGGTTCTGTGCTGTCTGTCGGATATTATTCTGAAAAACATCTGCGAGCATTGTTTGTCCTGCAGATGGGGCGGCGAAGAGTTTCTGATCGCTATGGGATGCGAACATGATCCCATGCAGATTGCCGAAATGATCCGGCAGGAAGTCGAACAAAACCGGATGAAGCTTGAAACCGGTAAAATTCTCACATTTACGGTCAGTGCCGGTATTTCGCTGGGTGAGTTTATCAGCCTGGATGGGTTTATCGAACAGATTGACCTTGCCGATAAAGCGATGTATAAAGCAAAGTTCGGCGGTAAAAACAGAGTGGTGCTTGGAACGCAGGAGAATGGTGCCGTCACGGAAGGAAACTGATTAAAACCGGCTATAGAGCTTTGTTTTCATGATACAAACAGCAGGGGGCCAATTGAGGCTCCCTGCTTCGTTTTTTAGAGGCCCTGACGAAAAAATGGGCAGCCCGGAAAAAGGTGCAGGCTGCTTCGCCCTTTCATCATTCTATTTCAATATTCTTGATGCCATAGGCCAAAATCAGGTTGATTAGTTCATTGCGGGAATAGTTGCTTTCGCTGGCAATTTTATCCAGGTCGGACAATATCTCCTCCCGAATCCGTACGGAAATAATCCGGCTGCCATCCTCGCCCCGTTTTTTGATTTTCAAAGGCTCATTTTTCATGGCTTCCACCCCCGCAATCCATATAAATTATATATTGACAGATGAAATATTTATATGCTATAATCATATTATAAAAACATATATGTTTGTAATACACATATCAATTGAACAGGGAGGAAATGCAGATGAGAAAAAGGCCGAAGCTGGAGGCATTAGATTCTCTTTTGGAGAATAGAACAGAACTTATGCTGACTGATGCGCAATACCAGGAAATGACCGGCGCCCCGCTGTCGGAAAGCAGGAAATACGTTATGGGGGAATCTGCGCTGTCCAAATACCTCTATGAAAAAGGCCTCGAAATTGTTGAGCTTCGGCGTGAATTGAGAATACAAAGAAAAGCAAAATAATAAAAGTAAAAAATCAACAGGGAGCCAGATGGCTCCCTGTTGCGCTTTAATGTATTGTATCAGTCTTTTTCCACCAGGAGCTCTGCAATCTGGATAGCGTTGGTGGCGGCTCCCTTGCGAACCTGGTCGCCGCAGCACCACAGGCACAGCCCATTGTCGTCGGTGAGGTCCGGGCGGATGCGGCCCACGAACACAATGTCCTGGTCGCTGGTGTCCAGGGGCATGGGGTATTGCTTCTTGGCAAGATCGTCCACCAGACGGCAGCCGGGGGCCTTGGCAATGGCCTCCCTGGCCTGGGCCACGGAGACGGGCTTGTCAAAATGCAGGCTCACGGAGATGGAGTGGCTGCGCACCACCGGCACCCGGACGCAGGTGCAGCTGACCTTCAGCTCCGGCAGGTGCATGATCTTCCGGCCCTCGTTCTGCATCTTCATTTCCTCGCTGGTGTAACCCTCGTGCTGCTCGCCGCCGATCTGGGGAATCAGGTTGTAGGCGATTTGATGGGAGAACACCTTGGGCTCATAGGTTTCCCCGTGGCCCAGGGCCTGCACCTCGTTCATCAGCTCAACGGGGCCGCCGGCGCCGGCGCCGGAGACGGCCTGATAGGTGGAGGCGGTCATGGTGCGGATGGGGCTGATGGCGTTCAGCGCATTCACGGCGGTGACGGTGATGATGGTGGAGCAGTTGGGGTTGGAGATGATGCCGTGATGGTTCTTCACATCCTCGGGGTTGATCTCGGGGACGACCAGAGGCACATCATCGTCCAGCCGGAAGGCGGAGGAATTGTCAACGAACACAGCCCCGGCCCTCACAATGGCGGGAGCAAACTGCTTGGCAATGTCATTCTCGGCAGCACCCAGCACAATGTCCACACCCTGGAAGGCATCGTCCCGGGCCTCCTGGATGGTCACGTCCTCCCCCCGGAATTTTAGCTGCTTCCCGGCGGAGCGGGCGGAGGCCAGAGGAACCAGCTTTCCCACGGGGA
>Ga0129308_1002745_pt1 | contig 14099 bp, 18 predicted proteins | sample L827metagenome_FD_94440 | JGI IMG/M metagenome (GOLD analysis project Ga0129308, IMG submission 94440) | Ring-tailed lemur group fecal microbial communities from Wisconsin, USA - L827 metagenome | ecosystem: Host-associated > Mammals > Digestive system > Large intestine > Fecal | place: USA...
AATACAAAAAAGCATTAAACTGCTCATTTTTATAGCTCTGCTCATCAGGATAGAAAAATTCGCCGCACTCAACCGTTGAAAAAGCAAAGCCGTTTTCACCCTGCTCAACCATGTCGCCCACAAGTTTTTCGCCCTGAACACCATATTTTTCAACAGTCTTTGGGCTGTACTGGTTTTCAGCCATATCCATGGTAACCGTTATAGGTATTATGTTTGCGCTCAAACTGCTGTCAGCCTCTATTTCAGCCTTTGCTTTGCCGTTTTTTACCACCGCAAACTGGTGCATATCCTTTGTTGTGTAAGGGTGCTGAGCCTCTATTTTAACAATGCTTCCATCAGGCGCATTTGTTCTTACCTTAACGGTTATAATGCCGCTTTCAGGGTCATATTCGGCGTTTTCAGCCGCCATAAATTCTCCCTCCTGACCGTTAAAAGCCACTGTCGGATAGCCCTGACGGGATATGTCTATAAAATGCGCCGCCGCGGCGGATACAACAAGCACTGCCGCAGAAACTAAAATTATTATGTTGTCTTTTTTCATTACCTTTCGCCTCTGTTCCAAGTATCCTTACTGAAGCTTTTCCCTCATCTGGTCTGCAATTTCGTCCTCAAGATACTCATCATATGTTTCTTTTCTGTCTATAATGCCATTTGGCAGTATTTCTATTATTCTGTCTGCTATTGTATGCACAAACTGGTGGTCATGGCTGTCAAAAAGAAGTGTTCCTTTGTAGTCAATAAGACCCTCGTTAAGTGCAGTAATGCTTTCCAAATCAAGGTGGTTTGTAGGCTCGTCCAAAATAAGCACGTTAGCGCCCGAAATCATCATTTTGCACAGCATACAGCGCACCCTCTCGCCGCCCGAAAGCACCTTTGCCTTTTTCATGGCTTCTTCACCCGAAAAAAGCATTCTTCCAAGCCAACCTCTTATATCGGCGTCATATTTTTCGCCGTCCTTGGCATATGGACGAAGCCAGTCTACAAGTGTATCCTCGCAGTCATCAAAGTATCTTCCGTTGTCCTTAGGGAAGTATGCCCTTGATGTTGTTACGCCCCATTTGTATGAGCCCTCGTCAGGCTCCATTTCGCCTGTTATTATTTTAAAAAGCGTTGTTCTTGCTATTTCGTCAGTACCCACAAAGGCAACCTTTTCGTTTGGATTAATTAAAAAGCTTACGTTGTTAAGAACCTTTCTGTCGCCTATTGTTTTTGAAATATTTTTAACCTCAAGCAGGTCGTTTCCAACCTCTCTGTCCTGCTTAAAGTTTACAAAAGGATAGCGTCTTGAGGAAGGCTTGATGTTGTCAAGCTGAAGGTTGTCAAGAAGCTTTTTACGGCTTGTTGCCTGCTTGCTTTTTGAAGCATTGGCACTGAAACGCTGTATAAATTCCTGAAGCTCTTTTATCTTCTGCTCAACCCTCTTGTTCTGGTCTTTAAGCTGTTTCTGCGTCATCTGAGTATACTGATACCAGAAATCGTAGTTTCCCACAAAAAGAGTAATCTTTCCGTAATCAATATCCGCAATATGAGTACATACCTTGTTTAAGAAATGTCTGTCGTGAGATACAACAATAACAGTGTTTTCAAAATTCATAAGGAAGTCCTCAAGCCACTTTATAGACGCAAGGTCAAGGTGGTTTGTAGGCTCGTCCAAAAGAAGTATGTCAGGGTTGCCGAAAAGCGCCTGTGCAAGAAGCACCTTAACCTTCTGATTGCCTGTAAGCTCACTCATCTGCATATAGTGGAACTCGTTTGTAACGCCAAGCCCGTTAAGTAGAATTTGGGCGTCGCTTTCGGCATTCCAGCCGTCAAGCTCGGCAAATTCAGCCTCAAGCTCGGAAACTCTTATTCCGTCCTCGTCATTAAAATCGGCCTTGCAGTAAAGGGCGTCCTTTTCCTTCATAATGTCGTAAAGGCGCTTGTTTCCGTAAAGCACCGCATCAACAGCGGTAAATTCATCAAACTGGAAATGATCCTGCTTCAGTACAGAAAGTCTTTCGCCGGGAGTGATAAACACATCGCCCTTATTAGGCTCTATATCACCCGCAAGTATTTTAAGAAATGTGGATTTTCCGGCACCGTTGGCACCGATAATTCCATAGCAGTTGCCCTTGCTGAAAGCAATGTCAACGTCCTTAAAAAGAACTCTGCCTCCGTACTGCAGAGTAACTCCGTTTGCACTTATCATTTTTATAACTCCTTAATATTCAACTTTTATTCAGCGGTTTCAGCTTCGCCTTCTGTCGCTGTTTCTTCTGAAAGCTCCGCTATGTCAACGGCACTTTCAAGCTCTGATGGGAAATCAACGCTGTTCACGCTGTTAATATCGGAAATTTCATATACGCAGTCGTATTTATTTATTTCAAGAGCCTTGGCGTTTTCATAGCCCTCCATATCCTTTACAAGCTCAAACACATTGTCTGAGATAACCTGATAAATAGGCGCTGCGTCAAAGGCAATTTTAAGAAGGTCGCCTGTTTCGCTGTCTATCCAGAAATTGATTGCCATTGCCGGAGAACCCTCCATATGCTCCTCGGTAAGAGTTGCCATGCCCACTGTTACAAATACGCCTGCATTAAGCATTGTATCGGCTATTTTTTCTGCGCTTATAACGCCTGTTGTTTTGCTTGCCTTAACGCCGTTTATTTCTTCCTCGCCTTCAAATTTAAGCCCGTCAACTGCGTCAAGAAAAACCTTTCCAACAGCCTTCATATCATAATGGCCAACCATGTAGTAAAGCATTTCATCAGCCACCTCAGACTTATACCATTCTGAATCCTGACCGATGTAAAGCATCTTTTTGCCGTTTTCTTCCCTTACATAAACCTGTGATGAAACAAGGGATTCGCCGTTGCCGATTGTATCTGTAACAAATGATTTTTCAACCGGGATTGTCTGCTTATCGGTTATAGTTGTTGTTACGCTTGCAGAGCCGTCTCCGTCTGAATTGTTGAAAGCAAAATCAAGAGTATTTTTGCTTACATAGCTTTCTATTTTTTCGTTTGCCGCTTTTGCCTTTTCAAGAAGTGCATTGCCTTCATCGTCTGTTTCAACGCTTACAGATGCAGCTGTGCTGCTGCCTGCGCTTTCCTTTTCACCGCTGCATGCCGCAAAAGAAAATGCCAAAGAAGTAGCTACGGCAAGAGCCGCCAATTTTTTTAATAACATAATTATCCTCCCATAAAACAAGTATACACACATCGTATTATTTTATATTATTCCCCGCTTTATTTCAACATAAATAATCAAAATACCTTTATTTTGCGCTCTTTAAAAAATTAAGCAGAAATTCATGGGCAAGTGAGCCCTGTTTTATAGCCTTTTGGGCTTCATCAAAGGCATACCACTGAGCCTTGTCTACCTCTTTTGTCATTCCGCTTAAATCTTCGGTGTCGGCAACACAGGAAAAATTAATCATAAGAGTGTTGCTGGGCTCAAAATATTTGCTTTTGTTAAATTTTATTTCTCCCACATTAAGTCCAAGCTCTTCCTTAACCTCTCTTGCTACGGCATGCTCGGCGCTTTCGCCCTTATTTATATATCCCGCAACAAGAATGTTGAACTCACGGCCATACTGCTGAATTAATATAACCTTATTTTTGTCGGGATTCATAACCTCCATGCTTACGGCACAGTTAAATATAGGAAATCTAAACTCATTGCAATTTGGGCAGAAAGGTATTTCGCCCTCGCCCTCAAGATATTTCATTTCAAGCTTTGTTCCGCATTCCACACAATATTTCATAACCAATTCTCCTTACAGCTTATTGCTCCAGTTTTTGTATTTTACAAAATAGCAGTATAAATTAAACACAACAAATGCCGACATAAAGCTCATAACCAGTGAAACTATTATTATAAGCTTGTTGCCGAAAAGTCCGCTTGAAAAGCTGAAAAGCAGATAAAATACCGCGTAAAAAATAACCATAAGTATGGCTATTGACCGTATAGCCGCTATAATGGCCTTATTCTTCATATAAACCCCTCCCATAAACAATAAAACAACTATAAATTATACACATTATTTATGAATAAACTATGAATTTTAAAAAATTAAGCGGATAGATTGCCTGCTCCAACCTATCCGCATTGTACGCCCTACGGACTGTACTCAGTAAAGACAACTGCCGTATGTAAAGATGTCTGTCTAAATTGCTTTCACCATAGAACGAGTTTAATTATTTTTTTCTGTTTTTAAACCAGCTGCCGTATTTCATATACCAGCAAACGGAAAAAACAACAACTATAAAAGTTACCATACCGTAAAGAGCCATCATGCCGTTTTCAGGTGTGTTTCCGTAAAATGAAAGAAGTGCGCTTGTCATAATATCCCTCCCCATAAAATATACATTCCAAAGCTTTTAAAAAAGTTATTGAGGAATATGATCAAAGCACTTCCTCGCCTTTAAAATTTCTGTAAAAACAGCTTCTTTTGCCTGTGTGGCACGCCGCTCCGTCCTGAATTACCTTTATAAGCAGTGCGTCGGCGTCGCAGTCAAAATAAATTTCCTTCACATGCTGAAAATGACCCGATGTATCGCCCTTATGCCAAAGCTCCTGTCTGCTGCGTGAATAATAGTAAACAGTGCCGTTTTTAAGTGTAAGCTCAACAGCCTCTTTGTTGGCATATGCAAGCATAAGCACCTGTCCGTTTTCCCAATCCTGCGCTATTACGGGAATAAGACCGTTTTTGTCAAATTTCAGGCTTCCCACAAAATCAAAACTCATAATCTTACAGGCACATCCTTTTCTTTCAGATATTTTTTAAGCTCCTTAATTTCCATTTCTCTGAAATGGAAAAGACTTGCCGCAAGAGCCGCGTCTGCGCCGCCCTCTGTAAGCGCGTCATAAAAATGCTCCATTTTTCCCGCGCCGCCCGAGGCAATTACGGGTATTCTTACAGCTGAGGATATTGCCTTTGTAAGCTCTATGTCATATCCGTTTTTAACTCCGTCGCAGTCCATGCTTGTAAGCAGAATTTCGCCGGCTCCAAGGCGTTCGCCCTCTTTTGCCCACTCAACGGCGTCTTTTCCTGTGTTCACTCTGCCGCCGTTAAGATATACGTCAAAGCCGCCGCCTTCTCTTCTTTTTGCGTCAATGGCAAGCACAACGCACTGACTGCCGAATTTTTCAGCAGCCTCTTTAATAAGCTCAGGTCTTTTAAGTGCCGCTGAGTTTACCGAAATTTTGTCTGCGCCTGCGCTTAATATTTTTCTGAAATCCTCAATACTTCTTATTCCTCCGCCTACCGTAAGGGGAATAAAAATCTGCTCCGCCGTTCTTCTAACAACATCAAGCATAATGCTTCTGTCGTCTGAGGAAGCCGTAATATCAAGAAAAACCAGCTCGTCCGCCATAGACTCGTTATAAAACCTTGCTATTTCAACAGGGTCGCCTGCATCACGAAGATTTACAAAATTTACACCCTTAACAACGCGCCCTTTGTTTACATCAAGACATGGTATAATTCTTTTTGTATGCATGTCAATCACATCCGTTTCTTATGTATCCAAAGCAAAGTATACTTTTTGGTGAATACACTGCTTTAATCATCTTTTTTCAAAGCGCTGTATAACCTCTGCCAAATTAAGGGCTCCCTGATAAATTGCCTTGCCTATAATTACGCCGTGTGCGCCTATTTTATCAACCTTTTCAAGGTCTGTCATTGTTGTTACGCCGCCCGAGGCAATAATGTTTATTCCTGTTTTTTCAACCAGCTCGCCTGTTGTTTCAACATTAGGGCCAACCATCATGCCGTCCTTTGAAATATCCGTATAAATAATTGTTTTAACGCCGTATGAAACCATTTCACGGCAAAGCTGAAGAGCCGAAACATCGGTAACCTTTTCCCAGCCGTGTGTTGCCGCCATGCCGTTTACAGCGTCTACGCCTACGGCAATTTTGTCGCCGTATATTTTAACAGCCTCCTTAACAAGGTCAGGGTTGCTTATGGCAGCCGTGCCTATAATAACACGGGAAACGCCTATGGATATTTTTTCCTCTATATCACGCATTGTTCTTATTCCGCCGCCTGTCTGCACAGGAATATGGAATGTATCTATAATTCTTTTAATAGCGTCCTGATTGTAGCTTGTTCCTGTTCTTGCTCCGTCAAGGTCTACAACATGAATGTATGTAGCGCCGGCGTTGGCAAAATCTCTTGCCATTGCCACAGGGTCGCTGCCGTAAACGGTAACATCGTCAAATCTTCCCTGTTTAAGACGCACGCACTGTCCGTTTTTTAAGTCTATTGCCGGATAAATCTGCATTTTTAGAGCCTCCCAAAATTTTCTAATATTTTAAGTCCTGTGTTGCCGCTCTTTTCAGGGTGAAACTGAAGGGCAAATATGTTGTCCTTCTGTGCAGAAACCGCAATATCCTTACCGTAAAAGCATGTTGCACTTACAACAGGAGCCTTTGTTTCAAGATAATATGAATGAACGAAGTATACATAGGGTTCATCGCCCAGCCCCTCAAAAAGAGGACTTCTCATTTTAATGTCAAGATTATTCCAGCCTATCTGCGGAATTATTTCCGTTTCGGGCAGACGGACAATTTCGCCGGGCATAAGCCCAAGACCCTCATATTCTCCGTTTTCATAGCTTTTTTCAAACATCATCTGCATTCCAAGGCAAATTCCCAAAAGAGGCTTTTTTTCCTCAACAATTTTGTAAATAACCTTGTCAATGCCCTTTTCTCTTATGGTTTTTATGGCATCACAAAATGCGCCTACGCCGGGAAGCACCACCTTGTCGGCGCTTTCTATAACCTCCGCCTTGTCTGTAACAACAGCCTCAAAGCCAAGAAATTCAAAGGCCTTCTGCACACTTCTCAAATTTCCCATGCCATAATCAATTATTGCTATCATATCACACCTCCAGCATACCCTTTGTGGAAAGCACGCCTTCTATTCTTTCGTCAAAGGAAACTGCCATATCAAGGGCTTTGCCGAAAGCCTTGAATATTCCCTCTGCAATATGATGGCTGTTTTTTCCCGAAAGCATTTTTATGTGAAGGTTCATGCCGCAGTTGGTGCATACGGCTCTGAAAAATTCCTCAACCATTTCCATGTCCATATCGCCACATCTGTCGGTATTAAACTGTGCATCAAAATTAAGATATGGGCGTCCCGAAATATCAAGTGAGCAGAGTATAAGCGCCTCGTCCATAGGAAGCACGAAAAATCCGTAGCGTCTTATGCCCTTTTTGTCACCCAAAGCCTTTTGAAGAGCCTTGCCGAAAACAATGCCCACATCCTCAACGGTATGGTGGCAGTCCACCTCAATATCGCCTTTGGCAATCACATTCAAATCCATAAAGCCGTGCTTTGAAATATGGGTAAGCATGTGGTCAAAAAAGCCTATTCCCGTTGAAATGTCATTTTTGCCTCTGCCGTCTATGTTCAGCTCCATTTTAATTTGGGTTTCATATGTATTTCGTTCAATAACGGCTGTACGCATAAGTTTCCTCCACAAAATATACAAATATACATACTGTGTTTCATCAAGTTTACCAATACCATTTTACTCTAATTTGTGATATAAAGCAATATTCTATATGTCAATTTGTAAATTATTTTCTTACTCTTACTGCGTTGGCATGCGCCGTAAGTCCCTCAGCGTTGGCAAAGGTAATAATATCATCGCTTAAAGCTGAAAGCGCACTTTCGCTGAAGGAGATTATGCTGCTTTTTTTGATAAAGTCATCAATAGAGAGCGGTGAGAAAAATCTTGCTGTTCCGCCTGTTGGAAGAACATGGTTTGGCCCTGCCATATAATCGCCCAAAGGCTCAGGTGAGTAATTTCCAAGGAAAATTGCACCTGCATTTTTAATTTTGGGCAGCATTTCAAAAGGCGACGCAGTGCATACCTCCATATGCTCGGGCGCTATGCTGTTTGAAAGCTCAAAGGCCTCGTCAATATTGTCAACAACAATAATAGCGCCGTAATTTTCTATGGATTTTTCAATAATAGCCTTTCTTTCAAGCACTGCGGTCTGTTTTTCAACTTCTGCCTGCACATTTTTTGCAAGCTCCTCGCTTGTTGTAATAAGTATTGATGACGCCATTTCGTCATGCTCTGCCTGTGAAAGCAAATCTGCCGCCGCATAAACAGGGTTTGCCGTTTCGTCGGCAACTATAAGTATTTCGCTTGGGCCCGCAACAGAGTCAATGTTTACATGGCCGTAAACCGTTCTTTTGGCAAGGGCAACAAATATGTTTCCGGGTCCGCATATTTTGTCTACCTTAGGCACGCTTTCCGTACCAAATGCAAGTGCGGCAATGGCCTGTGCGCCGCCCACCTTAAATATTTCGTCAACTCCGGCTTCCTTTGCGGCAACTATTGTTGTAGGATAAACTCTGCCGTCCTTCTGTGCCGGTGTTGTCATATAAATGTGCTTAACTCCCGCAACGTGGGCAGGCATAACATTCATAAGCACCGATGATGGATAAGCCGCCTTTCCGCCCGGAACATAAACACCAACCTTATCCAATGGTCTTATAAGCTGACCAAGCATTTCTCCGCTTTCAGCAGGCTCGCACCAGCTGTTTATCTTCTGCTTTTCGTGAAAAGCCTTTATTCTCTGAGCGCTCTTTTTTATAACGGAAATAAGTTCGTCGCTCACCTGAGAATAGGCATACTCAATTTCCTCGTCAGTAACCTTAAAGTTTGAGGCGTCTATTTTTACCTTGTCAAATTTTTCGGTATATTCAAAAACAGCCTCGTCCCCTCTTTTTCTTATATCGGCAAGTATTCCGTCAACTATTTCCTGAACATTTCCATGCTCAAGCTGAGAACGGGACAATATTTTATCAACGGTTTCCTTTCCGTCGGGAGTGTTGTATTTAATAATTTTAATCATTTGTTTTCCTCCTTTATGAGGTTTCTTATTTTGTCTATTACTTCCATGATTCTTTCATGCTCCATTTTCATGCTTACCCTGTTTACTATAACCCTTGCGGAAAGAGGACAAATATCCTCCAAAACCACAAGACCGTTTTCTCTAAGGGTAGCTCCGCTTTCAACTATATCCACTATAACGTCTGAAAGCCCAACAATAGGAGCAAGCTCAACAGAGCCGTTAAGCTTTACAATTTCAACAGTCTGATGCTTTTTATTATAGAAATAATCTCTTGCTATATTCGGATATTTTGTGGCAACAGTAAGGCTGTGGCTGTGCTCAAGCTTTTCTTTGCTTTCAGGCAAGCCCGCAACAGCCATTTTGCATTTTCCCAACTCCAAATCAAGCATTTCGTATATGTTGCGGTTTTCCTCCATAATGGTGTCTTTGCCAACAACGCCTATATCTGCTGCGCCATGCTCAACATATGTAGGCACATCACTTGTTTTTGCCAAAAATATTTTAAGACCAAGCTCTTCGTTTACAAAAATAAGCTTTCTTGATTTTTCCTTCATTTCCTCACAGGGCATGCCTATTCTTTCCAGCAGACCCATTGTCTGCTCTGCCAGTCTGCCCTTTGCCAAGGCGAATGTTAAGTATCTCATTTATTTTTCCTCCTTGCCCGGCAAAGCTAAATCGCTTTTCTTTATGTCTGCCTTTATAATGCCGTATTCCTCTGTATTGCGGACATAGGTTATATTTTCGCCGTCTTTAAAATAAAGAAGGGATTCGTAATTCATTTCCTTCATGTATTCAATGTTTTTATCCAAATTTCCTGTTATAAAGCTGCTTTCAATATTTATTCCTGCGTTTCTGTAAAGCTGCGCCGTTTCAACAGCCGCCTTTCTTCCTCTTGTGTCAAAGGCTATCATTGCCTTTGTGGGGTTTTCCGCAAATGAAGGATTTTCCTTTGCCGCAACCTTAACAACCTCGTCAATTTTTATGCCGAAGCCCACAGCGGGAGTTTTTTTGCCAAACTGACTTACAAGATTGTCATATCTTCCGCCGTCAACTATGGAATAGCCCGTTCCGTAGGTATAGCCTCTGAAAATAATTCCTGTGTAATAATTAAGCTGATTAACCATGCTCAAATCAAAGGAAACATATTTTTCAACGCCATGCATAACCAATATGTCGTAAAGGTTTTCCATTTCGTCAAGCGCTTTTAAAGCCTCTGCGCTTTTTGTAAGCTTTCTTGTGTAGTCAATTATTTTCTTTCCGCCCACAAGCTTTGGCAGCTCGTTAAAAAGCGTGCGTGTGCTTTCGTTCATTTCGGAGCTTTCAATAAGCTTTTCCATACCCACATAATTTCTGTGGGCTATAACGTCCTTAAGCTGTTCAACCGTTTCTCTGTCAAGTCCCGTTTCGGCAAGTATTGCGTTAAAAAACTTTACCTCACCTATGTTAAGCTTAAATTCTTTAATTCCCGAAGAAAGTATGCTTTTAACTGCCATGGCTATTACCTCGGCGTCAGCGTCTGCACCGTATGCGCCAATAAGCTCTATGCCTGCCTGGGCAAACTCACACTTTTTGCCCTGATAGCTTACAGAATCTCTGAAAGCGTTGCCGAAATAGCAAAATCTCAGCGGTCTTTCACTTTTCTGATATGCAGTTGCCGCAATTCTGGCAATAGGCGGCGTCATGTCGCTTCTTAAAGCCAGCTGATTTCCGTCTTTATCAAAAAATCTGAACATCTGCTTTGGGCTTATGCTTCCCATTTTTTCATCGGAAAAGACCTCTATGTATTCAAACATAGGGCTTTCCACCTCGTTATAGCCGTAGCCTTCAAATATTTTTTCTATATTTCTGCAAACTGTCTTTTTTACCCTTGCTTCCTCAGGGAGCAAATCGTTTACGCCTATGGGCGTATGAAGTTTAAAATCCAACATAATTATACCCGCCTTCAACTTTATTACGCTACTATACTAAAGCAGTATATACAAGTTTTTGTTATTTGTCAAATAAATTGATAATATTTTACCACTAAATAACTGTCTTTAAAATACCAATATCAAAATGACATAAAAAGTATGTATAAAATGATGTTGAAATACATTTGCGTCGGTACTATAATAATGTAACTAAAATAGCTTTTTGCCAAAGGAGGTAAAAAATATGGAAAATATAATTATAAGAACAGCAAATGTAAATGACGCCGAGGAGCTGCTTAAAATATATGCCCCCTACGTTGTTAAAACATCTGTAAGTTTTGAATATGAAGTACCAAGCGTAAATGAATTTAGGGAAAGAATAGCCTCCACACTTAAAAGATACCCATATCTTGCGGCAGAATGCAACGGAAAGCTTGTGGGCTATGCTTATCTTTCAAAATTTAAGGAAAGAAAAGCATATCAGTTCTGCGCCGAAACCTCAATTTATCTGGCTGAAGATTGCAGAGGAAAAGGCATAGGAAAGCTGCTTTATGATGAGCTTGAAAAAATGGCAAAAAAACAGGGCATACTTAACCTTAACGCCTGCATAGCCTATCCAAATCCTCAAAGCGAAGCCTTCCACGAAAAGCTTGGATATAAAAAAATTGCACATTTTTCAAAATGCGGCTATAAATTCGGAAAATGGCATGATATGATTTGGATGGAAAAATTTATGGGAGAACACGAGGATTGTCCTAAAGCTTTTATACCTTTTGAAAATTTAAAATGATGCATAGAAAAGGGTCAGCTTTTGCTGACCCTTAATTTGCGGGCAAACTGAGTGCTTGCCCCAATATTTTTTTTAGAAAATCTTTTTATCAGCTCTTTTTATATCCGCATTTCGGGCAAACGCCGTTTTCATTAAGAGCAATACCGCAAAGCGGACAGCGGTCAACGCTTCTGCTTACCTCATATTCCTGTGATGCAGCATTAACACCGCTGGTAAATGTAAGCTTTGCTATATTAAGCTTGTCCTTAAGCAGATCGTATACAATTTTAATCATTCCCTCAACTGTCATGGTTTCCTTTGTTACTACCAAACGGCAGTCAGGATATGCAGTTGCAAGCTCTGTTTTGAAAGCAGGCCCCTTCATTTTGTTTGTAGGCGCTCCGTCTTTTATGCCCTGAGCCTCATAAACACCGAGAATTGCCGGAAGAAGCGGATCGTCCTCTCTCAAAATTAAAGCGTGGTCAAAGTTTTTAAGAACCTCCCATGCTGTTTTCTGAATTTCATTGCATGGGAAAACCATATTTACACCCGGCTCAACAGAATCCTCAACCTCAATAGTCAAAACTCCTGTATGTCCGTGCAGATACTGCGCCTCACCCTTGAAGCCGTAAAAACGATGTGCATACTGTAAATCTAATGTTGTAATACTTCTCATAACTTTACCCCTTCCAAATATATATTTACGGGTTTTATATGCGCCCGCATACGCACGTTTTAATATTAATCTCGTCATACATTTTGCTGTTTTGACGCTTTTTGACAGTCAGGGCATATTCCCCTGAAAATTATATCGTAGCCGGTAAACTCAAAGCCATTGTCGTTTTTTATGTTTTTTTCCAACCCCGCAACAAAATCCATGTCCACATCAAACACTCTTCCGCATTTTTCACACTTTACATGGCAATGGTCATGGCATCTGTGGTCAAAACGGTCAGCTCCGCCCGGAATTTCCATTTTACGAATTTCCCCCATTTCAGAAAGCAGCTTCAGGTTTCGGTATACCGTTGCCCTGCTTATATTAGGGTGTTCTTTTACTATTGCCTCGTATATCTCATCGGCAGTAGCATGGCATTTCAGTTTATTTACAGCTTCAAAAACCAATGAACGCTGAATTGTATTTCGTTTTGTCATAACAGTGTTCACCCTTATCGCTTTTTAATATTTAATGATATTATATATCAATAAGTATTAAATGTCAATATACTAACGCAAAGCGGATTAAATTTATTTCAGCGCATTTTCCTTTAGCCTTGAAAATTTTTTTGTTATATGCGATAATACATTCATATCATTAAGTTTCATTCTTAATAACCTCCTTTCCATTATTTTGCAGTTGGCGGACCGCATTTATAACAGAACGGAGGTTATCTCTTTTTTTCTTAACAATTTAAGCCTTTTGTTTATGCACCAAAAAAAACACACTCATATATTTTTCAATATACGGGTGTGTTTTCTTATTTTAAGCTGATTAATTCTTTTATTTTTCGCTATCTTTTTCGCTGAGCATTTTGGCAAGCTCTTCCATAAATGTATTTATGTCTTTAAACTGCCTGTAAACAGAGGCAAACCTTACATAAGCAACCTCATCTATTTTTTTAAGCCTGTCCATAACAAGGCTGCCTATTTCCTTGCTTTCTATTTCCTTGTCCATAGAGCTTATTACAACATTTTCTATATCATCGGCAATGTCTGAAATCTGCTTGGCGGTAATTGGGCGTTTGTTGCAGCTTTTCATAATGCCGTTTATAATTTTGTTTTTGTCAAAGGTTTCCCGTGTGCCGTCATTTTTTATAACGGTCATGGGTATAGTGTCAATTCTTTCATATGTGGTAAAGCGTTTGCCGCATTTTTCGCACAGTCTGCGTCTTCTTATAGCCGAATTATCGTCCTGACTTCTTGAATCTATAACCTTTGTGTCGTCATTGTTGCAGAAAGGACACTTCATAGCCATTCCCCCCGATAATATATTTAATTTAAGTATAATAAAAAATTTTATCGGGGTCAACAAAAAACTGCTGTTTGCCCTACCGCTGAATCTGCGCCCTTTCAATATCCACATCAACAAGTATGGTGTCCTCGCCTATTCTTTTTATGCAGTCCCATGGGATCTGAAAAACATCTTCATCACAGAAAACTCCAAATATTCCTCTTTTTTCGGAAACTATGATAGTACATATTTTTCCGCTGCACACATCTATTTCCACATCAACTATAAACCCAAGGCGCATTCCGCTGCATATGTTTATAACGTCCTTTTTCTTAAGACAGCTTAAAAATTCCATTAAAGCCCCACCTAAACGCTGTTATTTTATAATATGCCGCCAAAAAATTTCCTATAACATAAAAGCGGCGCAGACAAGTATCCGCACCGCCATATAGTCAGTATTTTATTATTTTAGGCTTAAAAAGCTTATTATGTATCTCCGTCTAAAGATATTTATATCACCGAAAATTAAATAAGGTTTACAAAAAATGTTGCAAGTATAACCGTAAGCACACCTGTAACAGCTATGGCAAGTCCGCTTACAGCGCCCTCA
>Ga0129308_1002746_pt1 | contig 14097 bp, 10 predicted proteins | sample L827metagenome_FD_94440 | JGI IMG/M metagenome (GOLD analysis project Ga0129308, IMG submission 94440) | Ring-tailed lemur group fecal microbial communities from Wisconsin, USA - L827 metagenome | ecosystem: Host-associated > Mammals > Digestive system > Large intestine > Fecal | place: USA...
GATCCTTGAGCATCGAGCCCATCATCGCGCCCGCCGTGAGAAGCCTGCCGAGTGCTGCCGTTGCGACGGGGCTCGTCTGGTGCGCGTCACGGGCAAACTGCACGGTGCGCTTCGTCGTGGTGGCAAACGCGCGGATCTCTCCGCCGCAAGCCGTGCCACGCACCACGTAGTCGGTGTCGCCCAGCGCGGCGATCTGTGCGTCCAGTTCTTCCCTGGTCATCTGTGCTCCTATCTGCCTGCCTGGCATGCGGGTCCGGCCCAGCCAAGCGCGTGTCTTCGTCTGCGCGGCGCCACCAGGCGCCCGCTTGCAAGTCAACCGCGCATTATACAGGCGTTTGTTTGAAGCGCGTGTGGTTATCGGATGGCTTTGGGTCTTTGCCACCCCCAAACGAAAACGTGCCGGCCAGGTCGGAAGAGACCCGGCCGGCACGGCAGGCAAAGCGTATGCGAAGCGGTGGGTGACTACACCCTGGCCAGCTCGTTGAAGCGGAAGTTGCCCAGGGGGGTCTGATGGAAGCCCGTGATGTCGGCGCGCGTGGCGTTGGGCCAGGGCATCGTGAACAGAGGGATCCACACGGCCTGCTCGCGGAAGGTCTGCTGCATCTGGTGGTACATCTCGATGCGCTTGTCGTCGTCGGTCTCGGCGTTGCAGGCGTCGTTGAGGGCGACCATGTCGTCGGGCTGACGGAAGTTCGTGTCGAAGCCGGAAGCACCATCGAAGTCGAAGATCCACTGCATGAACTCGGAGGGATCCTGGATGTCGTCGGACCAGTAGTCGATGATGGCGTCGAAATCCATGGCGTACATGCGGGTCTTGTACGAGGTGGCCTCGATCTCCTCGATGGAGACGGTCACGCCGATCTGGGCCCACTGCTGCGTGAGGATCATCGCAATCTGCTTGTCAACCTCGTTGCCGCTGCGCATGAGGATGGTGATGGGGAAGCCACCGTCCAGGCCGGCCTGGGCAAGCAGCGCCTTGGCGCCCTCGATGTCGGGCTCGACGGGGTCGAGGGAGTGGTCGCAGTACTTGCTGGTGGGGGCGAAGATGGTGCCGATGGCGGTGCCGTAACCGAAGAGCGCGACGTCCACAATCTCCTGGGGGTTCGTGGCCTTGATGAGTGCCTGACGGGCCTCGTCATGGGCGAGGTACTCGTTCTCGACATTGAGCGACATGAAGCGGGTGATGGTGGAAGGCAGGGCTGCAACGACGCAGTTGGGGTCGCTCTCGATCTGCATGAGAGAGGAAAGCGGCAGGTCAACGGCGATGTCGATGTCGCCGCCCTGCAGCTGGATCTGGCGGGAGGCGTCGTCGGCGACCACGCGGAAATCGATGTCAGCCGTGGCGGGCACGCCGTCCTCGCGGTAGTTGGGGTTGGCAGTCATGGACATGTACTCGCCGCGCTTCCACTCCTTGATCATGTAAGCGCCGGTGCCCAGGGGGCCGTCGACATAGCGATCCGCACCGACCGACTCGAAGTAGGCCTTGCTCTGGACGCCCAGGGTGAAGATGCACAGGTTGGCAAGCGTGCTGGCAGCCTCGGACTTCATGTGCACGATGACGGTCGTGTCGTCGGGGCACTCGACATGGTCGAGGTTCTCCACGCACATGTGCCAGTTGGAATCCTCGGACTGGATGGCGCGGTCGAACGTGAACTGCCAGTCCTCGGCGGTGACGGGGGAGCCGTCAGAGAAGGTGAGGCCTTCCTTGACCTTGAAAGTGTAGGTGAGGCCGTCGTCGGAGATGTCATAGCTCTCGGCCAGGCACAGCTCGATGTCGGAGCCGTCGTCGCTGGTCATGACGAGACCCTCAAGGATGAGGTTGAAGATGAAGATGTTGGTGTTGCCGACGCAGGTGACGGGGTCCAGGTTGTCGGAGTCCTGGGCGCGGCCGATGACGATTGGCCTGGATGCGTCGCCGTCGGCGAGTGCACCGGCAGGTGCCAGGGCGGAAAGGGCGGCCAGCGCGGCAGCGCCCTTGAGGAAACCCCTGCGGTTCATGGTGAAGTCAGAGCTCATGTCTCGTACCACCTTTGGTTGGTCCGGTCACGCCCGTGCCCCTTTGGCACGACGTAGCGGCGGAAGGTTGGCGGCATTGTAGGCCACTTCTCCTAGCAAGGTGAGCAGATATGCATAATTTCGCGTAAAAAGGCTTAAATACTAATTTTTGGTGCAATTGCTATGACCTGTAACACTCATAGCGAGTCTCATACGGGCAACAAAAACCCGCAGGGAACAAAACTGTTCCCTGCGGGCTCCCTGGGAGGCGATGGTTGCGCCGTGATGGCGCCGTCGCCTTTATGCGCCAGCGAGAATGCCGACGTTGGGACGGTTGACGTACTGGTCCTCGGGTGCGTCCTCGCTGCCGGGGATGGCGGGTGCGACGGCCTCGGCGGTTACCTCGATGGACACGACGTTGCGCGTGAAATACTTGGCGGCGGTGTCGTCGAGCCATACCTGGTTGGTGCCGCCCACGGAGGCGCCCAGGCCCTCGCCGTTGATGGCGCTGGCGATGATGGCCCTGCGCTGCATGACGTAATCAAGCGGCAGCGACATGGTGTAGCCGTCGGCGGAGGTCAGCGTGACGGTGTTGGCGTTGGCTGCGGGCCTTGCGCGCTCGATGAGGGCGGCCAGGGACACGCCGCTCACGTCGGCGTTCACCACAGCGCGGCCGCCGGCGGGGTTCGCGGCGCAGGAGCAGCCCATGATCTGCGACAGCGTGCCGTCGTCCTGGGCGATCTCGCCGATGGTGGCGTTGTAGGGGTTGGCCACGTCGCCACCCACTGCGATGGACCAGTCGTCGGCCTGGGTCACGGCAAGCTCGGTGGAAGCGCCGCACAGCGTGGCGCTGGCCTTCTGGAAGACGTCGGCGATACGGTTGTTGGGTGTGACCGTCGTCTGGTCAAAGGAGAACTCGCCCTGAACGTTGGGGACGCGCACGACACCGTTGGCAGGGGCCTCTCCCTCAACAGCCTGGCTGGAGGCGGGCACGGTCGTCCAGGTGGCAGGTGCATCGGCAGCCGGGCTGGCGGCAATGGCGAGGCCGGGTACGAGCAGGGCAGCCGCTCCGGCGGCGCTCAGCACTTTTGTCGTTGAGACTTTCATTTCTAGCTCCATCCTCGTAGCATGGGGTAGCTTTGTTTGAGTGTCAAGTTCAGGTATAGCCTTGCGCGGTTTACCTCACGTTGAAGAAGACTTGCGAGGGGTCGGTGCTGACGGAGCCGTCGGCTGCGACGCCGCGAACCATAAGCAGGTAGCCGCCGGCCTTCTCGGGCGTGAACTCAAACTTCCAGTTGATCCAGCGGGAGACGTCGGTTTCGCCCAGCTCGTAGGTCGTCCATGTGGCGCCCTTGTCCATGGAGATCTCGACGGCGGTCACGGGCACCTCGTAAGCGTCGGCAAAGCCCTGGAATTCAATGGTCTCGCCCAGCGGGAAGATGGTGCCGTTCTTGACGTAGAAGATGGAGGTGTTCGGCTTGTTGAACATCTCGCCGGTCTTGGGGTTCGTGAAGCCCTGGAAAATGCGAGGAGCGTTGTCCTCATAGGTGAACTTCAGCTCAACGACGCGCTTGGTGTAGTGGCAGCCGCCGGCAGGGGCGGTCCAAAGTTGGACGGGGTAGCCCTGGAGCATGCCGAGGGGCTCGCCGTTGATCTCGGTCACAAGCATCATGCTGTCGAGGTACTCATAGACGTACTCCATGGGCAGCGGGTACACGTCCCAGCCGTCATCGGCAACGGAGTGCATGGCGGTGGCGGCGGGGTCGACGCCGGCGTCCTCAAGGATGGTTGCCAGCGGGATGCCCTTGACCACGACGTTGCACACATAGGCGCCGGCGGGTGGGTTGGTCTGGCAGTCCATCTTGATGGTGCGCTCGACCATCTGGTCCTCGTAGTCGGAGAGCTTGAAGGTGAACGGGTTGGAGGCAGCGTCGCCGTCGACGGTGATCTCCCAGTTCTCATAGGCCTCGACCGACGTGTCGTTGTCGGGGGTCACGCCGCGGTGGTCGTTGTTCTCCCAGTAGTAGAAGACCTCGTCGGTGTCGGTGATGGTGTCCTGCGTGAAGCTGAACGTGGCGTCCGACAGGTCGGAGACGTTGGAGATGCCCATGTAGGCCTCGTTGTACTTCACGAGGTCCCACATCTCGAACTCGCCGGTGGCAGGGCTCACATAGTGGCACGAGTCGCAGCTACCGCCCAGGGCAGCGAACTCCGTGCTCGTGTTGTGGATGGCGTGCATGCTGTCCTGGAAGTACAGCGCCTTGGAGTGACACATGTAGCAGAACTTGATGGTCGCGTCGACGTTATAGGGGTTCCACAGCTCGGGGTGCGGCATATCCATTTCCTGGGTTACATCCAGGATGGAGGTGTGGCAGCCGCTCTCGGTGCAGCCGCGCTTGTCGCCCTTGAGCGAGGTGGTGTTCCACAGGAACGGGTCGCTCGGAATGGTCTGGAGCTGCGTGCCGTCCTCGAGCGTCACAACCTCGGGGGAGTGCTCCGCCATAGCGACGGCGGCCTTATCCTTCTGAGCGACCTCCTCGGCCATGCCCGTGCTCGGTGCCAGGCCGGCAGCCATCATTGTGCCAGCAAGCACGCATGCAGCGCCGCATGCCAGCAACCTTGTGGCAATCCTTCCCTCCATGATGCGTCCCCTTTCTTCGTGGTGTACCGCATGTACGCGGATACACCGCCCTTGGGTCGCGCCTCCCTTTTGACGCAACGCCCTTCGGACTCAGCGTAGGCGCGAGGGACGGGTTTGTCTTCAAGAGAAACCTCTGATTTCAAAAATGGGGCCTTTTGAGGATTGATAGGGGTATCTGCCTGGTCTTTTTGCTACACTTGCACCAAGGTGTGGATGCTATCAATAGAAACTGTTGATGCGTTTCGGGGGAGTCGTGCCAACTGGTTCTGTTGTTTTGGCCTGTATGTGGCAAATGTCGCATCTTTGTTTGCATGAGTTTGCGCCGTTTGATAAGGCGCGGCCAAAGGGGAGCTGGGGCGCATGGCTGATAGGCAAGAGGGCATTGGGGAGGATGGGGCCGCGATTGTCGGTGGCCCGTCCATGCGTCGGATTGCACGCGCCGTCTCATGGGTCAATGTGGTTGGCTTTGCGCTGTGTCAGGTGTGGAACGTCTTGTGCGTTGCCCTGCCCGACCCCGTGACATACGGTGAGCCGTTCCACGACCTTCGCTGGCTGTCGCTGCTTACCGCGTTGGTCATGTGCATTGTGGCCGTCGCCCGTCGTCAGTCGGTTCTTGCGGCCGCCCACCGCATCTCGGCGTTCGTCGTTCTTGCTGCCATTTCCGCCGCGAGCAGTTTGCTCGGGCCGGTGAGCGTCCTGTTCCCTGTCGTGTCTGAGCTGCTCATTCACCTGGCAGCCGTGGGTGTCGGCGTCGGATTTGCGGGGCTGTTCGTGCTGTGGTATGTGCGCTTTTTTGAAACGGGCGACATGATGGGGCTCGCCTTTAGCGTGGTTGCTGCGGCCCTGCTTTCCTATCCTATGGCAAATGTCCTGGATACCGACCAAATCAGCCCGTGGGCCTCCGCTTTTGCGGGATCGTTGCTGCCGTTGTGCTCTGCTGCGTGTTTCTGGGCGGGCAGCCGTTTCTCGCGAGGGCAGGTGGCAGATGGAGAGACAAGTGCGCCTGCGATGCCTGAGGCGCTCGACGACGGCTCGTCCGAAAGTGCGCTCCCGGCTGTGGACGCCGCTTCACACCGGCTTTTCCTGCGGTTTGCGGCCTGCCTCTTTATAGTTGTCTGCGTTACAGAGACGGCTCGCAACCTGCTGCTGGGAGGCACGGCAATCAGTTTTTACTCTGGCCTTGCCAATTTGGGCGGCCTGATGCTCAAAATCGGCTGCGCTATCTGGCTCGTCTCGGTGTTCGACGCGCGCGATGCGCGGGGTGTCTCGCTGGCGTACCGCATCGCGTTCATCATGCTGCTGGGTGTGGTGCTCTGCACGCCACTCCTGTTGCAAGGCAACCTTTTGGCGCACATGCTGCTTGACGTCGGGTCGTTTTTCTTCCAACTTGTCGTGCTCATGGTTGCCTATCAGATAGGCGTTGGCCTGCGAATTGGCCCTGTCGTCGTGTTCGCCTCGGCTCGCGCGGTGTGGGCGGCCGGAGTCCTGGCAGGCATCGCGATCGCGCAGCTATGGGGCGGCCCTGAGGCCGTGCAAGCTTTCGCGGTGGTTCTGGGAATCGCCGTGGCCGTAGCATTCACCTTCATGTTTACCGAGAGGGATTGCACCGATGTCTTGGCAAGCCTGCCGGAACCCGACCATGCGCCACGCTTTAGGGAGAAGTGCGAGCATGTGGCGGGACGTTACGGCCTGTCTGCCCGCGAGCTGGAGGTCCTCGTCCTCATGGCCAAGGGCCGGTCAGCCTCACGTGTGGCCAAAGACTTGGGTGTCACGCTGGCCACGATCAATTCGCACGTCAACCATATCTATCGCAAGCTTGGGGTTCACTCGCGTCAGGAACTTATCGACGTGATCGAGCAGAACGCGGGCTAGCGATTTCTAGCTTCTAGCTGCGAAGACTTCAAATTCAACGCTGTCAGGCAGGGGGCTCGCGTCTCCGTCTTCATTGATGGAGCGCACGAGTAGCTGGTAGAGCCCCTCTTGCTCAGGCGTGTAAGAGAAATGCCAGGTGAGGAGCTTGCCGGGGACGGCACCCTCGGTTGCGTGGCGCGTCCAGGTAGCGCCCCCGTCGAGTGAGAACTCAACGGCCACGATGGCCTTGTCGAAGTCGTCGGCGTATCCCTCAAAGTTCATGGGCTTTCCAACGGTTCCCGCGATGCGTCCAAGCATGAGTACCTCCAAAATGTGTGCGTGATTGTGCAGACAAGGTTCTCACGCGACGCCTGCTTGGTCAACAGGCAAGTCTGCGCGGCGCTGTGTTTGGGGCAAGCTGCTTGCAATTGCGTGGCATGCGGGATACTATTGCGCTCAATAAACCCCCCGGGGGTATATGGAACGCGCGAGAACGGGATGATGGAATGAGCGATTGCTGTTGCGCGCATCACGCGGACATGCCTGAAGAGGTGCCGCAAGCCACAGTTTCAACTGAGGAAGAACAACCTCAGGACCAGGCATGTTGCTGTGCAAAGTACAAAGCAACGCCGCGCGGCGAGGAGTTTCAGGCCGACCTGCAGCGCAGGCTCAACCGTGCCATCGGCCAGCTTAACGGCGTGAAGGCGATGCTTGACGACAACCGCTATTGCGGCGACGTCCTCACGCAACTTGCCGCTGCGGAGAGTGCCGTGCATCGCGTGAGCGAGATGATTCTGCGCAACCATATGCAAACATGCGTAGTGGAGCAGATTCGCGCCGGGCATGACGAGGTCGTCGATGAAGCGATGGACTTGATTCACAGGTTTGGAGGAAGGTAAGTGGCAACTCAGGTATTCGACGTCACGGGCATGACCTGCGCGGCGTGCTCGGCTCGCGTCGAGAAGACGACGAGCGCGGTGCCCGGCGTGGAAAAGGCCGTGGTCAACCTGCTCAAGAACAGCATGGAGGTCACATACTCGGGCGACGAGGCGGTACTGGCCGCCATTAGCGACGCGGTGGACAAGGCCGGATACGGCGCCATCCCGCGTGCCGCGCAAGGCGCATCGGCTGGCGCGGCGGCTCAGAAGGGGCCTGCCGGACCCACGCCGGCGCAGATCGCCCAAGCCGAGGCAAAGCGCGTGCGCATCCGTCTCATCGTGAGCTTCATCTTTACCATTCCGCTGTTTTACCTGGACATGGGCCATATGTATGGCTGGCCCCTGCCGGGTATTTTCTTGGGCCACGAGAACATGATGACGTTCGGTCTCACGCAGCTCCTGCTCGTCATCCCTGTTATCGCCATCAACTTCAAGTTCTTCCGCAACGGCCTCAAAGGCCTCATCCACAAGGCCCCCAACATGGACACGCTTGTGGCGCTGGGCGCGGCTGCGTCCACGCTCTACAGCATTGCGGCCCTGTATCGCATTGGGTATGCGCTCGGCCATGGCGACATGGACGGGGCGCATGCGGCGGCAATGGACCTGTACTTCGAGAGCGCTGGCATGATCCTCACGCTCATCACGCTGGGCAAGTACTTCGAGGCGCGCGCAAAGGGCCGCACGACCGACGCCATCGCCTCGCTCATGGACCTAGCCCCCAAGACGGCGGTGCTCGTGGGCGACGACGGCGCGGAGCGTGAGGTGCCGGTCGAGCAGGTGCAGGTGGGCGACATCCTGGTCGTTCGCACGGGCACGGGTGTGCCGGTCGACGGCGTGGTGGTCGACGGCTCGGCCGCGCTCGACGAGTCGGCGCTCACGGGCGAGAGCGTGCCGGTGGACAAGACTGCGGGAGGCGAGCTTTCCGCAGGTACAGTGGTTGTTTCGGGCTATGTTCGTATGCGCGCCACACGCGTGGGCGACGATACCGCGCTCGCCCATATCATCAAACTGGTGGATGACGCCACGAGCAGCAAGGCTCCCATCCAGCGCATCGCCGACCGCATTTCCGGCGTGTTCGTGCCTGCGGTCATCACGGTGGCGGTCGTCGTGTTCTGCATTTGGCTCGTCGCTACGGGCGTGGATGTGACGAAGGCCATCGTTCACGGTATCTCGGTGCTCGTCATCAGCTGCCCGTGCGCCCTCGGCCTGGCAACCCCGACCGCGATTATGGTGGGCACGGGCCGCGGCGCCAAGCAGGGCATTCTTATCAAGAGTGCCGAGACGCTCGAAAACGCCCACGATGTGACGTGCGTCGTGTTCGACAAGACGGGCACCATCACCCATGGCACGCCCGAGGTCACTGACGTGGTGTGCGCCCCCGGCATGGACGAGGCCGACCTTCTCACGCTTGCCCTGAGCATTGAGGAGAAGAGCGAACATCCCCTGGCGCGTGCGGTGGTGGATTACGCGGGCAGCCGCGCCACCGACAAGCTTCCCGTGAAGGACTGGCGCCAGGTGTCGGGCCAGGGCCTTGCTTGCACGACCGAAGGCCAGGAGGCTTTTGCGGGCAACGCGCTCATGATGGGCGAGCACGGCATTGACCTGGCGGGATTGGGAGCGCGTGCCGACGAACTTGCCGCCCAGGGCAAGACGCCGCTCTTCTTCGCTTGGGCCGGCCAGCTTGTGGGTCTTATTGCGCTTGCCGACACGGTGAAGCCCACGAGTGCCGTCGCGATTGCCGAGCTGCGCGCGATGGGTATCAAGACCGTCATGCTCACGGGCGACAACGAGCGCACGGCCGCAGCCATTCAGAGGCAGGTGGGCGTTGACGAGGTTGTGGCCGGTGTGCTGCCCGAGGGCAAAGACGCCGAGATTCGCCGCCTGCAGGCACAGGGCAAGGTCGCCATGGTGGGCGATGGCGTGAACGATGCCCCTGCTCTGGCGCGTGCCGACATCGGCATTGCCATCGGCGCCGGCACCGACGTGGCCATCGAAAGCGCCGACATGGTCCTCATGCGTTCCGACCTGCTCGATGTGGCCAGTGCCATCAAACTTTCGCGCTCCACGCTGCGCAACATCAAGCAGAACCTGTTCTGGGCGCTGTTCTACAACGTGATCTGCATTCCCGTGGCTGCCGGCGCCCTTACGCCGCTTGGCGTCATGCTCACGCCCGACTTCGCGGCCTTTGCCATGAGCTGCAGCTCGATCTGCGTCGTGAGCAATGCGCTTCGCCTGCGCGGCTGGAAGCCCAAATGGCTCTCGATCGAGGCCGGCAAGGTGGCGGCGGGACAATAGGGTTTCTTGCTTGTAAGATGGGTTCCACGATGCGGGGCGGCATGGTCGCCCTGCATCATACATACGTAGAGTGCGGGTGCTTCGACGCCTGCCAGTCAGAGTAGAAGGGATTGCAATCATGGGTCTGTTCAGCAAAAAGGAGACCACCACGTTCACCGTCAAGGGCATGCACTGCCCCAAGTGCGTGGCCCGCGTGACCGACGCGCTCCAGGGTGTCGGGGGCGTCACCGCTGCCACCGTCACGCTTGAGGACGAGAAGGCCGTCGTTGAGGGCCACGGCTACTCGGTCGACGCCTGCATCGCCGCCGTCAGCGAAATCGGCTTCGAGGCAAGCCTGGCATAAGAGAGGCGCCTTGGTTTTAGGGCTGGCGAGAGGCTGCTTCCATCGGAGCTGAGCCTCACGTCAACGCTGGCGACGCTATCGCACGCTGCATAGACCCTGTGCTTGCACGGCCCGATTTGTGGCCGCAATCGCGCAAGGGGCGCCAGGTTCTTCCCGGCGCAGTTTTCCTAAAAGAAGGGGCCCGCGAGGGCCCCTTCTTTTAGGAACTGTTTGAGCACGGGAAGAATCTGGCGCCCCCTCGGGAGCTCTTCAGCTACTCGGCCCTCTCCACGTAGCGCGCCATGGCGCACTGCACGATGTCGGAGCGGTTGATGACGCCCACAACCTGGCCCTCGTCGAGGACGGCGACCTTTTTCAGGTGGTTCTCGCCGAGCACGCGGCATACCTCGGGAAGGTCGGCATGGATGTCCACGCCGATGATGCCCTTGGTACCGATCTCCTTGGCGGGCAGCTTGACCAGGGCGTCGAGCACCTCGTTGAAGCCCTCGCCCTCCTTGGTCTTGCTGATGGTTTGGGACATCATGACGATGGGGTCCACCACGGTGGCGGTGCGCTTGGAGAGGAAGCGCATCACGTCGCCGTCGGACACGAAGCCCAGGGCGTGGCCGTTCTCGTCCACGAGCGGGGCTGCGGAGATGCCCTTGTCAACAAAGAGGTGCAGGGCATCGAGCACGGTTGCGTTGGCCGGCAGGGAGTACACATCGCGGCGCATGATGGACTCGAGGATGCTGCGGCGCTCGCCCGTGGGGTCGGCAGAGGCTGCCTCGCCGGGCTTGTCCTTCACAAAGACGAGCGTGAGGATAAAGGCCGCAAGGCACATGAAGCCTGCGACGACGAAGGCCATGTTCGTGCCGTGGATGCCTGCATGCACGGGGTCCATGCCGGTGGAGGAGTTGGTCACGGCGGTGGAGACGCTCACGATGATGGCGGTGCCCAGCGAGCCCGCGACCTGGCGGAACGTGTTGCTCACCGAGGTGCCGTGGTTCATGAGGCTGTTGTCCAGGGCGTTCATGCCCCAGGTGCCGATGGGCATGTTCACGAGCGACAACGAGAAGAGACGCACGGTGTACAGGGCGCAAATCCACGAGACGGGCGTGGAATCGCCCAGCAGCGCGAAGCCAAACGTCGTGATGGTGAGCACGCCGGTGCCGATGAGGCTGAGCATGCGCGGGCCGCGCTTGTCGAAGAGGCGGCCTGCCACAAGGCCCATGAGGGCCATGACGATGGCGCCGGGCAGCAGCACCAGGCCCGAGGTAGTTGCCGAGATGCCGCGCAGGGACTGCAGGTAGATGGGCACGAGGATGCCGGCGGCCATGAGGGCGCCCTGCACGACCATGCTGATGATGGTGGAGATGAGGAACTTGCGGTTGGAGAGCACACGCACCTGCAGCATGGGCTTTTCCATCTTGAGTTGGCGGGTGAAGAACACGACGAGGGCCACAACGCCCACGATGACGCCGACCAGGGCGGCTGCGCTCACGCCGGAGCCGCCGATGACCGACAGACCATAGAGCAGGCCGCCAAAGCCCAGCGTGGAGGTAATCACGCTGAGCACGTCGAGCGTGGCATCCTTGCGCGCACCCTGGCCATGCTCAAGCACTGCGGCCGAAAAGGCCAGGATGATGACGCCTAGTCCTGCGACGATGAAGAAAAGGTCGTGCCAGGTGGCGTTGTCGATGATGAGGCCGGCGGCCGTGGGTCCAAGTGCCGGCGCAAAGCCGATGACGAGGCCGTACAGGCCCATGGCCGTGCCGCGCTTCTCAACGGGGAACATAAGCATGAGTTCGGTCATCACGAGGGGCATCATAACGCCCTCGCCAGCGGCCTGTACGAGGCGGCCCGCCAGGATGGTGGGGAAGTTGGGTCCCCAGCCCGCGATGGCAGAGCCGGCCGTGAAGATGGCCATAGCGACGAGGAACAGGTTGCGCATCGAGAAGCGGTCGATGAGAAATGCCGTGATGGGAATCATGATGGCGTTCACGAGCGTGAAGCCGGTGGTGAGCCACTGAGCCGTGGAGGCGTTGACGTTCGTCTCAATCATGATGGAGGGAAGCGCCGGGGTCACCAGTGTCTGGTTGAGCACGGCGATGAACGTGCCGAAAATCATCACCACGAGCATGAGCGTTTGTTTGCGTGTGAGTCCGAGTAATGCCATGTGCGCCTCTTCAGTTCTTATTCCTAGAAAACATGTAGCAATCCAGGGTATGCCTGCCATGTGCGCGCCACGTGCCGAGAAGGTGGTTTCCTCATGGATGCACGCGCAAAACATGTTGCGTGATTTCTGGCTGCATCACCCCGTGTGAATGCAAACAAGTCGTTAACCAGCATGTTTGTTGAAAAATCACCAACTATTGGCGAGGGGCAGCAATAGTTGGTGAACATGGCTTCTGCCGCGGTTTTCGCCAACTTTGACCGCTGTGCTTGCTCGCGGTGTTCCATATATTTTTCCTCAGAAACGCACGGAGGCCTTTGGGGTTTGCCGGACACGCGACGGTGCGGTCTGAGGAGGAACAGCGCATGAGGGATGACAACGATATGACGCACGCAGCGCAGTTCGATCGCGAGGAAGGCGTTGAGGCTGCCGATCCTTGCAAGCAGGATGTTGTGGGCGATCGTACGCCTGAAGAAATAACCGCGTCCTTGCGTGCGCGTCTTACGGCCAATCACGCCAACACGCTTGCCTACATTGCCTGCCTCAAAGCTTGCGCTGGCGCGCCTCGCCCGTATCGCGAGGTCGAGGAGGAGCTTCTGACCCTGCCGTCGTTTGCCATCTCGCTGCAGACGCCCCATACCTTGCTGGGCTTCCTTATTTCGGATGGCGGCATTGAAAAGATCAATGTCGACCCTAAATCTGAGAGTGAGACTCAAGGTGAAAAGGGTCCCGAGGGCGATGCTTCCATCGACGAGAGTTCCGAAGCCGCCGCTTCAACTGACGCATGCATGACGGATGACGTCCAGCCTGCAGTACCTGGTGAAACTACAGATGTCGATCAGCCTGTCGACTATCTTTTGTGCACCACGGAGCAAGGCGAGACGATTCTAGCCGAGTTTGACGGAGTCGCCCGGTTCGAGCGCCTTCTTGCCGCTGAGCCTGAAGGTTACCTCGAGGCTTACCTCATCGTCCTGGATACCTGCGCCGACGAGGGGGCGAGCCTGAAAACGATAGAGGCCGCGCTTGCGGGACACCCGGCTCTCACCAATCCCAAGCGCGTGTATGCGGGCTACTTCATCTCAAAGCTCGAGCATGTGGGTGCCATCGCCTGGACAGACGCTTGGCACATCACGGAAGACGGCAAGCGCATCATCGCCGCCCTTGCTGCATAGCGTCAAAGAGCGGGCTGTTTTGGTTTCAATCGCGCACAGTGCGCGTTGAACACGCCTTGCTTCAGGCGGGGCGTCATAGAAGAGAGGAAGGACACAACATGTTCGAGAAGGAGGTCACGATGGAGAAGACCACGATGTCGCGTCGTACGTTCACCAAGTGTGCCGCGGCGCTCGGTGCCGTTGCCGCCCTGGGTATGGGCGTGTCTGGCGACCTGGTCAAGGCCGACCCCGCCCGTGCCGAGGAGGCCGACGAGGAGCAGATCATCAAGACGTCGTGCCGCGCATGCATCGCAAGCTGCGCCGTGCTCGCTCACGTCAAGAACGGCCGCGTCATTCGCATCGAGGGCAACCCCGAGAGCCCGATGAGCATGGGCGGCGTGTGCGCCAAGGGTATGGCCGGCATCCAGGCCCTGTATCATCCTAACCGCAACAAGTACCCCATGCGTCGTGTGGGCGAGCGTGGCGGCAACGACTGGGAGCGCATCTCCTGGGATGAGGCCTTGACCGATATCGCCACCCGCATCAACGAGGTTTCCGACAAGTACGGCTCCGAGGCCATCTCGGTCTCTACCGGTGGCGGCGGCAACCCCCACTTCTCCAATGTCAAGCGCTTTGGCGAGGCCATCAACACCCCCAACGTTTGGGAGCCTGGCTGCGCTCAGTGCTACCTGCCCCGTATGGGCGCCTCGCTTCTTGCCTATGGCGCAGGC
>Ga0129308_1002747_pt1 | contig 14097 bp, 13 predicted proteins | sample L827metagenome_FD_94440 | JGI IMG/M metagenome (GOLD analysis project Ga0129308, IMG submission 94440) | Ring-tailed lemur group fecal microbial communities from Wisconsin, USA - L827 metagenome | ecosystem: Host-associated > Mammals > Digestive system > Large intestine > Fecal | place: USA...
ATAGCCAACTCTTTGTCGGCTATTGCAGCATACTGCTTTTTTGAGAAGAAGCCCGCCATTGACGTAAACTTTGTCAATGACGGACAACTGTCTATTTTCTAATTTTATTTCGAACTCACGTTACTATACTGCCGATGACTGCAATACACGGCGCATTGCAGTCGCGTCATGTAGCGTTGACGTGGTCATAACTGATGTCCACAGGAAATTATTACTTGCCTGAAAGGATTCCCGCAAGCCATTCCCACACACCGTTCAGACCGAAGTCAAACTGGTCGGGATTGATATATATGGCGTCCCCGTCGGCTGTTACACCCGCTGTGACAGCAACGCCTTTTTCAGTGAAGTAGTCGGTGACCTGATTCCCTTTGAGCGGCAATTTTGTTTCGACTGTAGAAGTGCTGTAGTCTGAATAAATTTCTCCGTTTTTATAGCTTGTAACTTTGATGTTCCTGCGTATGCTTACATGATAGATCTTATCGGGGTCAACATTCGTCTTGGGAACGAATGTAAAGAGTACACCGGCCTTGTCTGGAACTGAGTTTCCGGTCATGTTCAGAGTGTAGATCTGCTGAAGCACGGGCTCTTCGGAAACAGTTCCGTCTGGCTTTACGATATGAGCTGTGATGTCAGTCATTTCGAACATTTCGGGACCGAAAGTCACATTCACGGTGTATGCCGTCGACCATGTGTCGGGCATTTAGGGTTCGTCGTTGTTATCACCGCACGCGGTGAATGCGAAGACGATAGCTGCCGCCAGTAGCGCCGGCATCAGCTTTGAAAAGATTGTTTTCTTCATTGTCATTTGTTGAATATTTCTTTAAGGATTGATGAATTCATCCATAGAAGAATTATAAAGATTGCCGTAGTTTTCGGAATTGTAGATCATCACATGGCTTCCGACAGTGTTGATAAACAAGCGGTTGTAAAGATCGCGCATAGAGATGGTCGATTTATTTGTAAGGTTCTCTAAGAGCGTGGAGGTAAAACGATTGCTCATCCAGACACCAAGATCCGTGTTGAACATATCGGCTTTTGATGTCTCGTATGGATTTGCTGCTGTATAGAATATCATGCCTGGGAAATACTCATATCCATCGAATATGCTTCCCGAGTAGCACGCCTCTATAAACATCGCAAGCTTACGATATCCTTTTCTATTGTAGAGTTCTGTAAGAGCAGACAGCAATCTTTCTCGGTTGATTCCATTCGCTCTTTCATTCCAACATAGAGCACCCGGATTGCCATGCCCACTCCAGAATATAAAAATATTTGTTTCCTCATTGCCTTTAAGCACTACGGGCGTGTCGGAGGTCTCGTTTCCGACAAGGATATTACAGAAATCTTCAGAATCAATATCGCTAAGATGATAGTCGATTTTGACGTTCGCATATACGTTTTCTCCTCCTTGCCGGATGCGTATCACACCCTTTTCGGGATTATGGTCATTATCGGCAATATCATCTTCAACTATAAGGATTATATCCTCGTCAGAATAGCCATGCTTTTTAAGCAACTGATACATTGCAAGAACATCTGCCTGATGACGGTAGTTGCCCCACCCGGAGGAAGAAGCTATCAGCAGAGCCTGATGGCGAGTGAGAGGAGCATATTGTATGGAGGCTCCCCCTCCGAATTCCTGCATATGCGTCGCTTTCCAGTTCCATCCGGCAAGTGTGGCATCAGTGCGGTTACCCCCGTCGGCGGTGTTGTAGTCGAGGATGATGTAGTGTCCGTCATACACTTGGAAATTGTAGTAAACGGTGGAAAGAACATTTGTATAGACTTTGCTGTCGAAGTTGAGGCGGCCCGACGCTCCGCGAACATATGGAGCATCTCCCTTGGCGAGCGCATTGACCACGTTGCGCATATCCTCGCCCATCCACGAACCCATGTTGAAGTCGCGGCCGTCAACTATGGCACGCAACGCGTCGCGAAGGGAACTTTCAGGATGTAGTTTCTGATACCATGCCGCATACGTCAAGAGCATAGCTGCATCATATAGCTGTGACTCGCCGAGAGTGGTATTGTCGTTGAAGAAGGTCCGGTAGCTCACGTCAAAACCCGTCTCCGGGTCAGCGCCGAAAGCCACGCCCTCAATTCCCTCGACCAGACTTCCGTGTATCTTGAGAACATCCGCTCCAAATGCCGTGTCTGAGAAGAGCAAGCGCGGTGCACTATTCCCCTGTCCGGCATATTTGTCATGTGCCTCAATCATCGGTTTCATGTCCTCGATTTCGGAAGGTATGCATATCACGTAATCAGCTCCCGACTGCATGGCCTGAAGTGATGCATCCTCCAGATTGGTGGCGTTGTAAATGAAACTGCCTTTATCGGTAAGTCCGAGTTCGCTTGACTGGAATCCAAACCAATCTATGAATGTTTTGCCATACTGGTCATCCTTGGCTATAAGAGCCACAGACTTGCCACCATAATTCACCACCTTGCTCAGAAGAACCTCTGACTGGGTGATATCAGTTTCGGTCATCGCCCAGAGATTGCCTGTGGAGGCAAAGGCGCGAACAAGTTCTTCGGTCGTGGCCAACGTCATGAAAGTGACACCGGTTCGACATAGTGTGGATGCGAGTGTCCTGGCGGTTGAAGAATATAGACCTCCGATAACTGCATATACATCCTCGCGAACTGATATTTTTTCAGCAAGTTCCTCCAGATTATCCGAGCTTTCGTCGTGATACTCGATTTTTAGTTTTACAGTCTCGTCTTGCTGCGAGAAAGCCTGATCAATGTTATGTTCAAGAAGTGTAAAAGTACGCTTCCAATGGTCTGACAGACCATTCTCCATAGGAAGTACCACTACGATTGTCTTATCGATTGCAGGTTTGGCGGGAGTCGGTTCAGCGTTGTCATCTTTGCAACTCACCAACGACAGAGATATGAAGGCTGCGACCGCGGCAAAAAACAGATGCCTCATAAGTCAACAACCTCCTTTCTCACTGCCTCGGCCCGTGCAGCATCGACTATTGCCCGGTACTGCTCATGATACGGGGAAAGAACCCAATCGGTATAACCACTTTCCAGACCGAATACTGACGACTCGGGCAATTCCCCCGTTGCAAGCCATGTCTCCATATAGTAATATATGACTTGGTCAATATTTTTTGTCACACTTCCTACGATATTGCGCGACATTCCCGACTGATCCACATCCATGCCGGCTGTGAGAGGGGCGTCTGCGTGTTCACGCGTATAACGATATATTCCCTGATTGCTGCCACCGGCAACAGGGAATATATAACTGTAGCTTTTTGACCATTCATCCATACGCTGATATGCTGCCTGTGCAGAGATATATCCTGTCCAATCCTGGGCGAGACACTCGGTGAAAACTTCGGATTGGCCGCCCGAACTCTGAAAACCATCTCTGAATCCGGCTTCAGCCTTTGCTATAGTCTCATCACCATAATGGGCGAGCAATACCAACACGTCCTTGTCGGCGCCCTCGATACTTGCGGCAGCTGTTACGCCCGCAAGATATGACGCTCCGTACATGGAAAGCCGGAAATGCGTTACCGGTAGGTGCTTGGGATTGTCACTCTCAAACATCAGCAAACATTTGTTTTTGGTCAGAGAATCCGAATCCAGTGCTTCCGCCACCAATGATTCATAATCATTGCTGCCGACTACAAACAGAGCGGGGTTGTCGCTTTCAGGCAGCGACAACCAATCAGTCAGCAGGCGTTCAGCTTCATCGAATGAATCAGGGGAGTATTGATATATTTCCACATCTGAATGATGAGTCTTTTTGAAACTCTGAACTCCGGCAAGTATGGCATCGTTATAACCTTGGTCGCCAAGTCCGCCGGGTGCATACATCACTATAATCTGCGGCGTTGGCCCGGATGGAAGAGGTGCCGGCTCGTCTTTTCCGTCAGACGAGCACCCACACAGTTCCACCGCGAGCAATACCAACAAAATATAAGTCCAGCCATTGAGAAATGGTCGCGTCATTTTTTTTGTACTGTAACCGAATAAATAGTGAAAATTAAAGGAAGATGAGTACTGAGGTGCTGTCTATGATTTCGCGGCCGCCATTCTCACCAAAGTCGAAGTCAGCAGTATTGACCTTTACAATACCGCCTTCGCCATCTACTCCCAATCCGAGCACTATACACTTTTTTTTCAAGAAAGCATCCAGTTTTTCGCTCTTGACTGACATCTTTGATGAGAAATTGGCATAGTTGGATGCCTCTTCCTTGCCGTTTTTGAACGATGAAACCCTAAGAGCGCCCGAGGCTTCCATCTTATAGAGACCTTCCGCCACATTTTGTTTTGGATCTATAGCAAACATCACCGCTCCCTTGTCGGGGATTCTGTTGCCTTTGAGTATCCATTTATTTGAGGTTTTCGCCACCTGTTCGGAAGAATAAGTTCCGTCGGGATGGGCGAAGTTGGCCGTTATATCGGCGGCCTTAAGAAAATCTTCACTGAAACTTGCCTCAATCACATAGGATGTGGTCCATGAAGCTGCGACCTCGGGGTCGTCATCATGATTGTCTCCGCAAGCGGTGACAGTGAAGCCGGTGGCTGCGACAAGCAGTCCGAGCATCAGTTTTGAAAATATTGTATTTCTCATTACTGTTTTTTTAATTGAGTGAGTATCAGTTTGATTTGATAAGCCTGACGTTCATGTTCCAAATTTCATTAGTTTTGCCAACCCCAAAATCAGTATCAGTGACAGCGATATGATGAGAATCCCGGGTTAGAAATTCATTCTGCCCTACTAACGGAACAACGTTGCAATAATAATAATTATCATATATATGCTCTTTTCTGACTATCCATGCACAACCATCAAGACGACATTCGAAACCAACCGGACTTTTGCCGTCAGAGTCTCTCAAGGCTTTCCCGGCATTCATTCCATACTTGGTCAGCATTGCCCCTAATTCCTGGTAATGGGCGGCAGAAGGCACTTCCCAACCGGTCGGCGCAAAGTTTGGTCTTGACACCACGGAAGGTTTGTAGAAAGCTTGAGAATCCCAATCAATGAAGTCCTTACTGAAGTCTGACGATCGTTTTCCCGCATTATTAGTAGTGTAAACCCAGGCCCACGTCAAGCCGCCATTCATCGACCGATAATCCTCTCGCGTCCATATATTACCGAAAATTTTTACCAGAGGGTAATTATAATCAATAGAATAAGTTTCCTTATCGTTTGATGCAATGGCAGTATATTTCAAATAATCAGGTTTGTTTTCACAATTCCACTGTTTTGACTGGTCGGTGGTTGTCTCTGCCTTGAAAGTCGCTCCCGCCAGATAGAGGTAACGCGGACTATCAGTAAACGGCTCTCCCTGATCGACGATCTTAAGATTGTTTCCGTTCCATGAGATGCGTGCCGGACTGCGTTTGCCGGTGCCGGGATAATAACCGGCATTGAACAATGTCCTGCCGCTTACAACCGGGTAATAGACTGTGATGCGCTCGTTCATGTTTATTTCAGGTATAAATTCGTTGCAGATTCGGGCTACAACGCGTCCGTTTTCGTCCTTGACATTCTTGACGAGAGTGGCAGACCTTCCGGCATTTTTGAAGTCCTCACAGCGGATCTTGTACTCATTCTTGTCTTCATACTCTACTGTCACGAAACCCTTGCCCTCCATCACTGCCTTTATTTCCTGTTTGCGGGCCTCGGTGTCGGCAAGATTATAGAGGGGAAGAAGACTCTTATTCAAGTCGTTACCGAAACCGATTAATGCGGTTTTGCAATTTTCAAAAATCATGTAATCCTCACTTACGCTCTGCTTCCATGTCTCTATGGCGTTTTTGTCAGACTTGTCGGTAAGCTTAGAGGCGTTGCCACCGTATGCTGTGAAAGAAAGGGTCATTGCGTTCTTGTTGTTTTCGTAAGATTTTTTCATATCCGCATCGAGCGACGCACTTACATCGACAAACGAATTGGAATATGATGCTTTCGCATATGCCGCTATGTCGTAATGACCGGTGACTTTCGACACATCAACCGACAGATTGTACTTCAGTCTTCCTCCCAGATCCGCCTTTTTGATGAGGTGCGTACCAAATTCGGAAAACAACTTTTTGACACCCTCCGTGCCCTGATACTTGGGCGATGTGCCGTTGATGGCAGCCTTGGCGTCTGGAGTCAGCCACTGCTTTATCTCCTCATCGCTACAGACGATAGCTATGTCGGTCACCTTGTAATTCACATAGCTTATTGCGTACTCGTTGTATTCGTTGGAGGTGGTGCCACCCTTGAATGAGGCTCCGACCTCCCCCTTAAAGCCACAATAACTTGCCTTGAAATCCAATGAGGCACTCAGGTTCTGAGCCAGATCCTCAAGACTTGAGCCGGTCACAGTGCGCTCAAAAAAATCTGCCGACGGTGAATTAAACTGGAATAGATCCTTATCATCCATGTCATTCCATTTCACAATCTGCTTCGTGACGCCATCAGGCGAGGCATATTCTCCGAGTATGTTGTAGCCATAGCCTACGGCATATTTCTTGACAGAGGGCGTGTCTTGCCTTACCCCATTGTCGTCGTAATCGGAAAGTGACTTTTGGGATATTTCTATTGAGCGCGATTCCTTCCCCGATGTAGAGACCACTGTGATGATGCCTTTTCTGCGCTCATAGGTCTCGTTATCGAGTACGCAGATGTTTATTGTGCCGTCGCCACTGCCGCTAGTCGGGAAGACGTAAAACCAGTCGCCTTCAGTCTTCACCTCCCATGAGTCATTGCTTTTGATATTCATTGGTTTCGCGTAAGCCCCGGCCTCAAAGAGATTATCCACGACGTCCTGTGGCATTTCAGGTTCAATCCAGAGTTCTTTGTCAGAACAGGATGTCACAATACCGGCAATTATAGAGATGCCGAGTATCAGAATTGTACGAATTGTTTGTCTCATTGGATATTTAATTTTATAAATTGGTTGTATTGTTGTAAAGGTATTTTTTCGCCTGTATAACTTGAGTTAATCCATCGTGATGAACGTGTCTTGGCATTTTAGGCAAATTAGACATTATTACGGATTGACCGTCACTTGGCTATCTGTTCCAGTTTCCAAATAGAAGAGAACTTTCAGTTTCGGAGTAATCGGAATGTTATGATAGCCGATATTGCCGTCGCTGAGATGAATACTGCATCTCTGATAAAAAAAAGTTTTATTTACGGTATTGGTCCAATAGTTCGTGCTTTCATCCAGAAGATTCGGGGTTGCTTCGTTGAACAAGGTTTTGTAAAATTCCCAGTCATTTTTTAGTATTTCCAAAATTTCCATGGCCTTTTTAATACTTGGTATTTTGTCATAAAGGTCTTCATAAAGTTTATATGCATCCGGGGTTATGGCTAATAAAATGGCAGGCAGACCATTTTTGCATTCACGGATACAGATAAAATCGAGAGTCATGTTAGAGGGGAATGGGTACCCCGGGTACTTCCCCACTGCAATTTCATTTATCTTGTCACCAATTTTGTAATTGCTCTCGCTTGCGTAATTTTCCGGCCATGCGGAGTTGAGGATGAAATTTACGGCTCTTACATACTTAAGCCCTGAGACATCGAACGTCGCTCTGGCGATGCTCCCGTCGCTTAATCCGGCGGTCTGTAACTGTGCTGATCCGGGGCGTGTGGTGAAAGTGGCGGAGAGTCCGTCCTCAGATAAATTGGTGTTGTCGGCGAAAAGAGACTTGAAAATGCTTATGGCCTGATCGAGATTTTCCACACCCACCGACACATTGTCAGGATCGGCGGAGTCAAGACTTACGCCGAGTATCCTTTCCACGAGATTGCCTTGTTCGTCAATCTTCGCCAGCGATGATTGTAGGGTCGAGAGTTCATCGCCCAAGAAATAGCCTTCTTCTTCACTGGAGGAGGTTTGTGGCTCGTCGTTGTCGGAGCATGACACGATAGTCATTGCTGCCAGACAGGTAACGAGGAATCTGAAAAATTTAATTTTCATATTATCAATTTTCATATTATCAATTAGTTTATAAGTTGTTTTGTTGAGTTGAAACCATTTCCTTATCAGGATAAAGTATATGCCATTTTGACAAGACATATAATTATGACAATGCCCAAAATACAAGCAATTACCAGAGCTATACCTGATAGCACAGGCGGGCCTGTTCTCACTCTTTCAATGAATGATTCTTTTTCGCGCATAGACTTTCGGCTTTTATTGTTAATCCTTACAGTGCAAAATTAGTCACTGCAGAGCGTTAATACCAAAAATCTTCTGCATGACTTTGTACTCTTTTAGACTAAACGCGGCATGGAGGGGGTACATAGTGACAGAAATTTGTACTGAAACGTGTACTCTTTTTGACTATTTATTGATATCCAAATGATTATACCAATAAGTCAGTTTCTCTATTTTTCAATAGATATCTTGATTATGGAAAAAAATTGTTAATTTTGCGATATGAAAATAGTTTGCTTAATATTGTGGCTGCTTATGACAGTCTCTTTCTTGGACGCTTATGCGTCCGCTTCCGACAACAGGCAGGAGTTGGAACAATCTCTGCGTTTACGCGTGGTTGAGGCTCCCGACTCGGTGCTTGCCGAACTTGATAGAATCGAGGCACAGCATCCCTCCTTATTGCCCGACTTCCAGATAAATCTACTGCGCGGGTTGGCTTACAATGAGAAAAGAATGTTCTCTCTTGTGGAGAAGTATGCACAAAACACTCTCGGGTCTGATTCTATTACTAATCACCCTAAGGAAAAACTTAACGCTCTGAATTTGCTTTTGGTGGCACAAGCATTCTTTGGTAACTATCAAGGCAGTATAGAGACTTCTATCAAGGCTATGGAAATGGCGAGAGAGAGCGGAAACAAAGCGGCTGAATACTACATTCTCACCACAATGGCTGAGAATTCATTTGCAATTGGAGACCGATCCAGTGGATACAAATATCTTGATCAGGTTATTTCGGAGGGGGCTGCCTCAACCGAGGCGCGTGTACTTGCCAATGTCTCAAATGCATACGGTGTCAAAATCATACAATTATACACAGATGACCGATTTGAGGAAGGCGTTTCAGAAGGATGGAAAAGGCTTAAGCTAATTGACAAGATAGATAGAGTTGGTGGCAGTCCTGAAGGTTTTACCGACCAACAAAGAGCCTATGCGTATGCTCGGTTAGCATCATGTGCAGAAAGAGCAGGGAAAAGTGAAGAGGCTCGGGCCGCATACAATTCTTTTATGAATACTGATTATGCACGGCATCCTATGGGGAGGGCTTTCATAATGGACTATCTTCTTGATTCAAAACAATGGATGAAAGTCTTGGAATTTACAGCGCCACTGTATCCTATATTGGAAGAGGGCGACACCATAAACGATGACTATCGTAGTCTCCTTATCTCTGACGGCCGCGCATACGCAGGTCTTGGCCGCTATCGCGAAGGTTACGGGTTAAGTCAAAGAGCCGCGATTATCAAAGATAGTCTCTATATGAGGGAAAAGACAACCCGGGCACAGGAACTTGCCTCTGTATTTGCTCTTAATGAGAAGGAACTATCGCTTACCAAAGAAAAGGCAAAATCTCAACAGCGTAAAATTCTGCTGTTGGCGTCATGTGGAATAGCAGCCTTAATACTCATTATTTTACTGGTAGTATGGAGAGCATACCGACTTTCAGTTAAGCAGCAAAACCTTGCTATGAAGCGTATTGATGAATTGGTCGCACGACAGCCCCTTGATGCGGACGCTACTCCGGAAGACCAAAAAGATTATTCTCTCTTTGCTGATCTGCAGACCGCTATAATTAAGGACGCACTTTTCAAAAATTCCGGCTTTAATCGCGATAACATAGTTGAAGCTACGGGGTTAAGTCGTGCAAAAGTCACACAACTAATCAATCAATTTGCAGAGTTGTCACCAAATGAATATATAAACAAATTGCGTGTTGAATATTCCGTGAAAATGATTAAGGAGCACCCGGAATGGACAATTGACGCAATTGCCGAATCCTGTGGATATGTACGCCGGGCCACTTATTATAGCCACTTCAACAAATTCTTTGGAATTTCTCCGGCACAGTACCGTAAAGAAAAGAATAAGTTGAATTCGGACAATTAGAAACACACAAGTGTCATTTTACATAGAATTCCGGATTATTCTGTAATGGGTGATGTGTGGAGGCATGATATTCATAATACTTGACAGAATAAAGAGCGGTGTCATTAAATCTTTATTAAATATAAGGACCTTGTGGTTCTGGGAAAGTCCTTATAAATATTTTGAAGGGATGCGCTCCGAGCGGAACGCATCCCTTCGGATTATCATATTAGACTGGGATTAAGATGTGGACAGAGCGGTGTATTCCCACACACGCCGTTGGTGAAGTTGGCGATGCCACTTGCCTTTGTAATGGCAATGGGAGGTATAAGAATTGTAAATATCCCGGTCGCCGCGTTTCAGTTTCTTATAGACGGTTGAACGGTTAACCGCGCCGGGGCCGATGTTGTAGGCGAGCGTGCCGAGCAAGATTGCGTTACGTTCTCCCATGTGTTTGTAAAGTGAAACGAATTTGCGGAGGTCTTTCCGAAGGAGAGCGTCGGCCTGTCTTTCCGACAACTGCACGCCGCGCCGGAATGGCTCACCCGGCTGCACCATGTGGCCGTATCCGACTCCCGGCTTATCCAAAGCTGTTGATAACCCTTATTATCCAAAGAAAATGATTATCACAGAATTAGCCATCTGAATAGTGGTAATAATCTGTGAATCAATACTACTTTTGATAATTTTTGTGGATAATATTTGTTTTGCTGATTAAACCATCGAGGACAATGTCGGGTCAAAATAATACGACAACAACTTAAAAATTTTAGCCAAGACCAGAGAATCTTTAAATTTTGACGAGCTTGTTGATAAATGCAAAGCTCAGATGGCTGCCACCGGATATTCCCCCGGATGCATTCAAACCCACGTCGTCAGATGGAGACTCCATTTGTCTCCATTCCTGAAAGGGAAACATTCGGACAATTATACCATTGAACTTGGACGATGTTTTCTTGAAAACAAACTACCATCGCTATCCCCGGCTTCACAGAGGCGTTTCAAGCGAAGCATCCGTATTCTGAACTCTTATCTCGCTACCGGCAGTATTCCCAAGCATTATCCCAGAGTACCGACACCGCCGTTACCCGGAGAGATAGGCGCCATTGTAAAAGACCTGATTAGTCATAAGCTTGATAGTCGATGCAGGCTGACGACAATGGAACATTACCAACGTCTTATGTCAGCGTTTATTATCGGCCTGTCGAGTAAAGGCAAGACACGGCTTTCTGATATAACAGAGGATGATATTGTGGCGTTCCTGAGCATCCCTGAGTCCAATTCTTCCCGTTTTTCCATACTGAGGCAATTTTACCAGTATCTCGGTAAGTTCCATCCGGAAAAACGGAACTACGGATATGTTTTTGAATTTACCAAACCATTGAAACGCTCAAAACTTCCGTCCACTTATACTGCCGAAGAAATCGGCATGCTGGAGAAACATGTGGACAGATGCACACCTCTCGGTAAAAGGACATACGCTATGATTCTGCTGGCATCCCGGCTTGGGCTTAGAATATCAGACATCATCAACCTTCGTTTCAGCAATATAGACTGGGACGAGTCTGTCATAAAGCTTGTGCAGATGAAAACCGGCAAGCCTATCGAGCTGCCGCTTCTAAAAATCGTAGGTGAGGCGATTGTGGATTATCTTAAAGTAAGGCCGGAATGCAAAAGCGACACAATTTTTGTCACCCATAATAGGCCGTTCAGTCCTATGAACAGAAGCGGAGCTGGCAGATTAATCTCAAATGTTTTTGTGGGGAGCGGAATCGACTGCTCCGGCCGGAAACATGGGCCTCACTCCCTGAGATTTTCTTTAGGGGAAAGGCTTCTGGAAAATCACGTGGGCCTGCCTACCATATCCGATACCTTCGGTCACAGTGGCTCAGATGTCACGATGACTTATCTCCGTATAGACATGGACCGGTTGAGAGAATGCATGATGGATGTACCACCAGTAAATGAATGTTTTTATGAGCAACAAGATGGAACTTTCTACGTATGAACACTCTTTCAAGAGCGTACTGAAACCGTATATCATCCAGTATCTGAAACTAAAGGATGCATCCGGCATAAAATTGGATAACCACGTGTATACGTTGCTGTCGCTTGACAAGATTGCCTTGAGGGAGGAGCATCGGAATCCGGAGGTGACCGGACAACTATACATGGTATGGAGAAATAGTCTTGGTGCCGTCAAGCCGGTAACTGTGTACGAAAAGATCTGCATCGTCGGGCAGTTTTGCAGATACCTTGTACGGCTTGGATCCGGAGATTTTATCCCTGATTATCCCCGAAAACCGGCCAAAGGTTATGTGCCATATATTTTTACCAAGGAGGAACTGCGGAGAATTTTTAAAGCGGCGGATAATCTGCTTCTTCAGCGGCGGGACATGTCCAACATATTGTTCTGCGTCCCGGCTTTACTCAGATTGCTGTATTCGACCGGTATCAGAATCGGAGAGGCTTGCTCTCTGGTGAACAAAGACATCGACCTGAATAAGGGCATAGTCACAATACGCAATACCAAGAACGGACAGGAGCGGGCGTTGCCCATATGCGACAGCCTTAGAAATGTGATGCTTCAATATCAGCGCAAACGGAGACTGCTGCCGGTCAAGGATGTTGACAAACCGGACTCGCCTTACTTTATTTCTCTGAGAGGTAGGCGAATAGCCAGTAGTTCCATATTGTCATGGTTCCACAAAATACTTAAGGATAGCGGAATAACTTACATCCCGCATATCGGGCCACGTATACATGACTTGCGGCACACCTTTGCGGTACATGCGTTGGACACAATGAGCAGAGACGGCAAGGATATATATTGTGGTCTGCCAATACTGTCTGTGGCACTCGGACACAAATGTGTGAGCGACACAGAACTGTATGTCAGGATTACAAATCAAGTCTACCCGGACCTCAGCACGATGTCATCAAAAATAGCGGAGCATATTTTCCCGACAATAAAATCCATATGATATGAGACAGCCTGAATCGTCATTGCCAAAACACATAGGCAACTTTTTTACGAAATATCTGTCCGCAGAAAGAGGCTCAAGTCCAAATACAATCAGGGCATACGCACTGGGAATGTCGCAGTTCATAGAATATCTTGAGGCTTCCGGAAAAACGACAGCACAAAAGGCATCCACTGCCGTGCTGACAAAAATGAATGTCCTTGATTTTTTATCATGGCTTGAGACAGACCGGCATGTATCAGTAAGCACGAGGAATCATCGTCTTGCTGTCATACACTCACTCTGCCGTTATATGATGAAGGCCGATATAACGCACATGGACCGATGGCAGGATATATTATCAATAAAATCCAAGAAGAGTCGTCCAAAGCAAATGTTGTTCCTTTCTGTGGAAGGCATGAAGCTTTTGCTGGAGTCTATACCGACCTGCAACATAGCCGGCCGCAGAGACCTCGCCATGATAGCATTGCTATACGACTCGGCTGCACGGGTAAATGAACTGATCAACCTGCGTCCATGTGACTTGCATCTTGGTCACCCGGCATATATAGTGCTCCGTGGGAAAGGCAATAAAAACAGGTCAGTGCCGCTACATGATAATGAAGTCAATCAGCCAGGTGAAAATTTTGCGTACACAGCGGCATTTGGAGCAATTCCAGAAGGATTTTACTTATGCTATGATACACGACATGAAGTCTCCTCTGAGTTCCGTCCTGATGGGAGCCCATATTCTGAATAGTGGTAAATTGTCCGGTAAGCCCGGAAAAGAAGAGAAATACCGGCAGGCGATGATGGAAGAGTGTGAGCATCTGCTTACCCTTTCCAATCGTGTACTGGTACTTACCAAGCTGGATGAAGGCCATCTGGAACTCCATCAGGAAGAAGTGCCTTTGCGGCCCTTACTCGATGATATGATTGCCAAAATTTCTCTGAAAATCAGTAAGAGGGTAGAATTTACGACCGTTTATCATCGTTGTGAAATGGTGTATGCCGATGCCTTCTGTTTGCGTGAAGTGTTGGGCAATCTGCTGGACAATGCCATTAAATATTCCCATGAAGAGGTAAAG
>Ga0129308_1002749_pt1 | contig 14085 bp, 4 predicted proteins | sample L827metagenome_FD_94440 | JGI IMG/M metagenome (GOLD analysis project Ga0129308, IMG submission 94440) | Ring-tailed lemur group fecal microbial communities from Wisconsin, USA - L827 metagenome | ecosystem: Host-associated > Mammals > Digestive system > Large intestine > Fecal | place: USA...
AACAATACTTCCATCAGAAAAAGCATATGCTTATAAGTTAAAGTTAGATGCTATGAAAAGACAAGGTAAACGAACAGATTTAACTTCTGGCCCAGTGGGCCAAAAGTTAAACTCATTAGAAAAAATAAGCCAAGAAGCAAACGAAAGTGTTAAACAAATTCAAAGATATATTCGATTAACTTATCTAACAAAAGAATTGCTTGAGTACGTTGATGAAAATAAAATTGCACTTCGCCCAGCCGTAGAAATTTCATATCTAACTCAGGAAGAACAGATAACATTATCGTATTTTATTGAGGAAAATGAATGTACTCCCTCGCACGACCAAACAATTAGAATGCGAAAAATGCATGATGATGGTACTTTAACCGATGAAGCAATCGAAAACATCATGAATGAAGAAAAACCAAATCAAGTTGAAAAATTTAGAATTACAAAAAATCGAATTGAGAAATTTTTTAAGCCAAAGACGTCAGCAAAAGAAATGGAAAATGAGATTGTAAAGGCACTTGAATTTTATCAACGACATAAAAATCGCATAAGAAATAAAGATGCGAGATAAATCTTACGTACAAGGGATAAGTGTCGATTGTAAATGATAGCCACTTTTTTTGCTCACTTCCCCCTCTCCACACCTCACCCCCTTTACCAGCTTTTATTACCAACTCAAAAAGAAATATAGGAAGTATATCTAATTGCTGTATTAGTATATAATATAGTCAATAGCACATTTGTTCTTATATCAATTCATTGATAAACTAAAACAAAGAAATGAGGTGTGTTTATGAAAAAGAAATTGATTTATGTATTCGTATTATTGTTGCTTTTTGGTGCAGGGTGTTCAAATCTTGATTCACAGGAAACGAAACAAGATAAAGTAGTTATCAAGGATCAAAATGAACAAAAAAATGATGAAGTTAAAGATGATAAAAAGAAAGAAGAAAAAGCAGAAGAAAAGGAAAATGCAGATTCAAAAGAAATAACAAATTCTAATTCTTCTAACAACAAACAATCTTCCACAAAGGAAAAAGATTCAATAAATCAATCAAATGTTGTAAAAGAGGAGCATTCTAAACAGGAACAAAGTTCGGAAACTGTTACTCCTCCATCTAAACCTATAACTCCACCAAAACAAGAAACAGTCCAACCGCCAAAAGAAGAAGTGAAAGAAGCACCAGTGAAACAATCTTCAATGGCTGCAAGTGTGATGAATCAAATCAACAACTATCGTATTCAAAAAGGACTACAACCATTAGAATCAACACAGTATTACCAAGATAAAGCTGATGCTCATGCATTAGATATGGCAAATAAAAGAGCGTTGTGGCATAGTGATAATGGAGAATGTATTACCAATCACCCTGATCCATTCAATGCTTGGATCAATTCACCGGAGCATAGAGAAATCATTTTAAGAGAGAATAATACAAAAGGTGTTGTATCAGTCTACTATGTTGATGGATATTATTATTCTGTCTTTCAAACATCTTGGTAAATTTAAAATTTAATCTATATATACAAGGCACGAAACAACATTCGTGTCTTTTTTTCATGAAAGGAGAAAATGTAAACATGAAAAGAATAACAAAGAAACTCATATTATGTTTCGCAACTATATCAATGATATTTACTTCATTGTTTTCCAATGTTGTCTTACCTGTTCATGCAGCAAGTGAAACAACATTCTTTGAAGTCAATAAGGCTGATGAAGTCATCAATGAAGCCCAAAAGCATATGGGTAAGCCTTATGTTTGGGGTGCAAGTGGACCGAACAGTTTTGACTGCTCCGGTTTTGTCAGTTATGTGCTGAAACAAACAGGTTTATCTCTTGGTGCTGATCGTATTACCACTTCAAGTGCCATTTCTTTCTTAAATGGTAAAGGAGTCACAAGTTATCAGTATCCTACCAATGAAGGAAATCCAACCAATGCGAAAAAAGGCGATCTTGTCTTTTATTATGACTCAACGGGTGATCCTATTCACATGGGAATCTATATGGGCAATGGACAAATCATTCATTGTGCTGCCTCTATGCCTAGTGGACCACAAAATCAAGTTATGATTTCCGGTGTTGATGAGTTAGGTACAAAACATGGAACAAGCATTGTCACTTATCGAGTTTATCGTGTCTTTCCACAATCCGGTGAATTTTCCATTAAGAAAGTCAATGAAAATGGTGAACCATTAGCTGGTGTCACTTTTGAGATTACGATGCCTGATGGAAGTAAGAAAAATGTAGTCACTAATTCCAATGGTATTTGGGACAGTGATGCTGCAAAAATGGATTTACAAGTCGGAAACTATCAAGTCAAAGAAGTCGCAACAGTACAAGGTTATTTATTAGATTCTACTGTTCGCACAATCACAGTAAAGGCTGGACAAAAAGCCAATGAAAATATCACTGTCATCACCAACAAAGAACCAAGAGGAAAAATCACACTAACGAAATACAATGAAGATAAAAGTGCTGTGATTCCTCAAACAACCTATTTAGTAACCGGTCCAAACGGATACAGTCAATCTCATACAACCAATGCAGATGGTCAAATTGTATTAGAGGGATTAAAACTTGGCGAATATACTTTTATTGAACAGATTGCCGGCAATGGATATTTAGTCAATACAACTCCGATTACGGTGACTTTGACATACAAGGATCAGCATACTGAAATCATTACTGGTACTGCCGAACAAACAAACAAGGAACCTACTGCGACTATTGAAATCAAAAAAGAAGATAGTGAAATGGGGACAATAGCACAAGGCGATGCCACACTAGAAGGTGCTGTTTATGAACTGATTGCTGCTGAAGATATTTTCAACAAAGCTAAAACAAAGAAAATCTATTCTAAAGGTGATGTTGTCGCAACACGAACTACAGATAAAAATGGTAACATGAAGTCAATTACTGATTTGCCACTAGGGTTTTATCAATTAAAGGAACGTGCAGCAAGTGAAGGTTACCTATTGGATAAAAATATCTATGATATTCATTGTGACTATAAAGACCAAAACACACAAGTCATTACTCGTTCTGCAAAATCGCTTGAAACTGTAAAAAAACAAGCATTTCAAATCATCAAGGTATCTACTGATGAGAGTGAAGAAAGCGAATTATTAGCAGGTGCTGAGTTTACAGTTAAACTAACAAGTGAGGTTGATAAAGTTGGCTGGGATAACGCAAAAACTTATGATGTATTAACAACTGATAAAAAAGGTTATGCAAAATCTATCGAACTTCCTTATGGAACATACACTATCAAAGAAACCAAAATTCCGGATAATGTCATGCCTGTACCGGACTTTACTGTTGTGATTGATAAAGACAGTCGTGAACCACAAACATGGCGAGTATTTAACGATGCACCATTCAAGGCACTTATTCAAGCAGTGAAAGTGGATAAAGAAACTGGAAAAACAGTATTGCTGCCGAATACAGAATTTAAGATTAAAAATGTGGAAACCGGAGAATATGTCGGGCAATGGGTATGGTTCCCAATTCCGCACTTTGTAGATATTTTTACCACAGATGAAAGTGGTACTGTGACGACTCCAAATACTTTAGATGTAGGCACATATGAATTAGTTGAAATCAAAGCGCCGTACGGATATGTATTGGACGATAAACCAATTCGCTTTACTGTTTCTTCCAATACTGCTTATGAAGTAGCAGAAGATGGAAAAACACCAGTGATTAAGGTAACAAAAGAAGATATTTCAGCAAAAGGTCAGGTCGAAGTATCTAAAATCGGTGAACAGTTAGTTGATGTATCTGCAGACGAAAACGGAAATATCCAATTCCATTATGAAAAGAAACCTGTTGATGGTGCTGAGTTTGTAGTAAAAGCTGCTGAAGATATTTACTCTGCCGACAATCAAGGTGATTTGATCTTTAAGAAAGATGAAGTGGTTGAAGAATTAACAACTTTCAATGGCTATGCTCAAACTGATGAATTGCCACTAGGAAAGTACAAAGTTTATGAAGTGATTGCTGGTGATGGTTTTGTATTAAACAAAGAAATCAAGGAAGTAGAACTCACTTATAAAGATCAAGTCACACCGGTTGTTACTGAAAGTGTTGAATATGAAAATATTCGTCAAAAGGTTGATTTAAAAGTTGTGAAGTTAGATAGTGAAACAGAAACACCACTAAAAGATGCTGAATTTGGTTTATATGCAAAAGAAGATATTTATGGGTATAAAGAATCCCTTCCAATGTCAAATGAAGATGAACCATTAGTCAAAGCCGGAACTTTCATTGAAAAAGCTGTAAGTGATGAAAATGGAAATGTAACATTCAAAACAGACTTACCACTTTCATTATTTGAAATTCGAGAACTCAAAGCACCAATCGGTTATGCAAGCAATGATGAAGTGTATGAAGTAGATGCAAGTTATCAGGGACAAGATGTAGAAACGATTAAAATCATTTATGAAGTCTTGAACGATATTACAAAAGTAGAAATCAGTAAGCAAGACATCACTACAGGTAAAGAACTTGCCGGTGCTCATATGGTCGTGAAAGAAAAAGATGGTTCTATCTTTGATACTTGGGTATCTACAAATGAACCACATATGATCAAAGGATTAGAACCAAACAAAACTTACGAATTGATTGAAACTTCTAGCCCTTATGGTTTTGCGATTGCTCAATCAATTGAGTTCACAGTACAAGATACTAGCGAAATGCAGAAAGTCGAAATGAAAGATGAACTTGTCAAAGGTCATCTGAAATGGGAAAAAACAGGTGAAGCATTTACACATACGATTGATGGACAAAATGAGTTTGGTACTACTCACTCTCCTGTATGGGAAAAACAAAATCTATTAAATGCAAATATTACGATCTATGCTGCTGAAGATATTACGCTTGGAAATGGTGTGACATATTGGCATAAAGATGAAAAGATCGAAACATTATCAAGTGATTGGGAAGCAGTAATGTCACAAGATTTGTTAGTTGGAAGATACTATTATGTTGAATCATCAGATTTGCATGGCTATGTCACAGACACACAAAAACACTACTTTGAAATTGAAGATAGCCAATCTACTGAAATTCAAGTCATTGAATCCACATTAGAAAATAAACGACCAACTGTTGAAGTGAAATTTATTAAGTACATGGAAACATTAAAAGATCATGAAGAATTGAACGCCTACAAAGATGTTATTTTTGGTATCTATGCTAGAGAAGATATTTATAATTATATGGGTAATGTCGCTATTCCTTATGGCACTTTAATTGATACTACTGGTATTGATGAGTTAGGACAATTCGATCACTTCCCTGATTTACCAAATGGTGTTTACTATGTGAAAGAACTTCAGACAAACAAAATGTATAATCTTGATGAAACGGAATATGACTTTGAAATCTCTTGGCATGGTGGAGATGTATCAAAATATACAATCAACATCGGTAGTGATGAAGGAATTGTCAACGAACTTCAAAGAGGAAAAGTCATCATTCATAAAACAGATTTGGACACAAAAGAAGCATTGAAAGATATTGAATTTGTGATGTCTACGGATCAAGACTTTACACATATCGTTGACACAGTAAAAACGAATGATAAAGGAATTGCTGAATTTAATGAACTGGAATTAGGACATTATTTTATTAAAGAAAACCCAGTTGATGGTTATGTAACGAATACACACATCTATGAAGTAGATATTACAAAAGATGGTGATGAATTGACGATTGATATTGAAAACAAACCATTAGAAATGGAGTTTTCAAAAGTTGATATTACCAACAATGAAGAATTAGAGGGTGCTAAACTTCAAGTCATTGATAAAGAAACAGGTAAAGTGATTGGTGAATGGATTTCTCAAAAAGAACCTCATAAAATCAAGTATCTTATTGAAGGTAAAGAATATATCATGAAAGAAATCACAGCACCAAAAGGTTATGATATTGCTGAAAGTATCACTTTCAAAGCAGAAGATGGTGTGAAGATTACAATGAAAGATAAGTTAATTCCTAAGACACCACAAACCGGTGATAGTACAAACATCGGATTATGGCTAGGATTGTTTGGTATTGCATCAGTCACTTTATTGGGTAGTCTATATCTCAACAAGAAACGAAAAGAAGATATTGATGAATAAGTCAGAATGTATGGCATGGATCGTTACAGGTGTTTTACTGATTCTTGCCACGATCAAGATTTATTTTCAAGTACGCAGTATTCAAAATCAAAATAAGAAAGTTAGGGAGAGATCATAGTGTTTCTCCCTTTTACTTTGTATAAAAATTGAAAAAAAGAAAGGAGTTTTATAATGTCAAAACAGTTTTACCATCTCAAAAAAAGAAATGAGGGATACTATGATAAAAGAAATATGTTTTAAAGATACAAAGGGATCACCTCTGTTTCAAATAAATGATGGTTCTTCTATCGTCTTGCAGGCATTGGACAACAAGCCGGTTGTGATTACATGCAACTACATTGATGAACGCAGTTTCTATTTAAAAAATGCTCGTTTTTCTTTCAAAGAGTTTGCTGAACTTGTAGAGAAAAACAGCTGTATTTTCTATCCGGAACATGGTTCATCAAGAACTTATGAGATTTATCAAATCACCTCTGATAAAGGCAGGGATTATCTTTTTATGCGATACTCTTATGCAGAAAAACATTTTCAAGCCAAACATTATGAAAAAATGTATATGGGAATGTTAGCAGATAAAACCTCTTTGGAAAGTATTTTCTATAAGCATAATCTTGATTATCGTCCTTTTGCTCAAAAGATGCGTTCTGTCAGTGTAAGTGATGTCATTGTTATCAATGATTATGGAACAAGAAAAGCCTATTATGTAGATAGTTTTGGCTTTGTTGAAGTACCTAAATTCCTTGCACAGCTTCAAAGAATGAAAAATAAAGAGCCATCAAGATAAAAAAACATTGCTAAAAGGGAGGTGTGATACACATGGCGATGAATTATTATCAGGCAACAGAACTGTATCAACAGACTTTAAAAAAGATTGCTCATGATGAATTTACATGGAAACAATTTCTCTCAACTTCTTGTAAAAATTATCGTTTGTCTTTTGATGATATGGTCATGATCTATGCCCAAAGACCAAATGCAATCGCTGTTTTAGAAATGGATGATTGGAATAAAAAATATGGTCTATGGATCAAACCTAAATCAAAAGGTATCGCAGTATTTGATCCTCATCATAACGGTCAAGCAAGACTACGCTATTATTTTGATATAAGTGATACGAGAAAAACAAATAAATACCGTCCTGTTCCTATATGGTCAATGAAACCGGAATATGAAGAAGAAGTAATCAATAACTTGATAGATACATTCAGTTTATCTAAAAGTGATTCTATGAACTTAGCCGATACAATTATCCAAGCAAGTGAAGTTATTGTTGATGAGGGTATGAGTGATTATTTTTCTGAACTTAAATATTATGTGAATGATACCTTTTTAGAGGAACTTGATGAATTAAATTTACAGTTAATCTATACTGCTCTTTTAAAAAGCAGTATTTCATATGCCACATTAACAAGATGTGGAATCATTGCAGATGATTATATTAGTGATGATGCCTTGCGTTTGATTTCACAGTTTAATTCGCCACAAGCATTAAATGCAATCGGTGTTCCAACTAGAGATATGACACAAATGCTGATCGGTGAAATTAGAAAATCGGTGCTGGAATGTATCAGAAGTCATAATCGCACATTTGAACTAAGCTCACAGCCGATATACAATGAACATGAAAAAGAAATAAGACATACTGAAAGGAGCCATCATGATGAAACTAGAATACATTCCAATGGGAGAACAACTGATTCCCAACATAACATTAAAAGACGAACAGAACGTGCTGCTTGGGAAATACGCCTTGATGAGAAAACGCTATTTGAAAGAACATCGCCCAATTCAGTTCACGAATTATCTGACAACTCAAACGCTCAATCAGCATTTGATGGAAATCGACCAGATAGCGATGCAACGTCACGACTTGATGGTGGCACAAATGATGGAACAGCAAGGAGTGAACGAAGCACTGAAAGAATCGAATCAGATGGAATGGGTACAGAAAATGAACAACATCGAGGAAACGATTCATCAGATACTGAGAGAGGAACTGATCTACGATTAAATTCACAGAATGAGGCAGGTAATCCATTTGGAATACCTGCTTTTTTATCACAGGAAGTTTATGAGGAACTGCTGAAAAAAGATAGATTTCATTATCATAAGAATAAAGATATAGTTACTGTATTTGAACTTTTTGAAGATAAAGAAAAACGCATTTCCTATGTAAAAGAATCCTTTAAAAAGATGCTGATAGAGGAAATCATCTTAGGGACACGCTATGGTTATTATCCTGATGAAGAAAAGAATGCATTAAAAATTTGGAAAGGAAAATATACAAATCCTGAATTTGAAGAATATGTAGCATGGGAAGATGTTACACATTTTATTGAGGATATGATAGAACGTCATGCTTTTCTTTCTATTCCAATCAAACCATTGCTTTCTTCAGAAGATCAGCAATTAAATCTTTTTGACCTAGAACCATATGAACCTAATTCAAAAGAAATCAAGCCAAAGATATTTACCATGCCTCAATCCATCATAGATATGATTTTGCTTGATGACTTAAACAAAGATAAATTTAAAATAAGAATTGCTGCCTTTTTCTCTCATGATAGGCCGGTAGAAGAAAATGCAGCTTTTTTAAAAGAAATCTATTATCAAGGGAATGTAGGTTTCATGATGGAACATCGTCAAGTTTCGGTGAAGTGGGATCAAACCGGTATGATGATTGCTTGGGGAAATGGAATCGTAAATTCCTTTGAACAACATGTGCTTTCATGGGAAGATGTCGCAAAAGGTATACGTCAATTGCTAGATGATGGTCGTTATCTTTCTCAAGATGAATTAGATCAATGCTTGGAATATGAGTATCGTTGTGGTGCTGAAATGCTATGGTACATGAATCAGGACATGAGTGAAGAGGCTCATACATCATTCATGCTGCCAAAAGATTATCGTTTTCAACATGGTTTTCCTGATGATACAGATAGACTTTCCAAATCATTAAAAGATAAAGAATTTCTTGATTCGACAATCCAACATTTGGAAGAATTTAAAGAAGCCTATCTTCAAGACCGTAAACTTATGCGTTTTAAAATGTATTCACCAGATAAAGTTTTAACTTATATTGAGCATTTAGATGATACCCGTTTAATGTTTCATGCAACTGATTATGTATCAGCAGATCATTCATATTTTATTACGCAGGACAATATTGATGATATATTAAAAGATCGTGGGGAAAGTTATAAATATCGAGTTCTTTCCTATTTCCTTAATCATTCAGATAAAAAGGATAGAATTAATTTTCTAAAAAACGAATGGGGAATTAGTGGCTCAAATAACTATGACTCTAGTAGAAAAGGAATTGCTGTTAAATATGGTCGATACAATTCCGATAGAACGGTATCTACTTTATTAAAATGGAAAGATGTTGAACAGCGAATACAGTATTTGATTCAAAATCAACAATTTTTGACAAGTGAGGAAGAATTAGGAAAGGCAAACTATGAAATGAAAGAAATTGCTTATGCAATTCATTCATTTTTCTACAGACTTCCTTTTACCAATATAAGACCTTATCGTATTTCACCAAACACATCATTTAATTCTGATGAGCTTTCTACCGCATTAATAAATCGGGATAACGTTAAAAATATCTTAGATTTAATGAATATTGCTTTAGAGAATACAGCAGACATTGATAACAGTTATCAGCAAATGGTAGAACATCGTGAACTTGTTTTACAGTATTATACAGGTGTATATACCTTATTTAATGAAAAGAAAGAAATTTTTGATGATGATTATGAGCCTATTTTAAATGCAGAAGAAAGTATTTCGACACGCTTATATCAGTTTATGAAAGAACATGATCCCTATGATTATATGGATCAAAGCAGCGGCAATGAGGAAGAAGATTTAAATGAAGTGAAAGCCATGTTGCATGATACAAATGCTTTAACAGATACCATTAAGTATTTGAATCTTATTATTGATGAAAATGAAGATGTCGAAGAAAAAGGTACTGCTATCATGCTGCGTGAAGAATTATCCATGATTTTTGCGTTACAGCGTAATCATGAATATGCAGATAAGAATGAAATCAGTTATTCTTTCATGGGTTCAATTTCTAAAGAACCAAGATTTAATACCGGAGATTTTGTTTTCTACTCTACCTATTCTAGGGATTATTACGGTACGATTGAATTTATTAATGACGATATTGTTACGATAGAAACTTGGAATGGAAATGAAACAATCGAACCAATTCAGATTGAAATAGAGCGTAATGATTTTGAACGTGTGATTAGTCAAGACTTTAGAAATGCTTATCTATTTGATGAATCACGACCATTGTATCGTGATGAACCAAGTGACATACAGGACAATGATATACCAATCTATCATACCATCTCAAAAGAAATCTATAAGCAAGTCCACAATATAGCTCCATTATTGCTTGATGGACATAGTGATTATATGGCATTTAAGCACATTGATGAATCAAAGATATTAGAGTTTTTCATTGAAAATGATCAGCTTATTATTGAAGAACATGATAATGATGATACTTTATTATCCAGTTATATTCTTGCGATTGATCCAAGAGATAAATTATTAAATTATCGTGAATCAACAATTGATGATGAACATTATCAACTAGAACTATATCAGGACGAGCCAAATGATTATGAAGAAGAACTACAAGCGAATGAAAGAGTTCAGAACTATATTGAAAAAACAATTCATGCTGATGCTTATCGTTTCTATGAAAGTCGAATTGATGATAATGGTACACAAATCTCTTTTTCTTTTGATGAACATGGCGAACTGATTCAATTTAATGGGAGTGATATTCAGTTTGAATCTTTTAAACAGCAGTTTTTGATAACTCCTATCCAATCTATTTCATGCCTTTTACCTGTTGGAATACTAGATATACAAGAAATCAAGAAACCGGATAATCGCAGTATTGCAGAAAAAAACTTTGACTTATTTAATCAAATTGCTCCGATGGTCATAGATGGTTCAGCCGATTATATGTACTTTGTTGGCAATAGCCATGATTTGCCCTTAACTATTGAAACCTTTGAAGATCGTGTCATGGTTAGTCATGACTATGAAGAAAACGATACTGTTATTTCTGATCCTTTGATGGAATTTGTATTTGATATGGATCAGCAAATGATGAATGCAAGAAGTATAGATCAGACAAAATTTAATCGTTATCTTGATGTGCATGTAGAAAATGATATTGTCATTGATACAAAACTAGAGAAAGAATTAAATCAATACGCAAATCAGTGGTTTCATAACCTTATAGAAAAAGACTATCATTTAAAAAAGATGAAAGTCTATATCAACAACTATCCAACGGAGATTGAATATGATGATCATGGACTCATGAGTTATTTTGATGGTACTGATGCCGATCTTTCTTACTTTAATGAACGCTATGGAACAGACTTAGAAAAGCGTGTATCCATATTAAGCAAAACACAGGAAGAAGTGGAGGATACAACATCTTTATCTTCTCAAAAAGAACATGAACAAGCAAAGCAACAAAAGCATGAAACACCTGTTAAAAAAGAAACAAAACTATCTTCTCATAAACTGCTTCCTCAGTTTAAAGAAGATGAACGACATAATTTTCATATTACTGATATGGATTTGGGTGTAGGTGGTTCTAAAGCAAAATATCAAATGAATATCAATGCAATCAAGCTATTAAAACAGTTGGGTGCAGAACAACGTTTAGCCACGTCTGAAGAACAGAAGATTTTATCACAGTATGTTGGCTGGGGTTCACTCTCTGATGCTTTTGACGAAAGTAAAGAAAACTGGAAAAGTGAATATATGGAACTCAAAGAATTATTGAGTGACAGTGAATATAAGGCAGCGAGAGAATCAACTCTTACTGCCTTTTATACACCTCCGATTGTGATTCAATCTATTTATAAAAAGTTACAGGATATGGGATTGTATGAAGGGAACATATTAGAACCATCTTGCGGTGTCGGTAACTTTATCGGTATGCAACCTAAAGGTGTTGATTATCAATTTTATGGTGTTGAATTAGATCAAATATCCGGACAGATAGCAAAGCAGTTATATCAAAAGGAAATAATCGCTGTACAAGGCTTTCAGGAAGTGGATATGCCGGATAATATTTTTGATGCTGTTATTGGAAACGTTCCTTTTGGACAAATTCCTGTTTATGATCCACATTATAAACAAAACAATTTTATGGTTCATGATTACTTCTTTGCTAAAGCATTGGATAAAGTTAAAGTTGGTGGTGTCGTTATTTTTATCACTTCTCATTTTACAATGGATAAGAAAAACAGCAGTGTCAGAAAATATATTGCTCAACGTGCTGACTTGCTAGGGGCTATTCGCTTACCGGACAATACTTTTACTGCCAATGCCGGTACAAAAGTAACAAGTGATATTCTTATCTTGCAAAAACGTGAAAAGCCATATGTCCATGAACCGGAGTGGCTTGACTTGGCAGCCAATGATGATGGCTTGGTAATGAACAGCTATTTTGTTCAACATCCTGAAATGATATTAGGACAAATGGTAGAAGAAAGTTCTCCATATGGAAAAGCAATCACTTGTAAGGCAATAGAATCTTCATCACTTTCTGAGCAGTTGAAAATAACATTTTCTCATATTACTGCACAGATTAGTCGAGATTCTGTTCTTTATGTCGATGAAGAAGATCGTTCGATTCCTGCTGATCCTAATGTTAGAAATTTTAGTTATTGTGTTGTAGAAGGTTCATTATACTATCGTGAAAATAGTCGTATGTATCCATATGAAACTAATAAGACAGCCAATAACAGGATACGAGGTATGATTTTGATACGTGATTGTTTACGTGAAGTGATAGAAGCTCAAACAAACGATATTGATGAAGCACAGATTCGTTCTTTACAAAAGGATTTGCATTATTACTATGACACCTTTGCATCAAAATATGGACTTATCAACAGTAACGCTAATAAACGTGTCTTTAAAGAGGATAGTTCTTATGGCTTGCTGTGTTCACTTGAAATCTTAAATGAAGATAAAACACTAAAAAGAAAAGCTGATATTTTTGATAAAAAGACGATACGCCCTCATAAAGAAATTACTTCAGTAAGCAATGCAGATGAAGCATTGACCGTCAGTATGGCTGAAAAAGGACGTGTCGATTTAGATTATATGTCACACTTATCCAATTTATCGAAAGAAGAACTGATTCAAAATTTACGAGGTGTCATTTATCAAAATCCCAACGTTTTTGATGAGAATGGCAACGCTGTATACGAAACTGCCGATGAATATTTATCGGGTAATGTTCGTGAAAAATTAGTTTTTGCCAAACATGCGGCTAAAACAAATCCTGAATTATTTACCATCAATGTCGAAGCACTGACACAAGTACAACCTGAACCCCTGAAAGCCGGTGATATTAATGTTCGACTTGGAAGTACATGGGTACCAAAAAAATATTATGAAGAATTCATGTATGAATTGCTTCAGACACCTGATTTTCGTCAGCCTAATATCAAGATATTGTATGTTTCCAGCACTCAGGAATGGACAGTCACAAGAAAAAGCCTAGATGATAGTATTATTGTTACGAAAACATATGGTACAAATCGAATGTCCGCTTATAAGATTATTGAGAATACACTGAATTTAAGACCATGTAAAATCTTTGATACTGTGGAAGATGAATCAGGTAATGAAAAGCGTATTCTTAATAAAAGAGAAACAGCAATTGCTCAAGATAAGCAGGAAATTATAAAACGAAAATTCAGTGAATGGATATGGGCAGATCCGGAACGTCGAGAAGATCTATGCGAAATATATAACAGATTATTTAATTCCACACGCAATAGGACCTATGATGGAAGTCATTTGACATTAAGTGGTATGAATGCAGATATACAGTTAAGACCACACCAGTTAAATGCGATTGCACGAATTTTATATCATGGAAATACCTTGCTTGCTCATTGT
>Ga0129308_1002750_pt1 | contig 14080 bp, 16 predicted proteins | sample L827metagenome_FD_94440 | JGI IMG/M metagenome (GOLD analysis project Ga0129308, IMG submission 94440) | Ring-tailed lemur group fecal microbial communities from Wisconsin, USA - L827 metagenome | ecosystem: Host-associated > Mammals > Digestive system > Large intestine > Fecal | place: USA...
GCTCCGAGGCCTTCACCGGCGACACCAAGGCCGATCTGACCACCCAGGTCACCAAGTGCAAGGAGTCCGGTGCTGAGCTGGTGTTCCTGCCCATCTACTACACCGAGGCTTCCAACATTCTGTCCTACGCCAACCAGATCGGCTACGCCCCCCTGTTCTTCGGCGTGGACGGCATGGACGGCATCCTGGATGTGGACGGCTTTGACACCTCCCTGGCCGAGGATCTGCATATGCTGACCCCCTTCGCCGCTGACGCCAAGGACGAGCGCACCGCCGCTTTCGTGGCCAAGTACAAGGAGCTGTACAACGGCGAGGTTCCCAACCAGTTCGGCGCTGACGCCTACGACGTGATCTGGGCCATGTATCAGGCTGCTGTGGCTGCCGGCCTGGACGGCTCTGAGTCCAATGAGGAAATCTGCGATGCCATGATTGCCCAGTTTACCTCCATGACCTACGACGGCATCACCGGCGCTGGCATGACCTGGGACGAGGACGGCTTTGTTTCCAAGGATGGCAGCGTTGTGAAGATTCAGAACGGCGCTTACGTCTCCGTTGAGTAATCCATAGGATAGGAAGAGGGGAGGCTTAACCTCCCCCTTTTCCGCAACGTTCCGGCGGCTGATAAGAGGGACCGTACGGCGGTCTCCGTTCTCAGCCGTTGAAATAAAACTGTTGCCTGTTGAAGGGCAGTGCGAGGAGGAAGAAAGATGAACATACTCCAGTATATTATAAACGGCATCAGCATCGGCTCCATTTACGCCATCATCGCCCTGGGCTACACCATGGTCTATGGTATTGCCAAAATGCTGAACTTCGCCCACGGCGACATCATCATGGTCGGCGCTTATGTCAGTTTCTGCGTTACCAACTATCTGGGCCTGCCTCCCCTGGTGAGTGTGGCTGCCTCTATGGTGGTGTGCACGGTTCTGGGCATCATCATTGAGGGCCTGGCCTACAAGCCCCTGCGGGGAACTCCCAGCCTGGCGGTGCTGATTACCGCCATCGGCGTCAGCTATTTCCTGCAAAACGCCGCCCAACTGATCTGGTCCTCCAATCCCAAGAGCTTCACCAGCATCGTCTCCAACATCAAACCGCTGCATTTGTTCGGCAGCCTGACCATCACCGGCGAGGTGATTGTCACTGTGGCGGTCTCTGTGGTGATTATGCTGGGCCTGACCTGGTTTACCGGCAGGACCCGGATCGGCAAGTCCATGCGGGCCGTGTCCGAGGATCGGGACGCCGCCCAGCTCATGGGTATCAATGTCAACCGAACCATTTCCATCACCTTCGCCATCGGCTCCGCTCTGGCGGCTGTGGCCGGTGTGCTGATGTGCTCCTCCATTCCTGTGCTCATGCCCACCACCGGCTCCATGCCCGGCATCCGGGCCTTCACCGCCGCAGTGTTCGGCGGCATCGGCTCCATCCCCGGGGCCATGCTGGGCGGCATCCTGCTGGGCATCATCGAGACCTTTGCAAAGGCGTATCTGTCCACCCAGTTTTCGGACGCCATCGTGTTCGGCGTTTTGATCATCATCCTGCTTGTGAAGCCCGCAGGTCTGCTGGGTAAGCAGGTGCAGGAGAAGGTGTAAGGGGAATGGCTATGAAAAAGACATTGATTAACAGAGATAAGGGCAGGGATCTGCTCACCTATGCCGTTGTCATTGCGGCTTTCATCGTTATGCAGACCCTGAGCACCCAGGGCAGGCTCAGCAGCGCTGTAAAGGGCTATCTGGTTCCTGTCTGCTGCTACATCGTGCTGGCGGTCTCCCTGAACCTGCTGGTAGGTGTGTGCGGAGAGCTGAGCCTGGGCCATGCGGGCTTCATGGGCATCGGCGCCTTCTCCGGCGTGGTGCTGGCTACCCTGCTGAAGGACACGGTGGACAATGTCACCCTCCGCCTGATTTTGGCCATGGTTTTCGGCGGCACCCTGGCGGGTCTCATTGGTCTGCTGATCGGCATTCCTGTTTTGAGACTGCGGGGCGACTATCTGGCCATTGTTACCCTGGCCTTCGGCGAAATTATGAAGAACATCATCGGCAACATGTATGTGGGCACCGATGAAACCGGATTCCGCTTTGCCATTGCCACCGCCAAGCCCAAGCTGGTGGGGAAGGGCAAGTGGATTCTCAGCGGCGCCATGGGCGTCACCGGCATCAAGAAGCTCTCCACCTTTGCGGTGGGCTTCGGCCTGATCCTGTTTACGCTGTTTGTGGTGCTGAACCTGATTAACTCCAAGGAAGGCCGGGCCATCAAGGCCGTCCGGGACAACCGGATTGCCGCCGAGTCCGTGGGCATCAACGTCACCACCTTCCGGATGAAGGCCTTTGTGGTTTCCGCATTTCTGGCAGGCATGGCGGGAGCGCTGTACGGTCTGAACTATTCCTCCCTGGACTCTGCCAAGTTCAATTTCAACACCTCCATCAACATCCTGGTCTTTGTGGTGCTGGGCGGCATGGGCAATATCCTGGGCAGCGTGATTTCAGCCACGGTACTCTACATCCTCCCCGAGGCCATGCGTGGCCTGGCGGATTACCGGATGATTATCTATGCCGTGGTGCTGATTCTGGTGATGCTCTTTACCTGGTCGCCCAAGGTCAAGGAGTACACTTCTGTGGCAGCGGACAAGGTGAAGCGCATTTTCAGGAAAGAGAAGGAGGCGGCAAAATGAGTAATCTCTATCCCAAGAATACCGTTCAGGTGCCCACCTTCAACACCTTCCGGGAATCCGACGCAGGCAAGCCCCTGGTGCTGGATGTGCGGAATCTGGGCATCGACTTCGGCGGCCTGACCGCTGTGGACAGCTTCAGCGTCTCCCTGGGCCCCACGGAAATCTGCGGCCTCATCGGCCCCAACGGCGCAGGAAAAACCACCATTTTTAACCTGCTCACCGGCGTCTATCAGCCCACCCGGGGTTCCGTGCTGATCAACGGCATCGACACCAAGGGTATGTCCACCCATAAGGTGACCAAGCTGGGCATTGCCCGTACCTTCCAGAACATCCGCCTGTTCACCGACATGTCCGTGCTGGACAATGTAAAGGTGGGGATGCACAACCAGATCAAGTGCTCCTTTGTTTCCAGCCTGTTCCATCTGCCCGGCTACTTCGCCGCCGAGAAGCGGGCCAACGCCCGGGCCATGGAGCTGCTGGACTTCATGGGCCTGGCAGAGCTGGCCGACCAGAAGGCCGGAAGCCTGCCCTACGGCGTGCAGCGCCGGCTGGAGATCGTCCGGGCCCTGGCCACCAATCCCTCCATCATTCTGCTGGATGAGCCCGCCGCCGGTATGAACCCCAGCGAGACCACTGAGCTCATGCACCAGATCCGCCGCATCCGGGACACTTTCAACATTGCCATCTTCCTCATTGAGCACGACATGAACCTGGTGATGAACGTGTGCGAGACCATCGCCGTGCTGAACTACGGCCGGCTGATTGCCAAGGGAACTCCCGAGGAAATTCGTCAGAATCCCACCGTGATCGAAGCCTACCTGGGCAAGGAGGATGCCGAATGAATATGCTGAATATTGATGACATCCATGTGTACTACGGCGCCATCCACGCCATCAAGGGCGTCTCCTTCCAGGTCAATGAGGGGGAGATTGTTGCCCTGATTGGAGCCAACGGCGCAGGCAAGAGCACCATCCTGAAAACCGTCTCCGGCCTGATGCACCCCCGTCAGGGCACCATCAGCTTCTGCGGCGAGAACATCACCCACGCCGATGCCTGCCGTCTGTTGCCCAAGGGCCTGGCCCAGGTGCCGGAGGGACGGCGGATTTTCCTGCAAATGACGGTGCAGGAGAACCTGGAAATGGGCGCCTTTATCAAAAGGAATGTGAACCCCCAGGATTTGGAAAGGGTGTTTGACTATTTCCCCCGGCTGAAGGAGCGGCGCAAGCAGGTGGCGGGCACCCTGTCCGGCGGCGAGCAGCAGATGCTGGCCATGTCCCGGGCGCTCATGAGCCACCCCAAGCTGATGATGCTGGACGAGCCCTCCATGGGCCTGGCCCCCATCCTGGTTGACCAGATTTTTGACATCATCAAGGAGCTCCACAAGGCGGGCACCACCATTCTGCTGGTGGAGCAGAACGCCAGAAAGGCTCTGCAAATTGCCGACCGGGCCTATGTGCTGGAAACCGGCAACATCACCCTCTCCGGCACCGGTGCGGAGCTATCCAAGTCCGATGAGGTTCGCAAGGCTTATCTGGGCGGCTGATGCAAGAAATCCAAAACCGGCGCATATTATGAAATATCCAACAAAAGCTGCTGAGAGTATTCCCGGCAGCTTTTCATTTAGGGGGGAATTGCCATGTGCCGCAGAAGGGATTTGCACAACTGCTGCCTGCTGGCCTTTGCTTTTGGGATGCTGTTCGGACGCTGGGTGGACTCCTGGTTCATCTGCGGCGGAATCATCGCCGTGTGCGTCTGCGTGCCCCTCTTTGGGCGGAGATTCTGAGATCGAGGGGAAGCTGGGAATTAGGAGTTAGGAATTAGGAATTGAGTGTGCTGGCAGCGCAGCCGCCCTTGCCTCTCCCTTTGAGAGAGGTGCCCCCGCAGGGGGCGGAGGGTATACGAAAGGCCCTCTCAGTCACCGCCTTTGGGCGGTGACAGCTCCCCCAAAGGGGGAGCCAAGGCGCTCCTGCGCCATAGCAACCAACGATTTGCTGTAAAAGCGTTACCGGGCGGATAATGGGGTAACGATTACCACAATCCCGGTGCGAAATTGTCAGCGGCGACTCGCCGCCAGGTATATTTCCCGGTTCGGAATCATATGCTCCTTCAGAATCATACTGGAAGGAGTGTTCCAAATGGAAATGGCGTTTCAAAAAACCCAGGCCCCCTGCCTGGTTGGGACGGTGCGGGAGGTGCAGAACTCCGAGCAGACCCAGGAGCTTCGCCTGCCCGATGGATTTCCGGATGTGGGGAAGGTGCTGTGCGCCTGGGGCCAGACCATCCTCCGGGGAAAGGAGTGGCGGTCGGACAGCATTTTGGTCAGCGGAGGGATGCTGATGTGGGTGCTCTATGCCCCGGAGGATGGAAGTCAGCCCCGGGTGCTGGACGGATGGCTGCCCTTCCAGATGCGCTGGCAGCTGCCCCAGGACTGCCCGGAGGGAAATATTCGGATTTCAGCCCTGACCCGGTTTGCCGACGCCCGATCCGTCTCCCCCCGGAAGCTGATGCTGAGGGGCGGTATCGGCATCCTGGCAGAGATTTGGTCCCCCACCCAGCTGGAATACTGGCAGTGCGGCGAGGCCCCCCAGGGAGTGGAGCTGCTGCGCCGCCGGTATCCGCTGCGGCTGTACCGGGAGGCAGGGGAGAAGAACTTCACCCTGGAGGAGGATTTGACCCCGGGCCTGGAGCCGGAGGGCGTGCTGTATTACACCCTGCGGCCGGAGATTGTGGAGGAGAAGGTGCTCTCCGGGAAGATTGCCTTCCGGGGCAATGCCAACCTTCATGTGCTGCTCCAGTGCCAGGACGGGAAGGTCCTTTCCCAGGATTTCCAGCTGCCCTTCTCCCAATTTGCGGAGCTGGAGGAGAGCTACAGCCCGGAGTCCCAGGTGAATGTGGTTTGCGCTGTCACCAATTTGGAGCTGGAGCGGCAGGAGGGGGGCGGGCTCCGGGCCCGCTGCGGCTTATCCGCCCAATATCTGGTGGACGATGTGACCGCCGTAGAAACGGTAGCGGACGCCTATCTTCCGGGGATTCCGCTGCAGTTGCAGACCCAGCAGCTGGATGCGCCGGCGGTGCTGGAAAAGCGGACGGATACGGTGTCCGCCGAGGTAAACCTCTCCGGCAATCCGGGGCAGGTGGAGGATGTGAGCTTTCTTCCGGATCACCCCAGGCAGTACCGGGAGAACGGAAGCCTGGTACTGGAAATTCCCGGCACCATTCAGGTGCTTTCCCGGGATGAGCAGGGGAATCTCCGGGCACAATCCGGCCGCTGGGAGGGGAAGCTGCAAATGAGCATGGGGGAGAATACCCAGCTTACCGTCCATCCCCTGACCCCGCCCATGCCTCAGAGCACCGCAGGGGGCTATCGGGGAGAGCTTCCCCTGCGGCTTTCCACCACCGGCGGCCAGGGAATCCCCATGGTCACCTCCCTGGAGCAGCCGGTGGATGCTTCTGCCGATCCACAGCGGCCTTCCCTGGTGCTCAGACGCGCGGGGGGGGAGAGCCTGTGGGACATTGCGAAAAAGTGCGGCTCTACGGTGGCAGCCATCCGCAGCGCCAATAAGCTCCAGGAGGAGCCAAAGCCGGGACAAATACTTCTGATTCCCGTGTGCTGAATCGTTTTCAAAAAAGCGCCGTCCCGGGGGAGAGCCGGGGCGGCGCTTTGGCAGACTGTCGCATCGCTGGGGATATGTCCACCAATAGACAGAATAGTGAATTTCCCATGGATTATGCAATCGGATTATGTCGAAAGAAATAAATCACCCCGGAACCCAACCTTGACTCTGGCAAAGAAGCTGTGCTATACTGATGGAGTACAGTTTTTAGGATCGTGGAGAAAGAGGATTATCATGGACGCACAGGAAGAAAAATACATCAAAATGACCACCCCTCCCGTGGAGAAGCTGATCTGCCGTCTGGCGGTGCCCTGCATCGTCAGTATGCTGGTGACCGCCTTCTATAATATGGCGGACACTTATTTTGTTGGAATGCTGAAAAGCAACGCCGCCACCGGGGCGGTGGGCGTTGTGTTTTCGGTGATGGCGGTGATCCAGGCTGTGGGCTTTTTCTTTGGCCAGGGCAGCGGGAATTTCATCTCCCGGGAGCTGGGGAAAAAGAACTACGAACAGGCTTCTCAGATGGCCTCCACCGGCTTCTTTTCCGCTTTTGTCACGGGATTGGTTATCTGTGTTCTGGGACAGACCTTCCTGGAGCCGCTGGCGCTGTTTTTGGGCTCCACGGAAACCATTCTGCCCTATACAAAGGCATATTTGCGGGTCATCCTTCTGGGTGCCCCCTGGATGTGCGCTTCCTTTGTGCTGAATAATCAGCTCCGCTTTCAAGGCAGCGCCAGCTATGCCATGGTGGGCATTGTGACGGGAGCGCTGGTCAATATCGTGCTGGACCCACTTCTGATTTTCGGCATGAAGCTGGGGGTGGCCGGTGCGGGCTGGGCTACCATTCTCAGCCAGCTGCTCAGCTTCTGCCTGCTGCTTGTCGGCACCCGGAAGGGGGGCAATATCCGCATCAAGCTGAAAAATTATCGGTTCAGCGGTTCGATGTACCTGTGGATTTTCAAGGGCGGCATTCCCTCCCTGGCCCGACAGAGCCTGGCTTCTGTGGCCACCATCTGCCTGAACAATGCCGCCATGGCCTATGGAGACGCCGCCATTGCCGCCATGGGCGTTGTGCAGCGGATTACCATGTTCGGCGCTTCCGCCATGCTGGGCTTCGGCCAGGGCTTCCAGCCGGTGTGCGGTTTCAACTACGGGGCAGGACTTTATTCCCGGGTTCGCCGGGGCTTCTGGTTCTGTGTCAAGGTGTCCACCCTGGGACTGGTGGTGATCTCCGCTCTGGGCTATTGTTTTGCGCCGAAGCTCATTGGGCTGTTCCGGGATGATGCTCAGGTGATCACCTATGGCGCAGCGGCCCTGCGGTATCAGTGCCTGACCTTCTGCGTCCAGGGCTGGGTGGTCATCAGCAATATGATGGAGCAGTCCATGGGCAAGACCATCCCCGCCACCTTCCTGTCTGTGGCACGGCAGGGCCTGTTTTTCATCCCCCTGGTGTGGATTCTCAGCGCCTGGATGGGCTTCACCGGCATTCAGCTGACCCAGCCTGCCGCCGATGCCATCACCTTCCTCTGCGCCATCCCCATCCAGCTCCATGTTCTGCATACCATGCCCGCTGACAAGTAGAGGATCCGCCCCGGTCCGGCCTGTGGTAAATATTAACAGTCTGGCAATAAAAAATTTCTCGAAATGGTTGACAGACGGTGGTATAATAAAAGATAGAGATTATTTAGGGCAACGCTTCCCTGATATGGCATTGCCCTGGAAGAAGGAGCTTCTTTTATGACAAAAGTAGACATTTATTCCGGTTTCCTGGGGGCGGGGAAGACCACCCTGATTAAAAAGCTGATCGCTGAGGGCTACAAGGGGCAAAGATTAGTGCTCATTGAAAATGAGTTCGGCGAAATCGGCATCGACGGCGGCTTTTTGCAGGACGCCGGCATCAACATCACGGAGATGAACTCCGGCTGCATCTGCTGCTCCCTGGTTGGTGACTTCGGCAAGGCTCTGAAGCAGGTGATTGCCGACTACCACCCCGACCGGATTATCATCGAGCCCTCCGGCGTTGGCAAGCTTTCCGATGTCATCGGCGCAGTGAACAAGGTTACCAGCGACGAAGTCACCCTTGGCTACACCGTGGCTGTGGTGGACGCCGGGAAGGTGAAGGTGTATATGAAGAACTTTGGCGAGTTCTACAACAACCAGATCGAGACCGCCTCCACCATCATTCTCTCCCGTACCGATTCTGTCAACCAGTTTAAGCTGGATACCGCCGTGGAGCTGCTGCGTCAGCATAACCAGGTGGCCTCCATTGTCACCACGCCCTGGAGCGCACTTACCGGTGCGCAGCTGATCGAAGCCATGGAGGGCAAGGCCTCCCTGGCCGCCGAGCTGGCCCGGATGGAGCAGGAGCGCCTGGCGGATGAGGACGACTGCTGCTGCCATCACCACCATCACGACCATGATGAGGAGCACGAGCACTGCTGCCATCATGACCATGACGAGCATGAGCATCATCATGACGAGAGCTGCGGCTGCCACGATCATGAGCATCACCACCATCATCACCATGCCGACGAGGTCTTCACCTCCTGGGGCGTGGAAACCTCCAAGAAGTTTGACAAGGCTACGGTGGAGGCCGCTCTGAAGGCCCTGGACACCGAGAAGTACGGCATGATCCTCCGGGCCAAGGGCATCCTGCCCGCCCAGGACGGCACCTGGATTCACTTTGACTATGTGCCCGAGGAGGCGGACATCCGAACCGGTTCCGCCGACATCACCGGCAAGCTCTGCGTCATCGGCTCCAAGCTGGATGAAGCAGCCATTGCCCAGCTCTTCGGGGTGTAACCCATGCAGCAGATTCCTGTTTATGCCTTTACAGGCTTCCTGGATGCGGGCAAAACCAAGTTCATCCAGGAGACGTTGGAAGACCCCCGGTTCAATGGCGGAGAGCGAACTCGGGTGCTGATCTTTGAGGGAGGGGAGGAGGAGTACGACCTGTCCACCTATCCGGAAAAGAATGTGTACCTGGAGGTGCTGGATCAGCAGACGGTGACGGAAGAGGAGCTGCTGAATCTGCAAAAGAAGTACAAGGCCGAGCGGGTGGTTGCCGAGCTGAACGGTATGCAGCTGGTGGCGGATTTGTACAATCGATTCCCCCGGAGCTGGGCCATCGCCCAGGAGGTGATGTTTGCCGACGCCACCACCTTTATGGCCTATAATTCCAATATGCGCAACCTGGTGATGGACAAGCTGGTGGGGGCCCAGATGGTGGTGTTTAACCGGCTTGCGCCCGGCCAGGACACCATGCCGCTGCACAAGCTGGCCCGGGCGGCCAATCGCCGCATCGATATTCTCTACGACTACACCGACGGTACGACCAGGTTTGACGATGTGGTGGATCCTCTGCCCTTCGACATCAACGCCCCTGTCATTCAGATCGAGGACGAGGACTTTGCCCTCTGGTACCGGGATGTCACCGAGGAGCCGGAGAAGTACGCAGGCAAAACCGTGACCTTCAAGGCCCAGGTGGCCATGCTTCGCCGCCAGAAGGAGGGGATGTTCGCCCCCGGCCGGTTTGTCATGACCTGCTGTGTGGAGGACATCCAGTTCTGCGGCATTCCCTGCCGCTATGCTGATGCCAAGTCCCTGGAGTCCCGGGGCTGGGTTCAGGTGACGGCCACCATTTCCGCCGAGAAGCATCCCCTGTACAAAGGAGATGTGGGCCCGGTGCTCACTGCAACAGAAGTGGTGCGGGGTGTGCCCGCCGCCGACCCGGACGTAGCCACATTTTGAAGCGCCGGGCGCTTCACCCCAACTCGCACCGAGCTGGTCAATCATCGCTTTTGCCCTAACCCGCCCGGTAACGCTTTTGCGCTAAAAGGTAAAAGACATGTAGGGGCCGAAGTGCAGATGAACGAAAACAAATTCCCTGCTTCATGGTTGAAGCAGGGAATCGTTATTTCATGAATTTGTCGATGGCCTGGCAAAGATCGTCGATGGCCTCCTGATCTCCGGCGGCCACGGCATCCACCATGCAGTGGCGCATGTGATCTTTGAGAATGACCTTGCCGGTGCTGTCCAGTGCGGAACGGACAGCGGCCAGCTGAATCAGCACCTCGGAGCAGTCCTCGCCATCCTCCACCATCCGGCGCACCTTTTCCAGATGCCCGATGGCCCGGGAGAGCCGGTTGACCACGGCTTTCTGATTTTCATGAACATGACCGTGGGAATGGGGTATCCCGTGGGCATGAAGATAGGCATGATCCTGGTCGTTGCAATGGGCATGAAGCTCAGCATCCGGTTTATCCATTCCGGCCACCTCCTGATAAAATACCGGGTTATTATACCCCGAAATCCCCTTTTTCGCAAGCCCCGGAGGGGGATATTTTGGGAAAAATAAATTCTTTGACAGATTGGTGAAATGGGGCTATAATAAGAAAAAAACAAAGGAGCCTTTACGATGCACTTGGATCACGATCACGTCGCCGGCGGCGTCCATGAGCACGAGCATGCTCATGAGCATGCCCATGCCGACGGCACCGTTCATTCCCACACCCATACCCATGAGCATACCCACGACCATGAGCATACCCATACCCACGAGGAGCTTCACGCCCTGGGCATCCCCCATGACCACGATCATGAGTGTTCCCATAGCTGCGACGGCTGCGCCACCCCCTGCGAGCACACCCCCATGGAGGAGCTGATGGCCCTGATGCAGTATATGGTGGGTCACAACGCCGCCCACGCCCGGGAGCTGGCCGATCTGGCCGTACAGCTGGACCAGGCTGGAAACCACACCGCCTACGAGCAGGTGATGGCCGCTGTCTCCGATTTTGAAAAGGGCAACATGCGTCTGACTGTGGTGCTGTCCAGCCTGAAAGGATAAAGGATATGTGTCTTTCTACCGTTTATAAAAACAGCATGGCCCCTGAGACCGTGCTGATGAAAAATGTCATGACCATCGAGTGCCATGACGGTATGGTGATTCTTACCGACCTGATGGAGCGCCAGATGGCCATTGAGGGCACGCTGGAAAAAGCAAACCTGGTGGACGGCTACGTCATTGTCAAGGAAGCTGTCCCTGCCTAAGTTAATAAGGTCGGAGCAGATTCTTAATGAAATGTTAAAATTTGCTCCGACTTTTTTGTTGAAAAAATACAAAACCTGTGATACAATCGAGGAAATCAGTAATTTTCCTTGGGGGGCCACCGATGCTTCTTCGTTATCTTGCGGTTTTCTTTGTTTCCATGGTTCCACTCATTGAGCTTCGCGGGGCCATCCCCATTGCCGTTGGCATGGGGATTGAGCCGACCCACGCCATTGTGGTCTGTGCGGTGGGCAATCTGATTCCCGTGCCGGTGATTTACTTCTTTGCCAGGAAGTTTCTGCTCTGGGGCGTGAACAAGCGCTTCATTGGCGGCGTCTGCCGGTTCTTCCGTGACAAGGGGGAGAAGGCCGGGGCCAAGCTCTCCGGCAAGGCGGGGAAATTCGGGCTGATGGCCGCGCTGACGCTGTTTGTGGGCGTGCCCATTCCCGGCACCGGCGCCTGGACCGGTACGCTGGGCGCCAGCTTTTTGAACATGGGCGTGAAGGAGACCGCCATTTCCGTCTCCGCCGGTGTGGTGCTGGCGGCGGTGATTATGACCACGGTGAGCATGGTGGGCCTGCACGTTTTTGGACTGTAAAATTACATGAGGAGGAAAAGAAAATGGATGACTGCCTTTTCTGCAAAATCATCAGAGGAGAAATCCCCTCTGCCAAGGTCTATGAAGACGACCTGGTCTTCGCCTTCCGGGACATTGCGCCCCAGGCGCCTACCCACATCCTGGTGATTCCAAAGACCCACATCCCCGGCTGCAACGGCGTGACAGAGGAAAATAGCGCCCTGGTGGCCCACATTTTTGAGGTGATTCCGAAAATTGCCGCTGCCGAGGGCCTGACAGGAGGCTACCGGGTGGTCTCCAACTGCGGCGAAGACGCCGGGCAGACCGTTCCCCACCTGCATTTCCACATCCTGGGCGGCAAGAAGCTGACCTTGGAAATGGCCTGATTTTTGAACCAGCAAAAGGAGCCTATAACCGGGCTCCTTTGTCATATGCAATCGTTTTGAAACGGAGTGGATTGCGGCAAACGAGGCTGAGAAGTATTGTTTGCAATAAAAGCTGGAAATGGGAGGTAAGGCATGAAGGCAGATATTATTAAGAAATATTTTCAGGCATGGATCAATAAGGATATTCAGAGCGTGAAGCAGATTTTTTCCGAAAATGCTTTGTACAGCGAATGCTATGGCCCTGAATATCATGGCTTATCGCAAATTCTGAAGTGGTTTGAAGACTGGAATAACCGGGGACAAGTGTTGGAATGGACAATTAAGCGTACATTTGAACAAAATCAGACGCTGATTGCTGAATGGTATTTTAAGTGTGACTATGATGGCGTGGTTGATGGCTTTGACGGTGTCACAATCGCAGATTTTGATGATGATATGAAAATATATAAGTTGTGTGAGTTCCAGTCAAAGGCTGAACATTATTATCCATATGAAAAATAATTTAAGGTATTCCTTCACAAAACCACTTCCCAAAATTCGACATTTGTGATATACTCAGGGAAAATCTTTTTTGGAGGTTATCAAACAATGGACAGACGTCCCGAAAACATGGAGCGCATTACCACCCCTGCGCTGGCTCAGGCATTCATCGACCAGCAGATTGCAGACCTGCGAGCCCAAATTGGCGACAAGAAGGTGCTGCTTGCCCTGTCCGGCGGCGTGGACTCCTCCGTGGTGGCGGCGCTGCTGATTAAGGCCGTGGGGAAGCAGCTGGTCTGCGTCCACGTCAACCATGGCCTGCTGCGTAAGGGCGAGCCGGAGCAGGTGATTGAGGTGTTCCGCAACCAGATGAACGCCAATCTTGTTTACGTGGATGCCACCGACCGCTTCCTGGACAAGCTGGCAGGCGTCAGTGAGCCGGAGAAGAAGCGCAAGATCATCGGCGGCGAATTCATCGAAGTGTTTGCCGAGGAGGCCCGGAAGCTGGATGGCATCGATTTCCTGGCCCAGGGCACCATCTGGCCCGACATCCTGGAGAGTGAAAAGGGCATCAAGGCCCATCACAATGCCGGCGGCCTGCCCGAGGATATGAAGTTCCAGCTGGTGGAGCCGGTGAAGATTCTGTTCAAGGACGAGGTTCGTGTGGTGGGTAAGCAGCTGGGCCTGCCAGACGGCATGGTCTACCGCCAGCCCTTCCCCGGCCCCGGACTGGGTGTCCGCTGCACCGGAGCCATCACCCGTGATCGTCTGGAGGCCGTCCGGGAATCCGACGCCATTTTGCGGGAGGAGTTTGCCAAGAGCGGCCTGGCGGGCAAGGTCTGGCAGTATTTCACTGCCATCCCCGACCTGAAGAGCGTGGGCATCAAGGACGGCAAGCGGGTGGACGAGTGGTGCGCCATCATCCGTGCGGTGAATACCACCGACGCCATGACCGCCACCATCGAGCCCATCCCCTATGAGCTCCTGAACCGCATCGTCAGCCGTATCACCACCGAAGTCAAGGGCATCAACCGTGTCCTGTACGATCTCACCCCCAAGCCCACAGGAACCATCGAGTGGGAGTAATCCAAAACGTAAAAAAGCCGGGTCTTGACCCGGGAAAGTAGCCATTTCCGCGATTCGTGGCAACGTTTTGGCAACATTTTTCATTATTCAAATAAAAGAGAGCTATCTGATTTCAAAAGAAGTCAGATAGCTCTTTTTTCTATGCTTGTTCCGTACCTTTTGTTTCAAATGACTTTAATGTTTCACCACTGTCTGTTTTCCATTGCTGAGGCCCGCTTATAC
>Ga0129308_1002751_pt1 | contig 14077 bp, 11 predicted proteins | sample L827metagenome_FD_94440 | JGI IMG/M metagenome (GOLD analysis project Ga0129308, IMG submission 94440) | Ring-tailed lemur group fecal microbial communities from Wisconsin, USA - L827 metagenome | ecosystem: Host-associated > Mammals > Digestive system > Large intestine > Fecal | place: USA...
GAGATAAGATTTCCCACCGTAAGGTTAAGACCCCATGAAGACTACATGGTTGATAGGTCAGAGGTGGAAGTGTGGTAACATATGTAGCTTACTGATACTAATAGGTCGAGGACTTGACCAAAATAAACCTAAAGGTTTACATAGTAAATCAAATCCTTGTTAAAATTTTAATAAGGAAGATTTCAGTTACTAAAAACATAATGGAAACATTAAATGTTAGCAGTTTTGAAAGTACTAATTAACTAATTAGTATAACAGAAACTTGATTAGCTGGTGTGGCTCAACGGTAGAGCAGCTGACTTGTAATCAGCAGGTTGTAGGTTCGATTCCTATCACCAGCTCCAATAATAACTAGGCAATGGCCTAGTTTTTTTGTGTGAAAAATAAAAAGAAAAATTAAAATTAGCTTAAATCAATTTTCATAAAATTGATAATTTTTAGATTAATCTTGGAATAAAATGGAAAAAATTTCTATGTAAATATTTGACGAAATATGGTATTATATTGAAATAAATAAATTAAGTATAGAAACAACTTGATTTAAAAAAGAAAATGTTTCTTAGACAGGACATCAAAGGAGAGATTGAAAAAATGGGTAAACCAAATAAAAAGAAAAAATCATTTACGTTGCCATCGGCTTATACTGTGTTATTAATTATTACAGCAATAATAGCATTAGCAACACAATTTATACCAGGAATTAAAGCAGCTAAATTTTCAGATTTAGTTATGGCACCAATAAACGGTTTAAACGAGGCTATTGAAATAGCAATATTTGTTTTATTAATAGGTGGTTTTTTAGGAGTAACAGCAAAGACAGGGGCATTAGATGCAGGAATAGGAAATGTAGTTGCTAAATTAAAGGGAAAAGAATTAATATTAATACCAGTACTTATGTTTATATTCTCTTTAGGAGGAACTAGTTTTGGTATGGCAGAAGAAACTATAGCATTTGCTGCATTAGTTACAACAACTATGATAGTAGCAGGATTTGATCCATTAGTTTCAGTAGGTACAATTATACTTGGAGCAGGTAGTGGAGTTTTAGGTTCTACTGTAAACCCTTTCTTAGTTTCAACAAGTATAGGAGCTTTAAATGGAGTAGGAATTGAAGTTAACCAGATAATAGTTATAGGAACTGGAATAGCTTTATGGTTCTCATCATTATTAATATCTATCTACTTCGTTATGAAATATGCAAAGAAAGTTCAAAAAGATAAAAGTGCTTCAATATTATCAGAAAGAGAAATAAAAGAAGCACATGATGCATTTATAGGAAATGACAAAAACGAAGAAGTAGTAGAATTTACTGCTAAAAGAAGAATAGTTCTTTGGTTATTTACTTTAACATTTTTAGTAATGGTAGCAGCAGTAATTCCTTGGGAAGAATTTGGAGTAACAATATTTGCAAACACATCGTTCTTAACAGGAGCTTCACTAGGTCACTGGTGGTTCTCTGAATTAGGTATGTGGTTTGTAATAATGGCAATTATTATAGGTGTAGTTTATAGAATGAGTGAAAAAGATATTGTTGGAGCATTTATGGATGGAGCTGCTGACATGGTTGGAGTTGCATTAGTTATAGGTGTGTCTAAAGGTATATCAGTAATGATGAGTACAACTGGATTAGATAATTATGTACTAAATCATGCATCATCAATGTTAAATGGAATGTCACCTATAGTGTTTACTATAGCAGCATTCTTAATATATATGGTATTATCATTCTTTATACCATCAACTTCAGGGCTTGCTGGTTTATCAATGCCTATATTTGGACCTTTAGCAGTTTCTTTAGGATTCAAAGCTGAAATACTAATATCTATATTCAGTGCAGGTAGTGGATTAGTTAACTTAGTAACACCAACAAGTGGTGTAATAATGGGAGCTTTAGCTATAGCAAAAGTTGATTATGCTACATGGGTTAAATTTGTAAGTAAAGTTCTAGTTGCAATATTTATATCATCATCAATAATATTATGCTTAGCTATGATGTTAGTAAAATAAAGAATTGATATTATAAAAATTTAAAAGAATAAATAATATAAATTAAAAATTACAAATAAAAGAGAAAACTTAAATGTTTTCTCTTTAAATCTTTTTAACTAAAAGGAGAATTAAAATGAAAATAGAAAACTTACAACCAGAATTAGTATTTAATTATTTTGCAGAAATATCAAAGGTACCTAGAGGTTCAGGAAATGAACAGGGAATTAGTGATTACCTAGCTAGGGAAGGAAAACGATTAGGGCTGGAAGTAGTGCAAGACGAAAATTTAAATGTTTTAATTAAAAAGCCAGCTACTAAATCATATGAAAATGCACCAACAGTTATAATTCAAGGACATATGGATATGGTTTGTGAAAAAAATAAAGGGAAAGAACATGATTTCACAAAAGATCCAATAGAATTAAGAGTAGATGGAGACTACTTATATGCTACAGACACAACTTTAGGAGCAGACAATGGAATAGCAGTAGCTATGGGTCTTGCTTTACTTGCATCAGATGATATACAACATCCAGCTTTAGAAGTAATATTTACAGCTGATGAAGAAGAAACTATGAATGGTGCAATGAACATAAAAGGTGAATTATTTAAAGGAGAATATATAATAAACCTTGACTCAGAAGAAGAAGGAACAATAACTGTAAGTTGTGCAGGAGGAGTTACAGCAGTTGTAACAATTGATAAAGAATATAAGACAGTTGAAAATAAAAAATCAGCTTACAAAATAGATATAAAAGGTCTTCTTGGTGGACACTCAGGAATGGAAATAGACAAACAAAGAGCTAACTCTAATGTACTTATGGGTAGACTTTTAAATCATATTTCTAATGTTTGTAATATAGAATTTGATTTAGTATCTGTTGAAGGTGGACTTAAAAACAATGCTATTCCTCGTGAGGCAGAGTGTATAGTACTTGTTAATAGTAATGATGAAAGTAAGTTAGAAAAAGAGATAAACAATGCTTTACAAGTATTTAAAAATGAATATAAAACTTCTGATCCAGATGTAACAATAGAATTTGAAAAATGTGACAAAGCATATGACAAAGCTTTAAATGATAAGTGCAAAGAAAATATAATTGAGTTAATTAATTTAATGCCAAGAGGTATCCAAACAATGAGTATGGATATTAAAGGACTTGTTGAAAGCTCTACAAACTTAGGTGTTATAGCTAATAATGAAGAAAACTTTGTATTTGAATTTGCTACTAGAAGTTCAGTAAAAAGTTTAAAAGACGATTTAAATAATAGAATGACTTTATTATGTAATAAATTAGGAGTGAAATTAGATCTAATGGATGATTACCCAGAGTGGGAATATGCAAAAGATTCTAAATTAGAGAAGATTTGTGTAGACACATATGAAGAAGTAATGGGTAAAAAACCTGAGATAGTGGCAATACATGCAGGGTTAGAATGTGGATTATTATTAGATGCAATAAAAGGAGCACAAGCAATATCAATAGGACCAAACCTATTTGATGTTCATACACCAAATGAGCATTTAGATATACCATCAACGAAGAGAACTTGGAAATATCTTGTTGCTATATTAAAAAATATAAAATAGCAAAAAAGCGTCAACTTAAGTTGGCGCTTTTTTAGTGCAAAGAATTTTGAGCAACGGATTTGCATGAAATTTCATCGCGCCCACGCAGTGGCTTAAAGCGGTAGCGATTTTTAACCTATTTATAACCAAGTCTTTACATGATCTTAATGGAAACCTTATAAAAAAAATATATTATATAAGTGTATACAATAATCTTATTAAAATTGAAAACACAGATTAAAAGATAATTATTGTAACAAAAAATATAAAGGAGACTGATATTATGAATATGTTAGACAATCATGTGCACACAACTTTTTCAAGAGATGGTAAGGACTCTATGGAAAAAGTAATAAAAAAGGCTATGGATAAGGGGATTGTTCATTTAACTTTTACAGATCATATGGAGTACAATACAGATAAATTTAGTATTGATTTTGGAAAATACTGTAAGACTATTGAAGAGTTTCAATGGAAGTACAAAAACTATATTAATCTTTATAAAGGAATAGAAGTAGGTTACCAAAATCATTTAAAAGATGAAATAAATAATATAATAAACAAATATGCTTTTGATTTTGTATTGTGTTCAACTCATACAGTGAATAAAATTAATGTGCCTGATCCTAAGTTTTTTGAGGGATATAGCAAAGAAGAAGCCTATAGAAAGTATTTTACAAGTATTTTAGAAACAGTAAGGGAATTTAAGAATTTTGATACTTATGGACACTTAGATTATATTGTAAGATATGGAAATTATGAAAATAATAAGGTTATTTATAATGATTATAAAGATGTGCTAGACGCTTTGTTGAAGACAATTATTGCAAGTGGAAAAGGTATAGAAATAAACACATCTGGCATAAGATACAACTTGGAAGCTATGCATCCTAACCAAAATATTCTTCAAAGATACAAAGAGTTAGGTGGAGAAATTATTACAGTTGGCTCAGATTCACACCAAGGAAAGGATCTTTGTAAGGATTTTTATAGGGCATATGATATGCTAGAGTTCTTAGATTACAGATATGTTTGTATGTTTAAGAAAAGAACACCTGTGTATATTAGTATTGAAAAAACTAGAGAAGGAACAGTGGCATAATATGAGTAATAAAATAATCACAATAAAGCACTTCCCTTTTAATACTTAGGAAAGTGCTTTTGTTTTGTAATAAGTTACATAGGTTTAAATCCTTCTCCTAATGCTTCAAAAATATCTGTGATTATTATAAACGCATAAGGGTCTGTATTTTTAACAAGTTTTTTCAATGTAATAACTTCTTTTTTTGAAACAACAACAAGAAGTACATTTTTTTCACTTTTAGTATATAGTCCTTGGCCTTTTAAAATAGTGGCACCTCTTTGCAATTCATCTGTTATTGCACTTCCGATTTCCATATATTTATCAGAAATAATAGTAAAAGATGTGGAAGTATTAATACCTTCTACTATTATGTCGCTAACTTTTACTATTATGTATAGAGCTATGGCAGAATAAAGAGCAATTTCAATATTTTTGCTAACAATACCTGATAAAGCTACAATACAACCATCTGCAAATCCCATAAGTGTAGGAACACTAAGGGAAGGAAAAGCCTTATTTGCCAAAATTCCGATTAAATCTGTACCTCCAGTACTTCCGTTTATTCTAAATATAAGTCCCAAAGCTATTCCAAGAACAATACCTCCAGATATGGAAGATAAAAGCACGTCATTAGTAACATTAATATTTCCTAGGTTTTCAGTTATTTTCAATGATGCAGTAAGAAATATTATGCCAAGTAATGTTTTTGAGGCATCTTTTTTTCCTAAAATTCTAAAAGCAAATAGAAATAAAGGTATATCAAAAGTTATGTTTATTAGCCAAATTGGCAAGCCAGTTAAGGTGCTAATAATAATTGACACACCTGTAAGTCCTCCTGGTGCAATATTATGAGGATTTAAGAACATATTTATGGAAACAGCCATGAATAAACAGCCGACCATTAAAATAATTACTTCATTAAATTTCAACGCTGATTTCATTTTAATTACACCTTTCAATTAATAAATAAATACACTTCTTATAAGTTTAACCAGTAATGCTAAATATTATGTGAATAGGTAAGATGTAAAATGCAAAAAAAGAAAGCTAGGGTAGGAGGCCCTAACTTTTTAACACATGAAACGAAATATTTTCATTATAAAATGAAAAATAATTCTAGGTAGGTAGTAATAATCACTTTTAAAATAGTGAAATCACAACTTACCATATACAATTATATAGTACAACAAATTTTATATTTTATGGTTAAGTTCGTGTTAAAAGTATATTAAAAAATAAGTCGTAAGAAAGAAGTAATAAATTTAATAACTTTTCATAGAGTACTATTTCACAATGATTTTGAATAATAAATTATATCAAAATAAATGGGGGGATAATATGTTTTCAAGATCACAGATCTATAAAAGTGGGACAAAGAGACATAAAAACAGAAACTATGTGCTGATATTTTCTTTATTACTAACAGCCACGGTAGTATCTGTAGGGATTTTATTTCCGGAAAAATTTAATTATATATCAACAAAGTTATTCAATGTACTTGTAGATAAATTTAGTCCCATGTATCTTATGCTTATGCTGGGGATTTTTTTCTTTTCATTGTACTTAGCTTTTAGTAAATACGGAGATATAAAGCTGGGCAAAGAAAACGACAAACCAGAGTTTAGCAATGTGGTTTGGTTTTCCATGTTGTTTGGGGCTGGAATGGGGATCGGGTTAGTATTTTTTGGAGCATGGGAGCCTATGAGTCATTTTGTAAATCCCCTAAATGCAGTGGGTGGTAGCGAGGATGCAATTAGGTTTGCTATTGAGCAAAGTTTTATTCATTGGGGTGTGATGTCCTGGGTTTCTTATGCAGTTATAGGAGTTTCTTTGGCTTATTTTCAATTTAGAAAAGGAAGAAAGGGACTTATTAGCTCTACATTAGATCCTATTTTGGAAAATAATAAATACAAAAATTTCATAAAGCTAGTAGTAGATGTTCTTGCTGTTTTTATTACAGTAATAGGAGTGGCAGCATCTATGGGACTGGGAACTATGCAAATTGGGGGAGGAGTGGAGTATTTGTTTGGAATAAAAAATACTTTTAAACTTCAACTTCTTATTATATTAATTATAACAGTAATTTACATATGGACAGCTGTTGGTGGATTGGACAAAGGAATGAAACAATTATCAAACATAAATTTAACTTTGGCAACTATTCTTGTTGTGGGATGCTTCTTTGTAGGACCTACTTCGGAAATTATGAATACATTTGTAAATGGTGTAGGTGATTATATTAATTATTTTGTATCACAAAGTTTATTTATAAATCCTATTACTAGTAATGAATGGGTATACAAGTGGAGGATTTTTTATTGGGCATATTGGATTTCTTGGTCACCATTTGTAGGAGTATTTATAGCCAGAATTTCAAAAGGAAGAACCATAAGGGAGTTTATTTTGGGAGTTATTATAGTTCCTTCTATTATATGTATGCTTTGGTTTGTGATTTTTGGAATGATGGGAATGAATTTAGGTTATGAATTTGCAAAGGATGCAATTATATGTACTGACACTAGTTTGTTCAAAGTATTTTCTCACTACAAAGGTGGATTTGTATTTTCCATAACAGCCATATTCTTGTTATTTACTTTTTTTATTACTTCAGCAAACTCTGCAATATATGTGCTAAGCATGTTTACATCTAGGGGAAGTTTAAATCCTAAGAATATAAATAAAATAATTTGGGGAGTTATTCAAGCATTATTTGCCATTGTCTTTATAATGCTTGGAGGTCTAGATATACTCCAAAGGTTTGCTATAGTGGTGTCTTTTCCTTTCGCATTCGTTATTGTAGCTATTGGAATTGCTTTGGTTAAGGAACTTAGAAAAGAAAAATGTCGAAAAAGTTAGAACGAATCATGTTCAAAAAAATGTACAATTTAGTTGTACATTTTTTTGAATGTATATATAATAAACTTAGATATAAATGGCATATATTTCCAAAATCTATCGAAATTATATACAAGCTTATTTATATCTGGTATTATGGGAGGATTTGTATGGAAAAAGTAAGCAATAATATTAAATTCTGCACGTTTATTAATATTTTGAGAACTTATTCTAGTGAAGATGTTTCCATATCCATAAAAGAAATAAACAAACATATGAAAGAAAAGCTTGGTGTTACTTTAGACAGAAGAACCATGTATGCCTATATTAAAGATATGAGGCAGATTGGCTTGAGAGTCAGTGAGTACGATAAGGAGAATGAGGGGTATTTTCTTTATGACTATTTTTTCAAAGAATATGAGTTGAAACTTTTAATGGATTCAGTAAAATCAAGCAAATTTATCACCAAGAAAAAAACGGAAGAACTTCTAGAAAAAATAAGTACACTTAATTTTATTTACAGGGGTAGGATTGTTGAAAGTAATGTATTTATTGATGAGACTTCTAAAACTATAAATGAGGGGGTTTATAGGAATATTGAGCTTATTGATAAAGCAATTATGAAAAATAAAAAAATTACTTTCATCCATTGTTACAAGAAGTGTAGTCAGGGGTTAATTTGCAGTAAAGAATATAAAAATCAAGGGGGGGTTTTTAAAGTCAATCCAATTAGCATGGTAAACGACCATGAAAACTATTATCTAGTATCTATTCAGAATAACTTCGAGAAATTCAATTATTACAACATAGAAAATATGACCTCCATAGAAATTTTAGAAGAGGAAATTGATGACCCAAGGTTTATAGACAGATATAAATCTGGACTTAATGCTTCTGAAAGTATGGGAAAAACAATTACAGAAGATCTAAAAGAATATGTGAGAATTGGAGGGAGTAATGGAAGCAAGTATTAACTTAAGAGAATATTTGGACATGTTTAAAAGAAGAAAACTTATAGTTATTTTAACTATGATTGTATGTTTGGCTTTTGGTGCCTATAAAACCTATGAAAATTATATAAGTTATGTACCAACATATAGCTCTAATATAACTGTAAGAATAAATACTTCTAAAGAATTAATGAAAAAGAAAAATAGTAAAAAAGATAAAGATACAGAAATTGTCGATCCATATTCAACATATAATGTTGCTCAAAATCAGAATATTGCAACATCTTATAAATCATTGGCATCATCGCCAAATGTAGTAAACATAATAGCAAGCTCACTGAAGGTATCATCAGCAGAGGTTGGAAGTATAAGTGTTACACAGAGGGAAGAAACAACTGATTTTTTAGATATTACTGTAGTTAGCAGAAATGCAAAAATGGCAAAGGATGCAGCACAAAAAGTTCCAGAAGCTTTTAATGAAGAGTTAATTAGACTTGTGGGAATTGACTGTGTTGAAGTAGTATACGATGCATCAGAAGCATCATTAATAGGAAGATCAAGGGATTTAACTATATTTAAATTTGCAGCAATGGGAATTGTATTATCCATATTCTTTGTTTTACTTAGAGAATGTTTAGACACAAAAATTATTACACCAGATGATGTAAACAAATATTGGAACTATCAATTAATAGGAACTATTCCTTTAGACAAAGATTCTTCCAAAGGAAAGGGTGGTTCAAAAGATAAGGAGGGACAAACATGTTAGGACTATATGACAGTGGGAGCTTTGAAGTTAATGAAGCTTACAGAGAAATAAGAACTAATATTTCATTAAATACTGATTTAAAAACCATAGTTTTTACCAGTGCTGAAATGAATGAAGGAAAAACTACTACAGCATGTTCCATAGCAAAGTGTTTCTCTGACTTAGAAAATCATAAAATCCTCCTAATTGACTGTGATTTCAGGAAGAAATCAGTTGCTAATACTCTAGAAATAGATAACAAAAAAGGAATAGCAGACGTAATAATAAATGATATGGACATGAAAGAATGTATAAAAAAGGTGGATGAATTTGATGTATTAACTTGTGGGATATCACCGTCCAACACTTCAGTTTTATTAGAATCAAAAAAATTTAGAGATGCTATAGAAAATCTAAAAGGGGATTATGATTATATTTTTATAGACTCTCCGCCACTGGGAAGACTAAATGATGCAGCCATCTTAGCAAGATATTCAGATGGAACAATAATAGTAAATGCGTCAGAAAGTATAGACCAACAAATGGCTAAAGTAACAAAAGACAAACTGGAAAAGGTTAATGCAAATGTTATAGGAGTAGTACTCAATAAGTTTAAATCAGATGATCACAAATACTACAAATATTATGGGTATTATGAAGATGAAAAGAAAAAGTCATTTTTTAGAAGAAGGAAAAGAAGATAGCTAATTTGTAGGGGTATGGATTGGTTGTTTGTAGGGGAGATGGCTAAATGGGGGCTAAAATTTTAGAGAAAATCAATTACTACAGTAAAGAGTATGGTGATTTTAGATATAGACAGGGGGTCTTACTAATATCAGATACCATAATCTTCATTGGGGCTTTTATCATATCTTTATCAGCTACCATGAGCATTTCTTATTTGCAACAAAATATATTATTACCATTACTAACAATGATAATAGTATGTCTAACAATATTTTCGATCTCCGGAATTTATAAAACATTATGGTCTACAAGTGTAGACAGAGAAATCATAATGATTTTATTATCTACTATAATCTCAACTTTTGTATATTTTATTATTTTTAAAATAGAGAATATTAACTATGATGGAATTTTCTATGTAATAAATGCCTTATTTATTCATGTGGCAATGTGTAGTATAAGAATTTTATATAGAGCATCAAGAAAAGCATTACTTTATTTTAGATTAAATGAAAATCTAGAAAATAGAATGAAAGTATTGATAGTTGGAGCAGGCTCAGCTGGTAATCTTATTTTAAAAGAAATGTTTGAAAATCCACAGCTTAACATGTATCCTGTGGGAATAATTGATGATAATGAAAAAAAGTTAGGAAAATCTTATTACAATGTACCTGTAATAGGAACAACTGATGATATAGAAAAGGTAGTACAAAACTTAGATATTGATGAGATTATTTTTAGTATAGCTAAAATAACAAGAAAAAGAAAAGCAGAAATTATGCAAACTTGCAAGAAAACAAGCTGTAAAATAAAGACAATACCAGGAATTTATGAGCTTATTGATGGAAAAGTTGGAATAAAAAACATTAGAGAAGTGAACATAGAGGATTTACTAGGAAGAGAAAGTGTGAAAATCAGAGATGCAGAAGTACTTCGCTTTTTAAAGGGGAAAAAAGTGTTAGTTACAGGAGCAGGGGGCTCCATTGGGTCAGAGCTTTGCAGACAAATATCTTTCCTAAATCCAAAAGAGTTGATTTTAGTGGATATCTATGAAAATAATGTATACGAACTTCAACAAGAATTAATAAGAAAATATAAAAATCTGGACTTAAAAGTTTTGATTGCATCTGTAAGAGACAAAAACAGAATGGAAGAAATTTTTATAAACTACCAGCCGGAAATAGTATTCCATGCTGCAGCACATAAACATGTACCTCTTATGGAAGATAGTCCTTGTGAAGCCATAAAAAACAACGTGTTCGGAACGTTGAATATGGCAGAGCTTTCAGCAAAATACAAGGTAGAAAGATTTGTATTGATTTCTACAGATAAAGCAGTAAATCCAACAAATATAATGGGTGCAACAAAAAGATGTTGTGAAATGATAGTACAAACTTTAAACAAAAACAGTGAAACAGAGTTTGTGGCAGTAAGATTTGGCAACGTTCTAGGAAGTAACGGTTCTGTAGTTCCTCTATTCAAAAAACAAATAGAAGAAGGAGGACCAGTAAAAGTAACTCATCCAGAAATAACAAGATTTTTTATGACAATTCCAGAGGCAGTATCATTGGTATTGGAGGCAGGAACAATCGCTAGGGGTGGCGAAATCTTCGTGCTAAATATGGGAGAACCAGTGAAAATTTTGGACTTGGCAAAAAATCTTATTACACTTAGTGGTTTGGAGCCAGGCGTTGACATAAAGATTGAATTTACAGGCCTAAGACCTGGTGAAAAGTTATACGAAGAAATACTTATGGATGAAGAAGGTTTGAGAGATACGGGAAAAGATAAGATTTATGTGGGACAACCTATTGAAGTTAACGAAGGGGAGTTTTTTCATAGGTTGAGACATTTAAGATATATGGCGGATATGGAAGATGAAGATGAAGTGAGGTATGTGATAAAAGAATTAGTACCTACTTACATAATAAAAGAAGAAAGAGGTGGAAATAAGGTTGCAATTACAGGGTAAAATTAGACCATTTTACCCTAAGATTAAGCGAATTTTAGATTTCTTAATTTCAATAATAGGAATTGTAATTTTATCACCATTATTTTTAGTAATAATCTTATTAATAAAGTTGGATTCAAGGGGACCTGTTTTATTTAAACAGAAAAGAATCGGAGTTAATAAGAAAGAATTTAACATTTTAAAATTTAGAACAATGAGAATTGATACACCAAAGGATATACCTACTCATTTATTAGATAATCCAGAAGCTTATATCACAAAAATTGGGGGATTTTTGAGAAAAACAAGCTTAGATGAGTTACCACAGATTATTAATATTATAAAAGGGGAAATGAGTATAATTGGTCCTAGACCAGCTCTTTGGAATCAGTTGGATTTAATAGAAGAAAGAGACAAATATAAGTCAAATGATATTGTACCAGGTCTTACAGGGTGGGCTCAAATCAACGGCAGAGATGAGTTACCAATAGACGTGAAAGCTAAGTATGATGGGGAATACGTAGAGAATATGGACTTATTGTTTGATATTAAATGTTTCTTTTTAACTATATTTAAAGTGTTAAAAAAAGATGGGGTTGTTGAAGGAAAATTGGAAAAGTAAAAATACGTTTACTTAGGGGTTTTTAATATGGGGAAAAAACTGCTAATATTAGCAAATCATTTTGCTACTATTTATAAATTTAGAAAAGAATTAGTTTCTAAACTTGTAGAAGAGGGATATGAGGTTGCTATATCTCTTCCCTTTTCACAAGATGTTCACAAAATCAAGGACCTAGGGGTTAAGGTAATTGATACAAAGGTAGACAGAAAAAGCGTAAATCCAATAAAAGATTTAAAACTATTAAATGATTATAGAAAAATAATCAAAGATGAAAAACCAGATATTGTTTTATCATATACAATTAAATGCAACATATATGGAGGGATGGCTTGTAGATTCTACGATATACCATTTATGGCTAATGTGACAGGTCTTGGTAGTGCTTATTATAGAGGGGGATTTATAAAAAATATAGTAAGTAATTTATATAAGATTGGTTTAAAAACAGCTAAAGGTGTTTTCTTTGAAAATACAGCCAATGCTCAAGTACTAATAAATGATAAAACTATTAATAATAAGCAAGCTATAGTGCTAAAAGGAGCAGGAGTAAATCTTCAGAAGTTTCAATACTGTGAGATGCCCTCAGGTAATATAGTGAAGTTTTTATTTATTGGGAGAATAATGGCTGAAAAAGGGGTCAATGAGCTATTTGAAGCAATAAAAAGAATAAAAAAAGATTACTCAAATGTGGAGTTTTCTTTTATAGGATGGTTTGAGGAGGACTATAAAAATTTAATAGAGGAGTTACAAAGTGAAGGACTTATTAAATATTATGGCTACCAAGAAGATGTGACTCCTTTTATTAGAGATAGCCACTGTGTAGTGCTTCCATCATATCATGAAGGCATGGCAAATGTGTTGTTAGAAGGTGCTGCAATGGGAAGAGCGCTTATTACTAGTGATATATATGGTTGCAGGGAAGCTGTGGTGGAAAATATAAGTGGTTGGACTTGTCAGGTGAAGAACAGTGAGGATCTTTATGAGAAGATAAAGATGTTTGTTGATATGGATTTTCATGAGAAGGTTGACATGGGTAGAGAAGGTAGAAGATATATGGAAGAGGTTTTTGATAAGGATAAGGTAGTAGAGGATACTGTGGAGGAAATGGGAAGATGGATGAACCAATCAGAGTTTTGCATGTAGTAACATATATGGGACGAGGAGGACTTGAAACCATGATTATGAATTACTATAGAAATATTGATAGAAGCAAGGTTCAGTTTGATTTTCTAACACATAGGTGTGAAAGATGGGACTATGATGATGAGATAGAGAAACTTGGAGGCAAGATTTATAATTTGCCTAGATTAAATCCTTTTAGTCCTAAGTACTTGAAGGTTTTGGATGATTTTTTTAGGGAGCATAAGGCGTATAAGATAGTTCATTGTCACCAAGATTGTTTGAGTGGGATAGTGTTAAAATATGCTAAGAAAAATGGTGTACCTTTTACTATTGCTCATAGTCATAGTTCTAATCAAAATAAAGATTTAAAATACATGATAAAATCAATAGCAAAGAAATCTATACCAAAGTATGCGGATTATCTGTTCGCATGTGGTAAAGAAGCTGGCGAATGGATGTTTAATACAACAAAGTATACTATTTTAAATAATGCTATTGATACTAAAAGATATATATATA
>Ga0129308_1002753_pt1 | contig 14076 bp, 3 predicted proteins | sample L827metagenome_FD_94440 | JGI IMG/M metagenome (GOLD analysis project Ga0129308, IMG submission 94440) | Ring-tailed lemur group fecal microbial communities from Wisconsin, USA - L827 metagenome | ecosystem: Host-associated > Mammals > Digestive system > Large intestine > Fecal | place: USA...
ATCCTTTCCGGGCGTTGTATCTATGTCTGCTGTGACGCTGGAATTGAACGGTCTGGAAGAAGCGCCCAATACGGTCACCGGCGGGGCGGCCGGACCTGATCTCACTACGCCGGACTCGCTGGAGCCGGGAAGCGCGGATGAGGGAGACGTCCCCGGGGACGGCGGTTCGGGAGCAGGCGGTCCCGCGGGTGAGACGCCGGGACAGACGCCGGGACAGACGGAAGAAAACAGCGGTTCCCCTTCCGGGGAGAGCCCGTCTGATCAGAGCGGACCGCAGAATGAGACGCCGGGAAATGATACGCCGGGATCGGAAAACGCAGGTGATGAAAACGTCGGCGGCGGAACGTCTGACGGCGGCGGAGCATCGGAGACGGTACCCGGCGGCAAGGGGACGGGAGAAAACGCTTCTGCTGATACTCCGAAGGATACGGCCAGCGAAGGGAAGACGGAGTCGTCCAAGACAGAGAGTACGGCGAATTCCGGGACAGAGAACGGTGCTGAGCCGAAGAAAAAAGACAGCCACAGCACAGAGAGCGGTTCAGAGCCCCTTGGCGCCGGTCTTTCACCTGCAGTCCGGCAGCTGTGTCTTGCAGGACTGACTGGGGAACTGACCACGGATACGGGCACAGGCGCAGGCAGTTCGTCTACAGGCGGAGAAGGAAGCGGCCCGGCGGCGGGCGGCGGAAGTCAGAATGGAAGCTCCGAAAGCAGCAGCTCCGGAAGCGGACAGAATACCGGCGGGACGTCCGACGGCGCGGGGCAGAGCGGCGGTTCCGCGTCGGGAGGCGCCAGCAGCGGCAGCGAGGGCGGTCAGTCCGGAAGCGGCGTTCCCGACGGATCGGAAACGTCCGGGAACACGTCTGGAAGCGGAGACGGCGGATCCCAGGGGGGAAGCAGCTCTGCGGGCGGCTCTGACACCGGCGGAGAAAACACGGGAGAAAACCCGGGAGGAAACGACGGGGGCAATAGCGGCGGCGAAACGACCGGCGGAAATTCCGGCGACGGTGGAGGCAGTGCTTCCGGAAGCGGAAGCGGCGGAGACGATGTATCCGGCGGCGGGTCGGGAAGCCAGGGGAGCGCCCCCTCAGACACGCCGGACGGAAGCGGTGAAAATGCCGGTGGAAATACCGAAGGAAACGGCGGAGGAAGTACGTCCGGTGGGGATCCCGCTCCGGATGGGGGCTCCGATGGGGAGCAGGACGCCGGTCAGGTATCCACGCCTCCGGCGGTGACGCCGGAGGGCGTTTCTTCCGATGGAGCCCTTGACCTGGATATGGAGACGGCCACGGAAGAGGCAATGGCCATGCCCATGGCTCTGACGGTGTCCTACGTTACGCCGGATATCATCATCAGCGGATTTGAAGGTAAATATTTCCGGCTGGGAGCTGATGTGGATCTGTCTTCATTTAACGGCACATATATATCGGCCACTGACGGCGGATGGGAATCCATGTGGATCCCCATCGGCTCCGCCTATGCGTTTAACGGAGTCTTTGACGGCGGCGGAAAAACGATCAGCAGCTTTACCTATACAAACGATTTTACCTATACGAATAAAGATGGAGCGCAGGTCAAAGTGACCAAGACCACGGAGCGTTATGGATTTTTTGGTACGCTGGGAGCGGCGGCCCGGGTAGACGGTCTCGTGTTCTCCGACACTGCTTTTTCCGTGACGGACGGCCGAATGAACACCAAGGACAGCGCTCTGGGCGTTGTGGCCGGATTCAACGGCGGTCTGATCGCAAACACACGCATTTATGCGCCGGACAGCGGCGGAAATGCGGGCATTGAGCTGCAGAAAAACGGCGGCGGAAGCGATGTTTTTGCCGCCAGATTCGGCGGAGCCGCGGGTTACAGTACGGGTACGGTGGCAAACTGTGTCTTTATCGGAAGCATCCATTCCGGCGGAGAGACAAAGGACAACACCGGCGACAGGGAGCGCGGCGTCGGCGGCATGATCGGCGTGTACGAATCTCTGACGGCGAAAAGATCGGGCACGGCCGCGATCAATTGCATCGTCAACGGAGATATCACCTTCGGCAACAGCCGGACAGAAACGGATCCCGGCAGGTTTGAAACCAGCGTGGGCTTTTTTATGAAGATAGGCGGTATTCTCGGGAACTTTAAATCGAAAGACAATCCCGGAAGCCGGGATGAGCCTACGCTGCAGGGCTGTATCTATGGCGGATCCATCCGCGGAGCCGACTCGCAGGGCCGGAATGCTGTGGGCGGCATCGCGGGAGACATAAAAAAAGGTTACATCTATCAGTGTATCTCGGATGCGGATATCCTGTGGGGCGGAAGCGGAGAGAGCGCTACGGACGGGGGCACTGGCGGGATCGTGGGGCTGGGCACGTCAGGTTCGGGCACCGTAGAGGGCAGCTTTGCCATGGGAAACCTTTCCATAGTCCACGCAGGCGGCGGGGTGGCCGGCCGCGGCGTCAAGGTGATCGATTCCTATTGCTCTGGGTCCGTCAGCGCCGTCAACGAGACGCCGTCTGTATTGGCAGGCGGTCTGGCGGGCGTGACCGCTTCGGGAACAGGATCCATTTCCAATTCCTATTTTTCCGGCGGGATCACGGTTCCCCAGCCGGGAAGCATTTTAGGACTGGCCAACGGAAACCTGAGTGAAAGCGACCGGGTCTTTTACGACTGCGATGTGACGGCCAACGGCCCTGCAGTCTACGAGAATGGCAGAACGCTGGCGGTGACGGCAACGGGTACGGCGGTCCTCTGTTCCGAGAGCTTCAGCGGACTGAAGAATGTGTCCGCTGTGCCGGACACCAGTTCCGGGGCCGTGTGGCTGACTGCCTCCGATCATTATCCGAGATTGATGTGGGCGGAAAGCCTGCAGGCCGGCGATGCGGTGATGCTGAACAACGTCACGGAGAGCGGGATCACGGTCTCTTCTGAGTACGCGGATCTGGTGAAAAGCCTGTCCGATCTTTCCACTGCTTCGGATCCCATGAATACTCTTCCGGCGCCGGCCACTGGCTCTGCGGTGATGAACGCTGCCGTGGAGACGGAGATCGCGGGCGTGTACAATACGTATCCCGGCAATATCGTCGGAAAGAAGATCCAGCGTTCCGGGGTGTTCACGGCAGGGGAAATGAAATTTGGACTCTCCGCATCCCGGATCGAGCTGACGCCTCCAAAGGCGGACAATATCATCCTGGACGAGGACGAGTTTTATAAGTTTCTGGATTACTGGCAGGCAGGCGGCGCGCCCAGCGGCAGTGAATTTATGATCAGCGCTTCAGCGATCAGCCTGAACACGCCCATCCTGCCGCTGCCGGATTACAATCAGGGAGCGTTCTGCGGATCGCTGAACGGCGAGGGCGCTGCGCTGGCGGACGTTCAATTTGCGCAGAGCAGCCGCAGTCTGCTGGGAAACGCCACCGGAGCCGAAGTGAAGGATCTTTCCTTTGAGGCGGCCGCGGCGGGGATCTCGGGCGCCGCTCTGGATGTGGATGACGCCGGCTTCGGCCTTCTGTTCGGCAATATAGGAAACACGAAGGTGACCGGAGTTACGGTGAGCGGCCTGGAGCTTCATCTCAAAAACGTGAAAAGCGGATGCTATTACGGGGGACTTGCCGGCAGAGACTTTATGAACAGCACCTTTGACCGCGTATCCCTCCGCGATATAAATGTACGGATCGGCGACTATCGGGCCGGCGGTTCGGGAAACAACAACAACATGAACAGCTTCGGCGGGCTGATCGGCAAAATAAGCGGATCGGTCAGAAACTGTTCTGTGGAAAATCTGAACGCTGTTTTGGACCTGAATTCCTGCGAGGCCAATAACGACGGATACGGCGGTCTGGCGGGCAATAATTCCGGTGAGATCGTGGATTCGCATGTAAGAAACAGCTATCTGAAGGTAAACGAAGCCCCAAATTCAAGATACCCTTCCAATGTAGGAGGAGTCGCGGGCTTTATCAATAACAGCAAGACCATTTCCGGCTGTTCCTTTACAGGAGAACTCGCCGGAATGTGCGTGGGCGGAATTACCGCCTATAACAACTATGACGGCAAGGTGTACGACAGCTTTTTTGCGGGCCGGATCAGCAGCACTGCCGTAGAGAACAGGTCGGCGAAGGATGATAAGCTGGGAGGGATCGTCGGTTTTCAGACGGGATCGCTGAAGGTATTGCGCAGTTTTGCTTTCGGCAGAATAGACGGAGATGATTATGCAGGCGGTCTGGTGGGATTTGCGGATAAGCAGACGGCCACCATCGAGGACTGTTATGTCAACGCGGTGATCACGGCGGACAAGGGAGCCGGCGGTCTGATGGGCAATAAGACCGGCGCCAGTTCGGACAGCGTCAAAAACGTGTACTTTGCCGGCCAGGTCCACGGCGCAGGCGGACGGGGCGGCATCGTGGGCTACGCTTCCGCCGGCTTTGGGATAAAGACCCTTGCCAACGTGTATTATGATAAACAGATCGCGGGGCGGGTGACCAATATCGGCACCGACAAGGACAGCGGGAACAACGGTATGCTGGCGGATCGGATCCGTGCGGACGTTCTGAACCCCGCCCTGTTTACAGATCGTGATGCGGCGGGCAGCTATCCGGAACTGGCGGCTTTCGCCGGCAGCGCGGATGAAGAGACGAGACAGATATCGGAGATGTCCGCCCGGAGGATCTTTTTCCTGGACGCGGACGCATCCAGCGAATATCTTCAGGGGATCAAGTTCAGCAGCATCACGGTAAATGAAGTAAAACCGACGGCCGTCAGCGGAGCCGCCGCAGCAGAGCTTGTCAGCGGAGCCGCCGCAGCAGCAGAGTCCGTGAGCGCAGCCGCCGTGAAGGAAGAGACAGCCGGTTCGGGAACGGTGAAGGAAGAAGGCGTGAGCGAGGGCGCGGTGACGGGGGAAGCCCTGGGCGCAGCCGGGGCGGCAGAAGCCGCCGATGGCGCCGAACCCATGGCTGCGGCCGGATTCGGCCCCGCCGGTTTTGTGGTGACTGTGACGCCGGAGGCTCTTTATTACGTAAACGCCGGAGGCGCGAAGACGGCCATGATGGTTCGGGCGGAGGGCTCCGATCAATACGTGATACTGCCCGAAAACACCCTGACCGAGGAAGGTACTTTGACCGCCCAATATCGCTCGAACGCCGGTTTTGAACTGGACGTAGATTATACGGCGGGACTGAAGGCTTTCGACTACGGTACCGGGACGGAAAGCGATCCTTTCATCATCTACAATGAAGATGTGTTTCTGGACTTTGTCCGCTTTGTGTCAAAGGGCAGGGACAACCAGAGTGTACATTATATTATAGCGGAGGTGACGCCGGAGGAAACGGCAGGCGGCCCCATCACGCTGCATATGGACGATTACTCTTTCGCTCCGGCCATGGGCCTGAGCGGTACTTTGCATGGCAATAACAGCACCATCGAAAATGTATCCCTTCAGACTGTCGTCACCACGGACGCCGGGGTGACCTATACCTATCAGGGTATTTTTGGCCGGGTGAACGCCACGGCCACGGTGGAGGATCTCACTGTCCGGGGCGTCAGGACCAGCCAGTTTTCCGCGTCGGGCAAAGTCTATTCCGGCGGTCTGGCGGCCTATGCGGGAGGCGGGACCTTCCGCAATATCGCCCTGGATTCGGAGGGGATCATGCATATCCCATCGGGAGACACCGTGTACGCCGGCGGTCTGATCGGCTGTATCGACGGCAGAAACACGCTGGCGGCCAGACTCTCGGATATCACGGTGGCGGCCGACCTTCAGGGAAGGAGCGGCAATCAGAACGCGGGTCTTCTGGCGGGCGGAATTCTGGTGGCCGACGTGACGGTGGAGAGGGCGGAGGTCTGCGGCAGCGTTTCCAGCGTCCGCACGGCCGGCGGTCTGATCGGGATAATCGATCATTCCGGCGAAAAGAATACGAAGATAACGTCGCTGGCTCAGGTGGCCGTGGCCGCCGACGTTTCCTACAGCGGAAACGACGGGATCCTGGGGGGCGTTATCGGCTATAATTCCCCCGCCCTGAGCAACAGCGACACCCAGGGCGCGGGATCGCCGGGCTTCGGTCTGACGATGAACGAGGTGTATCAGAGCGGATTGGTGTCCGGCGGACGGGAAAGCGCACTTGGTGGACTCATCGGAAAGAGCGGTCTCGTAATCGAGACCGGGCAGCCGGCTTTTGACAGTTCCGACGCGCTGGGAAATACCATCACCGACGACGAGCTGACAGGCGTGCCCACTGTGCAGGAGCAGGCGGACGACCTGCTGTCGGCCGGCATCGTCAACTGTATGTACCGCTATGATCTCAATCCGTACCGGTCGATGAATCTGGATATCTACGGTCACTTTACCTATTATCCTCAGAATCCGAGAAACGCTTACCGGCCTTATGAGGGCAGCGTAAAGCCTGCTATGAACGGGAAAAACCAGACCTGGAATATGGCTTCCGGGACCAGACCGGCGGAGATGCCGGCGGATTCCTGGCAGAGCAGCTCCTGGACCATGGAAAAGGGAGTATTCCCCATACTGACTCACGCCGTATCCGTCTCGCCTGAGGCTGTAAAACTGGCGGAAAAGGTCAAGTTCCATTCGATCGCGCTGTTTATGACCCGCGCCGGAAAAGCGGGAGAAAATAAATACCAGAATGTTTTCATCACCTTTGAGGATGAAACGTCCCCGGCGGCGGTCGTCTGTCCGGAGATGCGCTTTACCAGCAGCGGGGCCATGGGGGTGGCCACGGGAGCCAACACGCCTGCTGCGGTGACTCTCAGGTGGAGAGGTTTTGAAAAGACCAGGGAGTTCACGGCCAGTACCGAGGCCTCCGGCATTGCAGATTTCAGCTGGTACGTGATCAATCCCAAAGGCATGTGGGCCTGCGAGCCGGTGCGGACAGCCGCGGCGGAGACAGGGGAAGACGGGACCGTATCTGTCAAGACTACGGTGACAGAGAAGCTGGGCTGGACGCTTTACACGGCGGACCAGCTGCAGGGGCTGGCGCTTCTGACGGAAGTGACCGGCGACCCCGGAGCCAGGCCGGCGCTGCAGCAGGCGGCGGCCGCAGTGCTGGAGGAAGGGGACAAAACAGGACTTATCTCGCTGCTGGCGGAGAAGATCGCAGGGGGCGTGGAGGACGGAAACGGCGTGTCGCTGACGGACAGCTCGTTTTACGTGCCGGCGGACAGAGAGTCCGTCTCCGGCGATACGACCACCAGGACGCTTTACCGCATCATGCTGGGCAGGGATATCAACGATATGAACGCGTATAAGCCCTTCCGGCCCATCGGAACGGCAGCGCAGCCCTTCGTCTACGGATTCGACGGCATGGGGCACGTGCTGGGAGGCCTGCACATCACCGCCACAGACAGCGCAGTAGGTCTCTTTGGCGAAACTTCGGGGGCGACGCTGGAGAATACGGGCATCCTCTCCGGAGAGTGGGACCTGAGCGCGGGAAGCGGTCCGGCGGGAACGCTGGCGGGGCGCATTCAAAATGGAACTGCGGTCCGCAGCTGCTTTGCGACGTCGGGTCTGATGGGAGGCGGCAGCGCTTCCAAAGCCGGGGGACTGATCGGCGAGTCCGCCGGCGGCCCTGAATTAAATACGGTGGAAAACAATTTCTTTACCGGAGCGGTGCAGCTGACGGGAGACGCCGCGGCGGCCGGCGGGATCGCTTCGGCTGCCTCCAATACCATCTTCCGCCAGAACTTTGTGGCGGGTTATGTGGAGGCGGTCAGCGAGGGCGCCATCGTGGGCCGGTCCACAGGGGGCAATCAGTCTGTGGGCAATGTATTTGACAAGAACGCCGCCGGCAATGTCTACGCTGCCGGAGAGGGCGTTTCGGCAGCCGCGAAGAGTACTTCGCAGATGGTCGGTTACGGGGGATTTGACGACAGCTGGGTCGCGGCGGCTGGATATTACCCGGTTCCTGCCGTGTTTTCCGATGAGATCCTTTCGGGAAGCGCGCTGGTCCCTGGGGTAAAAGAATCTGTGCGGAATGCGGCGATCCCGGCGGAATTTCTGCCGTTTGCCTCCTCGGCCAGCGAGGGGCGCATCCTCTATGCGGGGGACGATCTGACGATCACACAGCAGTCCATCACGTGGGACGTTCCCAGGGGGACGGCGGTGACGACGAAGGACGCGCTGGGCTATCCGAAATATCTGATGGATCAGAGCGGCATGATCTGGCTGAAACTGGGACTTTCCGGAACTCAGCGCGACATGCTGTTCAATCTCAGATGCTGGTACGATGATCCGGTGATCATCGACGGCCAAAAGACATATACCGTCTCTGCGGCCAGCGAGCTGGCGGAGTTTTCGGCCATCGTAAACGGTACCGTCAATGTGAGCAATCCCAACGGAAATCACAAACACGGCGACGGGGACGCGGCTTTCTCCGACAGCTTTGAAAACTGCGTGGTGCTTCTGGGGGATGACGTCCACATGGATCAGCTCTCAGGCTGGACGTCCGCGGGCGCCCCGGAACATCCCTTCCGCGGCACCTTCGACGGTCAGGAACACGTTATCTTTGATCTGAATCAGCAGACCAGCGGTCAGGCGGGATTATTCGGGACCGTCTCCGGCGCGGTCATCCGCAATGTGGGAATGCAGGGCGGCTCCGTGCAGGGCGAAGGACTGACCGGCGGGCTGGCGGCCAGGATCACGGCGGGAACCGTGGTGGAAAACTGCTTTACGTCCCTGAAGATCACGGGGGAGAGCGGCTATGCAGGAGGGCTGGCAGGTTCTGCGGAAGCGGGAACTGCGGTAAAACGCTGTTTTTCCATGAGCGTGGTCGACGGACCTCAGGCGGCGGGGATCGCCGGGAAAAACGAAGGAACCATCAGGGATTCCTATTTCACGGGAATCGTCAGCGGCTCCAACGCAGCGGCGGGGATCGCCGCTGAGAACGGAGGATCGGGCGCTGTAGCCGGCTGTTTTGCGGCGGGAGCATTTCTGAGCGGCGGTTCGGGACAGAGCTATGGGATCGCGCCCGGGAACGTGACGGGCTGCTGGTTCGATAAACAGATGACAGGCAGAGTTACGGCTGTGGAGGGCGCGTCGGGCGTAAACACGGCTGAGAAAGCGCCGGCAGGGTATTATCAGGACAGCGCGGCGGAATCGGGAACGTCGGATCTGTTCCGCGCGGCCAGGGGCCTCTCGGTACTGGCGCTGGACTTTGAGAATGGAACCTATTCGAAATTCACCCAGGCCACGGCCAATCGCAAGCTGAGTCAGGGCGCGGGAGCGCTGGAAGTGGCGATGAAGCTCACTGGAGAAGTCTTCCGCTGCGTGCCGGTGGAGGACGATTATCTGGTCAGCGTGGACGACGCGTCGGAGGGCGGGAGCGACCAGCTCACAGCCTCCGTGATTGTGGGCGGCGAGCTGACATCGCCTGTGGTCACAAAGCCGTATTACTTATATACGAAACCGATGATCTCGATCCGTTATCATTTCATTTTCTCACAGGAGCTTCAGGATATTCTAAAAGGCTCCGGAGCGGGAAATCCGGGAACCGGTGAGACGGCGGACGTGGTGATCAACACCGCGGAAGAGCTTCGCCGGCTGACGGAGCGGATCAACAGCGGCCAGGAGAGCACAGAGAATAAGATCTACCGGCTGGGCGCTGATATTGCCGCCGTGGGTCCTCTGGAGCCCATCGGCACGGAGGCGAGACCCTTTAACGGAACATTTGACGGAGGCGGCCGCTCCATCGACGGCGTGATGGTGGACGCCGGTGGATACGCCGGATTTTTCGGAACGGTGGGGACCTATGGCAAGGTGAAGAATCTGGATCTCACCAACCTTTCGGTCACCGCGGAGGCTCCCGGAAGCGGGAATTTGTACGCCGGACTGATCGCGGCCAGAAACGAAGGCGCGCTGGTCAATGTGACGGTGACCGGACAGCTGCGTGTGAACAATTCGGGCTTTGCAGGAGTCACTTATCTGGGCGGACTGACCGGTGAAAACCGGGGCCGGGTGGAAGGCTCGTCCTTTGTGTCCAACACGGAGTTTGGAATTTACCATTCATCGAGAGTGGAGGATCTGGCGGGGGGCTTTGCCGGACTTAACGCAGGCAGCTTCACGGGATGCTTTATCTCATCGAATATGACGAACACCAACATCAAGGCCATGGCGGGGAACAACGCCGCCGGATCGTTCCGCAGCTGCTATTACAACTGCGGAACAAACAGCGAGAGCGCGGGGACGCTGCAGATGGACTACGTATACGACGATGTGCCCGTGGCCACGGGAGCGGGACTGAAGTTCTTTGTCCCGTACAGCGCTATGAACGAAGATGCATTTGCGGAGATATTGTCCAGCAGCCTGTACGGAGGCACCTGGGTGCAGAAGGGCAGAGCCTACCCGCAGTCGGCCTGTGCAGACATTATGAACATGGATCTGGGCCGGCTTGAGCTGATGCTCGCCGTCCGCAACCTGGTAGACAGAGATGCGGATCCGGAGCTGGCAAACTCCTTTATGAATGGGATCGCTACGTACTGGAATTTCGGATTCCCGTATTTCTCAAACGTTTCCTTCAACAAGGAGCTTCAGATGGAAATGCCGCTGCTGGACCGCTCCATAAGCTATTCGGCTGAGGCGCGGATCTACGGCAGCAACGCCACCTGGGCGGATGTAAAAGCCATGAACGCGGGCGGCGCAACGGAGAACGCGGCGGAACCGGCTCTGCAGCGTGAAAACGGAGTCTATAAGCTGGGTGTGCTGGGACTGAACGGTGTGACAAAGCCCAGGACCATCATGCTGAATATCACGCTGAGCCCCAGCACAGCGGCGGAATGGCCGTGGGGCGTGTACCGGACCGATACGGAACAGTAGCCCAAAGATCTCAGCCGGGCGGGAAACGGACTGAGACAGCGAGACGGGCTAAGTCAGCGAGGCGGGAAAGGAGGAGAGGGCCATGCATGGGAGAAAAAAAGAAAACGGCGGCGGCTTGGCGTCGAGTATGCCGTTTGCGCGGATCGCGCTTCTGGCGCTGACGGCGCTGGTGGCGGCAGGCTGTATGTTCGGCGCCGGCTCCACCTATTCCTGGTTCGTCTATTCCGGACTGGAAGAAATACCGCTGACGGCGGGTGACGTCAGTTATTTTCCAAAGGACAATACAGACGGATCCTACGGCAGTTTTATCTCCAACACAGTGGAGAGCGAGGATGATTCTTATATCTATCCGGGCAGAGAACTGATCGAGGGAAAGGACGGAGCGCTGAACGTGCTGCGTCTGGAGAACAGATCCACAGTAACTACCAACGTCAGGATCAGGATCACGGCGCAGGTGGTGACGAAATACGGCCTGCCGGAGGCGGCGACCCACTCTGCGGTCTGCTGGCCCTCGCAGGATGTATATCAGCTGGGAATAACCGAGGAAAGGGCGGGCCGGACGCTCATGGTCCCGCTTCTGAACCTGGCATTTGAAACTGGAAAAGGATACGAATGGAATTTAGTGGACGCGCCTTTGATGGAACGCTCCTGCGAGTGGGAGCTGGTACCCGCGGGACAGACGGTGTCCACCGCGGCGGTGGCGGTCCCTGCCGGCGCCGGAGACCGTTATAATACTCTGGTTTCCGTCAAGGTAGTCCCTGAACTGCCCACCGCAGAGGAGGAGCAGATCTTTACGGAGCTGTACAGCGGTTCCCGGCTGCTGATCACCGTGGAATATCTGGCCAAACAACGCGAGGCCATGGACTGGCAGGTATTTTATCAGAACAGGTTTTCGTTGTAGTCCGGAACAACCGGCGGAAGAGGATGATTGAGCCTTATGAAAAAACAGATGGCAGCGACCAAAATCTGCATATGTCTCCTGACCGCCGCGGTGATCTTCTCAGCGGCGCTGGGAACGGAAAAGACAGGCGCGTGGTTTACTGATTCAGGTACGTGGCTGGAAGCGGAATACGGAGTGGGCGTGATCGACTATATCGTCTACATGAACGGCGAGAATATAGAAAAGATAAAAAATGGCCAGCAGGTCTCCGTATCTGTTCCCATTGCCGGCGCGGCGAAGCTAAACGACGGAGAGAAGCCGGTGGCGGCGGTGCGTTCGCAGGCGTCGGGAACGGTGACCGGAGCACACGATGAGTTTGACGAGGGCGTGACGCTGGTGCGGGCGCGGATCGTCAACACAGGAGGACTGCCTGTGGGCATCCGGGCCACGGTGACAGCGCCGCAGCCGGCGGACAGCGGCATGCTCTGCATGGTGATCCCGGCGGACGCCTGGGCAGAACCGGAGAACTTCTGCGTGCGTGGGGCGGACGGCGCCGGGACGAATTACAGACAGTATATACGGGGAAAGCTGACCGGCGCGTATGGAGATTTTGCCGCTCTCAGCGCTGCGCTGGATGAATATCACAGCAAGATCACCAACGGCGTGACGAACAATACAGTGGTCTATCCGGGCAAGCTTCCGCCGTGGAGAGAAGGCGAAACGGCGAAGGCTTTTGAGATCGACGTGCTCTGCTGGGCGGAGTACGATCAGATGCCCTGGAATGGGGACAGCGCCAGGGACAATGGGAAAGCGTTGGAACAGCGGGAAGGCAGGCTGATCTTTACCATTAACTGCACGCTGTAACGGAGAAAAAGATGGACGAGAAGAAAAAAATCAATTGGTTCTGCAGAAGAAGCTGGATGATCCTGATAATCGCGGCTGCAGCGGCGGCCGTGGGCCTGCTGGGATCCGGTACCCTCGGGTGGCTGAATCCTCAGGAGGAGGCGGTCTCCGATGTGGCGGTCAGCGACTTTCACATAGCGGGACAGGCGTATTTCGGCCAGACTGCTGCAGACGACCTGAGCGGCATAAAAATCAGCACCCCGTCGTCCAACAGATATCTGGGGGATCTGAAATATGTGGTGAACTACGAGGGAATATCTCCGGCGCTGGTGCGGGTACGTATTCTCGAACAGTGGGTGGACCGGAAGACGGACAGCATTCTGGACGCGCCGTTTACCTCTTACCGGATCCAGGGAGACGGCTGGTACGACAACAGAGCAAATGATTATTGTTATTATTATAAAACGCCGGTGGGGCCCTCTCTGATCACGTCGGCTGCTGTGACGGTCTCCGGATCTGCCGCCGTGGGAGTGAAGGCGCAGAAGCAACAGCTCGTCCTGTTCGACGGAGTGGACATGGATTCCGTGCAGGGCAGCGACGCCAATACGGAGTTCACGCTGATCATTCAGGTGGAAGCCGTGCAGCCAAATCGCTACCGCGAGTTCTGGAATATGGAGCATCTCCCGTGGGAAATCCCGGAGCCGTGAGAAATCGCCGTGCTTCTAACGCCATAAACCGTAGAATTGCAGTATTTTCAGCTTTTTTGCTTTACTTTCCAATAAATAAAAGGTATAATAATGTGCGCAGTTTCCAAGCTGGGCACATTTGACTGTCAGGGCCCTGGGCGTCAGACGCCGGAGCCGTTGAAAATTGAATTCGTAGAGTTAATCGGAAAAATAATGAAATATAATGGAGGAGAAAATGAAAGCAACATTACTTGGCAAGGAAAAAAATGATGCGAAATTCACAATGACCTTTTCCGGGGAGGACTTTGATAAGGCTTTGAACGAAGCGTACCAGAAAGAAAAGGGAAAGTACGTAGTGGACGGGTTCCGCAAGGGAAAGGCTCCCAGGAAGCTCATCGAGGCCAGATTCGGAGAGGATGTCTTTTTCGAGGAAGCGCTGAACAGCATGTTCTCCTCCGGATATCCCCAGTCTCTCGCCGATCTGGAGCTGAATCCGGTGGACCGCCCCAACGTTGAATTCGGGGAAGCGAAGCTGGAGAAAGGCAAGGATTTTGAGATAACCGTCACCGTCACCTGCATGCCCGAGTTCGAAGTGAAGGATTACAAGGGCGTCAAGGTGGAGAAGGTGGAGCATCCCGTTTCCGACGAGGATGTGACGAAGGAGCTGGAAGCTCTGCAGAAGAGAAACGCCAGACTGGTGGTCGTAGAGAGAGAGGCGAAGGATGGAGACACGGTCCTCATCGATTACGCCGGTTTCGTGGGCGACGATCAGTTTGAGGGCGGTACCGCCGAGAGACAGCCGCTGGTGCTGGGATCCAAGAACTTCATCCCCGGTTTCGAGGAGCAGCTGGTGGGCGCCAAGGCCGGAG
>Ga0129308_1002755_pt1 | contig 14074 bp, 14 predicted proteins | sample L827metagenome_FD_94440 | JGI IMG/M metagenome (GOLD analysis project Ga0129308, IMG submission 94440) | Ring-tailed lemur group fecal microbial communities from Wisconsin, USA - L827 metagenome | ecosystem: Host-associated > Mammals > Digestive system > Large intestine > Fecal | place: USA...
CAAAAGCGGGATACGCTGTTCTCCCATTCGTATTTCCGGCTTGCGGCGTCGGCGCATGGCATGAGCGCCAGCGAACTTTTATCGTCGCGGCTGATGTTTCCCACACCCCTTGCCTCCGACAAGGGGACCGCCAGGGACGCGGCAAGCCTGGATGTGTTCCTGTCCGACAATGGGATTTTCCGAAAGAGGAACAGGAACGGCTCGATCTGGAGCCTGTCGCTGTCTGCGGCGGTGTTCTACCTGACCCCGGTGGCGTCGGACGGCTTCCGCTCGACCTTGAAGCCCTCTGCCTACGATCCGGCAAAGAAGGATGGGAACCTGTCGGCGCAGGTGATCTTCCAGGAGCAGCCGGTATCGGACACGGCGGCCTTAAACCCGGATTGGGTGGAGTGGCTGATGGGATTCCCGAAAGGATGGACGGACGTATCCTCTGGAACCGGGAGCCCGATGGAGTTCCCCGCATGACGGAGCGCATGGACGGGCGGGCTCTGCGGCTGAAAACCTTAGGCAACGCGGTCTGCCCTCCCCAGGCGTATCCCATTTTTCGATATATCGCCATGATCGAGACCGGCGGCTGTATCCATATCTGTCCCTACGGAAAGGCAGGTGAAGCAACATGAAGGAACTGAAAGCGCCGGAAAAGGTCACGCAGAAGATGACCCATGACGGCGCGGTGACGGAGAACCTTGCCACGGGCGAGGTCACAAATATCAGCAGCCGGGAGGCGGAAGTTGATCTCTCTGCGGAGCAGGAACCAGCGACGACGGCGGAGGCAGCGGCGGACCGGATCACCCACGCCCATGATCGACGGAGGGCCAAAAAGACCGCCAGAAACCAGGCGGATACGGTCCGGGAGGGTTCGGAGGCAAGGCAGCGCCCTTCCTCCCGGCTGCAATTCACCGACGAGGAACGGGCGGACCCGGATTTGCAGAAATATATCCGGCGCTCCGACCGGGCGGCGGATAAACTGGATGCGGCGAAGGAGGCCATCCCCACAAGGAAGGTCTTAAAGAGTGAGCGCGTCTTTGACGAGGCGGCGGGCAAGGGCAAGACCCGCCTCCGCTTTGAGGAAGTGGAGAAAAAGCGGGGCGGCCACCTGCGGCACAATCCCCTCTCCCGGCCGGTGCAGGAATTGAAAGCCACCGCCCACGGGGAGGTCCGCAAGGTGGAGCATGAAAATGTGGGCGTGGAGGCCGGGCACAAGGGCGAGGAGCTGGCGGAGCGCGGCATTTCCCGCACCGCTGGCGGTATCCGTTCCGCTGTCCGGGAGCGCCGCATGAAGCCCTGGCGGGACGCGGTAAAGGCGGAAAACGCCTCCATTAAGGCAAACGCGGAGTACCTGTACCAAAAGGCGCTCCATGACGATCCGGCCCTGGCCGCCTCCAACCCGGTTTCCCGGTTCCTGCAAAAGAAGCGTATCCAGCGGAACTACGCAAAGGAGATCCGCCAGGCCGAAAAAACGGCGAAAAATACCGCCGCTGCCACAAAGAGCGCGGCGCAGAAGGCAAAGGATGCCTTCAAGGAAACCTTTCTCTATGTGAAGAACCATAGCCGGGCAGTGCTGCTGATTATTGGGATCGGCGCCTGTGTGGGGCTGCTGTTTGGAGGAATGTCCTCCTGCTCCATTATGGGCGGCTCCGGCGTCAGCGGCGTGTTCCTGTCCTCTTATCTATCCGAGGATTCGGATATGCTGGCGGCGGAGGCAGCATATGCGGGATTGGAGGAGGAGCTTCAAAATGAGCTGGACAATTACGAGTCCTACCATCCCGGCTATGACGAATACCGTTTCGACCTGGACGAGATCGGCCATGACCCTTATGTGCTGATCTCCATTCTGTCGGCCTTCCATGAAGGGGTGTTCACCATCGGCGAGGTACAGGGTGAACTTCAAACGCTCTTTGACCGGCAATACACCCTGACCCAGACCGTGACCGTGGAGGTCCGCTACCGGACGGAAACCAGGACCGGGTACGATGTTGTTACAGACCCGGATACAGGAGAAGTCACCATAGAGGAATATGAGTATGAGGTTGAGGTGCCTTACAACTATTACATCTGCAACGTGGCCCTGGAGAATTTCGACCTGTCCCATCTGCCTGTCTACCTGATGGACGAGGAACAGCTTTCCCTGTATGCCACCTACATGAGCACCCTGGGCAACCGGCCGGACCTGTTCGGCACAGCGGAGTATCCCAATGCCTCCACTTTGCAGGAGCCCACCTATTACGATATTCCCCCGGAGGCCCTGGAGGATGAGACCTTTGCGGCCATGATCGCCGAGGCGGAAAAATACCTGGGCTATCCCTATGTGTGGGGAGGCAGCTCGCCGAGCACATCCTTTGACTGCTCCGGGTTCGTGAGCTGGGTAATCAATCATTCCGGCTGGAACGTGGGGCGGCTGGGCGCCCAGGGGCTTTACAACATCTGCACCCCGGTATCCAGCTCCCAGGCAAAGCCCGGCGACCTGATCTTTTTTGTCGGCACCTATGATACCCCCGGTGTTTCCCATGTGGGTATCTATGTGGGCGGGGGAATGATGATCCACTGTGGGTCCCCGATCTCCTATACAAGTATCAATACATCCTACTGGCAAGCTCATTATTACAGCTTTGGGCGTCTGCCATGACGGGAAGGAGGCGGACACCATGCTCACCTTAAAGCCGGTATCCCTGGCGGACGCAAACGCCTTTGTCGCTCTCCACCACCGTCACCATAAGCCGGTCCGGGGCCACAAGTATTCCCTGGGCTGCTTCAAGGACGGGCAGCTTGTAGGCGTGGCGATCACCGGGCGGCCTGTCAGCCGGTATCTGGACGACGGCCTCACCCTGGAGGTCAACCGGCTGTGCACCAACGGCACCAAAAACGCTTGCAGCTTTCTCTATGGAGCGGCGGCGCGGGCAGCAAAGGTCATGGGATACCAAAAGATCATCACCTACATTCTGGATACCGAGGACGGAGGGAGCCTGCGGGCGGCGGGCTGGTCCTGTGCCGGGCTTGCCGGAGGCAAAGAGTGGACGGGCAGGCGCAGGCCTTCCGAGCCGCTGTATCCGGCGCAAATGAAATATCGCTATGAAAAAATTTTGAATGGAAAGGAGCCTGAACATGGCAACTGTTGAGAAAATCCGCAATGATATTGCGAAAACGAAGGAAAAGATCACGGAGCTTCAGAAGAAGCAGCGGGCATTGGAGGCCCAGCTTGCGGAGGAAGAAAACCTGGAGATCGTCCGCATGGTAAAGGCCGTGAAGATGGATAACCGGGAGCTGACCGCCTTCCTGAAAGCCTATGCCAGCGGCCTGATCACGCTGCCGGAGGATATGATGGCAGCGGACAGCGGCGCCGAGACCGAAGAAACGGAGGATTTTGAGCATGAGGAATAAAGCACTTTTGCGGCTGATGGCCGTATTTCTGGCGGCGGCGCTGTGCGTCCCCGCTTTTTCTATGCCCGCCCTGGCCTATGGCGGCGGGGATACCGCCGAGACTACCGGAGGCTTGGAACCGGATACCATGACCGCAGACAGTGAGGAACCTGCGGCGACCGGCGAGAATACCGCCCTGTCTGACGGGGAGCTTGCCTCCCTGCTCTCTGCCTTGTCAGGCGTCCAGGTGAGCGTTACCGAGGATGGTATTCAGATTACCAGCGGCGGTACAGAGGGAACCGAAAACCACCAGACCGGCACCGTGACCACGGGCGGCGGAAACCTGAATGTCCGGACCGGCGCGGGGCTGGACAACGACGCCTTTACCCAACTCCCCAACGGGGCCACCGTGGAGGTTGTCGGGACGGATGGCGACTGGATCAAGATTCTCCTGCCGGAGCGTGTGGGCTATGTCTACTCCGATTACCTGACCGTCAATGACGATGGGACCATTGGCACCGATGGGAACGGCCTTTCCCTCTCCATCAGTGAGGAAGAACTTTCCTCCCTGCTGGAGCTGTTCCTGGGCGGCCTGACGGACGGGACCGGCGCCGCCCTGACCCCGGATGGGAACCTGACACTGATAGACGATATCGGCAGCTCCACGGAAAGCGGCAAGCAGTTTATCACCGTGGAGACCAAAAGTGGGAATGTCTTTTACCTGATTATCGACCGTGACGACAAAGGGGAGGAAACCGTACATTTCTTGAACCAGGTGGATGAAGCCGACCTTCTGGCGCTCATGGACGAGGATGGAGCAGCCGCGGCCGCCTCCGCTACTGTCTGCACCTGTACGGATAAATGTGTGGCCGGTAACGTGGACACCACCTGCCCGGTGTGCAAAAACAATATGAGCGAGTGTACCGGGAAAGAGTCTGCGGCGGAACCGGAGCCGGTGGAGCCCGACGAGCCGGAGGAACCTGTGGAGGAAAAAGGCAGCGGGGCCGGGGCGATCCTGGCGGTATTGCTGATCCTGGCGGCTGGCGGCGGCGCGGCGGCCTATTTCCTGGTGCTGAAACCGAAGCAGAGAAAGAAAGTGCCGTCTGACCTGGATGATCTCGACCTGGAGGATGAAGAAGAATATCTGAATGAAGATGAAACGGAGGAAACCGAATGAAGCTGATTATCTGTGAGAAACCGAGCGTAGCAAAAAGTATTGCGTCGGCCCTAGGTGCGAAATCCAGGGCCGACGGCTTTTATGAAGGAAACGGCCTGATCGTTTCCTGGTGCGTGGGCCACCTGGTATCCCCGCTGGACGCGGCGGGCTATGACGAGTCCTTTAAGAAGTGGCGCTATGATGACCTTCCGATCCTGCCGGAGCCCTTCCGCTATGTGACCGCCCCCGGCAAGGAGGACGCCTTTGAAAATCTCCGCTCCCTGATGGATCGCCCGGACGTAGAGGCTGTGGTCAATGCCTGTGACGCCGGGCGTGAAGGGGAGCTGATCTTCCGGCTGGTGTATGAAATGGCGGGCTGCCATAAGCCGATCCTGCGCCTGTGGGTTTCCTCTATGGAGGATACGGCGATCCGGGAGGGCTTTTCTGATCTTAGGCCCGGCGCAGAGTATGAAGCCCTTTATCAATCTGCCCTTTGCAGGCAAAAGGCGGATTGGCTGGTGGGGATCAATGCCACCCGGCTTTTCTCCGTCCTCTACCACCGCACCCTGAACGTGGGGCGTGTCCAGACGCCTACCCTGGCAATGCTGGCGGACCGGGACTGGAAGATCAGCAGCTTCCAGAAGGAGAAATACCATCATGTGCGGCTGAAGGTGGCTGGGGCCGAGGCGGTTTCGGAGAAGATCGCTGACCAGGTCGAGGCGGAACAGGTCAAGGCCTCCTGTGCGGGCGCGCCTGTGACCTGTACCTCCGTGATCCGCGAGCAGAAAAAGGAGCAGCCCCCGAAGCTCTATGATTTGACCACCGTACAGCGGGAGGCGAACCGGATGTTCGGCTACACGGCAAAGCAGACCCTTGACTACGCCCAGAGCCTCTATGAAAAGAAGCTGTTTACCTATCCCCGGACGGACAGCCGGTATCTGACCTCCGATATGGCGGAATCGGCCTCCTGTGTGATCCACCTGGCGGCGAAGGTGCCGCCCTTTGACGGGTGCAGTTCCTTCTTCCCGCTGGTGGAGGCTTTGGTTTCAGACAAAGACGTATCCGACCATCACGCCATCATCCCCACAATGGAGATGGAAAAGGCGGATATCAAAGGGCTGCCTGTGGGTGAGCGCAACCTGTTCCTCCTGGTTTGCTGCAAGCTGCTGTGCGCGGCGGCGGAGCCCTATGTGTATGAAACAGTCACGGCCACCTTTGACTGCGGCGGCAACACCTTCACGGCAAAGGGAAAGCGTGTCCTCTCCGAAGGCTGGCGGGAGATCGACCGGGTTTTCCGTTCCTCCCTGAAGGAGAAGCAGACGGACGGGGACGATGGCAATCTGCCCGACTTCACCGAGGGGCAGGCCTTTGAGCAGGCGGAGGCCTCTGTCACGGAGCATTTCACTTCACCCCCGAAGCCCTATACCGAGGATACCCTTCTGGCAGCTATGGAGCGTGCCGGTGCGGAGGACATTCCCGATGACGCGGAGCGCAAGGGCCTGGGGACCCCGGCGACCAGGGCGGCCATCATTGAAAAGCTGGTGGCGGCCGGTTTCGTGGAGCGCAAGGGCAAGAGCCTGATCCCCACAAAAGCCGGGATCAACCTGGTCACGGTCCTGCCGGAGCCGCTGACCTCCCCCATGCTCACCGCTGAATGGGAGCAGCGCCTTACCGCCATTGCAAAGGGCGAGGCCGATCCGGGCGGGTTTCTGGACGGTATCCGGGATATGGTGCGAGAACTGGTCACGACCTATTCCCAGGTATCCGAGGACGGGCAAAAGCTGTTCGCCCCGGAAAAGGAAGTGATCGGCGCCTGCCCCCGCTGCGGCAAGCCGGTGTATGAGGGGAAGAAGAATTTTTCCTGTTCGGACCGGGCCTGCGGGTTCGTCCTCTGGAAGAATGACCGCTTCTGGACCTCCCGCAAGAAGGAGATGACAAAGAAGATGGTGGCCGACCTTCTGAAAAAGGGCCGTACCAACGTCAAAGGGATGTGGTCTGAAAAGAAGGGCTCCACCTATGACGCGGCTGTGCTCCTGGACGACACGGGCGGCAAGTACATCAATTTCAAACTGGAATTTCCGAAAAAGAAAAACAAGTGAAGGAGGGTTTCAATTTATGCCGGTGTATGAGTATAACAAGGACTATCCCTTTGCCGCCTTTGTGACCAATCTTGGCAAGTACAACGAAGGCGAGCTTGTGGGCGAGTGGGTGAAGTTTCCCACCACCGCCGAGGAAATGAAAAAGGTGTTTGACCGGATCGGGATCGGCCAGAAGGATGATTTCGGGCAGCCCTATGAGGAATGGTTCATCACGGACTATGACTGCTATGTGGACGGCCTCTATGACAAGCTGGGCGAATATGAAAGCCTGGACGAGCTCAACTACCTGGCGTCGAAGCTGGATGAAATGAGCCAGGGCGAGTATGAGCAGTTCCAGGCGGCTATGGAGATTGGCAACCATTCCGGCAGCGTGCAGGAGATTATCAATCTCACCGAAAATCTGGATTGCTATGATGTGTACCCGGATATCCACGACTACGACGACCTGGGCAGGTATTATATTGATGAGCTGGACGCCATGCAGGTGCCGGAGCATTTGAGAAACTACATTGACTATGAGGCATACGGCCGGGATGTTGCGATGGAGGAAGGCGGCGACTTCACCGACTTGGGCTATGTCCGGGATACTGGGGATCGGTTCGTGGAGGTCTACGACGGCGAGCATGGCAGTATCCCGGAGGAATACCGGGTGATGACCTTCCAGGATGATATCCCGGAGGAAGAATTGTCTGAATGGGCTATGGATATCGCCTATGATCTGGACGAGTTTTTCCGGCAGCACGATCCGCAGTACGCAGCGGAGCACCCAGAGGAACACGCGGCAAAGGAGGAAATCTACGAAAACCTGACCGCTGGCCGTATTTCCGCCCTGGATGAAAAGCTGGCCGCCCTGGGCCAGACCCAGGAGGACTATTTCCCTTCCGAGTTGGAGAAATACAAAGAGGCCTCCGGATATGAGGCGGCTTTGGATACCAGTATGGAGACAGTTCAGAAAGAACCGGCGCAGGAGAACACTTTTTCCATCTATCAGCTAAAGGGCGGGGATGAAACGCTGGATTACCGCTTTGAGCCGCTGGACAGTATCCACCGCAACGGCCTTTCTGTGGACCCGGCAAACTATGAGCTGGTCTATACCGCCCCGCTGACGGAGCGTGACAGTCTGGAAGGTATTTACACCCGGTTCAACATGGACCGCCCGGCAGACTTCACGGGGCACTCCCTGTCTGTGTCGGATATCGTGGTGCTCCATCAGGACGGCAAGGACACCGCCCATTACTGTGACCGTTTCGGTTTCTCCCAGGTGCCGGAGTTTTTTCAGAAGCGGCAGCAGGAGCTTACCCCGGACGCCCTGGAGACCGGGGAAACGGTGCAGACGCCCAGGGGCAGCTTCTATGTGACGGCCATGAGCCGGGAGCAGATGGAGGCGGCCGGGTACGGTCTGCACCATCAGTCTGACGATGGGAAATATCTCATTATGGGGAATGGTACACGGGCCTTTGCTGTCCTGGCGGAGCAGCCCGAAAAGGACAATCCCCTCCGCACCGCTGAAATGACCCTGGAGGACGACTACGGCATGATCGATGGGGTTATCAATAACGGCCGCCGGGATGAGGAAGTGGAGAAGGCAGCGGAGGCCGCCGCAAAGAGCGGGCCTGAGAAAAAGCCCTCCATCCGGGAGCGGCTGGAGGACGCGAAACGGGAATGTTCGGAGCGCAAGCCCCCGGAAAAAGGACGCCCCGGCCGGGAGACCCCGGAGCATAGCGATCTATGAGCCGGAGCAAGAAATGGCGGCTGGAATGGTCCTTCTTCCTGGACGGGACCGGCAGGCGGAAGTATAACAAGGTCTGCCAGGGCTGCGTCCATGACTGCAAGCAGAGTTTCCGGGCGGTGCTGGTAGCCTGTCCCCATTATCTTTCCAGACGCTCCAAAAACTGCAAGGATAAGGGTTGAAAATACGCCCTGAAATCCCCTGTGGCGGCTTTTTCGTGGGGAGCCTGTATGTTTTCCCATGTGGCGGCACTTCCGCTGATACAAGGGGCAAAAGATTGATTTTCCCACACTTCCCATAACACAAAACGGGAGTACAGCTTCTCGGTTGATCCGATCAGCTGTGCTCCCGCTCTTTTTTTGCATTTACGAAAAGGAAACGGCGTCAACCCCTAAATTGGGCAGCTTTCCTCTTCATTTCAATATCTAATTATTCGATACCAAAAATGTCATTCAATTTGTACACATCTTCGTCAGAAAGCGGCTCTGTAAAAATCCCGCCATATTCAAAGAAGCACCCCGACAATGCGTTATATTTCCAACTGTCAATGGTAGTTCCATCTGCCAATACAACTTGAATAAATCGTGTTCCGTAGGTGCTTTCTCCACTGGTAAGTTTATCTTTATTATCGGTAGAAAAACTGTAAGTGAAGCGAGTATCGTCATCTTTGGAAGTGCTGTTTGCTCCATAGCAGATTACGTTTGCTACGATATTGTAGAACGTTTCTATGCTTTCTCTGTCAGTATATTCATTCGTTCCAATCTCTTTTTGAATTGCATTTCCTAAATCCGTATTATTGCTATTTGAGGGAGCAGTCGTTATGCTAATAATATCATCTACACTGTTTACACCATAAATTATTTTCAAAACATCTCCGTAGGTGTAAGAAGCCTCCCCGCTGATTACAAAATCACTAAATACCCACAAAGAGTAACTTCCGTTGCTTTCTTGTTTGATTAAGTATTTTAGATTCGTTGTGTCCGCAGGAGTGTACCATATTCCATCCTCTGTGGTTGCATACTGCTCTCCCACGTATTTTTCCAATTTGATACTGTCAAGAGATACTTCGTGATAGCAGGCAATCTTGTCCTCTATGTCAATGTTGGTATAATGTACAGTGGTATCTGTGTTATGATTGGCAATCATCGTGTTAAACGTAATCGGCCTGAAAGTGTTGAATAAAATACCTCCTATCAATGCAAAGCACAAGCAAGCCGCCATTGTCCCCCAAACTTTCCAATTTAATTTCTTCATAGGTGATTTCGCTCCTTTCACAATGTCATCATCAAGTTCACCCAGGACTTCAAAAAAATCTTCCTTTCTCATAATACAAAGCCTCTTTCTGTCAAATATGATTTTAATTGTTTCCGTGTCCGTTCCAGTGCTTTTGATACGGTTCCCTGCAACATTCCATAATCGGCTGCTATTTTTGAGACTGAGTCTGCATACCAATAACGCCGGACAAATATGTTCCGCTTTTCTGGTGAAAGGTTTCTTACAAATGTATTGATTGTCTTTACCAGTTCTTTACGGTCAATGATTTGCTCTACATTATCAACATCTGATACACAGTCTGTCAGTTCATCCAAAACAAGTGTTATCTCACCACCGCCACGCTTTTCAGCATGGTTGTGTTTATACTTGTTGAAGGATAGGTTCCGGGTGATTTTACCGAGGAATGTTGATAATTGCTCGGGCCAATGCGTTGGCATCGAGTTCCATGCGTTCAAATATGTGTCATTAACACATTCCTCTGCATCTTCATTATTGCTCAATATGTTCTTTGCTATAGACTTACAGTAATGACCATACTTTTCGGATGTTATACTAATGGCCTGGTCATTTCTATCCCAATATAGCTGGATAATGTCATTATCATCCATACAAACCCTCCTTTCACTTATATACACAACTTTCAGGCGAAAATCTGACACGCATTTCAGAAATTTTTTCTTTATCATACCACAATAATTGATTTTCGCACACTTCCCATAACACAAAACGGGAGTACAGCTTCTCGGTTCGTCCGATTGGTTGTACTCCCGTTCTTTTTTTGTTACTCCCATTTACGTTAAGTGTTGCTGTTGCTTAGTTAGCCAATCCTAATGTAGATTTATTCATTAGGGGACAACATGAGAATGCTTCTTTCAAGCAGAAGAACCGCTGTTACTCTGTGGGCTTGTCGCCTGCTGTTATTTATCCTTTTTACCTTTGTCCCTTTTCAGATTGTGATTGCTGACGCTCTATTTTCTAAATTCTTCGTCAAAGTGACTAAACAGTGTGTATAAAATACGAGGTGACTGAATATGAACAGTCACCCTGTATTTTATATATCAGTTGTGCTAATAATTCAATAGGCGACCATTATCATTCCATTCACCATACATAATGCCTTTTTTCGTGTTGTCTATCAATTTCCGTAATCGGCTTTGAAATAAATCAGGCTGCTTCTTTTTTATCTGAATTGTATCTATACGGACGCGTTGGTATAAGGCTGGAAAATTACAAAAGTTTTCCCATACTTCATTATCTGCTTTTAATGCCTGTATAATATCATCATCAATTATAAAGCCAGATAGCGACATATCTGGTAGTACAGCACGGCCGGCATCTGTCATGCGTCCGAGTTTTTCCATCCTGCGGCAGCGTTCTTTATTTAATTCAGACCAAAGACTTCCCTTTCTCCTTGGCGCTAATTTTTGCGCTGTTATGCCGTCATCGAGTTTCTTTGTGGTACTGTCGATCCATCCAAAGCACATTGCTTCTTCTACTGCATCTATGTACCAAAAGGTCCCATCATTTTTGGGCCTGCCCCGTTTTACGACGACCCAGCACTCCTTTTCGGTCTGATGATATTTTTCAAGCCAAACTCGCAATTCATCACGGTTTATGACACTCAATAGGTTTATTGGCTCTATGCAAACCACCTCCTTATCTAAATTTATCATATAATATTTTCTTGTCTATTTCAAGGTTGAAGGTAAGACTGCATACTAATTAAGTCCATTGGTGAAATCGCGGAGTTTATACCAAGCATCCATTATTTCAAAAGGGACTATCAAAAAATCTAAAATTTCAAACCTTTTCTACCCCATAATACCACACTGCTACCATTACTGTATATAGAAACAAGATTTCTTGTTTTTTCTATTCATCAGTGGGCTTTTTGCGCTCCTTGGTATCAATCAATTTAATTATATCATGCCTTTGTGAAGTCTTTTTCCTTGTACTTTAGAAAATTCCAGTTTATTTGTGAATTATTTTTCTCATTCCAGAACCACAAAAATCATGAATCCGGTCTATGTCCTCCGCCGTTAAGGGGCGCCCCGTCTCACTGGATATGGAGGCGATCTTCAAGGCGCTCCTGACCGCCTGGGTGAGATGGAAGTCGATTTCCTCCTGCTTGGTGGGCCATCCTTCAGCCGGGGCGTCTTGCGGACGGTGCAAGGTATCCGCAAGGAAGGAAAGTTCCTCCAATATGCGGCCGCTCTTTTCCACGAACCATCCCCGTGAGTCGAGGCTGAGGTGGGTGGATATGATTATTGATTTTCTTAACACAAAACGGGAGTACAATTTCTCGGTTCGTCCGATTGGCTATACTCCCGCTCTCTTTTTGTCCTTTATTCTTTTTTTATCATGTCGGATAGGAAGGGCTAGGATGGATATTCGCAGTAGTAGGCGTTGTGGGAATGTGTGTAAACTGCCAGCCCCGGCGCTGCTGTGGGAAACCTGTTTGCAGGCTGTGGGAAAGGGCCTGTCCTTTTCCATAGGCTGTGAATGGGTTTTCCATCAGCACAAGCGGCAGTTTTCCACATTTCCATGACGCGGTTTTCTTTACCCAACGATCAGGCGGTATGCGGTCAAGGGCACATAGCACACGGCAACGATCAGCCGCCATGCCAGGATGAAACCCCCGATCACGCCGCCCAGAATGAAGTTGAGCGCAAACAGCGCCAGGCCGCCGCCGAAGGACCCGCCGCCCGGTATGATCCAGAGGCACATCCGATGGAGGCCGAAAGGCAGGCCGCAGAGTATCCAGAGCCATACATAGTCCAGCTCGCCGCCCTTCATGCAGGCGGATTTGAAAATGCAGTATAACAGCATGGCCGCCGCCACGGGCAGCACACTCTTGATGAAAAATGCTTTGACAGCTTCACTTCTCGTCATAAGTAAAAACCTCCTTCCATACCTCCATTATACAGGACGCTCCGGGCGGCGCCCAGGGCATACAAAAAATCATTTGCAAACAATCTGCGAACAGAGCAGCTTTAGGATTGTCTGCTCTCCCTGTATTGCAGATATCCTTTGTGGCCTCCATCTATGATCCGGTCAATATCCTCCGCTGTGAAGGGGTGCTCCATCTCGCCGGATATTGAGGCGATCTTCAAGGCGCTCCTGACTGCTTGGGTGAGATGGAAGTCGATCTCCTCCCGCTTGGTGGGCCATCCCCCGGCCGGGGTGTCTCCCGGACGGTGCAGGGTATCCGCAAGGAAGGAAAGCTCCTCCAAAATGCGGCCGCTCTTTTCCTCAAACCATCCCCGTGAGTCAAGGCCGGGGCGGGTGGATACCGTGATGGTTGTTTTCTCTTTTTCATTCTTCATAGTGATACCTCCTGAAATTTATTAAGTGATCCGCATGGCGGCACTATTCCAACTCATGGCGTTTCTGCTGCTCCTGTTCCTTCGGTACGGAAAGAAGGGCGTCCACATTCTGGCGGATGGTTTCATATTCCTGGACCTCGCTCCTGGCGGTCCGGTATTCGGCAAGCAGCGTGTCCTTCCTTGCGGTGAGCTCGGCCAGTTCCTTTTTCATGCCCTCTGTGGCGGGCAGCGGAACGGCGCCCATCTTCTTTAGCTCCCTGGCGGCAGCTTCAAACAGGATGATCCCGCTTTCATGGCCCCGAAGGAATTTCTCCTTATCCCTGGACTGGCGGTATCGGTCATAGAGCGGCTTTAACCGCCGGTAGGTTTCTGCGTGCTTCATCACAAGGGACACCTCCGCTATTCTCGCCTCTATTTCTTTGATGGAGGCATGGGCGGTATCTCTCCGCTCCGTCAGGGTGGCCAGCCTGCTTTCCAGTTCGCCATAGCTGTCAATTCCATGCTCTGTCAAAAAGTTCATGGTTCTGGCGGCCTGTTTCAGATTGTTCAGCTTCGCCCAATGCGCGAACCCGGCGTTCTGCTGTGCCTTGATGTTGTTCTGGATATCAATGAGCAGGCTGATCTTCCCGTCACGCTGCTTTGGCTGTTTGGATGGTCTGGAGCGTCCGGCGATCCGGTCGGTGATGGCTTCCTCCGTGTAGTCCACGCCCAGGGTTTTCATCCGGGTAAACCGTTCTTGATCCGAGGCCCGGCAGGAAACATACTTTCCCCGCTTGATCTCGTATCCTTCCCTCTGCAGGCGGAGCAGCAAATCTTCAAAGTCGGCGGAGGCGGGGATCAGCCGGTCAATAGCGGCTTTCAGCTTCGCCTTATAGCTGGTTCCGTCCTGGGCCGCCTGGTGCTCAATGTAGCTTTTTCCCTTGTCCTGTCCAGGAATGATGACGGACAATCCATGCTCCTTACAGATACGGTCGCTGGTGCGGCGGATATAGTGATAGCTCCGCTTATTGGAATGGTAGTGCTTGTGATCCGTGAAGCTGACCGCATTGAAAATCAGGTGGTTATGGACGTGATCTTTGTCTATGTGGGTAGTTAGGACAAACTCATACTTGCCACCCAGGATTTCTTTTGC
>Ga0129308_1002756_pt1 | contig 14069 bp, 13 predicted proteins | sample L827metagenome_FD_94440 | JGI IMG/M metagenome (GOLD analysis project Ga0129308, IMG submission 94440) | Ring-tailed lemur group fecal microbial communities from Wisconsin, USA - L827 metagenome | ecosystem: Host-associated > Mammals > Digestive system > Large intestine > Fecal | place: USA...
GAAATCATTGCTGCCGGGCTTACAATCAGAAACCTTGTACTTGTACCAGCATTAGCATAGGTGTTTTTTCTGCGCCGAAATTTTGCCATTTTGCGCTAAAAATCATTTATAAGTGGCCTAATATCCATAATGATATCAAAACTGAATCCTCTCAAATCTGCCAGCAACCCTTTAGGCAAAAATATCAATGTATGGATTATTCTCAATCTTTATTATTGCCGTTTCTGTGTTCTTATTTTTCAAAATCCTGCAAGCCGATTCCTACCATTCTTATTTGGTCATCATCCCAAACTTAGACTGCGCTTTCACAATCCTGCATTGTTTCCGATAAAACGCCATCCCGTATTTTATAATATTTTTCATCCCTTCTGATTTTAACCCTGCCTCATAGGACCTTTTTTCAATCTGTTCAAGAGCCTTATCACATGCGTCGTCGAGCTTTCCGGTATCAGCATATTTTATCTCTATGATAATACCAGTACTGGAGGCCCTGTCCAAAATCTCGATATCGCAGTATCCTCCTCCTGACTCAGAATTAGACTTAATGCTCCAATTAGATGCACAGCTAAAGAGTCCAAGCAGCAACCCGTGATAAAAATTCTCCTTTTTACCAGTTTTAGCACTGTAGTCTCGGATGCTGATTGTATCAGCCAGATAGTCGGTAAGCATAACCTGAACTTTCCCTGTATCCCCCGAAATCACCGCACTACAAAAATGTTCCAATTCTTCCGGCGCACTCTTCACTTTATTCTCAAACCATTTTTTCACTTGTTTTTGAAACAAAACTGTGACTTCAGCATTCGGAATGGCTAAACGATATCTGTCTGCAGAAATCCGCTCCTCTACTGTCAGATAACCTGTCATTAATAAAATACTCCAAAGATGTTCAATGTCTCCATCCAGATCCCGATATGTCAGTTCCTGAACAATTTCCTTCTCAATAGCTTCTCCTGCAAGCAGCCGTTCAAGTTCATCGCGCGTCCTCTGATCCGCCTGATCAATAAAATGCCGGATCATGTTATTACTGCTCGTATTCGCCCAATAGCTTTCCGGCAATGCGCTCCGGTTCCTGCGCAGCGTACGCACATATCGAAGAACATCCCACGGACAGTAAACAGACGTATTCCCAAACAAATACCCATCATACCATTCCCGCATTACAGGCAGCTTTTCTTCAAGACCATAATATGCCAGCAATTCCCCAACCTCATCCTCGGTGAACCCGAACCCGTCCTGAAACTCCTCATCCGTAATCGTCATAACACTAAGATTATTCAGGCCGGTAAAAATACTTTCTTTCGAAATACGCAGACACCCGGTGACAACGGCAAACTTCAAATCGGCATTCGTTTTCAGCACACTGCTGAACATATTTCGGATTAAGCTTACCATATCATCATAATACCCGCCCTGATACGCCTTATCCAGCGGAACATCATATTCATCAATCAGAAGAATCACCTTCTCCCCATAATGCTTAGCCAGAAGCTGTGTCAGTGTCAGAAGGCTGTTTCTTAATACGACATCCTCCATTGTATAACAACCATTTTCTAAACGAATCAGGGCCTGGTATTTTTCTTTTTCATTCTCTGTCAGCCGTGGGCTCATTGCCAGAAATCCGAAGCGCTCCGCCTCAGTCCCAATCACCATTTGGAGCTGCTCTTTCGATTCCTCATACGTTTTCTGTGCAATCTCCTTCAGAGTAATAAAAATAACTGGAAACCGTCCCATAAATTCCTCACAGAGCGCCTTCTCTCTGGAAATCGCCAGACCATCAAACAACGTTCTGTCGCAGCCAATCTCAAAAAACGATTTCAGCATACTCATAGTCAATGTTTTTCCAAAACGCCTGGGGCGGGTAAACAAGGTCACTTCTCCCCAGTTTTCCAGAAATTCCGCAATCAGCATTGTCTTATCCACATAATAAAACTGATTTTTTCTGAGCTTTTCAAATATATCCACACCAATCGGAAGTTTCTTCAGCATAAATCTGCGCCTCCTTTCATTACGGAAATCGGAAGTAATCCAAAAAGCCTTATCTCTATCCTGCGCAGTCAGACAGGTATCTACGCGACTAAAACAATAGCTTTAACGTATACTAATTGTAAGACCACAACAATCTGCCTCTCTTTGACATGACGATACTTCCACATCCATCCAGTCTTCCAGAGAATCAATGCTCTTTCGCCATTCATCATATCCCTTTTTGAGTTTAATAACATCCGTCCACTTAATTATAATTTCATTTTTACTACTAGCAATAATATCAACATTTTCTAGTACTTCTCTCGCACTTAATTCACCTTTAAAACGCTTCACCGGTTCAATCGTATCAAGCAAGCACAACATAAACTGAAATGGATAATCCTGAAACTTTAGTTTCTCATTCTTTGAAGACAAAATCAATGGATTCAGTCCATACTTTCTGTATATATCAACCTTCTCTTTTTCCTGCGCAGATACAGTCCAAAGATTATGGCATATAATTGCATCCGCAATATAAGCAAAATGATCTAAATGCTCTTTTCTCCACTCCAGGCCATCTATATAAACTCCACCCGAATCCAATGACTGTCCTTGTGTCTTTTTAAGAAAATTCTCTTTTAATCTGCTAAACAGCAAATATCCCGAAACAATTCCGTGATCTTTTGCTCCGTTGTCCATTCTATAATAGAAATAATTTTTTATCAAACCTTCCGAAAAGCGAGGTATGTGAACATTTTCTTTACAAGGAGTATGATTATAAATCGTATATGTAATATTCTCATTTCCTATCCAAAAAGACAACTGTTTCATTTGCTCATTCAGGTTATCTGGTATTTGTTTTTCAATAAAGCTTCCTGTATCATGATAAAGGCATGTCAAAAACCATGTGTAACTAAAATCAAACCAGCTTTTATCCATAATAATATTGCTTAATGACTTTTCAATCTGACTCCAAAAAGCATCTTGTAACCAAAGCCCAAGCAGATACAACGACACCATATGCACATGTCTAAATGCATTTTCATCATTTTCATTCGAAAAATAATCTTTGTAAAAATCAAAATTTAAGACATCTGACTTACTTCCTTCTCTAAAATGTTTCTCAATAAATTTTCTGCATTTTATATTATCCTCAACACTACTTGCAATACTATTATTTCCAAATAAACCCTCTCCACCATCTAATCTTGCAACATTAATTTTTATCCCATAATAACTCGACTCTAACTTTTTAGAAGTTTTATATGTATCAAACAAACAGCGCATTCAATCATCCCTTCCTCTTATTGGCATTTATGCTACAGCATTCATATAAGTTCATTTTACCAAATAGTCTGAATATAGCAAGCTATTTTTCAACTGAGTTATAGTATTCATGAGCATAAAATACCACCGGCCATTTTCTGACTGGTGGTATTTGTACTGTCTCTGGTTTTTGCACACAATATGCCATCCTGCGCATTTCCAACACACATTTTCACTCCGCCACTTCGAGCAATTTCTTACTGACACGCGCCTGAACATCAATATAATAAGCTGTCTCCGCCGTGTTCATTTCTTCCCCGTCCCACGCTTCAAAGCTTTCTACAACATCCGTATATCTGCTCATATACGCAGCATAATCCTTTAATAACCCGAGATCCGTTCCATCTGACTCCGCATACTTCTGCATGAAATCACAGTACTCATTCATAAATTCCTCGTAGTTATCCATCGCTTCCTTAAACTCCGGATGCATACCGTCTACTAATTCCGTACTGTCACCCGGCTTTTCATTTTCGGAAAGCTGTGTTTCGGCTGATTCCATCTCAGATGGTTCTGTTCCGTCTGATTCTGTCCCGACAGAACTCGCTTCGGCAATATCTTCCGCAGCTTCTGTTTTTGAAGAGTTCTCTTGTTCTGCTGCGTTTTCTATTCTGTTGCCTTCCTCATTATCAGATTTTCTAATCTCAACAGTCATAATATTATTTCCGCAATATGATAAAGAAAGCCGGTTTCCATTCCCATCTTCAGCATTGTAGAACTTATCTCCTCTCTCATAATCCACAGAAAAACCCTGCTCCGAACACGTATCGGCATAGGTGTTAAAATCATCTATAGAAGTTTCCCCAATATAAATATAACATCCGTCTGACGAGTCACTTGAGACTTTTCCGACATCAGATTCCGGCAGCGGGAGCAGACCGGCAATTTCGCTCTTCGGCCAGCTCAGGCTCCCCATTTCCATTGGCGCTTCAAGCATTATATTCATTGTCTCCCCAATATAGCTCAGAGATAAGCCATAGCCGTTTTCATCAAAGGCACTATAATTGTCCCCATTCCTCTCCGTATCAACTGTATATCCCATAGACTCGCATGCTTCCAGATATGCCCTATAATCCGTTTTGGAAACTTTCTCGACTTGCATACTTAATCCATCGCCATCATTACGCACCACATTTCCCGCATTTGATTTCGGTTCCGGCAAGTGGGCAGAAAGTTCGATTTCGCTCCAGTTGAACTTTTCCGTTTTATTTCTGCGGATAGAACCGACTGCTCCAACTGCAATGATAATAATGAACAAAATGAACCACCATTTCTTATAAAACGGCTTCTTATTCCTTGCCCCGCATGACGGGCAAATCTTTGCGCTTTTTGCGATTGGTGTATTACAGTTCCTGCAGATCACCAGCTTTGGTTTCTTTGACATGTTCCTGTCCTCCTTCTGTTTTCTTTGCATCCCTCATGGCCCTTGCAGTATGATACTGCACAAAGGCTTCCATATTGTTTTTTACAATGCCAATTCCCGATTGCTCATCAATCAGTTTTTCAACATTATCCGGAAGCGAAATGTTTTCAACTATCACATCGCTGAACCGGATTCCGATAACCTGTATCTGTCCGTTTAATTTTTCCTCCATTGCTGCCGACAAAGTGCTATACCCGGCAGCCAGGTCAAGGACTGACATTGCCGCTGCCCCAACCGTAGTTGAAAATGCTTCCGCTGCCATAGACGAAAGATATTCCACAATATCATAAGTCATGACAATACCTTTTGATCCAAATATTTCCCGCATGAACAATGAAACATCCGTAATCTGAAATGCAAATTTCCCAAACGCTCGAATACGAGCCATTGTAAAGTCCCGGTCTCTCCTTATAATCGGATTTTTCGTAGCCCATTTATAATTAATAAATTGTCTGGTACTCACGAAATATACATCTGCGATTACAGGAGACACAAACAAATACGGAAACGCCTTCAGTTTTGTCAGAACAGGAAAATTCTCCGTATTCAACGAATAAGTCCCCGGTGGAAGAATATCCGCCAAGCGACCGCCTTTTAAAAATACGGCACACTGGCCTTCTCTGACAATTACCTTTGATCCCTGCTTCAGCTCATCATTTCCGCTTTCCCGCCGGAATTTTGTAACGATAAGCTTGTTGCTTTTATCCTCAAATTCAATCACATCGAGAAACTGGTCTTTCACAACATCCAACAATCCCATAATGACCTCCCTTACTGCAGCAAAGGCAGATCAAACTCATCTTTAAACGAACCCGTTGCAATAAGAATGATGTCGATCAGCCATCCAATTCCGAAAAGTCCGGCTGTGAATAAATAAAGAAACCCCGTTCCAACCTTCCCGACGTAAAATTGATGCACACCTAATAAACCGGAAAATATGCAGAGCAATAGTGCAGCTGTTTTGCTTTTCCTGCTTACACCAGGTGTTATTTCCATATTATTTAATGTTGGATTACTGACTACAGGCTGTTGTTCCTGCGATGGCACTGCCTGTTTAAAAGAACTGTTTAAACTTTCATTTTCCTGTATCGCCACTCTGTCTGCATATCCGCAGTAACCACATCTGCCCTCTTCCAGAGGGGCGCCGCATACCGGACATTTTGTTTGCATTTTCTCCCCTTCTTTTCCTTTCAGATACCACTATAACATCATTTATTGCGTTCTCATGCAATTATTTTCTTGCGAATCTCCATAAAATATTGCACGGAGGTGCAATATTATGAAAGGACCGGAAAGTATTGACCGCATCATTCAGGTAAATGATACAGATATCGGAAAAAATATTTCAAAATTGCGTAGATCATTGAATATCAAGCAGACCGATATGGTTGCAAAGCTTCAGATAAACGGCATAGACGTTTCCATCTACTCATACAACCGTATCGAAAAAGGTACGCAGAATCCTACCGTATCCTTTTTATATGCCTGCTGCAATATTCTGAACTGCGATATGAACAAGTTATTTGATTTCAGACCGATGCCCTGATTTGTTCATATCGCCTGTTTTAGTGAAAATCGCATTGTTCACATACATTCTTCCCTCTTTCTCAATTCCGAAATTCTGTCTGCATACGTTATTCCCATATTCTCTTCCGGCATCCGGGGCATTCCCTGTGTTAAAATTACGGAAATAAATTTTCTTTGTCCATTTAGCTCACTGATTTTCTCCCCGATCTCTTTTTCCTTCGAACTCAGATATTTTTTCTGTCCGACTTCCGTTGCGGATAATAACCGCTTAATTTCCTTTAAATCAAATCCCATTTCTTTGTATATTATAATTCTCCATATCCTTTCCAACGCCTTCTGATCATACAGGCGGTAATTGTGCTCTGATCTTTCCGCCACAAGCACCCCCTCATCATCATAATACTGCAATGCGCGCCTGCTTACTCCAGCCAGTCTGCTTACTTCCTTTACCCTTTTCATTACGGCCTTTCCTTTCCCCGCATAAAGTAGCATACACTATCACATCTGCGTGATAGCAATACTCTTTTTCGGAATCCTTTGTGATTTGTTTCATAAAAGGCCGTGCAAATTTCGCGTATTATGATTTGAATCATGGAACATCCGGACACAAAAAAGACCTCACGCAATTCGGTGAGATCTTTTCTCCTTAACTATACCTGCTAAATCAGTTATCGCAACTGCGCCTCCGGTTCAGGTTTGCTGTACATGATATTCATAACTGTACTGAATTCCTTTTTTCCCATTCTTTACACCGGGCATCAACGTTTTTCTTTCAAATTATCCCCTGCCTCCATAATCAGCACATTTTTCCCGCAAAACGCAAATCCATACTGCCGGATCCGTGTTTTATCTATGCCCTTCGCCAGCAAAGAAGAGTCATACCCCTTCTCTTCCATCTGCTTCAAAGCCGACCGTGCCGTATCTTCCAGATCTTTTTCCTTTTTGCTCTTCACCTTGAATTCCATTATGATTGCCGGATTCTTTTTCTCCCTCGGTTCCAGCATCACATCATACCGCCCGAATCCGCTTTCCCGGTTGGATGTGATCACGTACCGCTTCTCCAGCTCCACCATAAGCCCCAGCACGAACCCATGATAAAACCGTTCCGGCTCGCTGTTTTCTGAATGCAGGCTGCCAGCGTCAAAAAAGCTGAAGGTAGCCAGCGCAACACGGTTCATATATACATTCATTGCCTCCACATCATTCTGAAGCATCGCACGAATAAAGTCATTATAGTTAGAAGCCGTAAGAGCGAACCAGTCTCTCACCATATTTTTAAACATCATCCTGACTTCAAAATTCGTGATTGTCAACGTGTACTCCTGCTTCCACCTGCTGTTGCAGTCTCCTTCTGTCCTGACGCCGCATACCTTCAGATATCCGCTGGCAAGCAATAAACTCCAGATTGCACTTTCATCTGCATCAAGAAGATCATACACAATCTGTTCTTCTATCTCTGTCGTTATCGTCTCCCCGGCAAGCAGCAGCTCAAATGCTTCCTTGATCCCCGCACTTCCCTTTTGCAGTAAATTGCTGACCAGGCGGTTGCTGCTTGTATTCGCCCAGTAAGGGCCCACCTGCTGTTTATCCAGGAAATTGATGATCGACCACGGATTATAGATTTCTTTCCTGTCTCCGAATTGAAACCCGTCGTACCACAGCTTCACCTCTGCCCGCCTGTCATACAATCCATATTCCTGCAGGGCAGCGTCTACCTCTGCTTCCGTAAAACCAAATGTATCCGCATACTTCATCGTCGTGGTGGTAACGACCTCCAGATTATTCAGATCAGAAAATATGGATTCTTTGCTTACCCGGGTGATCCCCGTCATAATCGCGCGCTCCAGATACGGATTGTTCTTGAATGTTTCATTAAATATGCTTCTGATAAAAGAAGCCAGCTCATTCCAGTATCCGCCGACGTACGCCTCCTGCATTGGCGTGTCATATTCATCCAGAAGAATGATCACTTTTTTGTTGTAATAACGGCAAAGATACGCGGAAAGCTGCTGCAACGCCAGAGAAGCCTCATACTCCTCCATCTCTGATGAAACACTTAAGTACTCCTGCTTTTCTTCCTCTGATAAAACATCCTCCGACAACAGGAACATATACTTACGATACAGGAGTTGAATCATTTTGCATATTTTTTTCTTCGCCCCGCAGAAAGACTTCTCCTTGATACCGGAAAAACTCATTGCAATTACCGGATACGTCCCCTGAAGCGCACGATACTTTTCTTCCTTCCAGATATTCATTCCCTGAAAAATATCCGTTCCGGCATAATTTACTGAGAAGAATTTCTCAACCATGCTGAGCGTCAGGGTTTTCCCAAAACGTCTGGGGCGTGTGATTAACGTAACATCATCCTTTTTCTCCCACCACTCTTTAATGAACATGGTCTTATCTACCAGAAATACATTCTCTTTTCTTATTTTTTCAAAATCCTGCAAGCCGATTCCTACCGTTCTCATATGGTCACCATCCCAAACTTAGCCAGTACTGATCATTTCTGATTTCATTATACCAATGAATTCTGTAAAAGCATACACTTTTTTCGTACAATTCCCGGCAGGCATCGTTTCATTCATGCCTGCCGGGAATCGTCTCTCCTGCGTCTCTTTTGCTCAAAATGATGCAGGGTTACGCCGAAATTAACCACCTCCGATCATTATCCGGCGAAACCCGCGCCCTTCATCGCACAACCACCCCCGCGATCACGACCGCCACCGCATACAGAATCCCTGAGACCGGCCAGATGATCCAGCTCATGTCCCACCTGCCGGTCCAGAAGCTGTAGCCTACGAAGACCGCCGCCGTCAGCGGCCACCACACGGAGCCGACGATTCCGGCGATCCGGGACTTGCGCTTCTGCTCCCGTGTATAGTCCCCCTCCTGCAGCAGCTTTTCCATACTCGCCCAGCGCACTCCGGCGCGCACAAGTACGACGACTCCGGCGCCGGCCAATACAATCGTGAGGCACAGCAGCGCAGTCTGGATAAACGAATCGTCCTCAAGAAAGGAACCGCAAAACATCGGGATCGCCGACAGGATACAGATGCATACCCCGAGAATATTGCTTCTATTATAAGTGTCGCGGTACTGCTCGCGGCGTTCCTTCACCATCTCCGTGACGCCGTACGCTGTCTCGAAGGACTCATTCTCAAGAAACTCAAACGGCTTCGACTTCGCGCCGCAGCTTATGAAGACGGCAACGGACGCCGCGATCATCACGAGCAGGATGCTCAGCCCAAGGCCCCCGGCCAGCTCCTCCGGGATCCGCGCCCATGCAGCCTCCGTCCCTGCCCCGAGCAGCAGCAGACCGATCGGCGACAAAATGCATCCAAACACGCCCAGTGCGATACGGCCTGACGCCTCCTCGCGGATGCGCAGAAATTCGCTCGCTTCCTCCATCGAGACACGCCGTCTCTCCGGCAGCTCCTCCTCGACAGGCGGTATTTCATTCTCCGGCAGCTCCAGCTCATCCTTCAAAAGATAGTCCGTGCTCACGCCGAACAGCCTGCTCATGCGCAGGATCTTTTCCAGATCTGGGACGGACTGCGCTCCCTCCCACTTCGATACGGACTGTCTCGAAACCTCCATCTGCGCCGCCAGCTCCTCCTGCGACCAGCCGCTCTTCTTCCGCAACATAATCAATTTGTCTGCAAAAATCATATTCCCACCTCATTTTCGTTTTTTTGCACTGTCCCGTGCTCCGCTCCAACATAGCAAATCAGGCGGTTGCGGGCCACCAACCGGCCGCGTACAATTTGTCAACCGGCAGTTGCAAACGGCCTGGATTATGTTATGATAAGAAAAACAGGACGCCGGGAGGACGCTATGAAGCATATCATCAGAATAGCACACATGCTGACAGAAGGCCAGCGCTATGTATTTCTTTCATGCGAGGAAAATGGGAACGTTCTCTTCGTCTCTGACAAGAAAAAAAACGGGATGTTCCATCTCACCGGAACGACCGGCGCGCCGCTTCGCCCTCACCCGTTCACGCTGTTTGACGCCGCAGACCACACGCCGCTGTTTCACCTTACGCTGGAGCCGACGCCCCACCAGTACAGAGGTCTGATTTCGTCAGCCGGGGACGTCCCCTGCGGCAGCGCCACGTCCGTTGGCAGCGGCAGCAAGCGCTACTACACGGCCGACCTGTACGGACACCATTATGACTGTTACTCCTGGGCTGTCGGCACGAACCCCTGCTTCATGTTCTACATGGACGGCATACAGCGCGGGATGCTCGTCGAGGACAAGCTTTCGGTCAACCGGCGGTATTCGATGACGCTGCACGTTGCGGACAGCGGGGATGTGACCGAGCTGTGCATGCTCAGCGTGATCTGCCATCTGTTCGAAAATGTCTACAACATGAACAGCCGCTTCCGCCGTGCATTCATACGCAACGGCTACTATGTAGCCTTTTCCCAGCATACCGCAAACTACCATTTTGAGGTACCGCTGTACGGAGCCGGAAAATCAAAGTACGACGTTCATTTCCTGCGGCAGTTTTATCCGGAGGACAGCTTCCCCTATCAGGACGATACAGCGACGGCAAAAGCGGTCGTCGAAGAGCTCGGGCATGGTCTGCGTGAAGCGACCGGCGAGGCATGGCGGACAGAAAACCTCAAATCCTCCCTGCGAAATCCCGTGGCGATCGCCCTCCTCGTCGGCATCCCGGTTCTCTGCGGGATCATCGGGTGCTTCATCGCGCCGCTGATACTGCTTTCTTTCGGAATTAACATTTATACCTTTAGTCCGGTGGCCGTCCGCGTGATCGGATTTCTCGCTCTTTTTGCATTTACCGGCGGTGGGGAACTGATTTTCCTGCTGCTCTTCTTCCTGCTGTGCAAAATATTTGGCAAGAAGGATTGATTACTAAATAGGAATGTGCCTCGCACATTCCCGCGCCGAGCGCGGTCGCTTGCGACATATTACATCTTCGCGCGAGTGCGCATCCACGCGGAGCGTTTTTGTGTCATAGGGGACTAAGTTTCCTATGACACAAAATTCCCGGAGAACCGGCAAAATCCGGCCCTCCGGGAATTCATGTGTACCCCGTTACTTTTCCTTACCTTTTCACCGGGAAATAAATCTCCGTCTCCCACTCCTCCGGCGGCAGCTTATCGAACGCCGTCTTCAGGTAGATCTCAAACGGCGCACCGTCGAGCTGGTAGCCTTCGGCCTTCAGCCATGCAAATACCTTGCCGTACGCATCCGGCAGACCGGAGTACGCGCCCCTGTGGATTGTCGTGGCGCAAAGCCTGCTCTCCAGAATGCAGTCCGCTTTCTCCCGGTCCGTGATCTCTACCGCCAGCTCCACATCACTGTGCGCCGCGTCGAACTCGTCATCGTGATAGATCGCCAGCGTAACGCCGGTCGATTCGATCTGATCCTGCACGATCTTCTGGAAAATCCGCGAATAATACGTGCCAAATTCCTCCACTGACATATTGTGCCGCTCCGTGAGCAGCGCCTTCTCCTCTGACTGCTTCAATACTACTTCATACTGGTTCTGATAGCTCATGACATCACCTGTCCTCTCAAAATCGTCCAGATGGGTGTTCAGCTCGCGAATCGTGATCTGCAAATGCTCAAGCTCACGTTCAAGCCGGAACCTCTGGCGTTTGAGCTGACGCTCCATCTCCCCCGGATCCGAGATCTGCATCAGCCCCTGAATATCCGAGAGGGAAAACCCATACCGCTTCAACCTGTCGATCAGCAGCATCCGGCCGATCTGATCCTCCGAATAGTACCGGTAGCCGGTAAAGCGGTCGACCTCGCAGGCCCGCAGCAGACCAATCTTATCATAATGGCGCAGCGTCTTCACCGTCACGCTGCATGCCTTTGACATCTGTCCGATTGTAAGCATCGTGCTTTCCTCCTGATATTCTTTACCTTGTGTCTGCAGACCGCCGCTTCCTGCGGCTAAGCTTACTATAATCCCTGCCCCTGGGGGAGAGTCAACTATTTTTTTACTCCATCTCAAACTGACTCTGATGCAGCCTGTAATATGCACCCTTCTTCGCCATCAGCTCCTCGTGGTTCCCCGCCTCGACAATCCCGCGCCCATCGATATAGAAAATCCGGTCGGCCCCGCGGATCGTCGAGAGACGGTGCGCGATGATGAACGAGGTGCGGCCCGCGATCAGTGCCTCGATGCCCTGCTGCACAAGCTGCTCCGTGTGCGTGTCGATGCTCGACGTCGCCTCGTCAAGTATCAGAATGCGCGGATCGGACACCATCGTCCGGGCGAATGCAAGAAGCTGGCGCTGCCCGATCGAGAGCTGGCCGCTGCGCTCGCTGATCTCCGTGTCGTAGCCCTTCTCCATCTTCATGATAAAATCGTGCGCGTTGACAGCCTTTGCCGCCGCGATCATCTCCTCGTCCGTCGCGTCGCTCCTGCCGTAGCAGATATTCTCGCGCACCGTGCCGGAGAACAGGAACGTATCCTGCGTCATCACGCCCATCTGGCTGCGCAGGCTCGCTAGCGTCACATCATGCAGGCCGTACCCGTCGATCGTAATCCTGCCGTCCGTCACATCGTAGAAGCGGCTGATCAGATTCACAATCGTCGTCTTGCCTGCCCCGGTCGGCCCCACCAGAGCGATCGTCTCACCCGGATTGACGTGGAAGCTGACATTTTCGAGCACAAGCCGGTCCGGTTCATCCGTGTATGCAAAGCTCACATGGTCGAAATCGACCGCACCACGGATTTGCGGCAGCGTCCCCGCCCCCTCGCGGTCCGTGATCTCGGACGGAGTGTCGAGAATATCAAAAATGCGCTCCGCCGCAGAAATATTGGTGACAATCTTATTGTAAAAGCTCGCAAGATTGCGGATCGGGCTCCAGAACATCCCCAGGTACGACGAGAATGCAAGGAACGTACCGATCCCGACCTGCTCGGCTCCCACGATCCGAATGCCGATATAGTACAGCAGGAAACCGCCGAGTCCCCACGTAATCTCTACCAGAGCGCCAAACAGATCCGCGATGCGGACCGCATTCACAAAGCTGTCCCGGTACTCCAGCGCGCAGACATCGAAATCCTGCTGCTTCTCCGGCTCCGCCGCAAAGCTCTGCACAATGCGGATGCCGGAGAAATCCTCGTGAATAAACGCATTCAGGTTGGAATTTTTCTTGCGGTGAATCTGCCACAGCTTATGCGCTTTAAGCTGAAGCACGAACATGCAGCCGAACAGCAGCGGCAGCATCAGCAGGGCCGCCATCGCAAGCTTCCAGTTCTTCGCGACCATGATCGCGATCACTCCGACGACTGTGAGCAGATCCGGCAGCAGCTTCGTCACACTGTCCGAAAGCACATCCTTCAGTGAATTGACGTCTCCGACGACACGCGCCAGAATCTTCCCCGTCGGCCTGCTGTCAAAAAAGTGAAAGCTCAGCGTCTGAATGTGCTCGTAGAGCTGCTGGCGGATCACGAGAAGCACCTGATTCGTCACATCGGCCATGATCCGCATATAGCGTCTCGTACAGAACATATATAAGGAAAACAGGACCAGCGCCACAGCCGCAAGCCGCAGCAGCCCCTCCACGTCTGAGTTCACGACGTACACATCGACGGCACGCTCGATCATCAGCGGCGCCGCAAGCGTGACTGCCAGCGTAATCAGGATCAGCACGCTCACGAACGCCAGCGTCTTTTTCCAGGCAAGCATGTAGCGGTACAGACGCAGCAGCGTCTCCTTCTTGGACACCTCGCGCTGCAGCTCATCCTGCCTTGCCGAATTTACTGACATTGCTGTTCACCTCCTCCCTGGATCAGCCAGGTATTGTAATAACGTTCTTTCTTCTTCATCAATTC
>Ga0129308_1002757_pt1 | contig 14065 bp, 10 predicted proteins | sample L827metagenome_FD_94440 | JGI IMG/M metagenome (GOLD analysis project Ga0129308, IMG submission 94440) | Ring-tailed lemur group fecal microbial communities from Wisconsin, USA - L827 metagenome | ecosystem: Host-associated > Mammals > Digestive system > Large intestine > Fecal | place: USA...
GCACGTCGCACATCAGTCCGCCTTCCAGGTGGCCGCCTTTCAGGAGGACGGCCTTGCTACCGAATTTCAACAGTTCGAGGGCGGCGGATTTCATCTCCTCTACATTATTAATAGGATGTGCTGTCAATACTTCTGCTTCTCTCAGGTTGGGCGTGATGAGGGAGGAGAGGGGCATCAACTCGCCGGTGAGGGCTGCGATGGCATCATCTTCTATCAGTTTGTGTCCGCTGGTAGATACCATGACGGGGTCGAAAACCACATGCGCGGGCCGGTACTTGCGCAGACAGGCGGAGATGACCTTTACAATCTCAATGTCATTTATCATCCCTATTTTGATGGCATCGGGACGTATGTCGTCCATGACGGCCTCTATCTGCCCGCGCACAAAAACAGGGGGGACGGGATGGATGGCACGCACGCCGGTGGTGTTTTGAACCGTGATGGCGGTGATGGCGGTGGCGGCATAGGCCCCCAGTGCCGAGATGGTTTTCAGGTCGGCCTGAATGCCGGCGCCTCCGCTGCAATCGGAGCCGGCTATGCTCATAATGGCTGGATATTTTTTCATTTATTTGTCGGATTAATTATCATGCTTGCAAATATAAGTAATAATATTGTATTTAAAGTTTGCAGGAATGGAACTAATCGCTTATTTTTGCTTTACGAAAGGAAATATAATATAAATGATAGAAGGATGAAGAAAGCCCTGGTAAGTGGCGGTGCGGGCTTTATAGGTTCGCATCTTTGTACGCGTCTGATAAACGAGGGTAACCGGGTTATCTGTCTTGATAACTTTTTTACCGGTAGCAAAGATAATATAAAGCACCTGATAGGCCATCCATGTTTCGAGTTGGTGGAGCATGATGTGGTGAATCCGTATTGTGCGGAGGTGGATGAAATATATAATTTGGCATGCCCCGCTTCCCCCATTCATTATCAATATGATGCGATAAAAACGGCTAAGACGGCTGTTTTCGGAACTTTTAATATGTTGGGATTGGCAAAGAAAAACAATGCGCGCATGCTTCAGGCATCGACAAGCGAAGTGTATGGTGACCCGATTTCACATCCGCAGCAGGAGTCTGACTGGGGGAATGTGAATCCTATCGGTTACCGTTCTTGCTATGATGAAGGGAAGCGGTGTGCCGAGACATTGTGTATGGATTATTACCGCCAGCATCGGGTGAAGATAAAGATAGTGCGGATATTCAATACCTACGGTCCCCACATGTTGCCCGACGATGGGCGTGTCATTTCCAACTTCGTGGTACAGGCCTTGCAGAATAAGGATATCACGATTTACGGTGACGGAAAGCAGACGCGCAGTTTCCAATATGTGGATGATTTGATTGAGGCAATGGTGCGTATGATGGCTACGGAGGATGACTTCACGGGGCCGGTGAATATCGGCAATCCGCGTGAGTTCTCGATGTTGGAACTGGCACAACTGGTGCAGGAACTGACGGGTTCGGAGTCAAAAATAGTCTATCAGCCTCTGCCTTATGACGACCCGCGCCAGCGTCGGCCCGATATCACGCTGGCTAAGGAAAAATTGAACTGGAAACCGACGGTGCAGTTGGAGGAAGGATTGATAGAAGTGATTAGTTATTTTAAAAAAGTTCTCTCTAAATAGTGGCGAATATGACAGCTGATGTAAATGTGGTGATAGATCATTCGGAATACACCATCTTGGTAGTGGATGATGTGGTTTCTAATGTGTTGCTATTAAAAGTACTGCTTACGAACGAGAAGTTTAAGGTCATTACCGCAAATAATGGTAAGGACGCGTTGGTGCAGGCAGCCGAAAAGCAACCGGATTTGATTCTGTTGGATGTGATGATGCCGGAAATGAATGGTTTTGAGGTGTCGGAAAAGCTGAAGGCAGACCCTGTTACCCAAAATATTCCTATTATCTTCCTGACTGCCTTGAACACGACTTCCGATATTGTGAAGGGGTTCAAGGTGGGGGCGAATGATTTTATCTCAAAGCCTTTCAATAAGGAGGAATTGGTGATTCGTGTGACTCACCAGATTTCGCTGGTGGCGGCAAAAAGGATTATTCTTCGTCAAACGGAGGAGTTGCGTAAAACAATCATGGGGCGTGACAAGCTTTATTCTGTGATTGCGCATGACCTGCGTTCTCCTATGGGGTCTATCAAGATGGTGCTCAATATGTTGATATTAAGTCTGCCTCCTTCTCAGATTGGGGAAGAAATGTATCAGATGTTGAGCATGGCCAATCAGAGCACTGAGGATGTGTTCGCTTTGTTGGACAATCTATTGAAGTGGACAAAGAGTCAGATTGGTAAACTGAATGTGGTGTATCAGGATTTCAATATCGTTGAGAATATTGCATCGGTCATTGAGATTTTTAATCTGGTGGCAGGCATGAAGAATATCAAATTGCGTTATCAGGGGGATGATAAGATAGAGGTTCATGCTGATATCGATATGATGAAGACGATTATGCGTAACTTATTGAGCAATGCGATTAAGTTCAGTTATAATGATTCCGAAATCGTGGTCGGTGCCCGGATAGTGGACGACAGTGTGGTGGTCAGTGTCAGGGATAGCGGAAAGGGGATGAGTGAAGAGGACCAGCGGAAGTTGCTGAATACGGAGACTCACTTTAGTAAATATGGCACGAATAATGAAGAGGGTTCCGGTTTGGGACTGTTGTTGTGCCTTGATTTTGCTGTTAAGAATGGAGGGCGTCTTTGGTTTGAATCGGAGGAGGGGAAAGGTTCTACCTTCTATTTCTCGGTTCCGTTGAAGAAATAAACAGTGGTCTCAAGATAGAACTTGAGCATCGTATGGAGAACAGGAAAATCCCTCTGTTTTGGCCTTGTATATAATGATTTAAGGCTGAAATAGGGGGATTTTCATACGTTTGCTAGAGTCCTACTTCCAGATAAACGGGGTTATGGTCACTCATGTCATAAGGCATTGTGCCATATTTGAGGCCCAATAAAGAAGGGGAGTGAAACAGATAATCAATTCTGAGCAGATTATGCAGTCCGCGATAAGTGGCTCCATATCCTTCTCCGGCAGAAAGAAAACCGTCTTGCAGATTCCCCTTCAGTGTTTCGTAAGTAAATGTTCCCGGAGTGTCATTGAAGTCACCGCATAAGATAATGGGGGTCTCGGTGGCATTCACCAGCGAGGCGATGTCTTTGGCCTGTTCTGCACGTTGGATGATATTGGCCTCCATGTTGTCGGTGAACTGTGTATAAATTTGATTTTCTTTTTCTTCATCTCCGGCGCCTCTGGCTTGTGCGGCTTTCGAACGCATCCGGTCAAAGCTGGTGGTCTGCATGTGTACGTTAATTACTCTGATTGTCATACCCTTGACATCCAAATCGGTCCAGATAGCTCCGTTGTTGGTATTCGGAAATTCGATAATCTGAGACTGTTTGATGGGGTAGCGGCTATAAATGGCTTGTGCACGTCCTTCCGGGATGTATGAGTAAGGAAAATTCTTGGAATAAGTATTGTATAAGTCTTTGGTGGTGAAGTCTCCGTTGCCTCTGTACTCTTGGAAACACAGTACGTCTACTCCTTCTTTGTTCAGGATGTCGGCAAATTCTTTCGCCGAGAAACCGGTGATTTCTCCTCCGAATGAATGTACGTTATAAGTCACGACTTTAAGTTGGGTATCATTGGCATATTTGGTCGAATTGTAAACCTGATACATAGACGCAATATATCCGTAGTTTATCAATAGCCCCAGTAGCGGAACCCATGCCCAATACCTGAACCGGATGAGCCAGTAAAGCAGCAGCAAGGCATTGATAATGACCAGTATAGGTTTCCCCAATGCGATATAGGCTGCAAACATATTACTTTCCGGTTCTATTCTTCCCGCAAAATAGGCGAAAACGGATAATCCTAAAATCAGAAAGGTGAATATGATGGATAAAAGGTATGCAAATTTGTATACAGCTAGTCTTCCCATAATTTATGTGTTTTTTAAATATTTGTTGATGGTATCTTTTAGTAAATCGGGAGATATGGGTTTAATCAAAAACTCATTGCATCCACTTTCTATTGCAGCAGCCTTATCTTTTTCGTAAGCGTAGGCGCTGACGGCAATGACGGGTATCTCGGGAGATACTTCTCTGATGATTCGTGTGGCGTCCAGACCGTCGAGATTGGGCATTTTTATGTCCATAAGAATCAGGTCGGGACTATATTTCTCGTAGTATTGGATGGCCTCCATACCGTCAAGGGCATGTACCAGTTTATAGGTCTTGCCAATCATGGCTTCTATTAAGTCATAATTACTTTGATTGTCTTCCGCTACTAGTATAACAATTTCTTTCTGTATAGATTCTTTGTTGCCTGTGTATCGGGTAAAAGTGTGTTTTTCTCGTTTTACTTCGCCGTTGACAGATATATAGGGGATGGTGAATGTAAATGTGGTTCCTTTTCCCGGTTCGGAGTTTACCCAAATTTTTCCTCCTAGTTTCTCGGCAATTATTTTACTGATGGACAGCCCCAGTCCTGTGCCGGCTATACTCTCATTGGCCATTATAAAGCGGTCGAATATCTTGGGGAGCTTTTCGGCCGGGATACCGGTACCGGTGTCGGTCACATGAAAAAGAATCTGGTCGTCCACCTTTTTATATCCGAAACTGATATACCCTTTCTGAGTAAATTTAGTGGCATTGCCTATCAAGTTGGAGAATATCTGGAAAAGTCGGTTTCTGTCGGTAGATGTGTAAAGAGAACGGTCTGATTTCTCGAAAATCAGCTCTACTCCGCTCTGACAACGGAAACGATAAGTGTTCTTTACATCATCACACAATGTATAGAGATTGACAGGCGCATAGTTGAACTCCATCATTCCGGATTCTATCTTCGATAAATCCAGAATTTCGTTAATCAGCTCTTGCAGGCGCATATTGTTTTTCTCCACAATATCATAATATTGTAATCTTTCTTCGGAGTTGTCAGTCTCGGCAATAATGCGCGAAAAGCCTAGAATAGCATTGAGCGGAGTGCGTATTTCATGGCTCATATTGGCAAGAAACGCAGATTTCAGTTGATTGGACCGTTCGGCTTTCCACACTATCTCTGAGGTGTTTTGTATATATCCTTCCAGCAAGATGCGGTTGGTATACACTTCCCGGTTATAGATTTTCAGTCGCATATCCACTGTTTTGCCATTCATCAGCAGTTTATACGAAATGGTGTCGCTGCTTTCTTTGCCATGTAAATAATTCTCTACCCAATTTTCCACTCTTGTCTTATCTTCGGGATGGATGTAGGCGATATATTCGTCCAGAGTAATTGTCTTTTCTTCTTCATTGTCAGAAAACACCTGAGTGTATCCCGAATAAGTGAAAATCCGGGTGAGTGAGTCGAAAGTCCACAGCCCGATATGAGCCGCCTTTTCCACCTCACGTAAGTCCTTTATCTTCTTTTCCAACTTCAGCCTCACGACGCTGCGCCCCGTGATGTCACGATATTGGAATATCAGATGGTCTTCATTGAATTTCGAAATAATACATTTGTAGTATTTCACCTCTTCGCCCAAAATGAGCTTATAGTTTTGTGCAGAGGACGATACCTTCCCGTCGATGACCTTTTTAAATTCCTTGTGCATTTCGCGGGCCGTCTCCAAAGGGAAGTATGAGAAAATGTTCTTGCCTATCACTTCCTCCTCCTTGATATAGAAATCCGGTCGGTTAGGCTTAAAGTCAAGACAGGTTCCATCCTTGTATACAAAGAACATTGTATCGCCGGTAATCTCTAAGATTCTTTCGGCATACTGCTTTTCATGCAATATTTTGTTAGAAGCCTTCATATCAATCTTACGGTACTTAACTTAATATTAAGACGTAGTGTTTTTATTAATCTCAGCAAATATACGAAAAAAATATTGCTTATATCATTTTATATCGTAATTTTGCACGGAGAAACAAGCAAAATAGAGAGATGAAAAAAATATTAGTTGCAGAAGATACAGAAAGTAATTTCCTTTTACTGTCTATCATCTTGCGGAGGGATTATGAAATACTCCGTGCTTATAATGGGGAAGAGGCAGTTGAAATATGCCGTGTAGACCAACCTGACCTGATACTTATGGATATAAAAATGCCTGTAATGGATGGTTTGGAGGCTACTAAAAACATCCGCACATTCAATAAGGATATCGTTATTGTAGCTCTTACTGCCAATGCATACGACAGCGACCGTGAAAAGGCATACCTTGCCGGTTGTAATAATTATATGGCAAAGCCCGTCATGGCAAACAAGCTGCGTGAAATGATACATTCATATTTGGGATAATCATACGGCTCTGCGTGCTTTTTCCCAAGTGCCGTCATTTTTGCTTTTCCTTTTGAGATAGGAGAAGCCTTTAATGACATTTATATTCATGAACAGGAAGTAGTAAGGGACATAGAGCAGTTTGTTTTTTACTGATTTTGTGGATAAATAATATCCATACCCTCCGCCTGCATAAAACAATAATTGCAGTGCCAAGAGTATGATATAGAGGTGGGGATGCTTGTTGCCGACAATCAGCAGCACATTTAGCGGTACGAGCGAGAACAGGGCTATCGGTGTGACAGACCACCTCAGCACACGATGGGACACGTATTGAAAGCTGAGTATTCCATATCGGAATGGATTGAGCAGGCCTCGTAGCCGATAAATGGCCTGGAGTCCTCCTGCCGCGATGCGTACCTTTCTCTTTTCTTCCTCTTTCATACTTGCCGAACCGTTTTCCATGGCGTATGCTTTGTCGCAATATGCGATAATATATTTTTTCATGGCTATTCTTAAGGAAAGGACAAAGTCGTCCAACAGCGTATCATTGGGCATCTGTTCGTACAAAGCAGTACGAATAGCGAACAATTCTCCTGCGGCGCCTACGGCAGAATGGAGTTGTGCGTCCAGTTTCTTTAAAAAAGATTCATATTTCCAGTACATTCCTTCACCTCCCGCTGCTGCTCCGTCCTTGGTGTGCATGTGGATGCGTTTCTCGCCTGCCACACACCCCACCTTCGGATTATTGAAGCAACGTACCATTTCGCGGACAGCTTGTGGATGGATGAACGTATTGGCATCCGTGAAAATAACAATCGGAGTGGTGACAAATTTTATTCCGCGATTCATGGCTGCGGTTTTCCCTTTGCGCTCGGCAGAATAGTACACAGTTGCATCGGGATATGCCTTCAGCTTTTCGTTGGTGGCATCGCAACTTCCGTCCGTCACCCATACTATTTTGAATTTCTCTTTCGGATAATCCAGTTCGCGGCAGTTCTGCATCTTCTCGTCCACCACCTGTTCTTCATTGTAGGCTGTGATGAAGAGAGTGACTTCAGGGAGCTCTTCGGACATAGGCTCACTCTTTTCTTTTACAAAAATCCGCTTGATTCCGACCAGTGCCCACAGTATGATTCCGTATCCGAGATAGGTATAGAAAACGAGGGACAGAAGGATAAAGAATATGATTTCAATTGTATTCATTGTCGTATTATTTCATTGTATAATTCTAATGTCTTGAGCGCAGTTTCTTTCCATGAAAATTGCTGTACCCTTCCCAGTCCGTATGCTGACTGTGACTGACGGTATTCGGAGTCCTCCTCCAGCCGAAGCATAGCCCCGGCAATCTCTTCAGGCTTGTAAGGATTTACCAAGATAGCATCCTTTCCGGCTATTTCGGGCATGGCAGAGGTTTGTGAAGTAATGACAGGCGTGCCACACGCCATCGCTTCCAAAATAGGGATGCCGAAACTCTCGCGCAACGAAGTGTAAATGAATGCGGTAGCCCCGCTATACAAGGCAGGCAAATCCTTGTTGGGGATATAGCCTGGGTAATAAAGCATGGATTTGATATCCGTCAAACCATACTCACGTAAGTAATTATTAATAGTCTCTTCTTTCAAGTCGGCGATGAGAAGCGGGAGAGGATGAGACGAAGCATTCAGATAGTGGCAATAGGCTTGTAATGTTCTTGCCGTATTCTTTTTAGGGTCGGTATTGCCTAGGAAGAAGAAATAATGCTCCGTTCCGATGTATTTCCGTGTTATGGGTAGATACTCCGTCATGGGCTTGAAATGTGAAGAATAACCATTGTACACGGTGGTCACTCGCTCTGTCCCCAATTGCAGAAATTGACAGATATGCTCCCTCTCAAAATTGGATACAGTAATAATCTTTCTACATTTGTTCAATATTCGGGGGACTATAAACCTTCTGTAACAGCGTCCTAAATTCTGATATAAAGATTGGTTTCTGCCTTGCTTGGGCTCAAGAAAAATAATGTCATGCAAGGTCAGTATCAGCGGAGTGTGACACCACAACGGAGCCGTGTTGCCGGTGCAGTGCAGCAAGTCGGGCTCTATCTTTTTCAGGGCCGACGGCAATCCTATTTGCTCCCACAAAGGGTAGGAGGGGTAATCTATCTGTACAATATGCATATTATCCGATTCCTGCAGACACCTGTCCTCTCCCGCACCCACCAAGATGAAGTATTCATTTAGGCAGTCCATTTTCTGTATCTCCCTTATGGTTTCAAGGGCTACATAGTCCATGCCGTGCTTTTCTTTTCTAAATATTCTTTGAGCCTCTATTGCTATTTTCATGTACTGATTATTTTATCAAGTTTGAATCCTCGTCTTCATATTTTTCTTTGCTGTGAAATAAAGAAGTAAGATTTTTGAATCCTTTGGCCGCCCTCTTCCGAAAACTGTTGAACAGCGAGCCGTCGGCAGAGATAGTGCCATGGCCGGTGATAGCCCGCGCCTTACGGTTTCTGACAAATTTTATACGTCCGTATTCTTTCAGTTCCAATGCCAGCGACCCATCCTCGCCGCGGATGATGTCAGTCCTGAAACCTACTTGGCGTGCCGTGTTTGTCCGAAATCCAAAGACCATTCCGCGCACATTGAGTTCAGGTCTTTGTATATGCTGAATGTTAAAATAAATGTCACGCATCGCTTCATATAGAAAAAGCCCCATCGGTGAATAATCCTTATTGGGGAGGAAGCTCCAAAGGGCATACGCCGCCACGACTCCATCTTGTCTCAATGCGTCTGTCATGGTTGCGATATAGAAAGGCGGATATATCGTGTCCGAATCCATGCAAAGACAATACTTTCCTTTAGCATAATTCAGTCCGCATTGGCGGGCAAATCCCGGCCCCTTCTTTTCCTCATTATAATACCTCACCCCCAGTTCCTTTAAAATATTTTCCGTATTATCTGTAGAATGGTTGTTGACAACTATGATTTCTATGCAGAAGGGACATTGGTTTTCGCTTATCGACCATAGGCAAGGGAAAATTCTGCTTTCTTCATTATGGGCGATGACCACCACCGAAACCAAAGGATTCCCGGTTTGTAAGTGTTCAATTCTTTTTTTGACCCTGTCGGTGAGTCGGGGGGACAGCTCACTGTATGGCTTTTCATACGTGGATAAGTAATCGGTGTACCATTTCATAATTCTCTACATTTTCAATAATTCTTCAAATAGTTTTATCCACTGAGACATAATCTGCTCCACTTCAAATCTTCTCACATTGATGCATGCCTTGCGTCCCATTTCTTTCCTTATGTCTTCGTTCTCAATCAGATAGCATATTTTTTCGGCTAATTGCTCCACATTTCCGTTTTCCACCAAGATGCCGTCTTCGCCATCCCGGATAATATCTCCGGGTCCGCACGGACAAACGAAAGAAACAGGGGGAACACCACACGCCATCGCTTCTGCCACTACCATGCCAAAGCCTTCATATCTGGAACTTAATACAAAAATAGAGCTTTCTCGATATTTGTCAATGATATCGGGAGTTGCTCCGTTTATTTGAAAGCTGTCGGTAATATTTAGTTGTGATATCAGTTCGTGTAAGGAAGTCTTGTTTCCTTCTCCGTATAATTGTAGCTGCCAGTCTTTGTGTTTCCGGCAGACGATTTCCCAGGCTTGTGCCAACAGGTCAAACCCTTTTTCATGAGAGAACCGACCGACTGCAATAACATTTTTCTGTGTACATTGTGAAAAGGCTTCCGGATAAAAGGGTAAAGGATTGGGGATGACACTGATTCTTTTCACTTTTTTCCAATTCTCTTTATCTTCTTGTGTAAGAACAATGAATTGGTCGAGTTTTTGTAATTTATGAATTAATTGTTTACTCCAAAGCATAGAGAGTATTCTTTTGAAGAGGCTGTTGGTCTCTGTTTTGAAGTTGCGATAATGCTTTTTATTGACATGCAGTTCGCCCACCTTCTTGCTGCCATCCTTTATGGAAGTAATGAAATTTATTTCCCTTCGCATCAAAGAGACTGTAATGTCGGGCTTAATGCTGAACAAGGTCTCTCTCAGCTTACGTTTATATATGCGTTGCTTTTGGAGGTATACGATTATTTTTTTGTACAGAGGCAAGCCCCACAGCTCTTCAAAGTCAATATCCAGCCGGATGAGCCGTATGCGAGAAGACAACGGATAATAAGGCGGTTTATTTTGGCCGTCTGTCAAAATGATGTAGACTGTATATCCCGCCACATCTGCCAGATAATTAGCCTTTGTTGTTAAAACTCTTTCTACTCCTCCGGGAATATAAAGAGACGGTGTGCAATAAACGATTACCGGTTTTCTATCCATCCTGCCCCTTCTTGTATGTTGTTTGACAAATGTAAGTCTTTTATCTTTGATATTAAAATATTTATAACTCTTTTATCACCTTTTTCATTTGATTTTTCCAAGACAGCCGGCCGATGGAGTTTCTTATTTGTTCCGGCGGAATATCGAGAACTGAATAAAACCGGACAATCTCATTGATATCGATGGCGCTTTCGTCGGCAGGTGCTTTGAGAATGTAAGGCATACGGTCAAAATCCTCATCCGTTTCCGAATAAATGAACGGTATGCCGCGAGCTGCATACTCCCTGTTTTTGAGTGTTTTTATTTTGTCGATGTGGCTGCGGTGGCGTGCCAGGCTGCCGATGGCAAAGTCTGCCCGGTCGAACAGTTCATCCAGTTCTTTTCCCATCATCTGTCCGTGAAAAATGACTTGCTTCCTGATGTGATAGCGGGTGATGAGTTCGTGGAAACCCGGAGCATGCTGCGAATCATACATTTCTGATTTCCATACTCCGCCTACGATATGGAAGTAAATTTCCCTGTCGTGAGGTTGCCGGTAATATTCTCCCAGTCCGTGTATCAGTCGGTCGTATCCGTGCCAGTAGTGGACCTCCGCAACCCCTATCAGATGGATGGCAGAGGACGAATCAAGACCGCTCGTCTTTCTGAGCGGGACAGCGTCGAAATCCACTCCGTTGGATATCCTGATGGTGCGTTGGCCGAATATCCTTGCTTCGTCTGAAAACGTGACAATGGCATTGACCCGCTTTGCCAACGCCCTGCGGAACAGCCTGTCTATTTGCAGTCCGCACCGGGTAATGAATGGAAAACCTTTGTACTCCGAATCGTATGGATAAGTGGGGATTTCCATTGCAATCTTTATTCCGGCTTTCTGCAACCGGTGGCACAGGCGAACCGTAAACGGGTTTGCATTGTGAAACGAACGTACATAAATCATGTCAACACCCTGACTGACGGCATAGCGGTAAATGCTGCCGTATGAAATCCTTTTCCTGACCGCCGCCCACTTCCCCGTGCCATAATCTTCTATGACCTTTTCGTTCATCATGCGCACCCGGTGTCTGTTTTTATTTATGCCATACGTGCAGACGTCCACCGTGTGACCCAGCTCGCGCAACGCCTTTATCTGACATAGAATCTTCTTACTTATGCCGCTGCTCTCGGAGAAACCGTGATATAATAAAAAAATGATTCTCATGACTGACCTGTTAAAGAATGAAACAAATTATTCCATTTTTCCATAATCTGTTTTTGCGAGTAGCGTTGTATATTCGTTTTAGCTTGCGTTCCCATTCTTATTCTTTTACTTTCATCTTCTATCAATAGGCATATTGCTTCTGCAAGTTCCTTTATATTGCCATTTTCCACCAGCAGGCCGTCTTCTCCGTTTGTTATTATTTCTGCCGGACCATGAGGACAGTTAAATGAAACACAAGGGAGTCCGCACGCCATTGCTTCCAGGAGTGCCATCGGCAAACCTTCAAATCGGGAGCTCATGACGTACATGGAACTTTCCATATACTTCTCCTGAATGTTTCGGACAGGTTGGCATAACTTAAAGCTTTTTTCCAGTTTATGCTTTTCGATAAGGGATTTCAACATCTCATATTCCGTTCCTTCACCGTAAATATTTACTTCCCAGTCAGGATGTTTCCGGTTGACAATTGCCCAAGCTTCGATAAGCCGTTCGTATCCTTTCTGTTCATTGAGCCTCCCGATGCTGATGATGCGTTTATTTTTGCAGGAACTGCCATATTGCGGATAGAATGGGAGTGAATTCGGAATGACAAATGCTTGTTTTATGCTTGCCCAGTTACCGGCATCATGTTCGGTCAGCACCACTAAAGCATCCAGTCGGCTTACCCCTTTTTCTTGTTTTTTCCGCCAATATCTTGCTATTTGTCTGTATGGAAATCCGCGTTGTTCCAATAAGTGAAAATTGCGGCTGTAGGGTTTGGCTATATGCGATTCTCCCACCTTCCTGCTTCCGTCTTTTAGTTGGGTGAGGAAGTCGAGGTCACGTCCCAGTGTGCTGATAACGATGTCCGCCTTCAGGCGTTCCAGCAGTTTGCCGAGTTTTCTTCTGTAAACAAACATGAGTGTGAAGTAGTAAAGACTTCTGAGCAGCAAACCATGACGGTATTGTCGGTCGAAGTTGATGCCCAAGTCAATATGCCTCACCTTGGACGAGAGCGGAAAGACGACCGCCCTTCCTGCCTGTGAATCAGTGACTATATATACCTCATGCCCCATTACGTCGGCCAGATAGTTTGCCTTCTGAATGATGATTCTGTCGGCACCGCCCACGGTGGTCAAGGTCGTATATAGATATACAATTTTCATTTCTCCTTCAGTTCGTTGAAAAGCTTTTCCCACATCGGCATGATAGCCTCCGGTGAGTAGCGCTCAATGTTTTCCCGTGCCTGACGGCCGAATGCTTTTCGTTCTTCCTTATACTCTATGAAGTAACACAATGCTTCGGCAAATGCCTTAATATCACCGTTTTCCACCAAGAAACCATCCTCTCCGTCACGGATAGTCTCTGCCGGTCCGTTGGGACAGTCGAAGGCGACACACGGCAGTCCGCAACCCATAGCCTCCAGCAACACCAAGACGAAGCCTTCGTAATTGGAACTCAGGGCGAAGATGGAACTGTTAAGATATTCTTGTGCTATATTCTTCGTGAAAGGATGGATGGTGACCGACTTTGCCAAACCGTTGCGGCGGATTTGTCCGTTCAATGCCTCCCGGCGGATACCTTCGCCGAAGATGTCCAGCCGCCAGGAAGGATGCTGCTTGTTGACGATGCTCCAGGCATCAATCAGTCTGTCAAATCCTTTCTGATACGTGAGCCGCCCGACCGCTATCACGCGGTGTGCCTCACACGGACTGCTTTGGGGAGGGATGAATTTCGTGAAATTGGGAATGACACGCACATGCGGTGCCTTGCTCCATGCTTTCGCATCCGCCTGCGTGAGCGTCACCACCACATCGCTGTACTTTTCTATCAGCCGGAAACGTCTGCGGGTGTTCCATTTATTTCTCAAATCTTTAAAGAATCCCAGCTTGAAATCATCCGTCAGATGGATAAACTCCCTCGCGCCGTGTGACTCGATGACCTTCTTGGCGCGGCACTTCAGCCGGCATATCTCGCCCGCCATATAAGTTGTAGTGCAAATGATAATGTCAGGGTCTATTTTTCTTATTATCTCTTTCAGACGCCTTTTGCCCAACCGCTGCAGTCTGAACCTCATCCATACGCGTCGGGGCAACAGATACCGGTAGCACACATGATGGCGTATGTCGAGGTCGACATGATGCACATTGGGCGACAGAGGGAAGCTGACCGGATGGTCTCCCTGCGACGAAGTGACCAGATACACCTCATGGTGCAGGCGGTCGGCCAAGTAATTCATTTTGTCGACGAATATCCGTTCTATCCCGCCCACAACGGCTA
>Ga0129308_1002758_pt1 | contig 14061 bp, 13 predicted proteins | sample L827metagenome_FD_94440 | JGI IMG/M metagenome (GOLD analysis project Ga0129308, IMG submission 94440) | Ring-tailed lemur group fecal microbial communities from Wisconsin, USA - L827 metagenome | ecosystem: Host-associated > Mammals > Digestive system > Large intestine > Fecal | place: USA...
CAATTCCAGCTATCCTGAAAACGCAGCTTCAAGCAGCGTAGCAACTGGATTTTGATAACTGAATAACTGCCAGATATTGAATTTTCAAGGTGCATAGGCTAAATCTATGTGCGAAGTTTGAGTAGATAAAGATATGAGAAAAATAGATCTTCAGAGAGAATCTAAGATCAGTGGAAATGTTCTTGCCAGATTAGGTAAGGATGAATATGTTTCTATGGATAGTATAGATAAAATATGTACCGCTCTGCAGTGTAATATCGGAGATATTATGGATTGCATTCCGGATCAGAGTGCGGAGGATGCGGTGATTAAGGCGTTAGGAGTAGAATAATAAATGGCAGACAATAATCGAAGCAGGCTTCTTCTGCTCTTAAAATATTTACAAAAGAATACAGATGATGATCATGTTGCTTCTGTTGCTGACATAACAGAGATGCTTGAACAGAAGGGAATCAATGGTAATAGAAATACAATTCGAGATGATGTGAAAGCTCTAAATGATGCAGGATATGAAGTTTTGGTCAATGTTGGACCAAGTAATTCAAAACTGTATCATTATGGGGCACGTCCGTTTGATCAGCCAGAACTGAAGCTTCTTGTTGATGCTGTTTCATCTTCTCAGTTTATAGGAGTGAAACAGAGCCAGGAATTGATTGATAAGATTTGTAGATTGACAAGCAAGCATGAAGCTGAAAAGCTTACTGCTCGTGTATTTACATCAGAGAGGATTAAAACGGAAAATTCCAAATTACTTTATGTTGTCGATATGATTAACGAGGCTATTGATTCCAAAAAGAAGATCCGCTTCCAGTACATGGAATACAATGCTGATAAAGAACTTGTATGCACAAATGATGGGGAGTGGTATGTTAATTCTCCATATGCAATGTTGTGGAATGATGATCGATATTATCTTCTTGGTTATTCTGAGAAATACAATAAAGTAGTTACTTTCCGTATCGATCGCATGTGCGTACCGCAAATTATGGATGAGTCATGTATTCCTATGCCAGAAGGTTTCAGTATTCCAGAATATGCAAATAAATCCTTCAAGATGTTTGACGGTAAGATGCAGCAGGTTGTGTTGGAATGTCCGAACCATTTAATGAAGAAGATTGTAGATAAGTTTGGCGAAGATTTTGAGGTAGAACGTATATCAGAAGACCGTTTTCAGGCTACAGTGTCGGCAAATATAAGTAAGACTTTCTTCGGATGGGTATGTACATACGCCGGAGAGATTAGAATTGTCGGTCCAGAAGACGTTTATAAGCAGTACAAGAAACATTTGAGGAAAGCACTAAAGTAAGGAGAATAGAATGGAAATCGCTAATTTACAAAAGGATTTCTCAAATCACAAACAATTGAAACAGTGGTTGTTAAACGTTCATGAGAAATATTACATAGAACTAAAGAAAGCACAGGAATTGCCAAGTAGTTTCTGGGAAACGTATTCGTCGTTTTGTAATACTGCAGGCGGTATTATAGTTCTTGGCGTTATAGAGGGAAAACCTCAAAATGAGATTAAGGGAGTTGGAAATGTTTCCAAGACAATAACTAGTTTATGGGATCAGTTGTCGAATAAAACTAAAGTGAATTTTCGAAATATAGAAAATGACGACGTAATGTCTTATGAACTGGAAGATGGTGTTACTGTCATTTTGGTTAATGTTAAGGAAGCACCTGAAAGTATGAAGCCAGTGTATATTAATGATAAAATTGAAAACACATATATTCGTACGGGTGATGGAGATAGAAAAGCAACAAAGGAAGAATTAGCTGCTTTTATGAGAAATGCTCAACCAGGCCATGATAATTTGTTTATTGATGGTATGGGGATGGAATCATTAGACATTGATTCAGTGTTGCTATTCAAAGAAAAAGTTCATAAAAGATATCCAAAGCAAAAGTACTTGGAAATGAAAAACGAAAAATTCTTAGAAGAGATAGGTGCTTGTAAAATCGATTCTCTGACTGGTGATGTCAAACTTAAAAGAGGAACACTTCTGTTTTTGGGTAGGGTAAATGCAATTCAAGAAATGTATCCTCATTATCATGTTGACTATTATAATCGGCGCGGAAATAATCCTCGTTGGATAGACCGCGTAACTGATGATGAGCCGGGCGATTATCAGATGAATATATTTAATTTTTATAATAGCGTATATTCTAAGATTTCTATTCTTCTAAAGGAATCATTTGAATTGGATCAGTACCAGTTACGAATTCCATTTTCTGATTTTGATGAAACGATTAGAGAATGCTTGGTAAATTGTTTGGCACATGCCGATTATTCACAAGGATATCCTACTACTAAAATAGAAGTTTTTGATGGCTGGTTCAATTTTATTAATCCTGGAAAAATGCTTGTATCGACAAGACAATTTGTTACAGGTGGAGATTCCAGACCTAGAAACGAAATAATAATGAAATTATTCAGATTACTAGGAGCATCAGAAAGGCAAGGATTTGGGGGACCTTTAATTTTTAAAACTGCTATCAATAACGATTTTAGAAGACCTGAAATAATAACTGATCTTGAACATACTGAATTAAAGGTATGGAATATTGATTTAGCAGATTCGTATCCAGACCTGACAGAAGATGAAAAGATGTTACTGCGATATATTGTCAAGAATGGATCTGATAAATCATTGAGAGATTTAGCTGCTATTTTGAATATGACAGAATATAGAGCTAGAAAGGCCATGAATAGTCTTGAGGAAGAAAGACATATTATCAGAAAAGTTGGAAATGGTAAGTCTACAAGATATGTTTTAGAAATGGAAAGTATCGAACTATTAACTGTTCTTCAGATGGCTTTAGATAAGATTAAAATGCACATCTGATTCGTGCGAAATACGTGTGAAATACAGTTGAAAATACTAAAAAACCCGCTGAAATAGGCATTTTTTTCGTGTGACATTCGTGCGAAATGCGTGCGAAAATGAAAGTAGCCCATGATGGTTGTCAAATATTTGATCAACTAATCGTGGGCTACTTATTTTATATTGAATCGAACATACATTCGTGCTATTATACATTTAACGGAACGGAGCGTTCCGAAATAACGAAGATTGGAGGAGGTCAGGCACATGAGACACAAGAGTCAGGAACGAATGGATCTGATAAAAGATTTCTCTGAGAAGTACTATCAGCGTTATTATCGCAAGCCTTATATCAGCGAAATTGCAGAAGGTACGAATCTTTCTAAAAGTACAGTTCACAGATATCTGACTGCGATGAATGAAGAAGGTATGATCCAGTACGATGGAGATTCCATTCTTACTGATACAATCGAGAAGATCAATCCTGCTTTTATTAACACAGGAATCTGCGGTGTAATTCCCTGTGGAACGCCAACGGAGCAGAATGAACTCATCGAAGAATATGTGCCGCTTCCGGTAGCATTGTTCGGTGAAGGTGATTTCTTTATTCTTCGAGCCAGTGGTGAATCTATGATTGATGCAGGTATCCATGATGGTGATCTGGTTGTGATCCGTCGGGATATTGAGCCGCGAGTAGGTGATATCGTGGCAGCACTTGTTGATAATCATGAGTCCACACTCAAGACACTTTATAGGGATCCGGAAGGGAAGTGTATTATTCTTCATCCGGAAAACAGCACGATGGATGATATCAGGGTAAAGGATTGTGTAATACAGGGGGTGGCAGTTAATGTGATTAAGTCGTTGAAGCGACATTAATGCATATGCATTTAACTATATAACCGCCAAAGTCTGACTGTATTAGGCATGAGAGTGGGAAGTGATCTGATTCCAGGCAGATGAGTAGCGGCAGGTCATCAAAGCGGACCTGACAGACGATCGTTTAGGAAGCCGCGCAGCTTTGGCGCTTACGGAATGGCTGAATAAACACTCATCAACGGTTTTCTTTTCCCTTATCCGTTTGAGTAAATCAAGAATTATTTTTACGGAGGATTATTGATGAGCGAGCAGGAAGGATACATTATCGTTTGTCCCACATGTGGGAAAGTACATAACAGAAGCATCATGGCAGAGTCAAGAACTCATTGTGACAGATGCAAGACTGATTTCTATACATATTTAAAAGACGGTGTGATGATCACCGCAGATCTGGCTCATGCAGCTGGAGTCAGAGACAAAAGAATCCGAGAGTATACGGAGAGATTAATCAGCATGTATACCGTTGGAGCAAAATAACAACCGAATATTTTGAGGCGTGAGATGAATTCGTCGTACCGGGCATTGTATCCGGAAGTTCGGCATCCATAGCCAAGAGTTTGTCGACTGGTTGAACTAGACATGAATCTTTAAGAGCCGGGCAAAACGCATTTGTATCGCAGATGGAATAAGAAAAACTCTATCTGAATCGGTACAGCGTTTTGTCCGGTTCTATTTTTTTGCAATTTTTTCGCGCAGGGGGGTAATTTTTACCTTCTACAGGGCGCGTATGGTGAAGGGAATAATAATTTTCTTATTTTTATTCTTTTTAACCATATTAGGGATGGAGGTGAGTCCATTGATTTAGTTAACGCGGATCATTCCGCATCATAGGTAGGTGTACTTAAGACATCAGGAGGAGTCGCAGGCTCCCGTTTAAAAAAAACGGGTCAGGTCTGGGACTTCTTCTGGTGCCTTTTCTCATTCTATAGGGAACCAGGCCGCCCGTGTCGAAAGACAGAAAGGCGGTCACAATGATGACATTAAGAGAATTAAGAGGAATGGTAACAGGAAACAAAGTTGAGGGAAGAATGATCTCCGCAAAGATGCTGCGTGAAAGCAATACTGAGATTGTCTGCAAGGAGATGATCAATAAGGATACCGATATCACCGTATATAAAAATGGCTATGTATTGTATCACACCGGTAACAAGTGTACTGTGTTCGCTCTCCCGGAGAAAGGATGCTATTCCTATGATTCTGTAAATGTGGCAAGTGTATTGGATGGAGATTTTTTTGAAAATGAAGCATGGTACTTCCGTCTCATCTTAGAGGGAGAGGACAGAATTGCTGAGAATGGAAGAAAAAAAGAAGCCAAGAAGATGGAAGGTTCTTATAGTCAGCTGGAAGCAGATGATCGCTGTGTGGACATGGCAGATCCTAATGCAGATTTTGTCGCACGACTTCTTGAGGAGGAGTATATCGACGAGCTTATGAGCATTCTGACTGTACAGCAGAGAACAGCAATTTATGCATATTACATCGAGGGGATGAGCCAGAAGCAGATCGCGAAAAGGATGAATATCTCTTGTCCGGCTACATACCGTTTGATCACGAGAGGTATTGAGAAACTGAGAAAATATGTTTCTGAATAAAAAAATAAAATTTTTTTCCTGAAGGGGGTAATTTTTCAGCTTTCCAGGGCGCGTAAGGTGAAGAGCTTACAAATAGCTTTTCACCCGCACCTTGAAAACTGAATACACCTGCCCAGAATGATACTCTGGTTTGAATGTGCATTCTGCGCATCTGCCAGAAGAAAACGTTTCGGATATGGAAACCGGAACAGGAACGGGTCTGGGAATGAAAACAGGAAAAGCTCAAACCTAAATCTAATAAATATGTTGTCAGTGATGACAGCAGAAGCCATGTGGAGGTGTGTATCGAAAGTTCATACCTCCATATTTTTGTGCTGTTATCTGTCCCGAACAGTTCAAGTCCAAAGAAAGGAGGATCAATGCCATGAGGGTATAAAGGCTCCGATGGGGCCATCTTAATGAAGCTAACGACAACAATATTTATGAAAGGAGATTTTGAGAAAGCAATGAATCTTTTTAAAGGAAAAACAAAAGGCAAATTTTTAAAAGCCGTCGGACTCTTTCTCGCAGTTACATCGCTTATGGGATCCATGAGTTCTGTTGCATTTGCTGCGGAAGAGCCAACACCTAAAGCTCCGGCGAACGGGGAGAAGATCTGGTCTGTGGATCCCTTTTCTGCAGAGTATTCCGCTGGTTATTTTTGTGTGAAGAGTGCGGAAGGACACGGTTGTAAATATGATGATGGTTCAGTAGGAATTTACAAAGAAGGTACTGCGGGATGGTATGGATCCAATGATTCTTATAATTCCAATATCTACATCGATTATAAAAACGGTGCCTGTATCAACGGTACTTACTATGATGTACGAGATTATGTCTGGCAGACAGATTGTACACACTGGCTTATCACAAACAGTGGTGCCAATCATGTAAATGGTACAGAGAATGCACAGGTTCATCATATTTACCATTTTTATGAATCTGGAACGCTGGGTACATCCAATCCGAAAGAAGTTACCTTTAAAGGTGTCATGAGACTTCAGGATATGGATATCAATGAGGGATATACTTTCCACACTGGTCTGAAGGGTGTGTGGCTTAATAAGCTTACACATGTTGTAAAGACCGGTACAAATACATGGAAAGGTACCTGGGAGAATGGAAATGACGGTGTCAATGTTGAAAGAGAATATCTCTGGGTAGAAGTAGAAGGAACTCCAAGTAATCCACTTAAGATTACATACTGGGGCAACAAAAATCATGGTTCAGGAATCAACTATTACGGCTCTTCTGTTACCTACAAGCTTGTAGAGAACAGTAAGAATGCTCTTCCAAAAGACGCAAAGCCTGCAGTTGGTACTCACTGTGCTACTTATGCCACTTATAACCTTATGAAGGCTGATGAATTCAAACGTTATCAGTTCAGTGGATGGTATAACGATTCTGCTCTTAAAGATAAGGCCAAGGATACCATCATGTTATCTTCTGACATGACCTTCTACGGTACTTACATTAAGGTGGCAGGTATCATCGAAACTGAGGTTGTAAATGGTAAGATCACTCCTTCTGATGACTGCTTTAATTACGGCGGTGATAAGAAGATCGAGTACAGCCCTAACGAAGGATACCTCTTAAAATCTGTAACTGTTGATGGTAAGGAAATCGATCCGACAAAGAATCCAGCCGAATACATCTTCGCGAATGTTCAGGATGATCATAAGATCAAAGTCGTATACGAGAAACCTTCCATGGATAAGGAAGTAAACATCAAAGACAGCGACCTGATTGATAATTATGAAGAGGGTGAAGTGATCGACGGTTATGTGATCAAAGAGAACGATGTGGTTACTTACACAGTAGCTTACAGCAACACATCCAATGCAGCTCGTCAGGTTGTAATCAGTGATGAAGTACCGGCAGGTGCATCTGTTATTGAGGAAACAATCAGCGACAAAGGTGTGTTAAATGACAACGTAATCGCATGGGGACTTACAGTTCCTGCCAATACATCCGGAAAAGTATCCTTTGATTGCAAGATCAAGGAGGAGGCCCAGGGCAAGATCGTAAAGAATACAGCAAATGTTACCTTCAAAGGTCTTGGCGGTACAGATAAGGATGTGACTCTGAATGATACTGTTACATCTCCAATCCTTCCTGATCCTGTGAAGTATGTTGTAAATGCTGACGGTCAGGATATCACAAATAAAGTAGTAAACGATGGTGCAGAGATTACTTACTGCATCAAGTTCGTAAATCCTGCTGAGGTTGAGAAAGCATTTACCATTACCGATGAGATTCCTGCAGGAGTCACACTCGTAAATGGAAAAATCTCTGATGGCGGTAAGGCTGCAGACGGCAAGATCACCTGGAATGTGAATGTGGCTGCAGGACAGGAAAAGACAGTGACATTTACTGTTTCTGTAGATAAACCATCGAAGGAACTTACTAAGATATTCAACCAGGCTAAGGTATCTGTCGATAAGACAGAAAAGGATACAAAGACACCGGTAGGTCCGGAAGGAAATCCTGGAACTCCGGTTTATGTGCTCGATGATCCTAAAAAAGTAACTTTAAATGTGGATGGCAAAGTCATCAGCCATGATGCGGAAGGCAAAGCAATCCAGACAGTAAAACAGGCTGGCGATACTATTGAGTATCAGATCAGCTTCCAGAATCCTGCAACAGATGCCCGTGAATTTACCATTACAGATATACTTCCTGAAGGCCTTAAGTTTGTAAGTGCTGATAATGAAGGTGCTTATAACGAAGAGACACGTACTGTAACATGGAAAGTCACAGTTGAATCTGATCAGAAGCAGGTAGTATCTGTCAAAGCAGAAATCCAGAAGTCTGCTGAGGATACAATCCTCAAAAATCAGGCGAAAGTAACTGTGGATGATGCTGAGAAAGATACAAATATCGTAGAGACACCGGTTATTCCGACTCCTGTGAAGGATGTGTTCTCTAAACTTGGAGAAGAGTCTATTAACACTATGCCTGTACAGGTTGGTGAGAATCTTTTCTACACGGTAACTTATAAGAATCCATCCGATGAAACAAAAACTGCTCTTATCACAGATAAGCTTCCTGAGGGAGTGAAGTTTGTAGAGGCAGATAATGGCGGAACTTACAACGAGGAGAACCATACTGTTTCCTGGTCTGTTGAAACAGAGGCTCATGCAGAGGTTACTGTATCCGTTAAGGTAAAAGTAACTGCAGCAGCGAGTGGAACTGATCTTAATAACGGAGCAAATGTGAAGATGGACGAAGCCGATATCAATACCATTTCTAAGAATGGTCCTGATGAGGATGAAACAACAACAAACTTCGTTCCTGGCAAAGTCGTATTAAATGCAGAAGGTGAAGATATCGATAAGAAGGTTGTGGCAGTTGGTGATGTAGTGACTTATAAGATCAGCTATAAAAATCCTAGCAACAACATCCGTAAGATCAACATCATTGATACCCTTCCTCAGGATGTAACCTATGTGGAAGCATCTGACGATGGAAAGGTTAAGAGTATCGTTCACGGCCAGAGTGTTGTATGGGAACTTGAAGTTGAGCCTAAGACAGAAGGTGCAGTAAGCGTATCCGTTAAGGTAACTGAAGCACTTAAGGGTCAGGCATTTGCAAACAGCGCAACTGTTCAGGTGATCGATGAGACAACTGGACAGGAAAAAACTGTGAAGACAAACCAGGTGATCAACTATGTTATGGATGATGTGGTGAAGGCAGTCCGCAGTGAGGACGGCAAAAACGATATGGATGGTGAATCTGTAGAAGTTGGAACTACTCTTAAATACGAGATTACTGTTAAGAATCCAGCTCCGGATGCACGTACATTTACTGTAAATGATGAACTTGCAGAAGGTCTTGAATTCGTATCTGCTGACCATGATGGAAAGGCAGAAAACGGTGTGATCACATGGACAATCGAGCTTGAGAGCGGAAAGTCTGAAACAGTATCCTTCCTCGCGAAGGTAACAAAAGATGCTTCTGGCAAATCAGTTCAGAACATTGCAGATGTAACTACTGATGGCACTGTTACTTCTAGTAACCGTGTAAAAACAAATGTAACAAAACCGGATACTCTCTTAGATGACATTAAGGATCTTATCGGTGATAAAGATAAAACACCTGATAACTCCGGAACACCAGATAATGGAGGAAACGGTGGTAACAATGGTTCCGGCGGATACAATGGCGGTGGTTCAAATACTGCTTCTACTGACGGACCTAAGACCGGAGATGACAGCAATGTTGGTCTCTGGACACTCCTTGCAGCTATCGCAGGCCTTGGTGCAGCGGGCTTTGGAGCATATGCATTTATGAAAAGACGTAAGAAAGAAGATGAGGCTTAATGCGAAAGAAAAAAGCTAAATCTTCATGGGCAGCTATCCTGATGGCATTCATTTGCCTGGGCGTAGCTGCCTATTTTTGTGGAAGGATTGCTTATCAGGAGCTGCAGTATAAGGCAGGTGATGATGTGTATGATCATATCGCTGATATTGCAACAAAGGATCCGGAGGCAGATCACTCGGATACCACCGAGTCGGATGAAACCGAGGAAGAGGAGTCTGAAGAGATAACCCGAATGGTTGATGTGGATTTTGCAGCACTTAAGAAAGTGAATCCGGATGTAAAAGCCTGGCTTTACTGCCCTGATACCGTGATCAACTATCCGGTCTGTCAGGGGGAGGATAATGCTTATTATCTTCGCCACTTGGTGGATGGAACCTATAACCTGAATGGCTGTCTGTTCATAGACTGCAAAAATAAAGGTGATTTTTCTGATGAGAACACCATCATTTATGGTCATCACATGGCCAGTGGCAAGATGTTTGCCAGTCTGATCAAGTATGCGGATCAGAAATATTTCGAAGAGCATCCCGTCATGTATCTGGAAACAGAAGACAAAGAGTATAAAGTGGAGCTTTTCTCCGGATACACAACGGAGATGGCTTCCAGTGCATACATGCTGACACTTGCAGACAGTCATACCTATGCAGATTGGCTTAGAGAACTGTATGCAAAGTCAGATTTCAAAGCAAATGTGATTCTGACAACGGATGATCACATGATAACTCTGTCGACCTGTGCTTATTCCTTCCAGGATGCACGTTATGTGCTGCACGGAAAACTGACAGATATGAATGAATAACGGGAGGTATTACGAGATGGACACAATGGAAATGATTGTATTGATGATTTTAGCAGTAATGGGTGGACTGGTTATATTTCTCCAACTGGCGGTAGTCTCCTTTATCCTGGGCGCTGCCCACTGGGAGCTGGAGTAGAAATGCGGAAGATAGTTGTAGACGAAAAGGCAGTGCTTGAAGGACGTATGTATGAGGAGGATAAGCCTTGGTCCTGTAAGTACTGCTATTTTTGGGAAGGAAAACATAAAGGTTGTGGTCTGGATGAATGCTATTACCTGATTCCTGAAGACGGATTAGTGAAAGAATTCAAGCCGCCCATGGTTGGCAACTGCAGCCGATGTCCTTATGGAAAACATTCACCCTGCATCGGATACTGCATTGCCAAGCTTCAATATGCGATGAAAGAGCAAAGAAAACAAAGACAAGGAGAGCAAAATGACAAATGATAACAAGCCGGTATTTCCATTTCATTATGGGAATGAGCCGGACCAGTATTATTTCTACAAGGTTCCCAAGATTCTGTTTCATGATCCTGATTTTGCCGGGTTATCTACGGATGCCAAGCTGCTGTATGGGATCCTCTTAGACAGAATGGAGCTGTCAAAAAGCAACAACTGGATGGATGAAGCGGGAAGAATCTATATCTACTACACCATCGAGAACATTATGAAGGAACTTCAGTGTGGAAATAAGAAGGCAGGTAATCTGCTGGCTGAGCTTGATGATAACAAAGGAATCGGACTGATCACCAGAGTTCATCAGGGTCTTACAAAGCCGGATAAGATATTTGTCCACAAACTGGTCAAAAGGAATGGTCAAGAAATGTCGAGAGGACATCCCATGACGTGTCAAAATGACAGCTCTGGAGATGTTAAGGGAACGGTTCTTGATATGTCGGAAGGACGAACTAATGAAACCAATATTATTAATACTGAGATAAATAATACTGAGTCAATCTATCTAGGGGACAGTTTTCAGACCGATCTGACAGCCAGATATCAAACCTACGAGGAATACTTCAAACAGAAGCTGGATGTAGATGTGCTTTTATTTGATTATCCATATTACGGAGATCAGATTCAGGAGTTCATTGATATCCTGGTTGAAACCTGCTGTTCTGAAAGGCCGACGATTCGTATCGGGAAAGAAGAAAAACCAACAGCGATTGTAAAGTCGAGACTTATGAAGCTTAATTCAGAGCATATCCGATATGTGCTGGATCGAATTCATGAGAATACAACGGATGTAAGGAATATTAAACAGTATCTACTGACGACTCTTTACAATGCACCAATGACAATCAGTAGTTATTACACAGCCAAAGTAAACCATGACATGTATGGCAGTTTATAAGGAGGTGAGGAATAAAGTGAATGAATTAATAAAAGTGGATTTATCCAAGGATCAACCGATGGTTTCGGCTAGAGAATTATATGCAGGTCTTGATGTGTCAGAGAGATTTCAGAACTGGTTTCGCCGTCAGGTTCAGTATGGTTTTGAGGAAGGAGCTGATTATTTAGGGTGTAAAGTTTTTAACACCCTAGCAAGACAGGAATTGCAGGATTATAAACTGACAATCGATATGGCCAAACAGATCTGCATGCTGCAGCGAACAGACAAAGGTCGCATGTACCGTCAGTATTTCCTGGAGCTTGAGAAGGCATGGAATTCACCGGAGCAGGTAATGGCTAGAGCACTTCGCCTGGCAAATCAGTCTGTTGATGAGTTACAGGAACGCTGCTTTCTCCTTGGAACACAGCTTCAGCATCAGCAGAAAATGATCGAAGAGATGACACCAAAGGTTAGTTACCTTGATCAGATCCTTCAGTCAAAGTCACTGGTCCTTACCACTCAGATTGCTAAGGACTATGGTATGAGTGCTACTAAGCTGAATCGTCTCTTACGAGATATGGGGATTCAGTACAAAGCGAATGAGCAGTGGGTGCTATATGCGAAATATCAGGGACAGGATTACGCACACAGTACAACATTTACAATTAAATGCAGCTCTGGTGAAAGAGTGAAGATGCAGACCGAATGGACTCAGAAGGGGCGAAGATTTATATACGAGACCTTAAAGGAGCATGGATTCCTGCCGGTGATTGAGAAGGGAGGTGAGGCAGTTGCAGGAAGAAACCACAAACAGGACAGTTAGCCTGGTAATCACAGGTGGTCGTATCACAGCAAATGTTTTAAAGGCGGCGATGCGTAAGTATCTGAATCATGTGGATAAGCAGGTTCAGAAAAGGGATGCTGTGAAACAGGCTGCAAGAAATGAGGAAGCTAAGGTAAAAGCCAAGGCAAAGGCTGAGAAAAAGATAGAAGCCTCAAAGCCTCATGGAAAGCAGTCGATGAAGAGCCTTATGAGCTATGGCACACAGCTCACCAATATTAAAATCACAGACAATAACATCAAATCATTTGATAAGGTGGCCAGAAAATATGGTATTGATTATAGCCTGAAGCGTGATGACAGTACCAAGCCACCGAAGTATCTGGTCTTTTTCAAGGCCAAGGATGTGGATGTTATGACAGCAGCATTTAAAGAATATGCAGGTGTCTCTCTTAAGAAAACCAAGAAGCCTTCGATCAAGCAGAAGCTGTTCAAGGCAAAGGAACGTGCTGCAAAGCATCGTCAGAGAGAACGCGTCAAACAGAAGGACAGGGGGCAGTCGTTATGATGAAGAAACAGATCATTACGAATATCCCTTATTTTATTGTCTTTTATCTGATCGACAAATGCGCCTGGCTTTACCGTTACTGCACTGGACAGACTGCAGTGGAAAAGCTGGGCGTTTTGTTTATGAATCTGGAGCTGGCATTTACCAGTCTCTTGCCAAGCTTCTTCTGGCAGGATCTGTTGGCAGGTCTTGTCGGAGCATTGGCATTTAAGGGAATCATTTATTACCGAAGTAAGAATGCAAAGAAGTTTCGCCAGGGTGAAGAATATGGTTCAGCCAGATGGGGAAATGCAAAGGATATCGAACCATTCATGGATAAGAATCCTGAGAATAATGTCATTCTTACACAGACAGAAGGCTTGACCATGAATAGTCGCCCAAAACAGCCAAAGTACGCGAGAAATAAGAACGTACTTGTGATCGGTGGTTCCGGCTCCGGTAAAACTCGATTCTACTGCAAGCCAAATCTGATGCAGCTTACGGATACAGATGTGGCAAAGGTATCCTATGTTGTCACCGATCCGAAAGGTACGATCATCATTGAATGTGGAAAGATGCTTGTAAATCATGGCTATAAGATCAAGGTTCTAAATACCATCAACTTCAATAAGTCCATGCACTACAATCCTTTCCAATACATTCGAAGCGAGAAGGATATCCTGAAGCTGGTGAATACGATCATTGCCAATACCAAGGGCGAGGGAGAAAAATCTTCCGAAGATTTCTGGGTCAAGGCAGAACGACTGCTCTATACAGCTTTGATCGGTTACATCTGGTATGAAGCACCAGAGGAGGAACAGAACTTTGCAACGCTCCTGGAGTTTATCAATGCCAGTGAGACCAGAGAGGATGATGAAGAATTTAAGAATGCAGTAGATGAGTTGTTCGAAGAACTGGAAGCAGAGGATCCGGAGCACTTTGCAGTACGACAATATAAAAAGTACAAGCTTGCTGCAGGTAAGACAGCTAAATCAATTCTGATTTC
>Ga0129308_1002760_pt1 | contig 14058 bp, 20 predicted proteins | sample L827metagenome_FD_94440 | JGI IMG/M metagenome (GOLD analysis project Ga0129308, IMG submission 94440) | Ring-tailed lemur group fecal microbial communities from Wisconsin, USA - L827 metagenome | ecosystem: Host-associated > Mammals > Digestive system > Large intestine > Fecal | place: USA...
AGGTATTGTCAATTCCCACGAAGTTCTTGTTATGCCGACAATCGCCATGGGACCGGATGATAAAGATTATGCAGTTTCCTTTGCAGTACCTTTAGATTCTGAAGGTCTGGTCATGGTTGTAGGCCGTCAGAGTTGTGATACAAGAAAAACAGAGAATACCACATTGGATGTGGGTAACGATATTTACGGCGGCATGGAGGCATTGACTGTATTTGACAATGTATTTGTTCCGAATGACCGTATCTTTTTAAATGGCGAAACCGAGTTTGCAGGTATGCTGGTGGAACGTTTTGCCGGATATCACAGACAGAGTTATGGCGGATGTAAAGTTGGCGTAGGAGATGTTCTGATTGGCGCAGCAGCGTTGGCGGCTGAATATAATGGTGCAGATAAAGCTTCTCATATCAAAGATAAATTAATCGAGATGACCCACTTGAATGAGACCTTATATTGCTGTGGCATTGCCTGTTCTTCGGAAGGTACGGAGACGGCTTCCGGCAACTATTTGATCGATCTGATGCTGGCTAATGTCTGTAAACAGAATGTTACCCGTTTCCCATATGAGATCGCCCGTCTGGCCCAGGATATCGCCGGAGGTCTGATGGTAACGCTGCCGTCTGAAAAGGATATTAATCATCCGGTGGCTGGGGAGTATATTAAAAAATACTTTGCCGGAACATCAACGACTTCTGTAGAGAACCGGTTCAAGATCATGCGTTTGATTGAAAACCTGACATTGGGTACGGCCGCCGTTGGTTATCTGACAGAATCTCTTCACGGCGCAGGAAGTCCGCAGGCTCAGCGTGTGATGATCTCCAGGCAGAGCAATATGCCAGGCAAGAAAGAACTGGCCAAGGCTATTGTACATATTGAAGACTGATAGGAGCTGAAAAAATGGAAGTTCTTGAACGAATCCGTCAGGTAATTGATACTTCGGTACGGCCGTATCTGCAAGGTCACGGAGGAGACATTCAGATTTTAGACTTTACCGACGGTGTTTTGAAATTTAAATTGACCGGCATGTGTTCAAATTGTCCATCCTCTTTATTTACGACAGAAGACATTGTAAAAAAAGAAGTCATGGAACAGGTAAAAGAAGTAAAAGAGGTGCGCCTTGAAGCCGGCGTCAGTGACGAGATGATTGATTTTGCCAAAAGTCTGTTGAGACATTGACGAGGTGCCCTATGGTTTTTGGAGTGAAATATTGCGGAGGATGTAATCCGAGGTATAATCGCACCGCTTTTTTTGACACGGTGAAAAGGCATTGTCCAGAGGTGGAATTTCAATATGTTCAGCCGGATGTGGTCTACGATCATCTGCTTGTGATCTGCGGCTGTTCTTCGCGTTGTGCGGACATATCAAAGATTCAGGTGGCTGGCGATACATTTAAAATTTCAGAGGAAAATCAATTGGAACAATTGATCACAGAGATACAACAAAGATAAATATTGGAGGCAGAGCGGATGTTAAAAGAAACAACAAAGAATTATACACATGTTTATATGGATTTGACGGATGAGATTATCTATTTTTATACGACATCCGCTCCGTGCCGTCTTGGGAAAAGCCTTTTGGATTTTATTTATATGGATTTGAAAAATGCTTTTCTTCAGACAGATCGGGTCCGGGAGATACATCCTTATTTTTCTTCCTGGAATGATGAAAGGATTCATGCATTATCTGCTAAAGATAATAATGAAAAAATTTCCGGCCTGACACTGGAAAAATTGGAAGAGCTCCAAAATATTTATAAAAAGCTTCTTGATGCGCTGATTCACGGACCATCAGAAATGAATGAAGAAGCCACGCATTATTTTCAGCGTCATCCCTTTTATTCCAGCGGAACGCTGGTCAATCAGACCGTGAAAAATGAAAATCGATGGATGATTGATTATTTTCTGATGGGATTTGAAGATTGTCTGATGTGTGAATTGATTGAAATGCTGAGGCGGCATCAAAATATTAAGGTCTGCAAAAACTGCGGACGGTTTTTCATACCGAAACGGAGTAATGTGGATTATTGTACCCGTGTTTTCTCCGGTGATGGAAAGACCTGTTCGGATGTGGGTTATACAAAGACTTTCGCAAAAACAGTTAAAAAAGATGAGCTTCTTCAGGCTTATACCCGAGCTTATAAGGCCCATTATGCCCGTATGACAAAACCGCGGAAAAAGGCGGCAAATATGACTCGGGAAGAGTTTGAAGCATGGTATAAAGAGGCAAAGGAAGGACTCGAACTGGCCCGTCAGGGTAAATTAGATCCGGAAGCCTATAAAGAATGGCTGAAGAAATAAGCTTGAGCGGAAGGAACATTGTCATTTTGAAAATTAAGTGATATAATTAGCTCAATGGGGCATTAGCGCAGTTGGGAGCGCGCAACATTCGCATTGTTGAGGCCACGGGTTCGAATCCCGTATGCTCCATAAATAAAACGGATTGATAAGAGAATCAAATCCGGGTAAACAAAAAATCCTTGAAATTTTATAATTTCAAGGATTTTTTAATGCCGGCAGCGGGACTTGAACAGACGGGGGTGCTTAGAAACCCAGTAAAATCAAGGGTTTTCAGACTTGAAATTAAAAAAGTAATCAAAAAAGTAATCAGAACGATTGTTCGACTAAAAATGTGAGAAAGGAGATTCTTGCACGTGTGTCAAATTAAATATTGGGATGTTATCATAAGCCTATAAGCAGCGAGTCAATATAGCTGTTTGTGGGCTTATTTAGCGTCTGAATCATTTAGACGATAAAAGTTATGCGTTGCATAATAAAATTGTTCTACGGTCATTCTGACACGCTACAGAGGGTATTATACACTAAAATATGCTCTAAAATGAAATATCAATTTTATAGAAAAATTTACAAGGAGGATTTATAACATATGGAACAGAAACAAAGTAAAATAAGATTTTTTAGAGAAAAGAAGTGGATCATGGCATGGTGGTTTAAAAGAACTAAGAATTACCAGTTCTCAGAAAATCAAATGATGAATCAATGGCATGTATGGTGGAAAGATGATTTTATTGATGCAGAAATGGAAGATGAAAGGTTCCATAATGCTTTTAAATGGGTGAGGGAGAAAGTCAATTCCTTGACAATGGAAGAGATTAAAAAGTGTAGATATGATGTTGCAGAAACAAGATCGATTCCAAAAGGGTTGCAACAGATTGCAAATGACAAAGGGTATTTTATTAAAAAGGGAGCAGTTGGTAAACATCCATTAACGGTAAGTGGTTATCAAATATGTGAGCTTGGCAAAGGGAAAAAAGTTTTGTATGGTAAGAAATTTGATTTAACAATTAAACAGGTAAAAGAGTTTTTAGATTCAGAAGGAAAGGTGAATTAAAATGGCAGTAATTAAAAGGCCAGAACTTATAAAAATGATTTCAGAAAAGATGGATAGGGAATATCCACAGAAGGAAATATATTTTATTGTCCAGGCAACTTTTAGATGTTTTGAGGATATTTTAAGAAACGGTGATAAATTGGTAGTTGGTGATTGCTTTACAATGGAGCCTTTATTAAAAAAAGAACGGGAAATGAGTAATTTTGGAAAAGAGAAAATTGTAACTCCAGCGCATTATGTACCACATTTCAGGCCGTATAAAAAATTAAAGGATGCGTGTAATGCTATTCCTGTAGAGGATACTTTATCACATAATAAAGAGGTACAGTATGAAGATAACAGAAATTAAAAAAGATATACGACGTAAATTAAAAAGTTCAATTGACGAGATTACAGAAAGAGCAGAGGATATAATGAATGAAGAACTAGAGGGATTCTATAACGGTGGAACGCCAGTATATTATAAACGAACTTATACATTAAGAAATACACCTCAAGTTACAGATCAATATTGTTCTTCTAATTCTGCCGGGGTGACATTATCTTTAAATCAGGATATATCCTACGGTACGAGTAACTTTACCGGGGCAGAGGTTATAGATGCAGCAGAGCATGGAACAGCAGGTATCGTAGGTCGAAGTGGATTCTGGGAACGTAGTGAAGATAGAATAAAAGAAACTGTAGATGATGTGATATCAAAGAATTTTAAATAGGTTAATTCTAACAAACGAATGTTTTTGAGGAAACTACATTGAAATCCAAATACAAATAGAGAAAGGTGAAATTAATTATGGTAAATAAAGAAAAACTCATATCTGATTTGGCAGAAAGAACAGGATTTAAGAAGTATCAGAGCAAAGCTTTTATTGAAGCTTTTACAGAAATGATGAGAGAATATATGCTTAATGGTGAAAAAGTGAAAATTATAGGCTTGTTTACAGCGGAAGTACAGGATTATAAAAGAACTGTTGGCAGAAATCCCAAGACAGGTGAAAAAATTGAAATAGCACCATGCAAAAAAGTAAGAATTAAAGCTAGTAGAGCGTTGAATGCAGAAGTTACGGAACAGTTTAATGATAGGTGAGACTACGGCCTACGGTCGAATTTTCGACTGTGCATCAATGTAGGATATTTGCTATTGGATGGCAAGTAAAAGAAAGTCCAGCATGAGATTCAAGAATAAGTCTGATTATTTTTATTCCACAGAAGTGTGGTATTAAATTCTATAGTGCAATTCTGCGCTCTATTCCGTAAAATTACGTAAAAAAATCCCTAGAAGTTATTAGATTTACAAGATGTCGCCAATTTTGGCGAGATCTATTTGTCATGTAAAAAAATTAACATTTTTGATTTATAGTATAACAAGTTAGAAAAAACATTTTTGATATTTTTGTTATATTTAGCGTGATAAATTTCTTGAATCTCAGGTAATAAAAAAGGAGGTTCAATGAGTAATGACATTAAATGTATGTATTTTAACCATAAATTCAAAGAAAAACCACAAGGAAAACAGTGTGGGTGGGTACAGAAAAGTTTAACTCAAGCGAATATTTCGATTGAGAATTTAGCAGATGCTTTATGTCATGGGGCATCATTTAAGCCAGCGGTATTAGTAGGAGGCAATAAAGCCGAAAATTGGTGTCAGCAACAATTATTTGGTTTAGATTTTGACGATGGAATCAAAATAGAAGAAGCATATAACAAGGTTATTTCACTTGGAATTATACCGTGCTTTATGTATACGACATTTAGCCACAAAGAAGAACATCATAAATTCCGTATGATATTCTGTAATGATACAGTAATTACAGATGGTAATATCAGAGACAGATTGCAAGCTACTCTTATGGGGATTATTGGCGATATCGATGAGGTATGTTTTAATCGCGATAGATTATTCTTCGGCGGCAAAGGACAACTTGTATTATATCCTGATTATGAAGCAAGAATAAATGTAGAATCTATTATTGAAAGATACTGGAATGATGATTTTGAGCAGTATATTTCAAATGCAAAACCTAAGAAGAAAAAGACACCTGCTGCCAGTAGCAAATCAAAGGATAAAAGAAATAGTGATAAAGAGTATGGACCATACGAAAATTTAAATGTAAAAGCAATTAAAGAGCATGATGTAGAATACTTGCGGAAAGTATTAGCACATGAGCCGATAGAATTTGAAAATAAAAATGAGTTCTGGGATTATATTTATTCTGAATTAGATATTGCAGAATTGATTGACATTGATAATCCACACTCATTTTGTTGTGTTCTACATGATGACCATAACCCATCTGCTAATATCTTTACTACACAAAACGGCATACAGAAATACAGATGTTGTTCTGAAAATCTAACGCTTAACATTAAACAGTTAATTGAAATGTTAGGCAATTTCAAGTCTGAATACAAGTCTATTCAGTTCATTATGGATATTTATAATCTATCTATCAAAGAATCCAAATGGAGCATTGAACAAAGAGAAAATATTGACCTTATGATAAGTAATATTACATTGAATAAGTTTAAAGAATTGTGTCCGCAGGCAGACAAGAATATCAAATATGCAAAAGACACATTTCTTATGATGTTATCTATTGCAAGGAATAATGTCTATAGCGAAAAGTTCTCTAATGATGATGGAGAAATAGTATTTTTTGTGACCAATAAGAAATTAGCTGAATATATGGGTAAAGGCAACAGCCAAAAGAAGATTGATAAAGTCAGCAAGTACATAAAAATGCTTATCTACCATGATTTAATCCGTATTCTTGACGATTCCCAAGTACCAAAAGAGCTATTGATGAAAGCTATTAAATATTCTGGTATAGATAAGCGGTCAGGAAACCATGTTAGTTTCTATGCAATTCCTTCTTGGGTAATTCAGCAGCTAAAGACCATTGAAAACAACGGAATCCGTTGGAAAGACAAAGGATATAGAATTGGTGGTGTGTCTTTTGATATGTTCTATCGTTCTGAAGGCTTTGATATTGCAGCTTCTTTATATCCACAATACAAGAAAAAGAAAAATGAATATGGAGAGATTGTTAATCGTACAACTACACAAGCAAGTGATGAGCGTACTATGAAGATTTCAGAAGTCATTTTAAAGACTATTCAACGGAAAGGATATTGTACAGAAAAAGAAGTTGTCTATATTTTAGGCAATCAGTATAGATATGAGGTTACAGAAACGCAGATTAAGCGTTGCTTGAATGAAATTATGGATTCTTATGGATTGAAAAAAGTTAAAGCAAATAAGGTATTAAAAGAACAATATCAGATTAAATCAAATGGTTATCCTAACATTATCATTGAAGATACTATTGAGTAAATGGTAGTTGGTAGTTAAAAGGGGAGGGGCATATAACTAAGATATATATGTTATATTACCCTCCCCTTTTAACTACCATGATTACCAATTTACACAATTGAGACAGTATGAGTTATTCGTATTGTCTCTTTTATTATATCAGAGAATCAAATCTGATTCTCCCAAATCGCTGATTACAGAATTGTGTCGGTCGGATCTATAAGCAAATCGAAAGGAATCAAAGTAAAATGTGTAATAAAGAAACAGAAGTAAAAATATGTAAAGTCTGTGGTAAAGAATTATCATTGGATAGGTTTGAATTAATGAAACCTAATAGCAATCATCCGTATAGACTTAATACTTGTAAAGATTGCAGATATAAATATATGAGAAATCTTATTGAGAAAAAACAGGATGTAAAACTATCGGATGATATTGAAATTCTGGTACATAGAGCCCATAAGAAAATCAATCCAGAAAGAATTTTAAACTTATCCATAGCGGATATTCAACCTATTGCTGTGGACGAGATATTTGTGAAATTGATGGATTATAAAGATATCTGGTTATCAAATTATGGAAGGGCTATCAGATATATTTCTGAAAAGAGTGAATATAAATTGCTAAAAGGTAGTGAAAATTCGGATGGAACATTGACATATACGGTGAGAAAAAATAAGTATATCAATGGCAAGTGGACATATACGAGTACGCATCTATATGTGTCGCACGCTGTAGTGCGAGAATTTGTTGTCAATCCAGATACGGTAAACAATGTCTTTATATGGCATAGGGAAAATAATAAGAAAGATAATTATTATAAGAATTTATACCCGCTCAATAAAGACCAGTATTATGCACTGAGACGCTATTTCAATAAAAATAAAGATGACTCAGAAAAGACTATTATAAAAATAATGAATGACATACAATTTAAGCCAGATGATTGGAGTGCAAGAAGCATGAAACCTACTATGTGCGGTATAGGATATCATGGGAGAGAAGGTGTTGATTGTACGTCTAAGGCATATTTGCGATGGCATGATATGATGCATAGATGTTATAATGATAAATTTCATAGGAGACAACCACAATATAAAGAGTGTACCGTATGCCAGGAATGGTGGAATTTCTGTAATTTTGAAAAATGGTATGACGAGCATTACTATGAGATTGAAGATGAAATTATGGATTTGGATAAGGATATATTGTTTAAGGGAAATAAAGAATATGGCCCAAATACCTGCTGCGTTATTCCACATTATATCAATACATTGTTTATTACTGGTAAGAAAGGTCGGGGAGATCTGCCGTTGGGAACATGGTATGATCGTGAAAAAGGTAAATACCGTGCGAGTATGTCATATCAAGGAATTCCTATTAAGATTGGTTCTTTTAAGACCATAGATGACGCCTTTGAAAGATATAAAACATACAAAGAAGATTTTATAAAAGATGTTGCAGAGCAGCATAAAGGGAAGATACCGGATAAGGTGTATCAGGCAATGTTAAATTGGACAATTGAGATTACAGATTAAAAGGAGGTTTTTGAAAAATGCTAAATGATAGATATGGGGATTTATTAGACAAAGGAATTGCAAAGGTAAATAAACAGAATGATGAAATGCTAAATGCTGTCGAGGGTATAAGTGATTACCTGACAGAACAACGACGGAAGGAAGAACTACGGCATAAGGATTTTATTTCTAAAATGGATGAAATAAAGCGTAGTGAACATGAAAGACTTCAAAGAAATTGTGATTTGGTTGAGAGTATGTTAGAAAAGGCTAGAGCCAAAGAAAATGAGAAGCAAAGAATTAAACTGGCAGAACGTGAAGAGCAGGAACGCAGAGAGAGACGTAGAAAGACAATGGAGAATTTGAATTGGAGTCCAGGGAGATAGTGTACGATTAAAAATTATTTGGTACAGAGGAATATGATTTAGTTTTTTATTAGGCATATCGGATATAAAAAATCTGGTATGCCTTATTTTTTCTTTTTCTTAACTCATCGTCTGCTGCCAGTTGGTAATTAAAATACGGCCGATTTCTAAGGGGTGTATATATAAGGTGGCTACTTTATATTTTGAAATTGAAATATACCCCCGGTAGAGAATAGAAAGAGTTCATTAAATTTTAAAGAAGGTCTATAATCTTTGATCATCTTCGCTAGGAATATATTGGCAGACTTCTTCAATTTTACAATCTAATATACGGCAAAGGTCATTGATAGTAGTCGTATTCAATGGCCTATTTTTACGCAATTTATCAAGGGTCGAACTAGAAATATGATGTTTATTGATTAAGGTATATGTTGATTCGGTTGAATTTTTCAATGTATCCCATAATGGACTATAATCAATCACGATAAACCTTTCAAATATATTCCACTCATAATAAGAATAGTATCTGGTCTTTTAGTTGATTATAATTGCTAAAAAGACTATAATATTTGTATATTTTATTGTGAGTATGCACAAAAGAGGGAGGAAGATGTTAATGAAAACAAAAAGATGGTTAATTTGCGTAATAGTAGGGACGATGCTGTGTTTAAATAATGGATGTTCTACTACAACGGTGCAATCAGTTTCAACAACTCAAACAAGTGAGGATGAAAGTATTTTAGAAACAGCTAATAATATAGAGACGAGTTCGCAAATGGTCAGCAGCCAAGAGGACTTTGATTTAGAAGAAAAAATAGTCATTTCTTCTGAGAATGAACATCCTATTTTTTACGATAATGACAATATATTAATTTCTATAAAAGAATGCCAATATACAGAGGATGCTTCTCATGTAAGAATTCTTTTGAACGTAGATAATCATTCACAGAGTATTATAGAACTAGAATTTTCGGATATAGAAGTAGATGGTGTTCAGATGAATATGCTTGGTGGAAACATAGAAGAATATAAAGTTGGGGGTTATGGGTCAAATTTTTATATTACACTTGAAGATTTAGAAAACTCTGGAGTGACAGATTTTGACATTATAAATTGTACTATAAGTGGTAGATATAACAATGGAGAAGAATTATTTAATAGAGACGTCACAATTGAGAGAAGTGCTTTTATTCCATATAAATAAGAGAAATTGTTTACCGACGAACAATAAAAAGAAAGGAAGATATTATGGCATTAATTAAGTGTCCAGAGTGCGGAAAAGAGATTAGTAATCGTGTAAAAGTATGTCCACATTGCAAATTAGATATAGAAGAATATAACAAAAGATTAGAAGAAAAGCAAACAGAAGTGGAAGAAATAAAGCGATTGGAAGAAAAGGAGCGATTAAAAGAATTAGAATCAAAAGAGAAGTGTCCAGAGTGTGGTATATTGGTAGATAAAGAAGTTGAAAATTGCCCAAATTGTGGATTCCCGATTAGAGAAGAAAAGGAACGTATCAAAGCAGAATTGGATAATAAAAGGAAAAAATATAGAAAAAATATTGCAATTGTAGTGGTGGCATCAGTATTGATATGTAGTTGTTTAGGCATAGGATATGTATTTAATAGAAATTCTAAATACGAAAAAGCTATGCAATTATTAGAAAATAATAAATTCTATGAAGCAAAAGACATTTTTAAAAGTTTGAACGACTACAAGGATTCAGAGAAAATGTTAGATGCTATTGATATTGGATGCACGATGCTTGATATGATTAATACAGATAATCATTTTAAAAGTTCAGATTTATTTGATCCATATAAAATTGATTTTGTGTTATCATCCTCAGAAGAATATGAGATATTAGATGATATTCGTCATAAAACAATTAATCATTTATATGATGTAGCGGAAAAATATATTGATACAGGGAATGATGATGATTATGAATATGTACAATATTTAATAAATTCTATTAGTAAATATATAGACACCCAAAAATTGCTTGTTAAAAAACAAAATGCTGAAATTAAAAAGCAAAATACCGAAATATTTGACATAGTATGGGAGAAGATGAAAGCGAGAGAATATTCAGAGATAGTTGGAGAATTTGATAGGATAGAACAAAAAGACGAGGATGTACAGATACTAAGTGACTCTTATAAAGAATTGTATGAAATTTATGGGGATTTTCTTGGTGATTGGGGAAGTTCATCCGGTCATGGAGGCTTTGAGTTTAGTATCTTATTTGATTATTTTAGTACACAAAATACGGGAAGGGAATGTTATTTTGAAATCAAAAAAAGTGGCGTAATATTGGATAATCTTGATTTAGGAGAAGGGGAATCGAGTTGGGGATATTCTAATTTAAAAGTAGATGGAAATACTATGAGTTTCAATTTTATTACGGGTGGAGTTAATCCAGAGTTTCAAAATGCTGTATGTGTGTTACAGGATGGTGATATGAGAATAGAGGTTGATGGTCATAAAATAAATATTGGATCCAATACGCCATCAGGAAATAGCAGGCAGAAAAAAGCACCACAATTAGGAGATTCAGCAACAGATGTTAAATTGTCATCATGGGGAAGTCCAGATAAATAAAACTACTACGGAATATGGCGTTCATGAGCAATGGGTTTATGGTAATGGAAGATATATTTATCTGGATGATGGTATTGTTACAGCTATTCAAGAATAGCAGAAGTAGTATGATAGCTTTGTTCGGTCGTTGAAATTTTGGTGTAATCTACGGGTAGAACACCTATAGCATTTCTGAAGAAAAAAGCCTTCAAAAATAATGTAAACGTACCGGGTCTTACATATACCGCCCGCCCCTTATCATATACCTGAAATAGCGAAAAACGGCGTAAATCTACGCTTTCATCAATACCACCTAACAAGACTATACCCACCACACAAACAGCCCGATTTGAGCCGTAAAATGCCTATAGACCATATAACATACACCAAAAATAAGAGCCTGATAGACTGTGAAAATCAATCTATCAGGCTTATTTTTTACACTAATAAAGTATTATGTAAACTAAATATATATTATTCTATCAAAGCATCAACACGGTATAAGATACCATCAATATAATTATTATCAGGGTCGTATATAAAAACACTTTGTACCTTATCACCCTTCGAAAATCTGTCTATATCGTAGTGAGTGTAATAACCGCATACGTCAACGCCGTCGCCGTTTTCATCTAGTACAGTGCCTTGTATTAGTTCAATAATAATCTGGCCGTTACGATTTTCTAAACTGTCTAAAAGTATGTCATGTTCATGTTTATTACCAATATTATATATCTGTACCTTGCTTGTTTGCATGTCCTGCTGCTCAGTGTCACTTATATTAGTATCATTCATATTAATACCTATTGTTCCAGCTTGTATATCATTAACCATAAATACACCTGATAACAATATAACAGTTGTTCCAATAATACCAAATGTCTTAAATCCTTTTTTCATAATATTACAATCCTTTCTTGTATAAATATCAGGGTGTAGCCGTTCCGATTGGTTACACCCTATTTTTTACGCTTCAAGTAATTCACGGTTATTAGTTTTAATTTTTGTAGTGCCGTAATAATTCCGGCTATCATCGAGAGGTATAATTTTATGCGTCTTTTTTCTAAACGCTTCTGTATGATAATACCAGGCCCTTTTTTGGCTACCGAATTTAAAGCCAAGTTCTTTTAATTCTTTATGGTAATTATAAGAATTAAAGCACCAAATCCATTGACCAATGATTTCGATTTCAAGACCATTAAAATTAATAATCTTGCTAAGAATATTACGTAAAGCCTTATCATTTTCCCAATCATACATATTTTTACGATATGTAGATTTAGAATTGTCTGAACTGTTTTCGTGATGATTTTTCAGAGCCTTGAAAAGGTTTTCATATTCAATATTAATTGTCTTTGTGATTTCTTCTGATCCGCCATTATCCGGGTGATACTGTTTAAGTAATTCTTTGTATTGACTTCTGAGTTCAGATAATGTTTGAACATTAGTAAAATATTTCATATCCGGCAACCTCCCTATAAATAAAAAAAGTGTAAAGTCCTTAATAATTTAATAAGACTTTACACCATGATTTATAGGTTTAATTTAATTGTTACTCTTCGAGTGCCTTTTCAATTCGCTCATTATCCTTTTCAAGATATTCAAGGGCCTTTTCAATGTCACCGTTTTTAATCGCTTCAATAACTAAATCATTTAGAAACTTGTCTTTTCTCAGACCGTCTTTATATTGCATATCTGTTGGCATGTATTCATTCATCCTTTCGCGCCCCTTTCATATAGGATGTTGTTACCTATATTATAGAGGTTTTTTGAAGAGGTGTAAAGCCTTATTAAATTATCAAGGTACTTTTGTTTTATTTGTTAAGATTATTATACATCTATAAGTGTACTATTTCAATATGGAAATACACCAAAAAGTGTACCATAAAGTTTGTGAAAATTCACTAATAGATGTACAAGGAAGATGGGAAATTATAAATAAAAAACACCTTTAGATAATTTCTAAGGTGTTTTTCCAATAAAATTTATTTTTTAGATCGTTTTGGGATTCCTTTTTTTTCTGGTGGATAATCTATTATATATTCTTTGTTATCTGGTATATTTTTTAAAATCAATTTCATATCTAATGCGTCGGCAATCTCTACTAATTCTAATGTTGAAAAATTGTCTCTGCTCATTTTGTTGCTTAGATTTTGTTTTGTAACTTTTGTTTTTTCGGCAAGTTCTACTTGAGTTATTTTTTTATCTTTTAAAATTTTCTTGATAGCTTCTGTTGCTGACATATTGACCACCTCCAATATTGTTTTTCTTTATTATACAAGATATAATCTTTTATTTCAAGTACACCTATTAATTTAAAACATACAGTTAGTACACTAAATAGTGAATTTTAATAATTATAAGTAAACATTTTAGTGAACTTTGTACATTGAAATAGTAAACTTATAGGTGTATAATATAGACATAACAAAACAACAGAACAGTTAAGCGAAGGTCGATGGGAGTAGGACAACCGAAAGCAAGACGGCAACGTGACACCGGGAAACAGGATAAGTGAGATTGAGACGCACTAAGAAGAACGCTAGATGTTTAAAGCCTGCCGGGGCTTAATGTTCACCATATTAAATAAAAAGGATGGTAGATGGTATGTGTATTAGTCGAAAAGAATTAGATGACAAAATTGAACAAATCAAAGAGTATAAGTCGATTAAAAAAGATGCTGACAAAAACTTGAAACCGCTTGAAGCTGATGTAAAAGAATATCTGGATGAAAACGGGCAAGTTGAATTTATCGGGTATGGCTATTCAATTTCTTATAAAGAACAAAAAAAGGAGTCAGTAATAAAAGAAAAAGTATTAGAGCTTTTAGAAAATCCACGGATTAAAAAAGTTATTGAAAGTGAAAAAATCGACATTTCGCAGCTTTTCAAAATAACAGTAGTTAGACCGTTAAATATTCGATAACAAGTGGTTGCGA
>Ga0129308_1002761_pt1 | contig 14053 bp, 10 predicted proteins | sample L827metagenome_FD_94440 | JGI IMG/M metagenome (GOLD analysis project Ga0129308, IMG submission 94440) | Ring-tailed lemur group fecal microbial communities from Wisconsin, USA - L827 metagenome | ecosystem: Host-associated > Mammals > Digestive system > Large intestine > Fecal | place: USA...
CCGCTGATCTCGATTCTGATTCCGAACAAGGACCATATCGCTGATCTGCGCAAGTGCATTTCGTCGATTGAGGAGCGGTCGGACTACCGCAATTATGAGTATATTATTATAGAAAACAACAGTACGGAGGAGGAGACGTTCGCGGAGTACGAGCGCCTCTCCCGTGAGAATCCGAAGATCCGTGTCGTCTATTACAAGGGAGATTTTAATTTTTCCGATATCAATAATTTCGGCGCGCAGTACGCGCGGGGAGAATATTTCCTGCTGCTGAACAATGATACGGAGATCATTAGAGGCGACTGTCTGAGGCAGCTTCTGGGCCCGTGTCAGCGGGAGGAGGTCGGCATCGTCGGCGCGCGGCTTTACTATGAGGACAATGTGATCCAGCACGCCGGAGTTGTGCTTGGCTTCGGAGGCATCGCAGGGCATGCCTTTATCGGGGACAAGCGCGGGGATAACGGTTATTTTTCGCGGATTATCTGCGCGCAGAATTACAGTGCTGTGACGGCGGCCTGCATGATGGTCAGGGCTTCCGTTTACCGCGCGGTGGGCGGGATGTCAACCGATCTGAAGGTGGCCTTCAATGATGTGGATTTCTGCATGAAGGTGCGAAGCCTTGGCAAGCTGATTGTCTACAATCCGCGCGCCGAGCTGTACCATTACGAGTCGAAGTCGCGCGGCCTCGAGAATACGCAGGAGAAGATCGAGCGGTTCAACCGCGAGATGGCCTGCTTCCTCGACCGCTGGGGGGATCAGGTGAAGGCGGGCGATCCGTATTACAATCCGAACCTGACGCTGGACAAAGCGAATTTCTCTCTGAAGGTGTGAGGAAGAGTGTAGGTTGGCTGTTGAATGCGTGGTTGTGAAAAGTGCTGGTAGATTTGCTGTCGAACAGGTGATTGAGAAAAGCATGTGTAATTTGCCATTGAATGATTATGAGATGTGGGTACGGTTCTGCCGCTGACAGTTGGTTTGGAGTAGGAGGAGACAGGTATGAGTGAATTGTGTGTTGCGCTTCTGCAGCTTTTGCCGGGGAAGACGCCTGAAGATAATTTGCGCAAGGGCTTGGAAGCCTGCGGGAAAGCGAAGGAAATGGGAGCGGATATCGCGCTGTTCCCGGAAATGTGGAGCTGCGGCTATACGTTCCCGGATGAAAAGTGCGATGAGGAACAGATAGAAGCGTGGAAGCATCTTGCGGTCAGCGCGGATGGGGATTTTGTGCAGGAATTCGGCCGTGCGGCCGCGCAGCTTGACATGGCGGTCGGGATCACGATTCTGGAACAGTACGAGCCGCAGCCACGCAATACGCTGATTCTGTTTGACCGGCACGGGAAGCGCGTGCTGAAGTACGCCAAGATACATACGTGTGATTTCGGGGACGAATGTCTGCTGACGCCGGGGGAGGATTTTTATGTGACGGATCTCGACACGGCGGCTGGCACGGTAAAGGTGGGCGCGATGATCTGCTATGACCGTGAATTCCCGGAGAGTGCGCGGATCCTGATGCTGAAGGGCGCGGAGATCATTCTCGTTCCGAATGCGTGCCCTATGGAGATCAACCGTCTGTCGCAGCTTCGTGCGAGAACGTATGAAAATATGGTCGGTATTGCGACGTGCAATTATCCTGAGGGCCAGCCGGACTGCAACGGGCATTCGAGCGCGTTCGACGGCGTCGCGTATCTGCCGGAGCTTCCGGGATCGCGCGACACGTGCATTCTGGAGGCGGGAGAGGCGGAAGGCATTTATCTGGCACGTTTCGATCTGGACATGCTACGCGATTACCGCAGCCACGAGGTACACGGCAATGCGTTCCGTCATCCGCAGAAGTATCATCTGTTGATTGAAGAGGAGATCCGGGAGCCGTTTATCCGCAGCACTTATCGGAGATAGCGAAAGCGGACGGTTACTGGATGCAGAGTGGGAACAGTGCATGGCTGCAATGTAAGCCGCAGCCACGTATCCGCTGTATGGCTGCCGGGAAACATACTATAAGGATATAGTTCAGCGAAGAACTTGGCGCTTTGCTGCAAAGCCCGGGAATATACGGATATAGTCAGGCTGTAAAACAGGGAGATAAATATGATTCAGAAGCTTGAAAAGGGAAGCCGGGTTGGTCTCGTATGCTGCTCGAATGGGCAGAAGTCTGGCTGGAAGGGGAAGCTTGAGGAGCTGAGCCGTGTGCTCAGGGAGCTGGGCCTTGAGCCTGTGTACAGCGAATATATTTTTGAGAGGGACGGTGTCTTTTCAGGGACGGCGAAGGAGAGGGCTGCATCCCTGATGGAGTTTTACAGGGATCCGTCGGTGAAGGTGGTTTTTGATATTTCCGGCGGGGATATCGCGAACGAGATTCTGCCGGAACTCGATTTTGACGTGATCGGGCGCAGCGGGAAGCAGTTCTGGGGCTACAGTGATCTGACGACGATTATTAACGCGATTTACACGAAAACAGGGAAAGCCTCGGTGCTGTATCAGGTGCGCAATCTGATCTATGACTGCAGGGAGCGGCAGAGAGCGGAGTTTCGGGAGACGGTGCTTGGCGGCGGGGACAGTCTGAGCAGGATCTCCGCCAGATACATACAGGGAGATTATATGGAAGGAACTGTTGTCGGCGGGAATATCCGCTGCTTCCTGAAGCTTGCCGGGACACCGTATTTCCCTGATCTGAGCGATAAAATCCTGCTGCTGGAGGCTTACGGCGGCGGGATTGCACAGATGACGACTTATTTTAGCCAGCTCCGGCAGATCGGGGCGTTCGGGCAGGCAGCGGGTATTCTGCTCGGCACGTTCACAGAACTTGACCAGAGCGGAGACGCCGCGAAGCTGGAGCCGCTCGTGCTGCGGTCCGCCGGGCCGGAGATTCCGGTTGCGCGGACCAGCGATATAGGGCATGGGACGGACGCGCGGGCAGCCGTGATCGGTGCCCGGATGGAGATTGGGTGAGAGATGGCCGCGTCCGGAAGTTGGACATGCCGCCGGTGATCGAAGTCCGGATGGGGATCGGGTGAGGGATGGCCGACGTCTGGAAGTTGGTTGTGTCGCCAAGTGATTGGTTTCTGGATAGAGATCGGGTAAAAGATGGCCGACGTCTGGAAGTTGGACGTGTTGTCCGGTGATCGGTTCCAGGATGGGGATCAGATGAGAGATGACCGTTTTCGGAAGATGACGAATACGATGAAGCATAAGAAAGGATTTACATATGAGCAAAATAACCGCGGCGGTTCACAGGTGGAACCGCAGGATTGACAGGATATGGGAGGAGGAAACATCCGGACGCGTGTCCGGGAAGCCGTACAAGGGAGCGAACGTCGGGCGTGAGACGGACGGTCCGGGTGCCGGACGGGAATCGGCGGGCCGGAACGCGGATCAGAGAGCGTGTGAATCGAAACGGCGTCCGGCAGCATCCTGCCGGGAGCGACTGGCATCCTTTGTCCAAGCGCACAGGTGGGAGCTTCTGTTTGTGCTTTTCATGGGTTCTGTGATTTTTGCAATCGCGTGGATTCTGCCGTTCAATCAGGCGCCGGATGAGGAGATGCGCTATATGGTTCCGACCTATATTTACCGGCATGGCACGCTGCCCGCAGGGTACGATCCGGAGATCCGCAATGAGATCTGGGGCATTTCGTACGGCTTCCATCCGATTCTGCCCTACATCTTCGGCGGCTATCTGATGAAGCTGGTCGGGATTTTCAATTCGTCGGACAAGGCGCTTCTGATGGCGGCGCGTTTCATCAATGTACTGATCGGGATGGGCTTTTACTGGTATGTGCTCCAGATTGCGAAGAAGCTGTTTGGCAACCGCCTTTTCCGGGCGTATTTTGTCGCGCTGCTTGCTCTGTTGCCGCAGCTTCTGTATCTGTTTGCGTATGTCAATACCGACGCGATTGCGGTGTTCTCCAGTGCGATGCTGATTCACTACTGGCTGCAGGGGCTTGAGCGGAAATGGGACCGCGGTTCGTGTACGGGGCTCGCGGCTGGCGTTTCGGTCTGTGCACTTTCTTATTTTAATGCGTACGGGTATGCGCTGTTTTCCGTGATTATATTTGTGGCATCTTTGCTCGTGCGGTATGCCCGGAAGGGGGCGAAATACTGTGCTGCCGTGATTTTGAAACGCGGAATTTACATCACGGTGATCGTATTCCTGCTGACAGGCTGGTGGTTCATCCGCTGTGCGGTCCTGTACGACGGAGACTTCCTCGGCTTGTACGCGCCGGACAAATACGGGGAAATGTATGCGATGGAGGAGTTCAAGCCGTCGGTGAAGCTGTCTCTGGATGAGCAGGGCGTTCCGCTCGATGAGATGCTGCGGCCCGAGGATCAGGGCGGTATGGAGTGGATTCGCACGACGTACCGGAGCACGATCGGGTATTTCGGATATTTTGACGAGCCGCTCGGAATCGATATCTACGAGATTCATAAGAGGCTGCTCGGGCTTGGCGTGCTGGGGATGCTGCTGTATGTGCTGACGTCTGCGGGCAGATGGTGTCTGCGGTTCGTTTGCCGGTATACGGATGCGGGCAGGAAATCAAAACTTCAGATGTGCGGCAACGCTTCCAGAGAGCAGACGGCAGACGGCAGAGAGAACAACAGATTCAGGCCGGAGCCATGCCCTCGCGATATCGCTTCCGAACATTATGTTTTTTTCGGCGGCAACTGCAAAATCAGTACGTTTGAGTTCCTGCTCTTGCAGTTTTCGTTCGGTTGCTGTATCATAATACCAGTGCTGCTGTCGCTGTACTATTCGTATTTCACGGATTTCCAGCCGCAGGGGCGCTATATCATGCCGCTGATCGTGCCGCTTATGTATTTCATCGCGAAGGGGACGGAGCGGTTTATCACGCTGTTTTTCCATAAATGGATGGTGTACGTGATGATGATTCCGCAGTTCTGGGCGGTGCTTCATGTGTTCCTGGGGGCGTATGTGTCGGTGTTTTTGCCGGCGTATGTGGAGGAGCTTGCGTTCCTTGCAAATGTGCGGTTCCCGTGGTGCAGTAACATCGGGCCGCTGATGCGGTTGATCCAGATGCTGATTCCGGGATGACAGGAACGCTGATTTTTGAGTAATCCAGATGTCGGTTTCGGTATGGTATGAATGCTGATTCCGGGATAATACGGATTTGGATACAGTAGAAAAGAGGGGAAGAAAATGATTGATTTTAACAGACCGCCGTACATTGGTACGGAGCTGAAATATATCGAGGAGGCTGTCCACAATTCAAAGCTCTGCGGGGACGGCCCGTTCACGAAAAAGTGTTCACAGCTTATGCAGGAGCGGTTCGGCGCAAACCATGTGCTGCTGACGACATCCTGCACGCACGCGCTCGAGATGGCGGCCTTCCTGTGCAATCTGCAGCCGGGGGATGAGGTGATCATGCCCGCGTACACGTTTGTGTCGACGGCTGACGCCTTTGTGCTGCAGGGGGCGAAGATTGTGTTTGTGGACGTCCGTCCCGACACGATGAATCTTGATGAGACGAAGATCGAGGCTGCGATCACGGAGCGGACGCGTGTGATTGTCCCGGTTCATTATGCCGGGGTGGCGTGCGAGATGGATACGATCATGGCGCTCGCGAAAAAATACCATCTGAAGGTTGTCGAGGATGCGGCGCAGGGCGTACACGCTTATTATAAGGGGCGCGCGCTCGGCACGATCGGTGATTTCGGGTGCTACAGCTTCCACGAGACAAAGAATTATACGATGGGAGAGGGCGGCGCGCTCGTCTTCCAGGATTCGGAATATCTCGAGCGCGCAGAGATTCTGCGTGAGAAGGGAACGAACCGCAGCAAGTTTTTCCGCGGCCAGATTGACAAGTACACATGGGTGAATTACGGTTCGTCGTATCTGCCGAGCGACCTGAATGCGGCCTACCTCTACGCGCAGCTCCTTGCGATGGACCAGATCGACGAGAAGCGCAGACAGATTTATGAGTATTACCATGAGCGCCTTGCCCCGCTTGAGGAGCGCGGGCTGATCGAGCGGCCTGTCGTGCCGGATTACGCGGTGCACAATGCGCATATGTACTATATTAAAGTGAAGGATCTTGCAGTGAGAAGTGCGCTGATTTCCTATATGAGAGAGAAGGACGTGCAGTGTGTCTTCCATTATATACCGCTTCATACGTCCCCGGCCGGGCTGCGTTTCGGCAGATTCCACGGGGAGGACGAATATACGACGCGTGAGAGCGAGCGTCTGATGCGTCTTCCGATGTTCTACAGCCTGACGATGGAGGACGCGAAGTACGTGACAGACTGTCTGCTGGAGTTTGCGGGATATCAGGAGATCAGGGGATGATCCGGGCAGCGCAGCACAGTGACCTTGACAGGATTGCCGCAATCTATGCGGCAGTACATGACGCGGAGGAGCAGGGGTATCTGACGATCGGGTGGAGCAGGGACATTTACCCGGTCCGCGCGACCGCAGAGGCTGCACTTGCCAGAGGCGACCTGTTTGTTGAGGACGAGGACGGCGTGATCGCTGCGTCCGCGATCATCAATCAGATCCAGGTGCCGGAGTATGCGGACTGTACGTGGCGGTATGATGCGCCGGAGGATGAGGTCATGGTACTGCATACGCTTGTGGTCGATCCGGCGGTACAGTCGCACGGCCACGGGACACGGTTTGTCAGATTTTATGAGCAGTATGCGCTGGAGCACGGCTGCCGTTACCTGCGGATGGACACGCAGGAGAAAAATGCGAATGCGAGGGCATTTTACAGGAAGCTCGGGTATGCGGAGCCAGGGATTGTCCCATGTGTTTTCAACGGGATTCCCGATGTGAGTCTGGTGTGCCTTGAGAAGAGGCTGCCGGACGCCTGAAACGTTCCGTTCAGACAGAACTTTGTGACCGCTGGAAAGTCCATGAGAGCATGCAGCTTCAGGCAATGCGGCAGAGTGCACATAATCTGACAGAGAATCGAAATCGGTTGACAGGAGGCAGTACATGTCGGCTACTAAAATTACGAATTTTATCAAAAAACTGACGCCCTACAATATCGTGAAGGGCGTTCGGTATCTGCGCCACTTCGGCCCGAGGGAATTTCTGATCCGGCTGAATGACAGGATCGAGCCGGACGAGGTGCCTTACGGCCCGTGGTACGAACAGCACAGGGCGGACGAGGAGCAGCTTGCGGCGCAGAGGGCGCACAGATGGAGCAGCCCGGTGGTGTTCAGCATCGCGGTTCCGCTGTACCGGACGCCGGAGCGGTATCTGCGGGAGATGATCGATTCCGTGCTCGCGCAGACGTACCCGCACTGGGAGCTCTGCCTTGCAAACGGCAGCCCGGAGGATGAAGCGCTGTGCCGTGTGCTCGCGGAGTATACGGCGAAGGATACCAGAATCCGGGTGAAAGCGCTTGCGCACAACGGCGGCATCTCGGAGAATACGAACGCGGCGCTTGGGATGGCGACGGGCGCATATATCGGGCTGCTTGACCATGACGACCTGCTCGCGCCCGATGCGCTGTATGAGGCTGCGGCGGCGCTTGAAAAAGCAGCCCGCAGCTCCAAAGCCGGAGCAGGCAGCGCAGCGGACCATGCACATGCCGCCCGTGAGCGTGTTTCAGACAGGCGCGATGCGGTCATGCTCCCGGAGCTCCTCTACACGGATGAGGACAAGATTAATAGTGATGGCACGGAGCATTTCCAGCCGAATCTGAAGCCGGATTTCAATCCGGATCTGCTTCGCTCGAACAACTATATCTGCCATTTCCTGATCGTTGCGCGGACGCTCTATGAGCGCGTCGGCGGGATGGACAGCCGGTATGACGGCGCGCAGGACTATGATTTTATCTTAAGATGTACGGAGCAGGCGAATGGGATCGTGCATATCCCGCGCATCCTGTACCACTGGCGCACGCACGCGCAGTCGACCGCGGACAATCCGGTCAGCAAGCAGTACGCCTATGAGGCGGGACAGCGCGCGATTGCGGCGCAGCTTGCGCGTCTCGGACTTGACGGCGAGGTGGAGCAGAAGAAGGATTTCGGCTTCTACCGCGTGAAATACCGCGTGCAGGGAGAGCCTCTGGTGTCGGTCATCATCCCGAACAAGGACGAGAAGGAGACGCTTGAAAAGTGCCTGCGGTCGGTCCGGGAGCGCACGGCATATCGGAATTATGAGATTATCATTGTCGAAAATAACAGTAAGACGCAGGAAATTTTTGATTATTATAAAGAAATAGATGGACGAAACGGAGTTCATGTTGTATATTGGGACAGAGAGTTTAATTATTCGGCAATCAATAATTTCGGCGTCCGCCATGCGAAAGGGCAGTATCTGCTGTTTCTGAACAACGATATGGAGGTCATCGACGGCGGCTGGATGAGCGAGCTGCTCGCACACTGCCAGCGCCCCGATACGGGAGCGGCCGGCGCGCGGCTTTATTATCCGGACGATACGGTGCAGCATGCGGGGATTATTATCGGGCTTGGAGGGATTGCCGGGAATATTTTTGTCGGCCTGAAGCGGTACCACAGCGGCTATATGCACAGGGAATCGCTGCAGCAGGATCTGAGCGCCGTTACGGCGGCGTGTATGATGGTGAAGAGAGAGGCGTACGATGCAGCGGGCGGCTTCGAGGAGCGGCTTGCGGTTGCGTTTAACGACGTCGATTTCTGTCTCAAAATCGGAGAGAAGGGATACCGTATTGTCTACGATCCGTACGCGGAGCTGTACCACTATGAGTCGAAGACGCGCGGGGCGGAGGACACCGGACAGAAGGTGCGCCGCTTCCAGCGTGAGATTGAGTACATGCGCACCCGCTGGATCAGGATACTGAAGGACGGGGATCCCTGTTACAATAAAAACCTCTCGCTTGGCAAGTGGAATTATTCGCTTCGCGTCTCGGAGAGGTACTGAGGTTGGAACATGCAAATAGCAACAGTTGTCATACCGAATCTGAACGGGAAGCAGTATCTGGATGCATGTCTTGATTCGCTGCGCCAGCAGACGAGACAGGATTTTTCCGTGATTCTGATCGATAACGGTTCAGAGGATGGGAGTGCGGATTATGTCGAATCGCACTACCCGGAGGTAATGGTAAAGCGTTTTTCAAAAAATGAAGGCTTCTGCCGGGCGGTCAATGAAGGAATCCGCATGGCGGCGACGAAATACGTCGTTCTTCTGAATAATGATACGGCCTGTGAGGCATCCTTTATTGAGGAGCTTGTGCGGGCGATGGAGGAGGACGAGGGCGTATTCTCCGGCGCGGCGCGGATGGTGCAGATGCACGATCCCGACAGGATGGACAACGGCGGCGATTATTACTGTGCGCTTGGCTGGGCGTATGCGCTTGGCAAGGGCAAGCCGGCCGCCAATTATGCGAAGAAGCGCGCGATTTTTTCCGCGTGTGCCGCCGGGGCGATCTACCGGCGGAAGGTTTTTGACGAGATCGGTCTGTTTGACGAGGTGCATTTCGCGTACCTTGAGGATATCGACGTCGCGTGGCGGGCGAGGATCGCGGGCTACCGCAATCTCTATCTGCCGGATGCCGTTGTGCACCATGTAGGCAGTGCGACGAGCGGCTCCGTCTACAATGATTTCAAGATCCGCCACTCGTCGAGAAACAGCATTTATCTGATCTACAAGAATATGCCGCTTTTGCAGATTTTGCTGAATCTGCCGTTCCTTGCGGCAGGCTTTCTGATAAAAGCAATCTTTTTTGCGCGTATGGGCTACGGGCATGAGTACAGGACGGGGCTGTCAAAGGGAGCGGCCCTGTGCCAAAAGAGCAGGAAGGTAAAGTTTCGGTGGGAGAATCTTCCGCATTATCTCAGGATACAGTGGGAGCTGTGGGTAAACGTAGTCCGGAGACTGTCTGACTTCTGATCAACAGGTGGGGAGAGACAGCAAGGGGTGAGGTACATTGATCAAAGATAACCAGAAATATTTTAACCGTCTTCAGGTTGTGCTGGATGCGATCGTCATTATCGTATCCTACCTCGTCGCATGGTATGTGATGATGGGCTCTATTGAAGAAGAGGTGGGTGTTCTGCCGCCTGAAATTTATATGATGGCACTTGTACTTCTCGTGCCATTTTTTTTGCTGCTGTACTATGCGTGCAATCTTTACACGCCGAAACGCGTACAGGGCAGACGGCTGGAAGGCGCGAACATTTTAAGGGCAAATGCGATCGGCGGTATGGCGTTCATGGCCGTCCTGTTCCTGATCAAGCAGGTCGACGCCTCGCGTTTGCTGCTTTTGATTTTCCTGACGCTGAATGTGACGCTGACATTTATCGAACGGAATATCGTGCGCCTGGTGCTGATGAACGCGCGCAGGATCGGGCTGAACCAGAAGCATATCATTCTCGTCGGCTACAGCCGCGCAGCGGAGGAGTATATCGACCGCATTGTGCAGAACCCCCAGTGGGGCTACAAGGTCATGGGGATTCTTGACGATAACGTGCCGACCGGGACGCTGTACCGCGGTATGGAGGTGCTCGGCGGCATGGAGAACTTAAGCTACATCCTGGAGGGCAACAATCCGGATGAGATCGCGATCACACTCGGACTGGATGAGTACGACAAGCTGGAGCGCATCGTTGCGATGTGTGAAAAATCCGGCGTGCATACGAAATTCATTCCGGATTACAGCAATATCATCCCGACGAAGCCGTATACGGAGGATCTGCTGGGGCTCCCGGTCATCAATATCCGCCATGTGCCGCTGTCGAATACGTTCAATATGATGGTGAAGCGTGCGATGGACGTAGCCGGTTCGCTGGTCTGTATCGTGCTGTTTTCTCCCGTTATGCTGGTCACGTCGGTTCTCGTCAAGCTGACGTCGAAGGGGCCGCTGATCTACACGCAGGAGCGCGTGGGACTGCACAATGAGCCGTTTAAGATGTACAAATTCCGCTCTATGGAGGTACAGACGAAGTCGGCGGAGCGTAAATGCTGGACGGTGCAGAACGATCCGCGCGTGACGAAGGTCGGACGCGTCATACGCAAGCTGAGTATCGATGAGCTGCCGCAGCTTTTTAACGTTCTGAAGGGGGATATGAGCCTGGTCGGGCCGCGTCCTGAGCGGCCTCAGTTCGTGGAGAAGTTCCGCGAGGAGATCCCGCGCTACATGGTCAAGCATCAGGTCAGGCCGGGGATGACCGGCTGGGCGCAGGTCAACGGCTACAGGGGCAATACTTCGATCAAGAAACGAATCGACTGCGATCTCTATTATATTGAGAACTGGACGGTCGGACTGGATATCAAGATCCTGTTCATGACGGTATTTAAGGGATTTGTAAACAAAAATGCGTATTAGAGAGAGGGGACATTATGGAAAGAAAGACGAAGACGGGCGCAGGGGAGCGCAGAGGCCGTCAGAATCAGTACCGCGGGCAGGCCGGGCAGCCGCACGGTCAGAACGGATATGGCCCGGACGGGCAGCCGTATTACGGCCAGAATGGATATGACGCAAACGGACAGCCGTATTACGGGCAGACCGGGTACGATGCGAACGGGCAGCCATATTACGGACAGGCCGGGTATGATGCGAACGGACAGCCGTATTACGGGCAGACCGGGTACGATGCGAACGGACAGCCGCATTACGGGCAGGCCGGGTACGATGCGAACGGGCAGCCGTATTACGGGCAGAACGGGTACGATGCGAGCGGACAGCCGTATTACGGGCAAAATGGATATGATGCAAACAGCCAGCCGTATTACGGGCAGGGCGGCTATGATCCGAACGGGCAGCCGTACGGAGCGCCCGGCTACGGTCCGCAGGGAGGCTACGGCGCCGGAGGGCCGGATGGCGGGAACGGACGGAAGCCCAAGAAGAAAAAGAAACACCGCAAGCTGATTTTTGCGATAGAGATTCTTGTGCTTGTGCTGCTTGCGGGCGGTCTGTTCGCGATGGCACAGTTCAACCGCCTGGGCCGCACGAAGCTGAAGGATATTCTGGTCAACACCGGGATCAGCAAGTCGGGTTACCGCAATATCGCCCTCTTCGGCGTCGATTCGAGAGAGGGACGGCTTGAGAACGGGACGAACAGCGACACGATCATGGTCGCGAGCATCAATGAGAAAACGGGTGACGTGAAGCTCGTCTCAGTCTATCGTGACACGTACCTCGACAATACGAACGGAGAGTACCGCAAGGCAACCGAGTGCTATGCGGGAGGCGGCGCGGAGCGTTCCATCAACATGCTGAACAAGAACCTGGATCTCGATATCAAGGATTTCGTGACGGTTGACTTTGAGGCGATCATTGAGGCAGTCGATCTGCTCGGCGGCGTCGAGATCGACGTCACGGAGGAGGAGCGCCAGTGGCTCAACGGCTATCTGGTTGAGACGTCGCAGGTGACGGGACGTGAATATACGGAGGTCGCCGCGCCCGGCATGCAGACGCTGACCGGCATTCAGGCGATGGCGTACTGCAGAATCCGCTACACGGAGGGCTGGGATTACAAGCGTACCGAGCGTCAGAGAGCCGTACTCGGCCAGATTTTCTCCAAGGCGCAGCAGCAGGGTGTGACCGGACTGATCGGGATGGTCAACTCGATGATCGATTATATTTCGACGAGCCTGTCGAACACGGAGCTTGTGAGCCTTGCGACGGGGATTTCCAGATACAACATTGCGGACACGACGGGCTTCCCGTTTGAGAAGCAGGCGGCGAATATTTCCGCAGGAGACTGCGTCGTGCCGGTGAACCTTGCGCAGAATGTCAGGGAGCTGCACGCATGGATGTTCGGCGACGAGAGCTATGAGCCGTCGCAGACCGTGCAGGAGATCAGCAACCAGATTATCAATTCGACGGGGATTCAGTAAATGATGTCAGGGACAGGAATAGATGTGGTGATTCCCGCGTATCGTCCGGGAAAGGAGCTCCGGACGCTTTTGCAGAGGCTTCAGGAGCAGACGGTCCGGCCGGACCGGATCCTGTTAATCAATACGCAGCGGGAGCTGTTTGACGACCGGCTGGTGGACGGAATCGGCGGCGTCACGGTCGTTCACGTCACGAAGAAGCAGTTTGACCACGGCGGTACGCGCCATATGGCGGCGAAGCTGCTGGACGGGGAATTTTTTCTGTGTATGACGCAGGACTGCATCCCGGCTGACTCCGGGATGACCGGGGCGCTGCGTGCCGCCTTTGCGGATCCGCATGTCGCAGCAGCGTACGCAAGACAGCTTCCGAAGCCGGACTGCGGCGTGCTGGAGCGCTATACGCGCAGCTTTAACTATGGGGAGGAGAGCCGGATCAAGACGGCGGAGGATCTGCCGGAGCTTGGGATTAAGACCTTTTTCTGCTCGAATGTGTGCGCAATGTACCGCCGGAGCGATTATGAGGCACTTGACGGCTTCGAGCGCCATACCATATTTAATGAAGATATGATTTTTGCCGGAAGGCTGATTCTCTCAGGGAGAGCGGTCGCATACTGCGCGGATGCGCGTGTGATCCACTCGCACAATTACAGCGGGCTGCAGCAGTTTCACCGCAATTTTGACCTCGGGGTTTCGCAGGCGGATCATCCTGAGATTTTTGAGAAGGCGCGCTCCGAGAGCGAGGGTATACGGATGGTGAAGCAGTGCGCGGCAGATCTGCTGAAAACAGGGAAGCCGTATCTGCTCCCGAAGCTTGTCTGGCAGAGCGGGTGGAAATTTCTCGGCTACAGGCTCGGCAGGCGGTATCGGAAGCTGCCGCGGCGGATGATATTAGCGTGCACGATGAACAAAGCGTACTGGACGGTATCAGACGGCAGGAGATAGAAGGCGTAACAGTGGGGATTAAGACGTGTTAATTGGGGCGGATAAGAGGCAGCAATCAGACAGGAGGAAATAGTATGTGTGGAATTGTTGGATACATTGGAACGGAGCAGGCGGCGCCGGTGCTGCTTGACGGACTCGACAAGCTGGAGTACCGCGGCTACGACTCGGCCGGGCTGGCCGTTTTTGACGGCAGGGAGATCCAGATTGCGAAGGCGAGAGGACGTCTCAAGGTGCTGCGCGAGGCGACGCATGGCGGGGCGAAGCTGCCGGGCAACTGCGGAATCGGGCACACGAGATGGGCGACGCACGGCATACCGTCGGACAAAAACGCACATCCGCATTTTA
>Ga0129308_1002762_pt1 | contig 14052 bp, 14 predicted proteins | sample L827metagenome_FD_94440 | JGI IMG/M metagenome (GOLD analysis project Ga0129308, IMG submission 94440) | Ring-tailed lemur group fecal microbial communities from Wisconsin, USA - L827 metagenome | ecosystem: Host-associated > Mammals > Digestive system > Large intestine > Fecal | place: USA...
AGAAGGACAACAAAAGACATTCTTAAAAATCATACAAAACATGATAACGGATGGTTTTACCAATGAAATGATTTCTAAGTATACAGGTTTGTCTCATTCAGAACTCAAAGATTTAATGCAGAAATAAAAGAAGTTGTATCAAAAAAGACAATGGTATCAGTATATAACTGATAGACATTGTCTTTTATAATTTATTCCGTTACATTTCCTTTTTCTATTATTTCTTTTTGTTTTTTTCGATAAAGAACATATAAGCATAGACTTATCACAATAACAATGATAACAATCATCATAAAACAATGCATAAAAAAGGCTTCTGGTAAAATTTTAATCACGGGATCACTGCGATAATCAAAAATCCAATAATTGTTTCTAAACACAATTTGATGAAAGAGCACAAAAGCTTGATCAAAATTCAAAGCAGCAAGAAAACCAATCACTGTTGGTATACCAATAGAAAAGAAAGATGTTAACCGTAAAAAACGATATTCTTTTTGTTTGATATTTTGATAAATCATAACTGCCGAAATAACACCTGTGACCATAAATGTAACTTGAATAATCTCAAAAATTTTTTTGACTTCTTCAAAATGAATACGTCCTGTTGTTGACATCACAAAGTCAGGCATTTGTAAAGCTCCTCTAAAGAAAATACTTTGGTATTGAATTAAAATATCATAATTAGTTTTAATGATATCATATGAAATACCTGCATCATGAGCAATATTCAAATAATCAATATCAAAATAATACAAAGGCTTAAAAAAGACAGTCAATGTAATGGCAAAGCATATGATGCAAACTGTTAATACTAATGCCAGAACAATATCTCTTTTTCTATTCGTTGTAAATAAAGTCTTCACCTTTTTGAACCTCTACTTTAGATAATTGAGGGAAATCTTGTTGGCGTAAAGCCTCATAAATTCCAATAGCAACACAATTTGATAAATTTAAACTACGTGCATTTCCATCCATGGGAATACGTACACATTCATCTAAATGTTCTTTTAAAATATCATGAGGAATCCCATCATGTTCATGTCCAAAGAGAAGATATTGATCTTGTGCTGAAATAAAAGATGCTTCACTATAACACAATTTAGAATAACGTGTAAAAAAATGAAAATCACCCTTATTTTTAGATAAAAAGTCTTCCCAATTCTCATAAATTTCCATCTGTAAATCTTTAATATAGTCTAGTCCTGCTCTTTTCATATGCTTGTCGTCTAAAGAAAAGCCCATTGGTCGAATAATATGCAGTTTGGAATGTGTAGCTACACATGTTCTCATAATATTCCCTGTATTTTGAGGGATAGCTGGATGTACTAAGACAATATGGTTCATGAAAGTCTCTCCTTTAATATCTTATACAATTTTTTTAAGGCTTTGGCGCGATGTGAATATTGGTTTTTTTCTTCTAATGTTAATGAAGCAGAAGTTTTTCCTAATTCAGGGACATAGAAAATAGGATCATAACCAAAACCATTTTCTCCTTCAATATGATCGTAAATTTCACCATTAAAATATTCTTCAATCAAAATAGGCTTTTCGTCAGGAATACATAAAGCCATGGCACAAACGAATCGAGCACCACGTTCTTTTCCAGCAACAGCATCAATAATAGCTTGGTTCTTTATATCATAACTTGTATTATGTCCCATAAAGCGAGCCGAATAAATACCAGGTCCTCCATCCATAGCATCAACTTCTAATCCTGAATCATCAGCTAAAACTGGTTTATGAATACGATTACAAATCGTTTGTGCTTTGATTAAAGCATTTTCTTGAAACGTTGTTCCTGTTTCTTCAATATCAACATCTTTATCAAAAACATCTTTCAAAGATTTCACTTCAATACCAATACTATTCAACATTGCTTTAATTTCTCTTATCTTTCCTTCATTCGTAGAAGCAACAATAATTTCCTTCATTATTTTTCCTCCATTCCTAATGCTATTTTAACTTCATGAATTGGCATTTTTTGTCCTGTCCAAAACTCAAACGAAACAGCACCCTGATATAAAATCATACCTTCGCCATTCATACAATCTAACCCTTTTTCCATGGCCATTGCTAAAAGTCTTGTCTGAGCTGGTTTATAAATAATATCAGCAACCTTTAAAGATTCACTCAAATATGAGCTATCGGGAATCAAACATTCATTTTCATGAGGAATCATACCAACATTTGTTGTTTGTACTAACAAATACGTATCTTGTAAATCTTTTTTGAGTTCTTCTAAATCATGAAGTGACTTCAAAAGAACAGGGCATGATAATTTCTCATTTAATTTACGAATAAAAGGTTTATCACTACGATTATACACAACAATTTCACGTGCTTTGTATTTTGCTAAAGCTACAACAATTGCACAAGCAGCACCACCCGCTCCTAAAACAACAACTTTTTGATCTTTAACATCCCAACCCTTTTCTTGACATGCTAAGATAAAACCTTCACCATCACTAATATGACCAATCAGTTTGCCATTAACATTTTTGACAGTATTCACTGATTGACAAAGATTGGCATCAGCCGTTATCTCATCCATATAATCCATAATTTTTAGCTTATAAGGCATAGACACATTAAATCCTTTCATATTTAATGTTTTAACACTCATGATAAAATCACCTAGTTTTTCTGGTGGTGTTTCAAATGCCAAATAAACATCATCAATTCCTAATACCTGAAATGCAGTATTATGCATCATTGGTGAAAAAGAATGCTTGATTGGATCTGCAACTATTCCATACAACCCTGTATATCCTGTAATTTTTTGAGTTTTCATCTCTTTTCAACTCCATTCCATATTATTATATAGTAATTCTGCATATTCACAAAGAAAAAAATGAATTGAATTAACATTTTCTTGATAACAAAAAAATCTTTATCAATCCTTTTTCTAGTGAAAAATCTTATCAACAAATAATTGACTCTAAGACTTTCGTTCAAAAAACGATATCATCGTTTTTGCAATACTCATTATGAATAGATAAGTGTATATGATTCCTTTTCTGGTGAATATGTGATATATTATTGTTATAGGGAGGTTTTCATATGATTCAAAAACTTATAGTCAATGCTGATGACTTCGGAATGAGTCAAGGTATTAATATTGGAATTATTCTTGCTCATACACAAGGCATTTTGACTTCAACAACTTGTATGATGAATATGCCTTATGCAACACAGGCTTTAACATTAGCCAAACAATATCCTCATTTAGGTGTTGGTGTCCATCTTGTTTTAACGGCAGGAAGACCTTTATTAGCAAACGCTCAGTCTTTTACTGATGGGAATGGTGATTTTAGAAAAATGACGCACTATCCTCATGAACAACCTCACCCAGATTTACAAGAGCTATATCAAGAATGGAAAGCGCAAATAGAAAAGTTTATCGAAATTTCAGGTCATAAACCAACCCATATAGATTCTCATCATCATGTTCATCTTATGCCAGGTCTCATTGAAATTGCTGAAATTTTAGCTAAAGAATATGATATTCCCATGCGTCAAATCGAATATATACAAAAAGACTATGAAAAAATAGTTTGTGAAATCAATTTTTATAATCAACAAGCAACACCTGAATATTTTAAAGAGACTCTTAAGAAGCATGATGGATATTTAGAGGTCATGTGTCATCCAGCCCTTGTTGATCAAAGACTTTATGAGATATCGAGCTACAATTTAAAACGTATGCATGAATTAGACATTATTTCTTCACAAGATATCAAAAATTTTATTCAAGATCATCATATTCAGCTTATCAATTATATGGAAATAGAAAAAGTGGTCTAAACCACTTTTTACCATTTTTTATGAACATCTTCTTTTGTAATAGAACGTATGACACGACATGGGTTCCCTGCAGCTATCACATAGGGTGGAATATCATGTGTCACAACACTCCCAGCGCCAATAATCGCACCTTGATTAATCTTGACCCCTGGTAAAATAGTCACATTTCCCCCTATCCATACATAGTCATGAATTTTAACAGATTTAGCATATTCATATCCTTTTGTTCTTTGCATTTCGTTATAGGGATATGAAGCTGTATAGATATTGACATTTGGTCCCAAAACAACATGATTACCAATAATAACTGTTCCTTGATCAAGAATAGTCAAATGCACATCACTATAAAAATCCAATCCTATTTCGATATTGTAACCATACTGACAATAAAATGGCTGTTCAATACACAATTCCCCTTGACAATGCAATAATTTTTTTAAAATAAGATTTCTACCTTCTTTATCTGAAGGATTTAAACGATTATACTCATATAACAATTCTTTACAAAATTCTCTTTCTTTATACAATTCGCTTGAATAAGGCTGATAAAGATGTCCTTCAAGCATTTTCTCTTTTTCGCTCATATTTTTCCTCATAACTTACTCTAATTTGTTTCATCAAACCTTGACAATCATATGTTGCGAAAATAATAGGATCAACACTTTCTACAATTGTAGGTTTGAGTTTTTGCTTTAATTCCATCATCTTATAGCGTAATTGTGGAGCAATCAAAACCATTTCATAATCCTGATAGATGCTTTCTAAATGATAAAACGACGTTGCATTCATTTGAATAGGTATTTGATTTAATTCACAGAATTTATTCATCTTTTCAGCAAAATATCCGGTTGTCATTCCTCCCGTACAACATAAAAGAATATGATGTGTTTCTGGTGTACTCTCTTCCTTGAGTTTAGTCAGCATACGATAAAATAAATCAGTTGCAAAATGAAAATTCTGAAATTGATAATGCAAATAAAAGACAAGTTGTTCTCCCTCATGTATTGCTTCCTCAATGATACCAATAGGCCAGATCACAAATCTTGCCACTCTATGATGATAATAGATTTTAAATGTTCTTTCATCATATTGTTCTAGTGTTAAACTTGGATCATTTTGAACTTGGAAATACACCCATTTTCTAAAAATTTCAATATTCATACTATTATAAAACTCATCCATCATAGCCACCACCCTAAATCCTATTATACTTTATTATAATGCAAAATATATAAATTTACTAGACAAGAAAAAGATGCTGTTACCAACATCTTATTTGACCATCATTTTAATAATTTCTTTGTTTGTTTCTTTCATCCCTTCTTTGCCAAGACGACCAATATTTTGGATTGTCTCTTCTACACCTTTTGTCACAATACCATCACCACCATAGAATTGTTGACCTTGTTGATACATTTCATATCCTAAGATCCCAGCATCTACAGCAGATGCAATTTTAGCGGCACATGAGGCTTTGGCACCATCACAAATCATTCCTGAAACAATCGCTAAAGCATTCACAACAGTATGAATAATATCTTTATAGCCACCACCATTGAGGAAAGCGATACCAGCTCCAGCAGCTGCACCAGCACTTACCGCTCCACAATAGGCTGATAAAGTTCCAATACCAGTTTTTTGGTGAATTGCTACTAAATTAGATAATGCTAAAGCTTGGTATAATTTTCTCTCACTTACTTGCAGCTCTTGTGCATATACGATAACAGGTATACTGCATGTCATTCCTTGATTCCCACTTCCAGAATTAATGACAACAGGCATTTCACATCCATTCATTCTTGCATCTGACCCAGCCGCCGCCATGGCTTTTGCTTTATTTCTAATATCATGAGGATATGCATTTAAAAGAACCTGTCCTATATTTGCACCATAATTTCCTTTTAAGCCTTCTTTAGAAATTGCCATGTTATATGTCATCTGACGATCCAAAATATCCTTCACATCAGTAATATCCAAATCCTGAACAAATTCCCAAATCTTCTCCATTGTCAACAAATGTCTATCTATCTGCAATTGTTTTCCTTCTTGTGAAAGTGGAACTTCAAACAAAATGTTATGATTCTTTTCAATCAAAACAATATTTGTATGATAATTTGCAATTCTTACTTTTACATATTCTTCACCATAATAAACAGTCACAATTAAATCAAAAACCAAATCTTCATCTATGTATTCAACAACAACATCCGTATTTTCTAAATATTTTTTCATATCTTGCACTTGTTGAACTGTTACTTCTGCTATAACTTCTAATTTTTTATCAGCATCACCTGCTATAATTCCTGCAACAGCAGCAGCTGGAATTCCCTTCAAATGTTCAGTATGAGGAACAATAACGCTCTTCACATTTTTGATGATACTTCCACTTGCTTGTACTTTCACTTTCTCTGGTAATTTTCCTAAAACTTCTCTTGCTTTTGCAGCTGCATAAGCAATCGCAATAGGTTCTGTACATCCCATTGCAGGAATCAATTCTTCCTTTAAAATTTGAACATAAGATTGATAAATAGCATCTTGTCTTTCCATGAAATCTCCTCCATTTATTTTTATTATAAATGTTTTTTCCTTTTTCGCAATAGAACTCACTTATTCTATGCCCTTTTTCACCATTTTATAGAAATATAATACTATTTTCAATCGATCTTCCCCATATTTATGAAACAAAACTTCTATAATATATAATCTTTTTTGACATACCTTTCAGATTCTTTTTTATTCAAATATAAATACCTCAAGGTATAAAAGTATGATATGATATATCTGAAACAAGAAAGAAATGAGGTTATTATATGGCAATAAAAATGATAGTTACTGATTTAGATGGAACATTTTATCATAAAGATTTAACATATGATAAAGAAAGATTTGATAAACTTTATAAAAAAATGAAAGAAGAAAGCATTCATTTTGTTGTAGCGAGTGGAAATCAATATTTTCAATTAAAATCCTTTTTCGATCATCCTGAAGAATTAACATTTGTTGCAGAAAATGGAGGTTATATTGTTAAAGAGGGAAAAGAGATGTTTTCGGTTGAAATGAATACCGAAATATATCATCAGATAATTGATGTACTAGCCAACTATCCTGAAATCACAATCACTATTATTTGTGGTAAAAACTCAGCTTATGTTACTCATGATATGTCTGAAGAAGATTTTCAAATCTTTCTTCGATACTTTCCTCAAATGATACGTGTCAATAATCTTCATGAAATTCAAGATCAAATTATAAAATTAGCCTTAATGACAAGCGAAGAAAGAGTCAATGACATTGCTGAAGAATTGAGTCAATTAATAGATGATTCTTTAACTATTGTAACGAGTGGTCATGGTTGCATAGATTTCATTGTTTCTGGTGTTCATAAGGGTTTTGCAATTCAAAAGTTAATGGATGTTTGGAATATCCAACCTCATGAGGTCATGGCATTTGGTGATGCGAGAAATGATTTAGAAATGTTAAAAACTGCTGGATATGGATTTGTCATGGCCAACGGAACTGAAGAAATGAAGCAATCTATAGGTAGAGTTTCTTTATTAAGCAATGAAGAAGATGGAGAACTCGCTATTATAGAAGAATATTTTGAAAATCCCAATCTATTTTTAGAAAAATACAAGTCATCAAACACTATGAAATATAATGATGACAAATAAAAAATGATGTTTTCGTCAAAAACATCACTTAAAATATATGTTTAACTAGAAAATAGTAGACATACAAACTTTTGTATGTCTACTCATACATCCTCATTATAGTTTTTGATCATCTATAATAACATCAGCTATGATAGATCATCATTCTATTACTACAAAAAGCTAAGATATTTTTCATCTTAGCTTTGCTGACTTAATCTAAATCATCACCTTGACTAGCAATCACCTTTTTATACCAATCAAAAGATTTCTTCTTTCTGCGTTCTAAAGTTCCATTTCCTTGATCATCTTTATCAACATAAATAAAACCATAACGTTTACTCATTTCACCTGTAGATGCAGCCACTAAATCAATACATCCCCAAGTTGTGTATCCCATCAAATCAACACCATCTTCTATCGCATCACCCATAGCTTTGATATGTTCTCTTAAATAATCAATACGATAATCATCTTGAATTGATCCATCTTCTTCAATCTCATCTTTGGCTCCTAAACCATTTTCTACAATAAACAACGGTTTTTGATAACGATCATATAGTGCATTTAAAGTAATTCTTAAACCTAGTGGATCAATTTGCCAACCCCAATCAGAAGCTTGAAGATATGGATTTTTTACCGATTTCACAACATTTCCATCTGTCATTCCTACTTCAGGATGAGTACTCGCACATCTTGATTGATAATAACTAAAAGAAATAAAATCTACAGGATATTTTTTAAGAATTTCTAAATCTCCTTCATGAATATCCAAATGAATATTTTTTTCCTTAAAAACTCTTTGTGCATAACTTGGATAATATCCTCTCGCTTGCACATCAATAAACATTAAGTTTTCTCTGTCTTTATTCATAGCTAACCAAACATCATTGGGATCACAACTATATGGATAGAACTGTCCACCAGCCAACATACAGCCTACTTGATTATTTGGATTCACTTCGTGTGCAATCTTTGTCGCAAGTGCACTTGCGATTAATTCATGATGAGCGGCTTGATACTTGACTTGTTCTCTATTTTCATCAGGTTTAAAACTAATTCCAGCCCCTGAAAATGGAGAATGTAATAAAATATTGATTTCATTAAATGTCAGCCAATATTTTACCAATCCATCAAATCTTTCAAAACATACTCTTGCATACTTTGTAAAACAATCAATCATTTCACGACTTTTCCATGAATCGTATTTTCTGACCAATCCCATAGGAACATCAAAATGACATAATGTCACCAGGGGTTCAATACCGTATTTCTGACATTCTTTAAACATGTCAATATAATAAGCAATACCTGCTTCATTAGGTTCATCCTCATCACCATTTGGGAAAATTCTTGCCCATGCAATACTTGTACGGAAACATTTAAATCCCATTTCAGCAAATAACTTGATATCTTCTTTATAATGATGATAGAAATCAATAGCTTCATGTGAAGGATAATTTTCTCCTTCTATCAAATCAACTGGATACATATCACCCAACTTCACTTGCATTCTTTTTTCACCATGGGGAATCATATCAACTGTCGTTAAACCTTTGCCATCAGTCAAATAAGCACCTTCAGCCTGATTTGCTGCAATAGCTCCTCCCCATAAAAAATTATCTGGAAATTTCATAATCTTCTCCTTATCTATTAATTCGTGTGACGCCAGCTTCCATGAATGATTCTATTTCTTGAACACTAAAAGTATTGGCATCACCATGTATTGTATGCTTTAAAACTGATGCACAGCATCCAAAAGACAAACTATACTCTATACTTTTCTGATTCAATAGGCCATAGAGTATCCCTGAAAGATAGGCATCTCCACCACCTACACGGTCAACAATATCATCAATATGATATGTTTGTGAAACATACAATTGATCACTATATAAATATCCTGTCAAATCATTAACACTTGTAGAATGAATTTCTCTTTTAGTAGATGTTATATATTTTAAATTTGGATACATTTTTTTCATCTGGCGATATAAATCAGACAATTGCTTTTCAAATGAATCTTTCTCACTCTTTAATCCTAAAAAGTTTTGTGCATCAAGATATCCAGCTGATAGAATATCAACATAAGGTAAAATCATTTGAAATGCTTGACTAGCTTCTTCAACACTCCACATCTTAGCACGATAGTTACTGTCATAAACGACAGTGATATTATTTCCTCGGCAATATTCGAGCATCGCCAAAACAGTTTGTTGAACTGTTTCATTTAAAGCTACAGTAATGCCAGAAACAACAAACACATCAACATCCTTAAAAACATCTACTAAAGAGATATCATCAAGTGAAAATGATGTCATCGCACTATTTTGACGATCATAAATAACCTGGCTACTGCGATTGCCACTTCCATTTTCTAAGAAATAACTTCCAATACGCATATCATTTCTGATAATCAGTGATGTATCAACACCAAAACTTTTTAAAAACGAAATAACTGCATCCCCTAATGCATGATGAGGTAACTTTGTGAGTAAAGCTGAATCGAATCCATATTGTGCTAAGCTTACAGCAATATTTGTCTCACTGCCACCAACATGAACACGAAAATCTAATTCTGAAAAACGATGCCCCTTTTGTGTAGAATAACGAAGTAATGTTTCTCCCATACATAAGACTTTCATAACTATTTAACCTCTGATGCTTTCTTGACATATTCACTGGCAATTCTTGTGACTTCATCAAATTGTCCTTGTGCACCTAACTTATTCAATTCTCCACCAACACCAATAGCATCAACACCAGCTTTAAACCATTGATCCAAATTATCCAATTTCACCCCACCAGTGACCATAATTGAAACCTGTGGCAACGGCGAACGTACTGCTCCTATATAACCTGGTCCAAAGGCACTTCCTGGGAATAATTTAATCATTTCACTTCCTGCTTCCATCGCTGTAATGATTTCTTTAATTGTCATACATCCTGGAATATAAGGCACCCCATATCGATTGCATAATATGGCTGTTTCATGATCAAATGAAGGTGAAACGATGTATTTAGCTCCAGCAAGAATAGCTAATCTAGCTGTCGGTGCATCTAAAACAGTCCCAGCGCCAATACATACTTCTGAATCATCCTGATATTTTTCATTTAATTGTTTAATAATTTCAGAGGCATTGGCATTTGTATATGCCATTTCAATAGCTTTCAATCCTCCTGCAATACAAGCCTTTGAAATTTCTAATCCTTCTTCCAAACTATTTCCTCGAATAACCGCAACAACACCTTGTTTTTTTAATTCCATCATCACTTCTGACTTTTTCATATTATTCCATATACCCACCTTTCATTGGAGACACTGCATGTTTTGTATAAAATGCGAGAGCTCCTTTTTTATATTTTGCTTCTCTTGGTTGCCAATGTTTTTGACGTTCTTTTAAAACTTCATTTACCTTATCAAGTGGCATACGTTGACCTTTAATGCCAACAATATTAAGAATACGGTTTTTAACACTGATTTCAATCAAATCACCGTCTTCAACTAATGCAATTGGTCCACCACTGGCTGCTTCAGGTGAAATATGTCCAATCGCAGGACCTTTACTTGCTCCCGAAAAACGCCCATCAGTTAATAATGCAATAGAAGCTGATAATTCAGGATCACTTGAAATAGCTTCAGTTGTATAGAACATTTCTGGCATGCCACTTCCTTTAGGTCCTTCATAACGAATAAACACAGCTTCACCTGGTTGAACGTGATGTTTTAAAATGGCATCAATGGCTTCTTCTTCACAATCAAAGACACGTGCTGATAAAGTGACTTCCTGCATATTCTTAGGAACTGCTGAATGTTTCACAACTGCTCCTTCAGGTGCTAAATTTCCTTTCAACACAGCCACTGCACCTTCTTTGTTTAAAGGCTGATCAATAGGATAAATCAAATCTTCTTTCTTGACATTGACATCTTTTAAGAACGCATGACATTTTTCATAATAACCACTTTTCTTTAAGTCTGCTAAATTTTCTCCTAAAGTTTTACCAGTTACTGTCATCACACCTAAGTGTAAATGGTCCTTAATAGCTTCCATGATAGCTGGTGTTCCACCAGCATAGTAATAATATTGTGCTGGATAGAACCCACTTGGTCTAAGGTTTAAAATATATGGAATTGTGCGATGAATACGATCAAAGTCATCACCTGTTAATTCAATTCCTGCTTCATGAGCAATAGCTGGTAAATGTAATAATGAATTGGTAGAACCAGCAATCGCCGCATGTATCATAATCGCATTTTCAAATGCTTCTTTTGTTAAAATATCAGAAGGTTTTATATCATGTTCTACCAAGAATTTGATATGCTTCCCTACATTTTTAGCGACATCCTTTAAAGCTTCACTCGTGGCTGGAAGTAATGAAGTTCCTGGTAATGAAAGTCCTAAAGCTTCAGACATAATTTGCATTGTTGTGGCAGTTCCAATAAAACTACAAGCGCCACAACTTGGACATGCATGATGCTTATAATAATTAAATTCATCTAAAGTTATTTCACCACGTTGATATTGAGCAGAATATTTCCCAATCTGCTCCAAAGTTAAAAGATTGGGTCCAGCATTCATAACCCCACCTGGAATCATAATTGCTGGTACATTTAATCTAGCAATTGCCTTTAAATGCGCTGGTAATGCCTTATCACAACTTGATAAAAAGACAGCTCCATCAAAAGGTGTTGCTTCAAACTGAATTTCAATCATATTTGTGATCATTTCTCTCGAACACAATGAATAGTTAATTCCATCATGTCCCTGAGATTCTCCATCACACATATCTGTGACATAATATTTTGCACCTTTTGCATGTTCTTTTTGTAAACTCTCCTCAACATAATGCACAAGTTCATTCAAATGGGCACTCCCTGGATGAGAATCCCCATATGTACTTCCAATGAAGATTTGCATTTTATCCAAATCTTCAACCTTCCACCCTGTTCCGATTCTTAAAGGATCTAATTCAGGAGCAATTTTTCTTAATTCTTGGCTTTTCATTGATATCCCTCCTATTTATATTCGTGATCTTCGTCCTCTATTTCAAACTGTCTATTTTGAATAATCTCTTTGTAAAAATAAGCAGATTTTTTGAGATGACGATTTCTATCATCTTCTAAATCTATCTCTACCAAACCATATCTATTCTTAAAAGCATTCAAAGGTGAAACATTGTCTGTAAAAGCCCATAACATATATCCCTTACAATTTGAACCTTCTTCAATACCCCTGATGAGCCAATCAAGATGCATAGAAATAAATTCAATACGATAATCATCTTGAATCATGCCTGTTTCATCTTTATATTGCTTTTCATTTTCTACACCCATACCACTTTCAGCAATGAACCATTCACAATTATTGTAATGATTTTTCATACGCATTGCCATATCATACATGATTTGAGGATAAATTTCCCATCCACGATGTGGGTTCATTTTCTTCCCAGGCATATTAAAATCTTCATAATAGAAATCTGGATGGAATGGTGCTTCTGGATGAACAGCTGTTGTTCTTCCTTTCACACGATTAGGATGGTACAAGTTAATACCTACCCAATCCAAAGTATTATTTTGGATAATCTCTAATTCTTCTTCTGTATAATCCATTAAAATATCATGTTTCTTTAGCAAATCAAAAAATCCTTCTTCATAATGTCCTAAAATGGCAGGATCTAGGAAAACTCTGTTATAAAATAAATCATACTTATCAGCTGCTTCTAAATCTCTTGGTGAATTTCCACGTGGGTATGCTGTTTCCACATTGATAATCGTTCCAAACTTGCCACCTTCTTTACGATAGCCACCTTCTTTATAAACTTTCATAATCATATTTGTTGCAAGTGCTTTATTATAATTCCATTGCATCCAAGCCTGACTATCTTGATAGAAAGGATAACGCAAAGCATCTAAATGAATTCTTGTTTGAACAACAACTGGTTCATTAAAGGCAAACCAATATTTCACTTTATGACCATAACGTTTAAAAGCCTCTTCAGCATATCTGACAAACAAATCAACGACATGTTTACTCGCAAAACCATCATATTTCTTAAACAACTCTCCTGGAATCTCATAATGTTCTAAACAAACCATTGGCTCAATTCCTTGAGCAATCAATTCGTCCAACATTTGATCATAGTATTGGGCATAGTCTTCATCAACAATCACATTCTCATAATCAGTTAAGAAACGAGACCAGTTCAATGAAGTACGATAACAATTCATGCCAATTTCTTTCATATAACCAATATCTTCTTTATAACGATGATAATAATCAGTCGCAATGGCTGGTCCATAACCATTATGCCAAACATTTTTATTTTCTTTATACCATAAATCTATATAAGAATCCTGATTTTCTTTTTTACCAGTCCAACCTTCTGTTTGCCATGCACTCGCTGCAGCACCCAAAAAGAAATCATCAGGTAAATATACAATTTTTTTCATTTTTTATTTTCCTTTCAATGCATGGTAGTGTCAAAAACAGTTAGTTTTTTTAATGATTTTTTAACTGAAAAACCTCATTCTACCTTGGTTTTTTGTATATCCTGATTAACTTCCCCCTCGGAAATTAATCTATAAACTTAACCA
>Ga0129308_1002763_pt1 | contig 14047 bp, 10 predicted proteins | sample L827metagenome_FD_94440 | JGI IMG/M metagenome (GOLD analysis project Ga0129308, IMG submission 94440) | Ring-tailed lemur group fecal microbial communities from Wisconsin, USA - L827 metagenome | ecosystem: Host-associated > Mammals > Digestive system > Large intestine > Fecal | place: USA...
AACAAAAGAAGAAAAATTAGTTTTTAACGAATGTTTAAAAACTATGGAAAGAATAGAAATTAGAAAATTAAATAAAAGTCAGTTGAAGATGTATAATTACTATAAACTTCAAATACTTTTATTTAATAATAAAAAGTTAGCATTAGATGAAATTGCTAATATTTCAGAGCAGTTCTGCAATGATATAGAATTTTTAGTATTAAAAATAAATATTTATACTATTAATTACAAATATGAAAGAGCTAATGAAATATGTGACGTTTTATTAGATAGGTTAGTAGAAAAAGAAGATATTATTCTATGCATTGAAAATATAGTTAATATAAAATTACTTACGAAAAAATGGGATGATATTATTGAAATATATAATAAGTATAGAAAAAATGTAAGTAAAAACCAATTTGTTTTTTATGCATATGGCATTTCACTGATAGAGCTATATGGAGAAGAATATGCATTAAAAATAATAGAACGAGAGTGTAAAACTAAAGGGGTATTAATAAGTCTAATATTTGCAATGAGTAATATAAAAATACCTGATAAGTGCGAGAGGTATTTAAATGAAGCAGTAGATTATGCAGAAAAACATGAATTGATTTTACTGGATATAATAAAAGTATATGAAAAAATTGATAAGTGTCAAAATGTTATAGAGATATTGGAAGATAGCTATGAATATGACATAAGATTTTTTAAAAAATATATTTCCATAGTTATAAATAAAAATATTGATGATAAATACAGAAATATTTTAGAAATATACAGAAATAATTATAGTAGCCAATGTAATGAGTATGTTGATACCAATGTGTATATAATGTGTGTAAAAAATGGAAACTACAGATATGCTTATAATATTGCAAGTAAATTATTTAAATATAGAGGTAGTTCTTACTGGAGAAGTGAATATGTAAGAATGAAATTATTGAATAAAGAATTTAGCAACTTAAAAGAACTTGCAGAAGAATTGAATAATGAAAGTGATCCGGAAATTTTAATAACAGCAGGGGAAGCATTCTTAAAACTTGGAGAATTTGATAGAACTGAGGATTTAGTTTATAAGATTGCATATAATTTAGAAAATATCGATATAAGTTGCGCTATAAGAATAGCCAATTTATTATTAAAAAGTTCTGAAACTAAAGAAACTGAGCTAAATAGTCTTGAAGAAAAAAGTGAAAAAATTGAATTAAATGATATAGTTATTTTAGAAGATAACTTTGGGGAAAAGCTTAGGGTATGTTTAAATAAAGAAATTTGTTACAGAAGCAATATGTTCAAATTTGGATGTTTGCATATAGATGAAAAATGTGACTTATGGATAGATTTATTAGGAAGTAATGTAAATGATACAATTGAGTATAAATCAAGAGAATATAGGATAATAGAAATAGTTAATAAAATTAACTACATAGGAAGAATATGTTTTGAAAAGAGAGTAACTGAAAATATAGAAAATCTTGAAGCAATAAAAATAGATGCAGATGATAATTTAGCTGACTTGAAGAAAAAGCTTAAAGAAGTAAATGATGCAAGGCAAAGATGTGTTGATTTATATATGAATAAAGATAATAATACTGAAATATCTATGCCTATAAATATAATATCTCATGATATATTAAACCTTGATGATATTATAGAATACCTATTAGTAAATAAGGAGACAAGGTTTATTACAGGGATACCTTATATAGTTGATAAAGGTGAAAATATTGTACTAACAGTATTAACAGTAATATTTTTAGATAAATATGATTTATTGGATGATTTTATGAAGTATTATAATGTTTATATTCCGAGCAGTATGATTAGTATATTTGAAGATATAATTAACGATTTAATAATGAATTTTGATAAGAATGAATCCTATCTACATTATATAGAAGATAACATAATTTTTGATAAAAAAGATGAAAGTTATAAAAAAAGAAGGATTAAAAAATATAAGAAAATATTAGAAAGTTTAAAACAAGGAACTATTATTCCTATGAATTTTTCTGAAAGTACACTTCTTGATATACCAGAAGAGTTTTTATTTACACCAGATATAGAAGCATTAGAAATTGCCAAAAACGAAAATATGATAGTATTTGTTGAAGATAAATTTTTATATTCGATATGCTTTCAGTTGTACAATATACCAGTAACAAATACAGGGGGATTCATAAATGCTATATTATTTAATGATTTTAAAAAGGTTTGGAGTATAGCAAAAAAGCTTATAGAAGGAAAATATGAATACCTTTTTGACTACAAAACGTTAGTATTATTTATAGTAAACTATAGATTAGAATCAAAGAAGAGCATAAAAAAATTTAATAATATAATAAGTTTGATTTTAGAAAATGATTTAGAATGTGTTTATAGAGAAAATCTCAAGAATGTATGCAAACAAGTATTTTATTTAAAACTTTATCCAGTTATGAAAGGTAAAGTTGATATAATAATGAATAAAGTTAATAAATTAGATAATATGTAGTGGGTATGGTTTTTAGGAAAATTATATTGGAATAGTAGTGAAATGATGAATATTTTACAAATTTCATATGAAAAAGGGGATGTATCATGAGAAGTATAACATATGAACAGTTTTATGAAGAGAATAAAGATTATACTACAGATATATGTAAAGAGTGTAATTCTAAGTTAGAGTTAGTGTTTAAAAAGTATGAAATAGAAATTGATAGTAGAACTTTAATTATAGAAGATTTTCCGCAGTTAGAATGTCAAAGTTGTGGAAAGAAATTTTTATCAGAGCATTCTAAAATGATATTAGCTGAAGGATATCGTGAGTTATTGAGTAGAGGTAATACAAAGGTTATTTCAAAACCACGAAATCTTAATAAAAGATATTCTTTTTGCGAAGAAGTAAACTTTAAATATGATTATAGAGATTATGATAATATACCGGGACTTCATGCACTTATGGGAGATGGTTTTTTAGCTCCAGTTTTTTTCAATAAAGAGTGTTTAATATACTTTATGCACCATCCAGAGTATACGTTAAGTATATTTTCAGAAACATATGGAGTTTTGGGATATAAAGATGAATTTGAAATACCATTTGGGATAAATACTAATAAAAAGGTTGTTTTTTGGTTAGGTGATTTAGATAAGTTAGATATAGCAACACAAAATTATTTAAAGATAAATAATATTGAATCAGACCATAGAATTATTAATTCAGAGTTTTATGATGCACAGTTAAATGTTATTTGGAGCAATCCAATTATAGAAAGACAAATCATAAATTTAAGGAATAAAATGTATGATATATTAAAACAAAATTATTCGTTGGATTTACATCATTTAGATAAAGAAGTCATTAATGAAATGGAAAATATAAACAAGCCTATAACATATAGTGATTTAGAAGTAAAATCTGTAATAAGTGCTTTACATAAAATATTGATTGAAGCTGTTAATGTATCTAATTTTAAAAATTACTATGAAAACAATGTAGAGAAAAAAGATAAAAATTATAAACAATGGAAGTCAATAAAATATTATCAGTTTATATTAGGTCAGTACATTTCAGATGAAGGTGAATTGAAAAAAATAATAGCTCCATTATACTTGTTAAATGATTTAAGAATTATATACTTCCATTTAGTATCAACAGATGAAGTTGAAAAATTAAAAAATAATATTGTAAGTAGTCTTGGTATAAATAGATTTGATGAAACCGAGATTATGTATAATAAACTCATGGAAGGTTTAAAGTCTTTATTTACTAAATTTAATGAGGTTATAGAATAAGTTTAAAAGAAGGAATATACAGAACTATATACTCCTTTTAAAGTTTAACTACTAACGGCAGTCATCACATGTTGAAGTTGTTTCACAGATAGTAAGAAAAGAATAGCGACTATATCTACTACTTGATTTATTGTATAAGAAAAAATAAAGGGCCATTAATTTGGCTCTTTTCTTATATACAATCTATTAAACAGAAGAACATTATTAACTTTAAGTTAAGATGTATAATCCATAAAATGTAAAAAATATAATGATTCATTAATGTGTATGATAGAATAAGAAATGATATAAAAAACAAAATTATTTAAATTGATGAATTACACAAATGAAATAAGACCAAATCTAATTAGAACTTTATATATTTACAATAATACAAAGGAGGATAGAGTATGATAGAAGAAAACATTGTTTGTGTAAAGAACGAGTGGAGTTTTTGTCAAGAAAATTCAAGTATGATACTTGCTGAAGGAATTGAATTATTAAGAAATTCAACAAAGTATAGTATAAAGTCAGATTTTCCATCTTATTCTGGTAATTACTTAATATCTTCAGCAGATGCACCTTATTATATTGGAGAAGCACAAAATATTAAGAAAAGAATAAAACAACAATTTAGAAAGAGTAGTTCGACTTTTTATAAAAATTATCTAAGAAAGCACAAAACCAAAGAGATAAATGAAAGATTAGATATTAACAATTTTGATGTTCAAATAATTAAAACATTAATAGGAACAAAGGAAATTGAGGAATTCGGTATAGTTAATTTAGAGACGAAGCTAAATAAATTTCAGTTAGGAAAAAGAACATTGTATGATGGAAGAATAGATGAGGGGAATTGGAATTGGATTCAAAGTAATTTTGAAAGTGTACTTCTGCAAGGAGAAAAACAATTTTTAAAGAACAAGCCTTATAGATGGTATGATGCTCAAGTTCAAATTGGTACTGGTATTTATTATGTTGAAAGTGAAAGTCATGGGTTAATTTATATAGGAGAAAGCTCAAGTGTTATTGATAGATATAAGACACATAGTAGTGATACAAGATTTTCGGTTTTAAGAAGACATATAGCAACAGAAATATTAGGGTTTGAGTTAAAGACTAAAAAAGAGTTGGGATTAAATACACAAGCAAAAAAAGATAAAAAAATGCACTTAGCACCAGATGAAGACTTAAAAGTTAATAAATTTTTAGAAAATTGTTCTATAAGGACTGAAATTATAAATTTTGGTAGATATGAATTAGAGAATCACTTAATACAAAGATTGAAACCTATGTTAAATATTAAAGGAAATAAGTAAGGTATAGATTATTTATAAATTGTTAAGTAACATTCAAACTAATAAATCCAAATGCATAAATAAAGGAGATTGTTGTTATAAATAAATTTTGAATATAAGCAGATATTTTTTAGTTACACTTATTTAATTGAGCCAGATAAAAGGGCTCTTTTTTTTATAATTATTTAGTGTGGAAATTACTGAAAACGTAGACAATATATTAGAGGGAGGTATATAGACGAAAGATATAATGACAGTACCAGAAGTTGCAAAGTTCTTATTGTTAGATGTAAGTACAATATATAAATATCTAAAGAATGGTAAAATGGATAATGATAAGGTAATTAGTATGCTAAGGTATAAATTCAATAGACACTATGGATATGATGTTGAAACTAAAGGGGCTAACTTAGAAAAGAAAATTATAGAAGTTAAGTCATTGCAATGCCTTGACTATGATGCCCGGGGGTGCAGTTCTTGAGGTTTTATGTCAAGAACTTGCTATAAGATAACACCAACAAGGTTTGCTTTGGTAGGAGCTGGCTTTGTGGTGTTTTTGTTTTGGGTAGTTTTTAAAATTTGTATTTTAAAATTTTTCACTGACAATCTGTGTCATCTATAGAATTTATAATTAAGATAAAGTTTAAATGATATAAATATTAAGGGTGGGGAGATTAAGTGAATTACGATAATATTAATAGTAGCAAGAGGAGAAACTGAGTTTCTCCTCAAAAACCCCTGGGGGTGCAGTTCTTGACAGTTTATGTTAAGAGCTTGTATCTAGTCAATAGTTAATTTAATTAGATGGTTATTTTAGACTTATAATTTAGACAGAGTTAAACAATTAATTTTAGGAGAATAATTTATGGAACTTAATTCTTATAAAGTTTGTAGTAGATGTAAAAGGAAACTTCCTTTGAATAATAAATATTTTGAGCGAAGAGTAGAAAGTAAAGATGGATTTAGAGGGGTTTGTCGTGCTTGTAGAAAAGGTTATAAAATTATAGAAGGAATTGAGTATGCTAAATGTGATTCCTGTAAAAAAGAACTTAAATTAAATGAAGAGAATTTCACAAAAAATAAAGGTAATCTCTATGGATATTCATATATATGTAGAATTTGTAAAATTAAAAATAAGCGTCATTGTGATGCTAAAGAAAGTTCAAAAAAGTGCAAAAAGTGTGATAGAGAGTTGCCATTAGATAAAAGTTATTTTGAAGAAGATAAATTATGCTTAGATGGTTTTAGAAATGTATGTAGAGAGTGCAAAGGAGAAAGTTTCGGTGAACGAAGAATAAGAAGAGAATGGACAGATAAAGAAATTGATATATTGAAAGAAAATTATTCATTTATGTCGACTAAAGAACTTAATCAAAAATTCATGCCATATAGGAGTAGCGAACAAATAAATGATTTTGCAACTAAGGTTTTAAGTTTATATAAAAATGAAGGGTACATGTCAGAAAGATACTGGAATAAGAAACGAGATAAATTTATAGTTGAAAACTATCCGTATATGGAGACGAAGGAAATAGCTAAATTACTAGATAAGTCAAATGATAGTGTAAGATGGAGAGCAATAAAATTAGGAGTACAAAAAGATAGTAATTGGAGTGAAAAAGAGACTGATTTATTGATAGAAAAATATCCATATATGAGCAATAAAGAATTATGGAAACTATATTTCAAAGATAGAACATTTTATTCTGTAGTAGTAAAAAGTACGAAATTAAATTTAAAGAAACACGAGGATTATCTAGCTGAGGTAAGGATAAATACAGGAATAAAAAACCTTAAAAAAAACGTACATGGTATTCTTATAGGAGAAAATCATCCCAAATATAAGCCTAGATTAAAGCTTAATTGTGAATATTGTGGCAAAGTTATTTATAGATTAGAATCAGATATTGTTAATAATAAGAATACTTTTTGTGGCGTAGAATGTAGTGGAAAATGGAAGTCAGAAAACTTAATAGGCGAAAATAATCCATTATATGGAATAACACATAAAAGATGGACTAGTGAAAAAAGAAAAGAGCAGGCAGAAATTATGGTTAAAAGATTAAAAGAATCAGATTTTAAATTCAGAAAGACAAGACCTCAGGGAGATGTTGATAACTTATTAAATTCTCTTGATATAAGGTTTGAGAATGAATATGATTGTAAATATTATTTAATTGATAACTACCTTATTGATTATAATCTTATGATTGAAGTTCAAGGTAACTTTTTTCATTGTAATCCAACTATGAATTTAAAAAATTCTAGAGAAAAAGATATTATAAAAAAAGATAAAGCAAAACATACATATGTAAAGATGTATAAACAAATAGATATATTATATATTTGGGAAAAAGACATACATGAGAATATAGATTTATGTAAAGAGCTCATGTTATTTTATGTAAAAAATAAAGGTAAAATAGATAATTATCATAGTTTTAATTATTATTTAAGTAATGGGGCATTAAGATTAAGGAGTAATTTATTTCATATAGGATATTAAAATACAATTATACATAATAAATATTACAAAGTTAAAAATAACTGTATTTTAAATGTGTATAATCAATATTAAAAATAAATCCTATAAAGTTTAAATTGAACTTAACGGCTTTATTTTTGATATTTATTATTTACTGGATGAAAGTTTTATAACTTTAGAGATGTTACTATTAACTAAACCAATTTATTTTTTATAATCATTCAGTCTAGATGATAGCAACTGAGCTACTACGTGTCTCACAATTTCCCCCGGGGGTGCAGTTCTTGACGCTTAGTGTAAAGAACGTGCTATAAGTTGTTAATGGAAGGAAGCATCAATCATGGTGGTCATCCTGTTTTAAAGTAGATGGCCTAGAATGTTATTATGCGCCAAGATCCAGCAGGAAATATAAAGCCAGATAAAGAAAAGTCAGTTGAAAAAATAGATGGAATAGTTGCAACTATTATGGCTCTTGACCGTTGTATAAGAAATAAAAGCGATGAAACCAGCGTTTATGATGGACGTGGAATCATCGCTTTCTAATAATAGTTTATAGGAGTTAAACTAAGAAAAATATTAAAGAGCTCAATAAATAAAAAACAACATTGACATAATAGCCAAAACATCATAAAATAGAGTTGACAGGGTAACCAAACCCTCATATTATTGGAGGTGCGACTCTATGCCAAGAGTATATTTAACATTAGAACAAGAACTATTTGAACGTATTGAAGAAGATGCAAAGAATAATAATATTACCATGAATTTATTAATTCAAAATATTTTTGAGCGAATTTATATGAGTGGGCTTACTTATACTGAAATTATTGAAAAAATAGGTTTAGATACAGTAAGATTTGATTACACTATCGCATTAAACAAACTTATTGAAGAAGTTGAAAGCAGGCCAGATGGAGAGTTCACACTGGCAGACTTAGAATCATTTTCAAAATTGTGTATATCTACATCCGAAAATGGGTATCTACAACCGGCTACATTAAGAGCAAGGTTAGGTAAGATATTTAATTCAGCTGTTAGGAAAAATACATATAATAATCAAATAGTACCTTTTGTAAAAAGAGCAAAAAAAGAGAATGGAGAATTGAAATTTTTAGCAAGGGCAGCTGTTTATGTTAAAGATTCTAGTATACAAAATGATAGTGAATTTTAGGGAAACAAAAATTCCTATTAAAAGTAAGTATAATTGTGGAAAATAAATTGTTTAAAGAATTGAATAAAAGCCCAAATATATGCAGAGCCAGACAGAAGTTTGGCTGAATGAAATTTGAAAGCATTTACAAAGTGTAAGTGCTTTTTTTATGTAGTCTTTTAAGGAGGCACAATAATGTGAATATCACCCCTTAAAATAGACACAGGATAAAAGTACCTGTTAAATCTAACTTAAGGGGTGAGTTTTTATTTAATTACCTGGTTTTGAAATGGAACTTAAAGCTTGGCCAGCTTCATCAACATGTATATTTACATTAGCCAAATCACCTAAAGAAAGCATACCAACAATCTTATTATTTTCAACTACTGGCAATCTTCTAATTTGATTTTTGGCCATTAAGCTAGCTGCTTCATGAGCATCTGTATCAGAGCTTACACTTACCATATTCCCACTCATTACACTTTCTACATTTTGATTAGTATTATTTCCAGCAACACTTCTCAAAACGATGTCTCTATCTGTTATTACTCCAACAGGAGTTTGATTATTATCACAAACGGTAACTATTCGAATATCTAATCAGATAATTGATGAAGGTGAAAAAGTAGCACTTCTTTTATTAAAAAGTTTAGACAATTCAAATTTATTGAATGAGATATTTATGATGCGGATTTAAGTAAATGGGCTTTTAATGAACATGGAAAGGTAGTCAGAAAATAGACAAATTCCAATTTATCTAACAGGTTAAGTGAACAATCTCAATACATTGTGAAACCCAGAAACATTATTTGTTTATGTCAAGAACTTGTTATAAATACATTGAACGTTTTTTATCCTAAACGTTACAGAATTATTTAGGATATTGAACAAATAATTCTGTATTGATAGACTTTAACTATAAATAAAAATAGGTTGAGGTAAAAATATGAACAATAACAAATTTAATGATTTATGTACTGCAAAGTTGGGTTTTAGAGAAGTTGATATAACACCAAATAAACCGGTAGAGACTGTTGGATTTGGACGAAAAGATGAAATGTCTAGAGGTGTACTAAAACCACTATTAGCCCAAATATCATTATGGAAATTTAAAGATAAAAGGTATTGTGTTGTAGCAATAGATCACATTGGCTTTTCAAAGGACCATGCAAACTTATTACGAACTGACATTGGAAATATATTAAATACTAAAAAAGAAAATGTAATGCTTTGCTTTTCTCATACTCACTCTTCACCTAATGAAACTGCTGAAATTGAATACTTTAGATTTGCTTGTGGTCAAATAAAGCATGGTGTTAAAGAGGCTATAAAAGATATGAATCCAGTTAAAGTAGGATGGGAAAATGCATATGGAGATATAGGCATAAATAGAAGAGATAATTGTGATGAAAGTAATACAAAGATTGATAGAAGAATGGGAATCTTAAAAGTCACTGATGCAGATAGTGGTCAGTTACGTCTTTTATTACTAAGATTAACAGCTCATGGTAATGTATTAAAAGCTGATAACTATATGATTTCACCAGATTATTTTGGTGCAGTAAGAGAATTTTTAGGAGAAAAATACAACTGTCCTATCATGGTTACACAAGGGGCATCAGGTAATGTTTCACCTAAATATTTTAATTCAAAGCTAGATTTTGTAATAGATGCACAAAATAATAAGAAATTTGTTAGATCTGAAACAGCTCTTGAAGATATGGCAAAAGAAGTATACAAAAATGTAGACAAAGTAATAAATCTCATAGAAACGAAAAACATTACTAATCTTGAAATATACTCAGTTTATAAAGACTTTTATTCTGAAGTTCCTACCTATGAAAGAGCCTTAGAAATTGCAAAAGAAGCAAAAACACAATGTGGCATAGATGGTACAGGGTGGTTAAAAGAAGTTAAAAAAACAATTGGTGAAAAAGTTGAAAAACAAATTGATAATATAGAAATTCAGTACTTTGTTTTAAATAATGGCTGTCTTTGTGGTGTTGCCAATGAAATAATGTGTGAAATTGCCTTAAGTACTATTGAGAATATGAATAATGATAAATTTTACTTAGGTGGATATACAAATGGTTGCACAGGTTACTTGCCCACAGAGGAGGAGTTTGATGAAGGTGGTTATGAGGTATATTGGTCAATGTTAATATATTATATTTATCATAAAAGAGTATTTCCTTTAAATCGCAATTCGTCAACAATACTTATTGAAACAGTAGTACAAAATGCACAACATCATTTAATTCATAGTTAAAAAATATTAGATTAAATTACAACATACTACATTTGAAGATGGTATAACAAAAATAACTTTAAAATATAATTCAAATAATATGTAAATTGTGAGGTATTACCTAAAACTAGGCAATGCCTTTTTTAATGCAAAAAATATGTTAAAATATATCTAAGAAACAAAAAAACAGGGGTGCAACTATTGGCAGTTTATACTAAAAACTTGCTAAAAATAAGTATATACAAAGAAATTATAGACAGTAAACTATGCAAAAAAATATAATAGATATTATTTATTGGGAGAGTACAAAATGAAATATATATGTCCAGGATGTAATGAAGAATTTGAGATAAATAAGGTTAGCTTAACAATATGTCCTTATTGTGATATTCCTATAATAAAGGAAAGTGATTATGAAAAAATAAAAGATAATTTACAAAACAACAAATATACAGAAGATGACTTAGAAGATATACTAAAAAATGAATCTGAAGTACATAAAAAGATAAAAGGAAGTCCCTTAGAAAAAGTAGCAAAGTATATCGAAGCCATGTACAAGTTATTAAAAGATCCAACAGCAGAATGGAAGAGTAAGATAGTAGCTTTAGCATCTTTAATATATGTACTTAATCCAGTAGATATAATACCAGATATAGTACCAGCTCTTGGACTAGCAGATGATGCAGCAGCGGTTATGATAGCTGTGGGTTTTTTAGGTAAAGCTATAGAAAAATATATGACTGAATTAAGTAATAAAAAAGAAAAAAACGATAAAACAATTGTATATAAAATAAAAGGACATGCTTTTCCAAATGAAACTACTGGAATTCAAAAGAAGAATTTATTTATATGGAATATACCTTATGAAAAGAGAAATGATATCTCTGCAAAACTAATTACAGGGAAAATGATTACAGGAAATGAAGTTTATGTGTTAAATAGAAATGTAGGAGAGCATTTAGTTCCAGCAAATGATTTTGATAAATATATTACAGATAGTATATTTAATGAAGCTACAATGATATTGAAAGCTTTGGGGGTCGAAAAAATTACATGTACAAGAAAAATAGCTACTGCAACAAATAAAAAGATAGCATTAAAGACTGAATTCAAAGCAATATTTGATGATAAACAAGATATAAAGATAAAAGATGTAAAAATACAGGAAGATAAAATAGAGAGTGTTTTTGAAAAAGTGGATTTAAGTGAAAGCTTAAAAAATACAGATTTTATAGATAAGTTAATATGGTATTTTACAGACAATTCTATTATAAGTGATACTATATTTAATGAAAGATTTATACAAGGATTAAAAAGAACAAATATTAATAGAAGTTTAGAACTTAATTCTGTTTTAGATGTAGACAGTAGAGTTAATATAAAAAAATTCTTTAAGACTGTGGCTGATATAAATATTAGTGAATGTGCAATAATACAGTGGAATATTGATGTTGAATATCACTCATTGTCTGATATAGATAGATCGCATTTAAAATCAATATATGATGAGATTAAAAGAAAGATTAATATAAGAAGAGAAGAAATAGAGCAGCTTTAAAGAGATATATAATTAAATAAGATAATACAACACAATATATCTTCTAAGGTTTGAGAAAACATTAAATTTAGTATAAAATATAGGTACTAAAAATATATTGGAGGTAAATAATGGGGGTACTTGATAAAATGATGGCTACAACACTTGGTATAGGTGGCACAAAAATAGACACAATAGTTCACACAAAAAACATCATGCCAGGAAAAAGAATAGAAGGAATATGCAAAATAAAAGGTGGTAAAGTAGAGCAATATATAAAAGACATAACAATAGGTGTATACACTAACTACAAACAAGAAGTTGATGATAAAAAAGTAAATAAAACACAACGTATTCAAGAGAATGAAATAAAAATAGATAAAACTATACAACCAGAGGAATTATATGAAATTCCATTTAGTTTTATTTTATATAAAAGAGTACCTATTACAAAGCACAAATCAAAAGTATGGCTATCAACATATATGGATATACAAGGGGCAATAGATACATCAGATAGAGATTACATAAATGTAGAACCTAATGAATATATAGTAAACGTTTTAAATGCTATATCAGAGTTAGGATTTCATCTTAGAGAAGTTGAAAATGAGCATTGTCCAGCAAGACTGATTAAATATAACTTTGTACAAGAATTTGAATTTATGCCACTTGGAGGTTATTTTAGAAACAGATTAGATGAGCTAGAATTAGTGTTTGTACCAACAAATACTCATGTAGACTTAGTTTTAGAAGTGGATAGAAAAGTTAGAGGAATTAAGAGCTTTATGAGTGAGTATATGGGAATGGATGAAACAAAGCTAAGAATAAGACTAGAGAATTCTAAAAAATACACAATTGATGAAATAAAATATGAGATAGAAAGATTTCTAAGAATGTATTCTTAGAATTTGTTATATAGAATTAACTAAGCAACTGTAAGGAAACTTTTAAATCTGAAATGAATATCACCCCTTAAAATAGACACAGGATAAAAGTACCTGTTAAATCTAATTTAAGGGGTGAATCTTTATCTAATTACCTGGTTTTGAAATGGAACTTAAAGCTTGGCCAGCTTCATCATCAACATGTATATTTACATTCTCTTACTTATTTATACCTCTATATATTTTTATATTTTCTAATAATATTAATAACTATCAATACAATTAATGCACCTGCAAAGTAGTAAAAACTTTTTATTTCATCTCCTGTTTTTGGGTTTTTTGTTATAGTATTTGATTTATATGATACTTTTTTTGTTGGCATTGTTTCCTCTGCAGTTCTTTCTTTAATATCTTCCGGCTTTGATGATTTTTCTGGAATTATAGGATCTATTTCATCTACTGTGTCTGTGTTTTCAGTTGTTTCCTCTGTAATTTCTGTATTTAATTTTGAGTAATAATATATTACTTCTTTTTTGCCATCGTCAAATTGTCCTGAAGCATTTTCTGGTTTTTTTACTAAGACATAGTCTTTTATATCATCTGCTTTTGTTATATAACTTTTACCTTGTGTTCCTTTAATTGTTTTTGATTCTTTTAGCTCTTTATTTGTTTGTTTTTCTAAATATTTAATTATTACAGTGCCT
>Ga0129308_1002764_pt1 | contig 14046 bp, 10 predicted proteins | sample L827metagenome_FD_94440 | JGI IMG/M metagenome (GOLD analysis project Ga0129308, IMG submission 94440) | Ring-tailed lemur group fecal microbial communities from Wisconsin, USA - L827 metagenome | ecosystem: Host-associated > Mammals > Digestive system > Large intestine > Fecal | place: USA...
AAACAGGTGCTCCACGGAGATGAACTCGTCCTTCATGGACGCGGCCAGCGTCTCCGCCTGATGAAACAGGGTGTCCACCGCCCGGGAGATATAGAACTTGTCAGCCTCCCGGCCGGAGCCGGTGACGCTCGGCAGCTTGCGGACCTCCTCCGCCGCCGCGGCCTCCAGGCTCTCCACCGTCACGCCCATCTTTTGCAGCAGTTGGGGAATCAGCCCGCCCTCCTGCCGCAGCAGCGCCAGCAGCAGGTGCGCCTGCTCAATCTGCTGGTTGCTGTGCTCAACCGCCAGATTCTGTGCCGCCTGGATGGCCTCCAGAGATTTCTTCGTATATTTCTCAGCATTCATATGCTTCACTCCTTTTTGTGGATTTAGCACTCGTCCGTTTGGAGTGCTAATTTCATTTGTCCTCATCATAGTCCCGAAGGTCAAAAAAGTCAAGCCCCTGTGCGGGGCATCCCGCAGAGTTTACAAATACTTCAAATTTACCCACTAACATATTTAATAACTTTCGCGTATCCTATAATCAGAGAGCGACAGAAGTAACTTTTTCATTTTTCCTCATCCTATACATCATAAAACCGCAGAGAAATTGGTCACTTCTCTGCGGTTTTATGGTGTCCATTGTCAACTGCAAAAAAAGCACTTGACAATGGAAAAAAATGACGTTATAATGCCAGTGTTGTCTGCGGGTGTAGCTCATCTGGTAGAGCGCCACCTTGCCAAGGTGGAGGTAGCGAGTTCGAGCCTCGTCACCCGCTCCAGAAAAGAAGCTTCTCTTGTCTAGCAAGACAAGAGAAGCTTCTTTTCAACGAAATCCACCCTGCTATGTGTTGGAGAGGAGCGCTACCTCCATCGGCGCCAACATCCGTGAGGCAAAATATGCCCACAGCAAGCCGGACTTTATATCGAAACTTCAAATCGCATTGAAAGAATGCTACGAAACGGAATATTGGCTGGAGCTAATGCAGAAGGCAGAATTTCTGCCGGAGGAAATTGGCAAGGCTATCCTGCATGATTGCGGCGTAATCCGTCGGATGCTGATTGCCCCTATCAATACCGCAAAGGGGAATCTATGATGGGATGCTCTTTTACCTACCATAGAACAAAAGAGGCTTTTTCAGTGAAATCCGTTCTTCGGGGGGGAATCTCCTGATGGTGGAGAGAGGACGATTTGATTGAAAAATCTACAGAAGTATGATATCTCATCCACCAGCAGGAGGTTTGAATTGGGAGAGGTAAAAGGATGGATATTTCCTTCAAATGTGATAATCAGAAGTTTAATTACAGAGTTTGTGCAATGATAATTTCGAATAAGAAAATTCTGGCAATGCACGATGAACGTTCCCCTTATTTTTATTTGCCCGGTGGAAGAGTAGCAATGGGAGAAACCGCTGAACATGCAGTGATCCGAGAGGTTCAGGAAGAACTTGGCGTTACTCCGAAGATTCTTCGTCCGCTATGGTTTAATCAAGCGTTTTTCACGGAGGACGTGGATAACCTGCGTTATCATGAGCTTTGTATCTATTTCTTGATGGATATTTCAGAAACAGATTTGTTGGCAAAAGGTAGTTCGTTTACCTTAAGAGAAGGTCAGCATATACATGAATTTGAATGGCTGGAGTTTGACAGATTGAAAACCGAATACTTCTACCCATTGTTTTTGAAGAAGGATATTTTCAACCTTCCAGACTGCTTTACTATCCGGACTGAAATTGAGTAGAATAGTAACTTCTGGTTTATCAGTCTGCTTTATGGTGTACTTTTTGCGTTTTTTACCCCCAACTGCGCACTTTTGATTGCTCTTTCGCATATCGGAGCAAGCGATACGACGCTTGCTCCGGTTTTTTATCTGCCAAGCAGCCAGGCTGCCAGCAGGAGGGCGTACTGGTGCAGCGGATAATACCAATAGAACCAGGCGCGGGGACCATTTCCCCGTTCGCCGTTGTAGACATACAGCAGCGGCGCGGCAAAGGCCATGCACCACTGGGTTCCGTAGAACAACGGCGCAAAGCCGAGCGCCTGAATCCAGGCGGCATTTGCGGAGAACAGGCCGGAGCAGAGCGACAGCCCGAGGAGCACCGCAATCTGCGCCCTTCTCCCGGGCAGAAAATACCAAGCCAGTCCCAGCGCCACAAAGAGCGCGGAATACTCCACCGTCCAGAGCGCCGGGAACAGCCAGGAGAGCACGCCATGACCGGATGCGGCCATCGTTCCAAGGCCCAGAAAGGCCGCCAGCACACAGGCGAACAGCGGCTTTCCCTGCTTTGCATCCTCCACGGCCGTGACAAACAGCGCGACATAGAACAGCGTCGGGAAGATATTGCCATACCATTCCTGTTCGCCGGTCAGGCGGATCAGCAGCGCCGAGACAGACGCATGGAGCACCGCGCCCAGCCAAAGGCGGCAGAGCAGCCGGGGCCGGCTGCCGGTGTGACGCAGGCTCTCCGTCATGAGAAACAGAAACAGCGGCGCGGCAATGCGTCCGACTACCCGCAGAGGCAGGCCGAACTCCTCCCGGCCAAGAAGATTGCACCACAGGCCGATGTGGTCCAGCGTCATCGCCGCCACGGCGATCAGCTTGAGCTGATAGGCCGTCAGGCCCCGGTTTTTCATCGCCTCATCTCCCTTCCATATTTTACCATGGAGCGCAAACGCTGTAAATGCTTGAGTTTTGGAGAAATCTATGGTATCATCGGGAAAACAGACGAAATGGGAGAGATCGGCATGGAATATCAATTTCGAAGCTCGTTGAATGGCTTCAACCGCAACGACGTCGTCGTCTATCTGCAAAATTTGACGGAGGCACATAAGAGCGCTCTGCTGAGCGCCCAAACGGAAGCCAGCCAGGCCACCGAGGAGGCCGCCCGGCTTCGGAATGAAAACCGGCTCCTGCACATGCAGGTTGCGGATCTGCTGGCGCAGCAAAAAACGGCCGAGCCAGAGGCGCCGGCTGAGCCGGAGCCGTCGCTGGAGCGGGAAGAGCTGGCGGCCTACCGCCGTGCCGAGGCCGCCGAGCGCAGCGCCGCCGCAAAGGCAGCCGCCATCGAACAGGAGGCCGCTGCGCGGGCCGCGGCTCTGGAGCAGGCCGCGGAGGAGAAGGCGGCGGCTCTGGAGCAGGCCGCGGAGGAGAAAGCGGCGGCTCTGGAGCAGGAGGCCGCAGCAAAAATCGAGCAGACGCAGCGGTCGCTGAACGAAATTTTGACGGCGGCCTCTACGCGGGTCAATGGCGACGGCTCCGATTTAAGCGGCCGGATCGCCTCGGTTTCCGAGAACCTGGCGCAAATTCAGGCGACGCTGAACGCCATGACGGCCTTTCTCTCAGACACCGCCGCGTCTTTGGACGCCCTGCAAAAATAAATCGACAAAAAAGATCAGCCGGACCCCGGCTGATCTTTTTATTCCAAATTTCTGCGTTTTGCCGCTTTGCCTCAGCCCTGATTCAGAGTGAGTTCGGCCTTAAAGAGGTCGCCGTCAATGGTGATGGCAAAGCTGCCCCTTTGCAGCTCGGTCAGGCTCCGGGCGATGTTCAGTCCCAGGCCGCTTCCCTCGGTGGTTCGGGAGGCGTCGCCACGGACAAAGCGCTCCATCAGCTCATCGGCGCTGACATTCAGCGGATCCCGGGAGATATTCTTCGCAGAGATCACAACCCTGTCCCCTGATTTTTTCGCATCCAGATAGACACGGGTACCCGCCAGCGCATACTTGCAGACGTTGTTCAGCAGATTATCCAGCACGCGCCACAGCAGCCGTCCATCCGCCAGGACTGTCAAATCCTCCTCCAGGTGGATCAGCAGCTCCAGGCGTCCGGCCTTGAGCCGTTCGGTGTACTCGGCCACAGCCTGGTTGACAATCTCCTCCACACTGGTGGGGACCAGCGTGACCTGCATATTGCCCGTAGACGCCTTGGACGCCTCCACCAGATCCTCCGTCAGCTTTTTGAGCCGGGCCGACTGGCGGGCCAGCACCTCCAGATATTCCGCCTGCTCCTCCCCGGTCAGATCGGGACGCTGCAAAAGATCCACATAGCTGACGATTGACGTCAGCGGCGTCTTGATATCGTGGGAGACGTTGGTAATCAGTTCGGTCTTGAGCCGCTCGGACTTCATCCGCTGTTCAACAGCGATGGCCATGCCGTTGCCAATGGCGTTGAGGTTTTCGCCGTGGCTGCGGAACTCCCAATACATCTTCGAGGTATCCAGCTTATACTCAAAGTCGCCGGAGGCCAGCGCCTTCCCCGCCTTCTTGAGCATCGTCATCTGCCAGACGCCGAAGCAAGCAGCCAAAAACAGGGCGATATTGAAGAGCACAAGGAGCAGGAACCAGAATCCGTCGCCGTAGGAATTCATGACTCCCGCCAGCAGGATCAACTCGGCGAAGAAGACCGCTATAATCACAAAAACTGCCTTCCAGATCATGGGCAGCGCGCCATAGAGCTTCCGGAGGCTGCGGCCAAGGGCCCTGCACCAGCGGGCCAGCAGCTTGCAGAGCCGCCAGATCACCGTGTTCTTCCAGACGCCGCCGGCCTTACACCGCGTGGCAAAGGACAGAAGCAGCCAGATGATCAGGGCTGCGCCAACCGCAATGCCGGCAACTGCCATGATAAAATCGTTGAACTGGTCTCCCAGCGCGATCACCAGCAGCTCGGCGCACAAATAGATCGCAGCCAGCAGGTCCAGCGGCACTTTGTCCACCGGGTTCAGGAAAATCGCATTGGTCTCGCCCCGATGGCCCGCCGCGCAGAAGAGGAAGATCAGGCAGGCCAGCGCCACGAGAAAGCCAACCACCGCCACGGCAATGAACACGTAACGCCAGGCCGTAAGCCAGTTATAGATTCCGGCATTTCTGACATATTCGTCCATAGCGGTCAGCTCCTCCGCCACCGTGACGCGAACGTAAAAGCTCCGGCTCGTGCTCACCATATAAGCTCCATAGTAATTTTCGTAGCCGTACTCATAGGGGAGCGTGATGCTGGTCCGTTCCGCCAGCGGTCCGGGCTTCTCGTTTGCGGCAATCTGCGTCTTACCGTCCCAGCTCAGAATTTCGATGTAGGCGTTGGTCTGGCCCTCGCCGTAGTAGGCGTCGAGATAGTCCTGAACCGCCTCCGCACCTTCACTCTCGTAAATCCCGCTCATCTCCTGCGCAAGTCTGTTGCTGACACTTGCATACAGCCAGGTTCCCTCATAGATCGGCGGCTCCGGATAAAATCCATTTTCCGCGCAGGCAATGATCCCCACCGCACCGCCAGCCGTCACAATCAGGGCCGCCGCCAGCAGCACCACCGCCAGAATCTTTGCCCACAGCTTATGGGTCAATTTTGTTTTCATGGCTTCTCCTCCAGTTTATAGCCCCGGCCCCAGACCACCTTGAGATAGCGGGGCTCCGAGGGCGTGATTTCCAGTTTTTCCCGGAGGTGCCGGATGTGGACCGCCACGACGCCTTCGCTGCCGAGGGGGCTTTCGTGCCAAACCGCAGAATACAGCTCCTTGGACGAATAGACCTTGCCCGGATGCTCCAGCAGGAATTTCAGGATGTCGTACTCGATGGGCGTCAGGCTGACCGGGTCGCCGTCCAGCGTCACCTGCTTGGTCTCATCGTCGAGAACGATGCCGCCCAGCTTGAGAAGCGCCGGCTTTGCCGCCGCGCCGCCAAGCATCGTATACCGCCGCAACTGCGACCGCACCCGTGCCAGCACCTCCATGGGATCGAAGGGCTTGGTGATATAGTCGTCTGCGCCGACGGTGAGTCCAAGCACCTTGTCGCTGCTCTCGCTCTTGGCGGTCAGCAGAATGATCGGCACGTTGGTCTCCTCCCGGAGCTTTTCCGTGGCGGAAATTCCGTCCAGCTCCGGCATCATGATATCCATCAAAATCAGTTGAATTTCCTCCCGGTGGACAAGATCGATGGCCTCCTGGCCAGTGTAGGCCTCGAAGATCTGATAATCCCCCGTGGAGAGATAAATCCGCAGAGCCTTGACGATATCGTGGTCGTCGTCGCAAATCAGAATATTGTACATTCCCTTCACCTCTCGAGTACAGTTTACCGAAAAAAGCCTTAAGAAGAAAGCTCCGGAATCATTAAGAATTTTTAAACTCTCAAACACGACAGGAACGCCCCATGAGGCTCCTCATGGGGCGCATCACTTTATCTGCTGAGACGGCGGCAGACCGCATCCCGCATCTGCTCCAGCGCTTTTTGCAAAATACTGCGCGGGCAGGCCACGTTCAGCCGCATATAGCCCTGCAGGCCCCGCTGGAACTTGTCGCCGCTGGTCAGGCCCACGTGGGCCTCCTCGGCAAAGAACCGGCCCAGCGCCTCGCCCGTAAGGCCCAGCGCCCGGCAGTCGAGCCAGGCCAGATAGGTCGCCTCCGGCATCTGCATTTTGATCTGCGGAATTTCCCGCTCCAGGAAGTCGTGCAGCAGCGTCATATTGCCGGAGAGGTAGGCGCAGAGCTGATCCAGCCACTCGTCGCCGTGCTGCCAGGCCGCCCGTATGGCCGAAACGCCGAAGCAGGTGCTTCGCTCGATTTCATAGTTCTTCCAGGTCCGCTCAAAGCGCGTCTGCCAGTCCTTTCGGGGAAACACAACGCAGTTGGTCTGTAAGCCCGCCAGATTGAAGGCCTTCGTGGTGGAGAAGCAGCAGATGGTGTTCGCCCGCACCGGCTCCGACAGCGTACCGGCCGGGGTATATTGATTGCCAAACAGGGTCAGGTCCGCGTGGATTTCATCGGCGACCATCGGCACCCCGTAAGTTACGCAGAGCTGCCCTGCCCGCTCCAATTCCTCCCTGGTCCAGACGCGGCCCGTGGGATTCTGGGGGTTGCTGATGAGAAACAGCTTCGGCCCCCGCCGCAGCTTGGCCTCCAGGTCCTGGAAGTCGATACCCCAGCGGCCATCCGGCGCCTGAACCAGCCGGTTTTCCAGAACGTTCCGGCCGCCCCAGCATTCGATGACATCGTAGAACTCCGCCAGAACCGGCGTCTGAATCAGCACGCTGTCGCCCGGCGCAGAAAACTCCCGCACCAGCTCCGCCAGCGTCGGCATGACGCCGGGGGCAATGCTGATCGTGCCGGGCGTGATTTCCCAGCCGTGGCGGCGGCGCTGGAAGTCGATGGCGGCCTGCCAGAAGTCCGGCGACATCGAGGCATAGCCATAGATGCCGTGGCGCGCCCGCTCCATGCAGGCGTCGATCACAGGCTGGGCCGTCCGGAAGTCCATGTCCGCCACCCAAAGGGGAATCAGGTCCGCAGTGCCGAAGGCGCCGGTCAGCTCGTCGTGCTTCATGCTGTCGGTTCCCCGGCGTTCCATGATTTCATCAAAATGATAGGTCATACGTGTACCCCGCTTTCAAACTGCATATTGACTCTTATAGATTTCATAGTAGAAGCCGCGGTGCGCCAGCAGCTCCTGGTGTTTGCCCTGCTCCACGATCTGACCGTTCCGGACCACCAGAATCATATCCGCATCCACAATGGTGGAGAGGCGGTGGGCAATGATAAAACAGGTCTTGTTCTTCATCAGCTTATCCATAGCCCTCTGGATCAGCACCTCCGTGCGGGTGTCCACATTGGAGGTGGCCTCGTCCAGAATCAGGAACTCCCGGTTTGAAAGCAGCGCCCGGGCAATGGTCAGAAGCTGCTTCTGACCGCCGGAAATTGTGGTCGTATCGCTGCCGGCGACGGTGTCGTAGCCCTTTGGCAGCGTGCGGATGAAGTGGTCGCAGTAGGCCTCGTCGCAGGCTTTTATGATCTCCTCCCGCGTGGCGTCGGGCCGGCCAAAGGCCACGTTTTCCGCGATGGTGCCGCCAAACAGCCAGGTGTCCTGCAGCACCATGGCGAAGCGTTCCCGGGTAGAAACTCTGGAATAGCGCGCTATGTCCCGGCCACCCAGCAGAATTTCGCCGGACTGGGGGTCATAGAACCGCATCAGCAGGTTGACAAGCGTGGTCTTACCCGCGCCGGTGGGGCCGACAATCGCCACATTCTGCCCCTTCTCCACCCGGGCCGAGAAATCCCGGATCAGGGGCGTCTCCTCCGTATAGGAGAAGTCCACATGGCGGAACTCCACGGAGCCGTCGCCGCTGTCCGGCAGATTCTCCGGAATCGGCTCCTCCTCCGGCAGATTGAGGATGTCCACCAGCCGCTTCGCGGCGGCTCTGGCCTGCTGAAGCGTGCTGAGGCCGTTGGCAATCTGCTCCAGCGGCTCGGCAAACTGGCGGGCATAGAGAATGACCGTCACAATCACGCCCACGGAAACACCGTGCCTCACGATCAGCCAGCCGCCGATCAGATTGATGGCGATATAGGCCAGGGCGTTGGAGGCCGTAATGATGGGCTGGACAATGGACGAAAGGAAACTCGCCTTCGTCTCCGCCGCGACCTGCCGCCGGTTGATCTCCGCATGGCGGCGGCCGCAGTCCTCCTCCAGATTGTAGGCTTTGGTCGTGTCATAGTTGGTGTAGGCCTCCTCCACCACGGAGTAGAGCTCGCCGGACTCCTTGAACATCCGGTGGAAATAGGTCTCGGACCGGTTTGCAACGACCGTGGACAGCCAGATCGACAGCGGCGTAAACACGACGACCACGATGGCCAGCAGCCAGTTTTCCAGCATCAGCATGACCGTAATCGCCAAAATTTGCAGGAAGCCGCCCATGATGGTGTCGATGACCTCATGGAGAGAATTGCCAATCCGGGACACGTCCTCCGTCATGCGGGAAAGGATGTCGCCCACCGGCGTGTTGTCCACGTAGCTGACCGGCAGCCGCTGCACCTTGTCGGAAATCTTGATGCGGAGATTGCAGGTGAAATAGCGGCTGACCGCCTTGTTGAGCAGCAGCATCTTGCCATAGGTCAGCAGGGATTTGGCCGCGTAGACCGCCAGCAGCAGCAGGATCCCCGGCAGCAGCACCTCTGTGACACGGTAGTCCGCCGTCTCGCGGATGGGGAAATAGTCGATCAATGCCTGCACCAGATTGCCCAGCAGCTTGGGCGCCGCCAGCACGCAGACAATGACCAGAAGGCACAGAAAGCAGCCCAGGGCAAGCTGCCAGCGGATGCTTTTGGCTTCCTTCATCAGCTGCAGCAGGGCGCCGCTGCTCTCCTTTTTGTTTTTCCTGCTCACAGCCGGTCACCTCCTGTCTGAGAGGCGTAGATTTCCCGGTAAACTGAGCACCGCTCCAGCAGCGCCTCATGGGTGCCGCTGTCAATCAGGCAGCCCCGGTCCATGACGAAGATCTGGTCGGCGCTCATGGCCGAGGTGATGCGCTGGGTGATGACGATCTGGGTTTTGCCGCGAATCTTCTCGTTGAGCTGCCGCCGCAGATTGGCCTCCGTCAGAAAGTCCAGGGCGGAAAAGCTGTCGTCGAAGGCGTAGATCGGGGCGTCCTTCAGGATGGCCCGGGCGATGCAGAGCCGCTGCTTCTGCCCGCCGGAGAGGTTTTTGCCGGACTGGGTCAGAACGTGGTCCAGTCCCTCCGGCAGCGATTGAATGAAATCCGACAGCTGGGCAATGGCCGCGGCCTCGCAGATTTCCTCCTCCGAGGCGTCGGGGCGGCCCATCTCGATGTTGTGGCGGATGGTGCCGGAATAGACCGCCGTCCGCTGGAGAACGCAGCTGATGTTGTCCCGGATCACGCGGCGGTTGATCGTCTCCGACGGCACGCCGTCGAACAGGATGCGTCCCTCCGTCGGCAGCCGGAAGGCCATCAGAAGCTGCAGCAGCGTACTCTTGCCGCTGCCGGTGCCGCCGATGATGGCCACCTTCTGGCCCGGCTCAATCTTGAGGCTGACGTCCTGAATGGCCGGCTCCGCCGCGTTGTCATAGCGGAATGTCACATGCTCAAAGGCAATCCCGCCGGCAAACACACGGCGTTCCTCCGGGTTTGGCTCATCCATACCCTTGGCCTGGAAAATCTCGCCAATGCGGTCCGCCGCCACGCGGGCATGGGGCAGCATGACAATGGCGAATCCCGCCATCAGCAGGCCGTTTGCCACCAGGGAAATGTATTGCAAAATGGCAAAGATGTCGCCGCCGGAGACGGCGCTGACGCTCTGCTCCATGCGGACGCCGCCGGCCCAGACAATCAGCAGTGCCGCCACATTCAGTAAAAATACCGCCACCGGACTGATGAGTCCCATGCGGACATTGGCGTTGATAATATTTTCGGCCATAACACGGGTCGCATCGGCAATGCGTTCCTGCTGCTGCGCCTCCCGGTTGAAGGCCCGGATCACCCGGATGCCGTGGAGCCGCTCCCGCATCAGGTTGTTTTGGATGTCGATATACCGGTCCGACTTCTGGTGCAGCGGCGTGATATTCTTCCCCACCAGCAGCACAACGGCCAGCACCAGCGGCACAAAGGCCAGCAGAATCAGGCTGAGCACCACATCCTTGCGCATCGCCAGCGCGACGCCGCCAACAAACAGCACCGGAATGGTGATCAGACTGCCGGATACAATCGAGGCCACCCAGGAAACCGTGCTGATATCGTGGGTCGAGCGGGTCACCAGCGCGGCGGTACCCAGCATGTTGAACTCCTCGAAGGTCATGCGGTTGACCAGTTGAAAGGTCTCGGTGCGCAGATCGCCATTAAAGCCGGCGACAACCTCGGCGCTGAGCCTGCGCCCAAAAATCAGCGTGGTCAGTCCCAGAGCGGCCACCAGCAGCATCATGCAGCAGCGGCTCACAATATAGGGGAAATCCCGGCCGCGGATGCCGTTGTTCAGGATATCGCTCATCAGCGTCGGCAGCAGCAAATCGCAGACCGTCGCAAATGCAACCAACACCATCGCCAGGGCGATCTTCCGCCGGTACGGTTTTAAAAATGATAAAATATGTCTCATGATTCCTTTATTTTCCGCAAATTTGCGGGCTTTCCTCCCGATTCGATGGTCGAAATATAGCAAAGTATGACATCAAAAGCAATCTCGCTGTCGTTGAATTGCGTGTCTCAGGCTCAACCATGATTCGAATCAGGACGCTGCCCCTCATTCAACCATCCCTTGAAGCAGAAACAGATGGCAATCCTCATCATTATGTCAGCCGATAAATGCCATCGCGCTCCATCCGCAGGCTGCTCTGATAGAAGGCCGTCAGTGCCCGCACAAGATACGCCGTATCCTCCGCGCCGGCCGTCTCCCAGGCGGAGTGCATCGCGAGCTGCGCCAGGCCGATGTCCACCGTGTTCAGTGACACCTGGGTATTGGCGATGTTGCCGAGCGTGGAGCCGCCGGCCATGTCGGCCCGGTTGGCAAATTCCTGAACCGGCACGCCTGCCTCCCGGCAGACGGTCCGGAAAATCGCCGCCGAGACGGCGTCGGTTGTATAGCGCTGATTGGCGTTGTGCTTGAGGACGACGCCGCCGTTCATGCGGACCATCTGATTCTTGTCGGCATACTCCGGGTGGTTTGGATGGACGGCATGGGCATTGTCGCAGGAGACCAGAAAGCTGTTTGCCACAGCCTGCCGGAATTCCTCCGCGGACCGTCCGCAGACCGCGCAGATTCGCTCCAGCACATCCCGGAGGAAGGTGGACGCCGCTCCCTGCTTGGTCTGGCTGCCGACCTCCTCATTGTCAAAGAGGCAATAGACCGGCAGGCCACCGCCGGGCCCGGCCTGCAAAAAGGCCGTCAGCGCTCCAAAGGCGCACTGGAGATCGTCCAGCCGCGGCGCCGAGATCAGGTCGTTCCACATAACGCCGCGCTGGGGATTGTAGACAAAGAGGTCCGCGGCCAGAAAATCCGGGACGCCAACCGACTCCGCAATGCGGGCCCGGAGCGCGCCCGGCTCTCCGCCGAGACTGTACAGCGGCAGCAGATCCACAGCGGCATTGTAGGCCATGCCGTCGTTCGCCTTGCGGTTCATATGGATGGCGACGTTGGGGATCACAGCCGCAGGCTCCTTCAGATCGCAAAGCCGGCTTTCGACGCCCCGCTCCGTCCGGACCAGAACCCGCCCGGCAATGGACAGGGGCCGGTCCATCCAGCTCGCGCAGAGCATGCCGCCATAGCGCTCCGTGCTGAGCTGCACATAGCCGTTTCCGGCCAGCTCCGCATGCTCCTTGAGCTTAAAACACGGGCTGTCACAGTGGGCGGCAGCCATCAAAAATCCCGAAAAGTCCGCCTCCGGCAGCCGGAATGCGATCAGGGAAGAGCCGTTGCGCGTCACATAATAGCCGCAGCCGCGCTCCAGCCGCCAGGCCTCGCTTTCGCACAGCGGGCGGTACCCGGCCTTCCGGAGCAGCTCCGCCGTATGGTTTACCGCCTGGTAGGGTGTCGGGCAGGCGTCAATATAGGAAAACAGCGCTTGATTCATCATTTTTTCCTCCGAATTTCGCATTTAGGCCATCGTGGAATTATCATATCACAGTTTGTTCGGCGGTTCAACCGATTTGCGCAGTCTTTCAAAAATGCGCAAAATGGATCCCGTCCGGCACAGGCCGGACGGGATCCATTTTGCTTCCATGCTTCTGCGAAGCGCCAATTTTCCTCGCATGTTCTCCCAATTACATCGCCGGGCCGGATTGTCCGTTCTCGCCCAGCAGCCGCTCCATTTCGTCGCAGCAGAGATTCATCTCCATGCTGTTTTCCTGCTTCACAGCCTTGCGGAGCCGCTTCGCGCACTCCGCGATCTGGTTTCTCCGGTCCTTCTCCTCCTTGGGCAGCTTGGCCGAAGCCGCGGCATAGAGCAGCTGCTCCGCCCGGTCCTTCAGAGTCGCCGTCTCCCGGGTCTTCTGGTCCTCTGCTGCATATTGCTGAGCGTCGCGGACCGCGCGGTCGATATCCGCCTGGCTCATATTGGAGGTGGCTGTGATCGTGATATTCTGTGCCCGGCCCGTATCCAAATCCTTGGCCGAGACATTGACAATGCCGTTGGCGTCGATGGCAAAGGTCACCTCGATCTGCGGCACACCCCGGGCCGCCCGCCGGATCCCCGTCAGGCGGAACCGGCCCAGCTCCTTGTTCTGCCGCGCCATCGGCCGCTCGCCCTGGAGGACGTGGACATCCACGGAGGTCTGGAAGTTGGACGCCGTCGTAAAGATCTGGCTTTTGCGGATCGGCAGCGTCGTATTGCGCTCGATCACCCGGGTGCAGACACCGCCCATGGTCTCAATGCCGAGGGACAGGGGCGTGACATCCAGAAGCAGCAGCCCCTTGACCGCGCCGGACAGCACACCGCCCTGCAGGCAGGCGCCCATGGCCACGCATTCGTCGGGATTGATCCCCTTGAAGGGTTCCCTTCCGGTCATCAGCCGCACGAGGTCCTGCACTGCGGGAATGCGGGAGGAGCCGCCGACCATCAGCACCTTGGAGATATCGCCGGGAGAGACGCCGGCGTCGTTCATGGCCTGCTGGACCGGCTCCCGGGTGGCCTGGACCAGGTGGCTGGTCAGCTCGTTGAACTTCGCCCTGGTCAGGGTCTGCTCCAGGTGCATGGGACCGTCGCGGCCCACGGAGATATAGGGCAGACTCACCTGAGTGGAACTCATGGAGGACAGCTCGATCTTGGCCTTTTCCGCGGCCTCGCGGATGCGCTGCATGGCAACCGGGTCCTTTTTGAGGTCGACGCGTGTCTCTTTCTTGAAGCAGGCTGCCAGATAGTCGGTGATCTCCTGGTCGAAATCGTCGCCGCCCAGGTGGTTGTTGCCGGCTGTGGCCATGACCTCAATGACGCCGGAGGAGATGTCCAGAATGGAGACGTCGAAGGTGCCGCCGCCCAGATCGTAGACCATGATCTTCTGGCTCTGCTCCTTGTCGACGCCGTAGGCCAGAGCCGCCGCCGTCGGCTCGTTGATGATTCGCTGGACGTTGAGCCCGGCGATCTTGCCGGCGTCCTTGGTGGCCTGGCGCTGGGCGTCCGTAAAATAGGCCGGGACCGTGATGACGGCGTCCGTCACCGGCTCTCCGAGGTAGGCCTCGGCGTCGGCCTTCAGCTTTTGCAGGATCATGGCGGAGATCTCCTGGGGCGTATACTGCTTGCCGTCGATTTTTACGCGGTAGTTGGTGCCCATCTCCCGCTTGATGGAGGAGATCGTACGGTCGTGATTGGTGA
>Ga0129308_1002766_pt1 | contig 14022 bp, 16 predicted proteins | sample L827metagenome_FD_94440 | JGI IMG/M metagenome (GOLD analysis project Ga0129308, IMG submission 94440) | Ring-tailed lemur group fecal microbial communities from Wisconsin, USA - L827 metagenome | ecosystem: Host-associated > Mammals > Digestive system > Large intestine > Fecal | place: USA...
ATTATGACCATATATCACAATTTATCTTATGCACATGAGAATAGTGAGTATGATTTCTTTCTCTTTCTTCTCATATCTTATGCTCCCTTCATATTTCTTCACGATATGCTTCATGCTCATGATCCCTATCCCATGCATCTCTTTCTCTTCTCTCTTGCTCGTTCTCGTAAATCTTACCTTCTCTATCTCCTCTACTCTGTTTCTGATTTCTATCCTCATGTAGCTCCCCGTTGTCCTTACTTCCATCTCTATCTTCCTCTCTCCCTTTTCCTTCTCTGTCGCCTCCATTGCATTATCCAGTCCATTCGCTATCACTATCCCTAGATCCGATGACCTGATCCTTCCTGTACTGATCACTCCGCATCTTATCTTAAGTTCTATCCCTTTCCTCTGTGCCTGATACACCTTATATGAAATGATTGTATCCGCAAATACATTCCCCAAGTAACTGACTCTCTCTATCTCCTTCATTTCACTGATATGTCTCTCTAAATATGCTTTCACTTCTTCATATTTCCCCTCTTTGAGCATTCCGTACAGCCCTGCATATCCGTTCATCATATCATGTTTGATCTTCCTGATTTTCTCCTCGCTCTCTACGATCTCCTGCAAATATCGGCTCTGATGATCGATGCTCTCCTTCAGTGCCTTCAGTTCGCTCACTGTCTGGATATGCATCTTCTGATAATGGCTGAATATCACCAGAACCGTATTGTAAAGTATGAGTGTAAAGACAAAGATCCTTCCTACACTTTCATGATAGAACAGCATCTCCCTAAAGAAGAGCACTACTGTGACTCCATAAAATACCGATACTCCTAGAGATATGTATTTGAATATCCTCATCTTCAAATCTGTTAGGCTCTTTCTCCTGTATATGATATAATTCATGATAAGATAGACAAGATACTTTGATACAGCTGTTTGGAAAACTGTCAGTATATCATTTGACATGATCCCTCTGGCTATGATATTCATACCAAAAATCCACTTCAGTGTCTGATATGAAAAGACTTCCATAAGACAAGTAACAGTTATCAGAATCATAGGATCTCTCCTTCGAAATTTCACTGGGATTTTATAAAAGAAACAATTTATGACAATAAACATCATATCTATTTTCCATGTTGAATAACTGCCTGCTGTAAGATGCATACTCAAATAACATATAAGCATGACCACATAATGAGTGTATTTCCCTTTCCATCTTCTTTCATAGAGCGATGAAAATATATAATCAATCAGTATCACATTCACACAATCAAGACAGACTGTGCTGACCACTCCTCCCATGCTCATCATTCGAGGCTCTCTATAAATCTATGATATTTCTCTAGAACCTTTGTAAAGTTCGTCATTGATATGGGCAGTATTTGTCCTGTGATCAGTTCCGCTTCCCTGTATCTCATGCTCAGTATATAATGCATATTCACTATGTATCCTGACTGTAGCTGAAGAAAATCATAATCCATGATCTCCTTCCTGATCTTTCTCATATTGACATAGTTTGTCGCATACGTCCCTCTCGTTGTCCTGATCAGTGCTGAATTGTAGTATGACTCTACGCTGATGATCTCACTGAGATTGAACGCTCTGTTCCCTTCCTTCACCTTGAATATCCTTACTAGATTCACTCTCTTATACTGCTTCACCGCTCTTTCAAATTCCTCTGCGAATATCCTCTCCTCTATCGGCTTCCTTAGATACTGAAAGGCCTCCACTCTAAAGGCATCACTCACATAGCTGCTGTATCCTGTGACAAAGACGATGATACATACTGGATTATGTTCCTTCAGTATCCCTGCAACCTCTATCCCATTCTTTCCTTCCATCTCTATATCTAAGTAGATAAGATGAAACCTATCCTCTTCTGCTCTCTTGAGCAGTTCGCTTTGATCAGTGAAGCATTCTATCTCTATCTCCACTTCCCTGCAGTCCAATTCCTCGATTCTTCTTCTGATGTCCTCCACCCAGTAGATTTCATCATCACATATGGCAATTCTCATTCTTTCTCCCTCCTCATATAGCTGGCAGACTGAAAACATAAAAAAATCATTTTTTGTCATTATAAGGCAATAAATCATGATCTTTATACAGTCCTTCTGCTGCCCTACAAATATTTTATCGACTTTTGTTCTTTTGTAAAACCAACATTCTTTACGATAAACTACATATTTTTTATGGAAGCCCTATAAAGCGACATAATTTGATAAATTTCTATAAGTAAGGAGGTGAAAAAGAGATGAAGATGCAGAAGAAGATATTTGCAGGAGGCTGTGCCTTACTGATGATATGTGCAGCAGCAGTATCAGTATCGGCAGGATCGGTCGTATCAGGAGGAATGTATCAGACAGTAAGGCATTCCAACATTCCTGGAGGCGGAGAGGTACACTATGATACATCATACGGATCAAAGAAAACGGACAATGACAATTATGCTTCATTCAAGGAAACCTACTATGAAGCATGGCTAGGGAACTCAGCAATATTAATTACGAAATCCAAGGCATTGAAATCGAGAGAAGTAGATTTAAGCTATAACAAAGTTATTCTAGCCCGAGAGTCAGGAGTCAGCAAGGACACAACATATTACAGTGCTGTATCATCACATAAATTTGAGCCCAGCAATTCCTGTGATGTCATCATTCAGTTCAGTGCTAATAATTTGAAATAATAGATTTCATATAGCAAATAACAACAATCACAATTTTTAAATAAAAAGAGCTATAACCTTAATAGAACAATTTCTATTAAAGTTATTAGCTCTTATTTTTTTATTAACTTTGAATAATCAATCTTATATACCAAAATATACATAATAATAGCTAATAAACCTGCTGAACAAGCATCTAAAATAGAATGCTGTTTAATGAACATTGTTGATAAACTGATTAAAATTGCACTTATAATTGCCACAATTTTTATCACTTTATTATTTCTAAAGCCTTCATGCTTCACAATTGCAATAGCACAGCCTATTGAATTATAGACATGAATACTTGGAAAAACATTTTGACATTTATCCGCTGCATATATACTATTTAAGAAAAATGTTGAAACAGGATCAGCATTCCAACTGACTGGACGATGATCATAACTCGTTGGAAAAACAGTAAATATTGTTAAACAAATTGTCATTCCAATAAACAAGAACGCAACATTTTTATAAAAATCAGAAGTATCTACAAAAAACAAATAAAGCACTGTCGCAACTACAAATAAATACCAATAAATATAAGGCCAAATAAATACAGGTACAAATGGGATCATCTTGTCAATTGATGTATAAACATCAACAAATACAACATTACTACGCCATTGCTGTAAACCAAAATACCATAACAGATAAGGTATCATATAAAGAAATACCCATGCGTGTTTATATTTAATAAAATACTTTTTCATTAATTAAAACCAAATATTTTTTGTGAAACAGTATATCCCATTGAAATAATTTTTCTACCAGCCTTACTATTCATTTCCATAACACTACCTAACATTGTATGTTTCACAGCTTTATAAAGCTCTGGTCTTGTTGATTTCAAATATAGCCACAACTCATTTTTCTTTTGTAAATTTTCTTCTGTTCCAGATTTAATCAATAAAACTGTTGAAACAGTTGTAATCATTGTGAGATATTTAATCATATAATTGCGTAACTTTCTACTCTTTAAACTCATAATATCACAACAATCAATCATTAATTTATTCACTTTGATTTGTTGATCAATACGAGAAATCATCACTTGTTCATTAACAGACTGATCTTCTCTACCAATGAAATAACGATATAAATCAACATCTAAATAATATAAAGTATTAACATAAGGTAAAGGTTCATAAACAAATAAATTATCAACATAAAAAGTATGTTTAGGTAATTGCAAATTACAATTTCTAAGTAATTGTGTACGATAAATAACTGAATGCATTAATAAATTCTGTTGAGGATAAAAATACTTCACATTATACCATCTAAAAATCTTATTCGTAGGTAAAGCATTCGTATATCGAATAACACTTGATTTATTTAAGCTAGGTTTTTCATAAACATAATTTGCAACCATCATATCAAGCTGTTCACCTTTACGATATAGCTCTTTCAATGTTTCTACAACCTTTACTAAAGCTGCCTTATCAAACCAGTCATCACTATCCAAAACTTTGAAATAAATACCAGTTGCTGTTTTTAAACCAGTATTGACAGCTTCACCATGGCCACCATTTTCCTGATATACATATTTTATAGTATCAGGATATTTAGCAGCATACTCTTTTCCAATTTCTTCTGTCTTATCTTTTGAACCATCATTTACAATAATAATTTCAACATCATCTTTACAAATTAAAACAGACTCGATAGCATTAGCCATATAATCCATAGAATTATAACATGGAATTGCAACACTTAAATATTTCATTATTTTCCTCCCAATTCTTTTACTAATGATAATGCTTCTAAAACAATACCATCAATATTGTAATATCGATATTGTGCTAATCGACCTAGTAAATAAAAATTTTGAAACGGTTTAACTAAATCGATATATTTTCTATGCATAGCTATATTTTCTTCATTTAAAATAGCATAATAAGGGACTTGTGATGAAGAATCTTCATATTTTTTAGGATATTCTTTAATGATCGTTGTTGAATCACTTTCTTGACCAGTAAGATATTTAAATTCAGTAATACGAGTATAATCCTCACTCACTGTATAATTAACAACCCCTTTTGGCTGATAATACTTTTGATTATAATGTTCAAATTGAAACTCCAATGAACGATAAGGCAATCGTCCCAAGCGACAATCAAACAATTCATCAATAGCACCAGTAAAAATAATATTTCCATTAAATTCCTGACCATCAACATTGATCTTATGATTTTCAAAATCAAAATCTAAAATCTCTTTAGCATCTACACCTAATTGTACATCAATATTAGAATGATCTAACATCTTTTCAAACAATTTTGTATAACCATATAATGGCATTCCCTGATATTTATCTTGAAAATAACGATTATCATAACTCAATAACACAGGAACTCTTGCTGTTACGCTTTGATCAACTTCTTCAGGCTTTTGGTTCCATTGCTTCATTGTATATTTTAAAAAGATATTCTCATAAACATATTGAGCTACTTCCTGTATTCCTTTTGAAGAACTCTTTTGTAATTCTAAAATAGGAACTCTCGCATTCATACCATATGTATTCACTAATTCCTTCTTTAAAGCATTGCCTTTTTCATCACCAAAAACAATATTTAAAGTATTTAAATTAAAGGGAATAGGAATAATTTTCCCATAAACATTTCCCACGACTTCATGAGAATAATTATACCAAGAAGTAAACTGTGACAAAAACTCATACACTTCTTGACTATTTGTATGGAAAATATGAGGTCCGTATTGATGAACTAAAATACCATAGTCATCAAAACAATCATAACAATTTCCACCTATATGATTTCTTTTTTCGATGATTTTGACTTTCTGACCTTGTTCAGCCAGTTTTCTTGCAACAGTTGCACCAGCAAAACCACACCCTATTATTAAAGTATTCATATATTCAATTCCTTTCATTTCTCTTATACTATATCATACTTATCTTTAAATGAAAACTACCTTTCATAGACTTCCATAAAGGGAATAATATCTTCTGTATCATCAAACTGTCCAATATGCTTTTCCATCCAAATCATATCTATCCACTGATGAAATTTATAACCACATTGAGAAAAATGACCAATTGTTTGAAAGCCAAAAGATTGATGAAAATTTTCACTTACATCATTAGGATAACCTAAACACGCATATAAAGCTTTTATATTCATCTTTTTTAAATACGCAAATAATTTGTTATATAATTGTTTTCCTATACCTTTTCTTTTCATATTGACATCTACATAAATAGATAATTCACATGACCAATCATATGCCTTTCTTCCTTTAAACGAAGAAGCATAAGCATATCCTACGATTTTTCCATCTATAACAGCAACTAAATATGGATACCTCTTTAATGTTTTCATTATTCTTTTTTTCATCTCTTCAACACTAGGAACTTCATATTCAAAACTAACAAAAGTATTTTCAACATAATAAGCATAAATATTTCTTATTTCCAAAGCATCATCTTCATTAGCAACCCTTATTTCCATATTCTCACCACCTTTGAATACCAATAAAAAAGGATTTATTGTATTTATTTTTCTTGCTTATTTTAACACATATCTACCTCGTTTCAAAGGGAAAAATCATAACCGCTCTACCAAAACATTGATTTCTTTAATTGATCATATACAACAAACCAGAATGTTATTTTATTCATATCAACACGTATTTTTATTTTAACTCCACATACAAAAAAGAATGACTGAACTGTCATTCCTATTTTGCATAAACCGTCACTTTCTGATTAGCTTTTAAAGTCTTTCCTTTAGAAACACTCTGTTTATAAATAATTCCAACACCTTTATATTCTAAATTAATATTAGCCATTGAAGCAAATGCTTCTGCCTCTTTCCTAGACCAGCCATTCATCGAAGGCATGGTTATTTTAGAACCATTCGTTTGAATAAAGACTCTCGAACTTCCTGTCACTTCTGTTTTAGCCGATGGATATTGATCAATAACTGTTTTTCCATCACCGATAATAATTGGTGTCAATGAATGAGAAGTAAGCATTTCTTTGACGAATGTTGTACTTTGGTTCATATATGAATCTAATGTATATGAAGATGTTTTGACTTTCTTTTCCGGTTGTTTATTAAGTTGACTCACTGCTGCTCTCGTCATTGATTTAACAAAGTTTGCTCTTGTTTGTGTATTATCATCACTGTCTTTTGTTTGATACCATAGAACAATGACAATTTGAGGGTCATCATAAGGAGCAAGACCACTAAAACTATGAGTATGCTGACTCTTAGAATAAGCTTTATTAATAACCATTTGACCTGTACCAGTTTTACCAATAAGTTCTAAATCATTCATATGATAAGAATATCCTGTACTGCCTTTTTCATTAATAACGCCGTCCATTAATTTTTTCATTTCTTCAACTGCTGATGTTGAATAGATTTGTTTAGAATAATTAGATTTTCCTTTATAAATGACTTCTTCTGTTTCACTATTTACAATTTTATCAATAATATATGGTTCAACTGTTTTTCCATCATTTGCAAATGCACTATAAGCTCTTAACAGCTGAATACCCGTTACAGTAGAACCTTGTCCAAATCCTGTCGTCAAATATTCAAGATCAGTAGATGTACTTCTCAAATAACCACCAATACCACTGGCAGAAGCCATACCATCAATTTTGCTGGATTGAAAAAAACCTAAGTCTTTATAGTCTTGAACGACTGATTCTTTTTTTGCATATTTACTTAAGATAGAACATATCGCTGTATTACTAGAATGATAAAATCCTTCTCGATAAGTAATACTGCCCCAGCCAACACCATCATTATGATCTTTGATCGTTACTTTTGAATTATAATGATATTTTCCAGAAGTATATTTTTTATCTAAATCCAAAACTCCATCATTAATTGCATTAGCATATACAAATGGTTTAAAAACTGAACCTGGTTCAATCGCTTCATTAAAAAATATATCCGTATAATTATCAAAATCTCTTTTATTAGGATTAAAAGAAGGATAATTACTGATTGCTAAAATTTTTCCAGTCTTTGCTTCCATAATTCCACAGGTTGCTTTTGAAACTTTTAATTTTTTACTTAAATTAGATAATTGTAAATCTAACTCTGTTTGTAATTCACTATTGATCGTTAAATAAATATCATTTCCTGCTTTTGGCTGAGTTTCACTAATAACACCATTAGGTAAAGTATTACCATTATTATCAGCAAGATATATTCGACTGCCATTTGTACCAGTAAGATCATCATTAAATATTTTTTCAATACCCATTTGACCAACGATCGTATTAATATTTTTAGATTGATCAACTTTAGCATAACCAATCTGATAAGAAGCAAAATCACCAAAACGATAATTTCTTGTAATCATTTCTTCAAACTCTAAACCCGTATAATTTAAAGCTTCAATTTGATCTTTAACAATAGAAGAAAGATTATTTCCATAAGTTCCAAATTCCACTTGATAAGATTTACTATTTAATTTTTCTAATATTTTATTAGCGTCCATACCAATGATTTTTGCTAATTTCTTTGACAAATTTTTCTTATCTTTATCCTGAACATAAGCAGGTGTATTATTAATGCCAACACGACTTTTTGACAAAATAGCAACTAATTTGTATTTCTTGACATCACTTGCTATCACTTGATTGTCACTTGAATAAATCGTTCCTCTTTTTGCATATAATATATCTTCTTTTTGGCCCCCGCCTAATCTTTGAGAAAATGCTCTAAAATCTTCACCATTAATAAGATGTTTGCCTGTAACCCCCAAAAATGCAACATTAATAACTAACGATAAAATAACGAGTGCAAAGATAATCATAACTATCTTTGCACTAAAATTGTTTTTTTTCATTCTTCCTCGCTGACTCCAACAATACTTGTTGCGACAGAACTTTGTTTATATTTATATCCTTTTGATGTTGCTATTGAAGATATACGAGAAAATGAAGCTAATTCTTGTTTTTTCATATCTAAACTATCAATATCTGACTGTATTGAACTAATTTCTTTTTCTACTTTTTGACAATTCACATTGAGTGTTGATTCGTAGGAATTCAAAGCAACTACACCTAACGCAAATAGTATAAGACTCAATGCTAAAAATTTCTTTGCAAACTTTTCAAATTTTGTTTCTCTTTTATTCTTTTTCATCACTACAAATCCTTTCTATAATTCTTAATTTTGCTGAATGTGAACGATGATTCTCATTTAATTCACTCTCACTAGCAATGATTGGTTTTCTCGTTATCAATTGAAAATGCGGTTGTAAATAATCTGGTATAACTGGTAATCCTTGTGGTAAAGAAGGCAATTTTGATACTTTATTAAAAGTATATTTACAAATTTTATCTTCTAAAGAATGAAAAGTAATAACCGCTATTCTTCCATCAATATTTAATAAATCCAACGCATCATTTAAAGCCTGATCAAAAACATTAAGCTCATCATTCACTGCGATCCTCAAGGCTTGAAAACATCTTTTTGCTGGATGTCCTCCTTTTCTTCTAGCACTTGCTGGAATTGCCGATTTAATGATTTCCACCAATTCAAAAGTTGTTTCTATTGGTTTTTCTGCTCTTTTCCTTTCAATCATTCTGGCAATTTGTTTAGCGAATTTCTCTTCACTGTATTTATAAAAAATATCTACAAGTTGCTGATAACTGTATGTATTAACGATTTCATATGCACTGAGTTCTTGATTTTGATCCATTCTCATATCAAGACGAGCATCATAATTATAACTAAAACCTCTTTCACCATCATCAAACTGTGGTGATGACACCCCTAAATCAAAAACAATCCCATCAACTTTTTCAACTCCACGTTCATTCAATTCCTGTTTTATATTTTTGAAATTAGAATAAATGATTGTATATTGATCTGAAATTTGTGATAATCGTTCATTTGCTGATTTAATGGCAATCTCATCTTGATCAAAACAATAAAGATGACCCGTCGTTAATCTTTTTAAAATTTCACAACTATGTCCACCACCACCCAATGTGCAATCAACATAAATTCCATCTCCCTTGATATTTAATCCTTCAATGGTTTCATTTAATAAAACACTCACATGATGAAACATAGCTTTCTCCTTTATAACTCATAATCATCTAAATCTTCAGAAATATCATCAAAACTATCTTTGTTCTCATTGTAGAAATCGTCCCATATTTGACTATTCCATATTTCCACATGATCACCAACACCAACAATCACACATTCTTTTTCAAGATTTCCTTCCTGTCTTAAAACAAGAGGTATATTAATACGTCCAAGTTTATCAAACTCACATTCACTGACTCGAGATGTTACTAATCTAATAAATATTCTTGTTTTCTTTTTCTTTTGTGGCAAAGCTTGAAGCTGTTTATAGTACTCTTCCCAGCCTTCTTTTGTATAAAGGGCCAAACAACCATCATTTCCTCTTGTGACAAAAACACTTTCACCACATTGATTTCTCATTTTTGCCGGGATACTCAAACGTCCTTTAGCGTCTATATTATGTCTATATTCACTAAAAAACATATTTTATCCCTCCCACTTTATAACATTTCTATCCACTTAATAACATTTCATACCACTATTATACCTTAATCAATCATAGTTTGTATAGTAAAAATTTTATTTTTATAAAAAAATAGTGCTATTTTCATAGCACTACATATATTAAAAATGAAGTTCAACTAATTTTAATTTATCATCACAATAATAACGTGAACCTTCTTTATAACAATGATTTTGACTGAGAACCTCATATCCTAAATACGAATTTTGTAATTTATTTTTAACTTGATTATATACCTGTTCATTCGCACATTTTACTTCAGCGATATGTTCTTTATTACTAACTGCCCTTTTGATTGCATAAGATAAAATATTTTTATCATATTTTTCCATATATAAACGATTTTCTTTAAAATAATCTAAACCATTATTCATGCTTTTTTCATAATAATCATCAGGTTGATAACATTGAAGCATTTCATCACTGTTCATTAAAAAATATCCATAACAAGTATGTTTCAATCCTTCATCTACAACATCACCCCATGTTGGATCACTATAATAATAATTATCATTAAGATGGATCATCAACCAGGCATGACCTTCTTCTTGAGGATTATTTTGATCGATTTTTGTTTTTCCTGGAATATAACTACATTCAATTCCTACTCTTTCTAATAAATATTGATATGCTCTTGCATAACCAGCACAAACGGTTTTTTTATCTATTAATGCACTTAAGATATTCTGATCGTTTTTACTATATGCAAATTCAATATTTTCAATGAGATAATCATAAATTGTTTTGATTTTATTCAAATCATTTTTTTGTGATTTAGCTTCTTTTATGATTTTTTCACTATTCTTTTTTATCTTTTCATTATATTGTTTGATTTCTTCTTTTTGATAATCGTAAATTGGATAGATTGTTATATTATCTCTTTCCTCTACATATTCAAATTCCAAACCTAAATGAAAGAACTCTGGATGATCATATAAGATGCTATTATAAATCGTCGTCGCTTTATCAATATTGACATCTTTCAACATAACATCTTCATTACACATATAAATTGAATAATATAATCTGCGATAATTATATTGTTCCTCCTCATTTAATTTTGAATAGAAATAATTATATCCTTTATCCTTAGAAAAAACTTGATCGACTTCTTCCATATTTAAAGGATCTGCCATCAATAGACCAACAATGAAAACCGTCATAACAGCAATCACTGAAACGATCCCAATAATCCATATCTTTTTTCCTTTTCCCATAATTTTCCCTCACTTCAAATATATTATAACAAAAAAAGGGTATAAAAAAATCCCTTTTCAAGGGAAATTTTTATGCTACTTCTTTTACTTTTTCACCATTATAAGTTCCACAATGTTTGCATACTCTATGAGATAATTTGTAATTTCCACATTCTGGGCATACAACCAAAGTTGGAGCTGTTAACTTGTCATGTGTTCTTCTTTTATTTCTTCTTGTTTTAGAAACTCGTCTTTGTGGTACTGCCATAAGTACACCTCCTCTTATTCTTTATCCTTAAAGTAATCTTTCAATTTTGCGAGTCTAGGATCGATATAGTCTTCATCCTTTTCTTCATTTTCATTAAGGACCTTCCATCCTGTGCCACTTGTCTTTAAAGTTGCGCCTTCTTTGACAACTCTCATTGGAACTTCCATCATGATTTCTTGGAAAGCAACCGATGTTAAGTCAGCAGTATCTCGCTTTGCTTCAACGACATCTTCGTCATCTGCGGGTTTATAAAAAGCAAAGATAACTGATGTATTGATTTCAAATGGATAATCAACATCTTCCAATGAAATAGCACATGGTAGAATCATTTGTCCTTTGATTGTATAATCTACAAACAATTGACGATTTTGGCTATCAAGATGACCATGTCCGAATATGTGAATATCTTTTAACCCATTGATATGTGAAAGATTATTAAACATTTCACTAGGAAATGTTAGAGCTTCATCAAAATCAAATTGACCATTCTTTTGTTTAACTATCCAGGCTAAATTCCACTTCAAACATATCTTCCTTTCTTTATCGCATTTTAGATTATATAGAAAACTTCACAATAAGTCAATGAAAAATTAAGTTTTTAATGAATATATAATCGCTTTTTGAAAAATAATAAGAGGTATGATACACTATAAATAAGGAAGTGAAAAGATGAAAATTTTAGGACTTATCGTTGAATATAACCCATTCCATAATGGGCATATCTTTCATATTCAAAAAAGCAAAGAATTAATAAAACCCGATTATACAATTGCTGTGATGTCATCATCATTTGTACAAAGAGGCGAACCAGCAATCATCAGTAAATGGACAAGAAGTCAACAAGCTTTAGAATTTGGTGTTGATCTAGTCATCGAATTACCTTTTGTATATGCCTGTCAAAGTGCTGATTATTTTGCAAAAGGTGCGATTGATTTATTATACCACGCTGGTGTCACTGACATTTGTTTTGGCAGTGAATGTGGAGATATTCAAGTTTTTGAAGAAATAGCAGCTGCCATCAATGATAATGAAGAATACGATCAGCTTGTGAAACTATTTATGAATAAAGGGTATCGTTATCCTGATGCTTGTAATCAGGCATTGAGTCAAATATTAAACAAAGAAGTCCGAACTCCTAATGATCTTCTTGGATTATGTTATGTTAAAGAAATCATGACAAATCACTACCCTATTCATGCTCATTGCATTGTTAGAAGCAATGATTATCATAGTGAAAACCTTAATACGATTGCCAGTGCAACATCTATTAGAAAAGCTTTATTCTTAAATCAAGATGTTTCTTTTGCATTACCTTTTTCACCTTATTATGCTCATCATCATTTAAACCATTTTGATGATTTTTTTCCTTATTTAAAATATAAAATCTTAACTTCCTCAACTGATGAATTAAAAAATATTCATCTTATTGATGAAGGATTAGAAAATAGAATAAAAGAACAAATTCTGATTAATGATAATATGGAAACATTTGTTAATGCTTTATCATCAAAAAGATATACAAAAGTGCGTATCCAAAGAATGATTGTTCATTTACTCATGAACAACCAAAAACAAGATATTCAAAAGGCAATGAATGTCAATTACTTAAGAATACTTGCATCTAATCAAAAAGGAAGAACATATTTAAAACAGTTAAAGAAAAAAACGAGTTACATACTCGTTTCCAACTATTCTTCTTATCATCACCCTGCTTTAGATATTGAAGCAAAAGCTACATCTTTGATTTCTATCATCAATAAGGAGGAAGAATTAGAATACAAACACTATCCTTATATTAAAAATGACTAACTCAACCAAAAGCTCTTATCAATATGACTAAGAGCTTTTATTGACTTAAAAACTCATTGTATTCTTTTTCTTTATATCCAACTAAAATACGATCATCTTGAATTAATAATGGTCTTTTAATTAACATACCATTTTGAGATAAAAGATCACAAGCTTCCTTTAAACTCATATCTTTTACTTTATCTTTCAAGCCCATTTCTCGATACAATTTTCCTGATGTATTAAAAAATGGTTTTATGCCTTTACCATAGTTTTCAATATATTTTTTCATTTCATCTTTACTTGGTGTATTCTTAACAATATCTTGTTCCTCGCATTCAATATTCATTTCTTTAATATGTTTTAAAGCTTTTTTACAAGTTGAACAATTTGGATAATATATCAATTTCATCTTTTTTTCTCCTTTTCAATTTTTTCATACTTCTTTTTAGTGTACTTTCTTCGATAATCATTTTTGATCCATATCAAAAATGTTTTATTTCTTTTCTTGGCATTTTACTAAATGA
>Ga0129308_1002767_pt1 | contig 14002 bp, 16 predicted proteins | sample L827metagenome_FD_94440 | JGI IMG/M metagenome (GOLD analysis project Ga0129308, IMG submission 94440) | Ring-tailed lemur group fecal microbial communities from Wisconsin, USA - L827 metagenome | ecosystem: Host-associated > Mammals > Digestive system > Large intestine > Fecal | place: USA...
AAAGTTCATGAATAATACTCAGCAATAGATTCATTTGACAATCATACAATTCTAATAAAAGAAGCACTTGTTCTTCATTAACAAATCGCATTGGCTTATAACTATTAACATTTAATGTATGAACGATTTTTTCTTCATCACTTTTTTGACAACTTATTAACACTTTTGGCATTATATAACCTCTTCCTTTCTTAATATTCCCTTGTCCTTGGTCTTACAACCAAGACTTAAAAGTTACAAAAATTCTGTTTTATCAATACCACTTACCTTTCATTCATATACCCAAAGAATATTATCAGCTTTCAAAACTGTTAATATCACATGATAAATTGATACTTTATGAAAAATTCATATCTAGTAATAGAAACAACTATTCATTGTTAAAGCTTTTATACATAGATGACTTATTTCTTTTACATTTATATTGTATATTTTCATTTTTAAAATGTACAATAACAATATAGCAATCTACTATAACAAAAATAGATAGTTAAGATGAATAATCAATCTTAAAGGCATATGTTTATAAATATATCTTGGTAATTTAATGATGAATATATTTTTATACATAAAAATTGTTCACAACACTAAAACTCAATTCTACTGTGTACATAATATTTGATATTTACTTCTTTAAAATTAAAAAAGTGTTGATTAGATCAAACACTTTTTAAATATCTATTTACTAATATTTTTCATCTACTTTATTAGAATTTATGTAAATTTTAATTCATTCTATTTAAATCAAGAGAATTCATAAAACTTTTGCTAAAATACATTTTCTCATAAAGAAAAGGTTATAGGATTAAAAACTTTTATTTCATCTACCTTTCTCAAATGAGAATCTATTAATTGATACAATTCAATACAATGATCATTTGTGCAAGTAACTGCAATAGTATCATCAAAAAATTGAATATCTCTAGGCATTTTTCCACATGATATAGAATCAATTAATTCTAATGTTCCATCCTTATTAATATCATAAAAATTTAAAACATTATCACCTCGAATAGATATACATAAATGTTTCCCATCTTCTGAAATTGCATTTCCACCTGAAAAACTTTGAGAATTTGTTTTCATATCTTGTTTTGATATTATTTCTAAATCGCCATCTTTATAACTTAATATATAAATTCTATTTGATATTTCTGTATTCAAATATCCATGTTGAGAATAAGGGGAGAAAGGCATAAGCCTAATATTTTCATTTTCAAAACGGACTACTTTATAAATTATAAAATGTTTATTCTCAATCTTATAAAGATAAATTTGCTGATAAGCATTATCAATCGCATAAATATATTTATGATCTAATGTTAAAGCGATATAATGTGATCGACCACCTAATTTATTATTATGAATACTATAATCAATTTCTTTTTTTGTCTTTAAATCAAATATTGTATCTACACCACTTTCAAAACTTGCAAGAAATAAAAGATCGTCTTTAACAAAACCATAACTATAAAAATAACGTGTTTCATACTCGTTTGTTTTTTGATAATGATTATTTATCATTTGATATTCATAAATAAAGTTTTTTTCTTTTTTAACAGGAACATAAAATTTATCTTGAAAAATAATACAGCAATTAGATTTACCATCGATTGGTAAAACTTTCTTTAAATAGTGATTATTGATTTGCTCAATAATCACTATTCCTTTATCAACATTATTTTCATTACCATAAGCAGTTAATATCATTCTTTTCATGAATCAAAACACTCATCAAAGAATTTCATAATAGGTTCATTATATTTTTCTATTTCATAAAAATCAATACTATGAATTCCTTGTTCAACAAAATTGAGAATATGTTTTACATTTTTAGCATTTAATGCATTTGAAAAATCTTGAGTATTTTTTTGATTGATATGATAGTCTAAACAACCATGAAGAAGATAAAAAGGTGGTTCTGTTCCATCAATATCATCTAATGGATTTAATGTTTTTAAAAATTCAACAAGTTCTTGTCCTTTCTTTTGAAAAACCAACTCATCAGTCACACAACCATTAGGTAATTTAAAATAATTATTTGACTTCATTTGTGATTCGTAATAATCTGATAAATTCATTGGTCCATAAAAGCTAACTATTCCACAAAAATCAAAATTTTCTTGAGGATATTGTGTAGGTAAATAGTCCAAGTTACCTTTTGGGCCTTCAATTGCTATATAACTTGCAATATATCCACCATGGGTATCGCCCCATAATGCAAATTTTTCTTTGTCTAGATGATAGTCTTTACAATGTGACTTTAAAAATCTTAGTCCTTCACAAACATCTTCTAGATATGCTGGATAAGGAGCTTCTTCACCTAGTCTATAATTAATACAAGCAACTGCATATCCTCTTTGTAATCCTTGTAATAATCCTGCAATATGATGAGTTTTGTCACCTTGCACAAAACCACCACCATGAATATAAACAATCACAGGATATGTTTCTTTTTCTATTGTAGGTAAATAAATATCAAGTTTATTTTTTTCGGACAATGTATTATACACAATATCCTTTATGACAATTCCATTTTTCCCAAGATTATAATTATAATCTTTGTCACATGTATATTTAAAATAACTCATTACAATCCCTCATTATCTGCATTAAAATGAATTCCTGCATCTATTCTAGCATCTTCCAAAACTTTCATAACATCTAAAGTTATATCCATATATTGATAACACTTATCATAATCTTTATTATTAATAATCTTATCAATCTTATCAAATTCATTAAGCATTGGATTTCCTAATGTTTTAATATCAATACATCTAGTTTTTTGATTTTTTAAATGTATATTGACATTTTCAACTTTTCCCGGTAATGATAACATATCAATATATCCTTTATGTCCTTGAATTGTACAACGAGATGGACTATCAGAATCTTTAGCACCTACACAAATAGCTTTATATTTTCCATAATCCATACATAAAATACCAGATGTATCAATACCATTGTATCCAATATTTGCCATATAATGTACTGTTTCTGGCTTACCAAATAATCCTATGGTAAATTGAATACAATAAAGATTAATATCATACAAGGCTCCTCCAGCTAATTCAGGGCTAAATGCAGGTAATACATTTCCTTCTAAATATTTATCAAAACGTGATGAATATTGAGAATAATTACATTGGATTAATGTAATTTCTCCTAATTCATTTAAATGTCGAGCAATTTCTTCATAGTTATCTGCATAACGTAACATGATTGCTTCAAATAAGAATAATTTCTTTTCTTTAGCTAATTCCAATAAGGCTTTTCCATGTCTATATGTAGGTGTAAATGGCTTTTCACAAATAACGTTTTTATTAGCTTCTAGAGCCTTCTTTGTATATACATAATGTAGACTATTTATGACACCCACATAAACCACATCAAAGGAATTATCTCTTAAAAATTCATCGATATCTGTATATAATTTGGGAATATTGTATTGCTTCTGAAGACTTATTGCTCCTTCTCTATCAACTTCACGATGCCATAATGCTGTACACTCAACATTCTTCATAGAATCGATAGCATTTAAAGCATTTGTAACAATCATTCCTGATCCTAAAATTCCTATCTTCATAAAATATCCTTTCTAACCATTAATTTTTTCTTCAATTGTTAAAATAATTTTATCAGCTGATTTAATACAAGCAGTAGATGAAACATTAAATATTTTCTTCCCTTTAAAACGCTCTCTTTCACGAATAGTAATATCAGTTGTAAGAATAACTGCATCAGCATTCTTTACTTCATCTTCAGTAATACGATTATCAATTCCTATTGCACCTTGTGTTTCTACTTTGATTTCGTGACCTTTTACTTTAGCAGCATTTTCAATGGCTTCCGCAGCCATAAAAGTATGTGCAACTCCAGCAGCACATGCAGTAACTGCAACAATTTTCATTATTCATTCACTCCTTTAGTTGCTTCTTTAATCAATTCAAGAAGCGCATCTTTATTTTCAATTTTAAATATTTTTTCTTTAAATTCATCATAAATAAGATTTCTAGCCAATTGAGCAAGAAGTTTTAAATGAAGATTACCACCACTTTCTGGTACAGCAATTCCAAAAATCACACTTATTGGAGAATTATCTCCATCCCATTGAATTGGATTTTTTAGACGCACAAATACCAACCCTGCCTTTTTAACAGTATTACTTCTTGCATGTGGCATTCCTATACCATCACCTAAATTCGTTGAGATTTCTAATTCTCTTTGCTTAACTGCTTGTATATACCCAGCTAAATCATTTAAATAGCCTTCAGATTCAAATAGCTTTGCAATTTTCTCAATAGCATCATCTTTTGAATCAAATTCTGCATCAAGCATAATTAAATTTCTATTAATTAACATTTTCTTAACCTCACTTTTTATTAGAAATCCAAATTAAATTCTTCACCTTCTTGAGTAACCTTTAATTCAGTATCATTCTCAAAATTAACATCATTTTTCTTTTTCTTAAAAATAATGATAAATGTAACACCTGCTGCAATTCCAATTCCCCAAGCAAGAAGACACAATGGGATATTAGTCACACCAGCTAGGCATGGTAATCCACCCCAATTAACAACTGTACCTGCTCCTGTAAATGTTTGTGCAACACAACCAACCATTGTTCCAAAAACACATCCAGCATAGACAATTTTATCTGAAAGAGCTAAAGGAATTGCTCCTTCTGTAATAGCAAAGATTCCTAAGAACAATGCAGCTTTTCCTGCTTCTTTTTCTTCATTAGTAAAAACCTTTGGCTTTAAAAATGTTGAAATTGCACATACAATTGGAGGAATAGCACAAGTTGTACAAGAAATTAATAATAATTGTTGAGCAATCATAACAGGCATGCCTGTTGCCGGATCAATCGTACTTAACATGGCTAAAGGGATAGCACCAATTGCCTTGTTACCAAATAATCCTAAATCTATAGATCCAAAAAAACCAATTAACAAACCAACAAGAATCATATTTCCTGTTCCCAATCCTTCAAAAAATGCAGTCAACCAGTTTGTAAATGCAACAATCACATTTGCAACACCAAACTCCATGATAAAGGCACCTGTTACAGTAACAATACAAGGAATAACAATAATTGACCATAAAGCTTGAAAGTTCTTATTGACTTTTACTTTTTTCATTAACATAACAAATATACCTACATAAATACCTGCTAAAATACCACCAATAAACCCAGCACCAAAATCTTGTGAGATTTGTCCAATGATTAATCCTGGAGCAATAGCAGGCTTGTCAGCAATTGAATAACCTACATAAGCTGCTATAACTGCGGGCATTAAATTCAAACCATATTTTCCTAGCATAAAAAAGAAATAACCTAAAGTTCCTTCAGCTTCCCAAGGCGATGTTCCACCAAATGCTACCCCTAATCCACAAAAAATACCACCGACAACAACAACTGGAATTAAGTATGATACACCAGCTAAAATATGTGTCTTAATATTTTTAAACACATTAATAATATCTTTCATTTTTCTCCTTCTCCATTCGTAATATTTTATCTGTCAAAACGTTTTGCAACTCTATCATAAAATGGTAAAATTAAGTTGTAAATAGAGTTGAAAAATGTTGTTATTTTGTTCGTTGAAATTGCTTTCTAAACTATTGTTTTTTGGAACATTTTTACAAAACACATGATTTTGGAAAAAGAAAATAATATTTATTATATAATGTGTTCAGAAAGGAGATACTTATGAGTATTATAGAAGCTTTATCTCATAGAGAAAATTTTTCAATAAACGAACAAACAGTAGCAGATTATATTTTGATAAAAAAAGAAAAAATCTTAGAAATGTCTGTTCAACAAATATCAAAAGAAACTTATACATCTACCTCTGCAATTGTTCGTTTATGTCGTAAAATTGGACTTAATGGATTTAAAGATTTTAAAATTAAATTTGCTGCGGAATTACAAAGAAATGCAAATGAAATATTTAATATTGATTCTAATTTTCCTTTCGAAAAAAATGATTCATTACTAGATATTTCTTCTAAAATGTTAAAATTAACAAAAGATGCTTCAAGAGAAACATATGAAATGATATTAAATTCACGTAAAGAAATAGAAAATGCAATTTCTCTTATCTTAAAATCAAAACAAGTTGCATTATTTGGAATTGGTGATTCTTATATAAGGGCATTAGATTTTCAAAATAGATTAATGAAAATTAATCGTAATGTCTTATTAACTCCAATTCATGGTGAACAAGGTCAGTTAGCTATATCTTTACATAGAAATGACTGTGCAATTATTATTTCATATAGTGGTCAAACTAAGATGACATATCAAATGGCTCTTTATCTTAAAAGAAAAGGAGTTCCTATTATTAGCATTACATCAAATCCTAAATCCAAAATTGCAAAATTAAGTCAAATTATTTTAACTATTCCTAACAAAGAAAGTATTAACATTAAGATTACACCAATCTATTCACAGTTATGTATTGAATATTATCTTAGTGTTCTTTATTCTTATTTATTTGTTTTAGAATATGATGAAAATTTAAAAAATCGTATTGATATTGAAACAATTATGGTTGATACACGCTTCTAATAACATAAGTAATATGAGAAAATGAATAGCAATATAAAAGAAATTGGACATTTAAGTTTTAAATTAAAAAGCACTGAAGAATTTAGAAATTTCTATGAAAATGTATTAAAATTACCAATTGGATTTATTTTGAAAACATCTGATGATGAAGATCGTATCATCTATTATCAATTAGATCATGGACAATTTATTGAGATTTTTCCGGAAACAAAACAAGCAGGGTGGCCCGAATATGATGGACATAATCATGATGAATATTATTCTTACCAATATACAACTTTAGGGGTTGGTGAAGGGAAGGTTATTCAAGATCCTGAATTTAATACATGGAAAATAAATACTGGAAAGAATTTTATATCGAAAGTGACATATCATAGTAACGATATTCAAAAAGCAAAAGAATTTTATGAAAATATATTAAATCTTGATATTGTTTTGGATACACCTAATTGTGTACATATTAAAGTAAATGATAAACAAATCATTGAAATTTTAAATATATCTTATCCCAAAAATAATTGCACAAATAACAAAGGACAATGCCATTATGCATTAATCGTTGAAGATATTGAACTATCAGCAAGACGTTTAGAAGAAAAAGGAATTCAATTATATCATGGCCCTAAAACAATGAATATGCCTTATACGGAACCATATAAGAAAATTCCTCACTCAGAAAATTCTTATAATTTTTATATACAAGATCCTGATGACAATGAAATAGAAGTGATGTCTTATTCATCCGAAAGTTTCCAATTAGTTTATGCAAAAAAAGAATTATGATAACTTACATAAAATTATTCCATTGACCCATATATTTGTTCAACTAAATTATAAAAAAGAGACTGTAACGAAAAAACAACCTATCAAAAAAAAGACAATATTATCAGTATATTACTAATATATATTGTCTTTTTTGTATAATTTAGATTATGGAAAATTGAATAATATAATCCGTTTGCATCTCTATAATCTCTAACATCATACAACAATTGAGCAGAAGCTATACATTGTTTGGATCGTTCAAATCTATACAAAACTCCATCAATTACAGATTGACTCATATAATGAACTATATTCTAATAAAAAAGCATGATTCTTGATTATTTTTGGATGAAGATATATCTCCTACAACAATAGATACAAGAATATCATTTTCTAAATCTATATCACTTGCAATCCAACTCATTTCTTTTTATTCAAAAAAAGATATAGTCTGCTTTCATAGGCATATCTAACCACAAAAGCTAGAAACTATATCTTTTATAATATACTGTCATCTTCAAATTTTTTCAGAAAATGAATATTGTTGTTCCTTATTTTCAATCAATCTCATAATGAATGACAGGTGTTTAAAAAATTATTTAGTTATATGACTTCATTAATCCACTCTATAATTTCATCATAATGATTTTGTACACTGCTACCATTTGTTGTATATCCATTTAAAACAGTCGCATTTGGACATAATTCTTTTATTTCGTTAATTGAATTGGAAAATCCTGAACCACCAGATGTATTAAATGGAATGATGATTTTCTCTGAAAAATCATATTCTTCTAAAAATGTATAAAGTGGCATTGGCATTCCAGACCACCAGTTTGGATACCCTAAAAAAATGACATCATAATCATCTAAATTATTTACATGAGATGATAATGTAGGACGAACATTTCTATTTCTTTCATTTTTTTGTTGAGCAACAAGCTCATCATAATCTGCAGAATACTGAGTTTCTGTTTTAATTAAAAATTTATCTCCTTGAGTTTGTTCAACTATTACATCAGCAATATACTCAGTATTACCTATTATCTTATTTCCATCAACTATCACACTTGCTGAAGAAGAAGTATCCACATCACTAGGAAAATCTGTATTGCCTACTCTTGAAAAGTAAGCAACAAGAACTTTTTGATTTGTATTTAATAAATGACTTGTTTCTTCACTTGTTTGACTTGCATTATCTTGTACTTGAGATGTAGAATCTTCTGTTTGTGTATTTTGACACCCAATTAAAATAAGTGCCATTAATATTAATAAAAATTTTTTCATTTTCAATATCTCCTTTTAAACTCTTTTTCTTTTTCATAAATCATATAATCTATATCATCTAGTTTCTTTTGAAAAGAATGTAGTTGCTTAAGAATATTGACTCTTATTTTTTTTAAAATATCTATCTGCATATCAATTTTAGTATAATAATCAACAAGTGTTTGATCATCAAATCCTAAATTCATCAAATTGATCATTTCCATCATTTGATATAAATTATCTTCATCATATTCTTTTCTACCATCAATATTATGTACATTTGCCAATAATCCTAATTTTTCAAGCTTTAAAACATTTTCTTTTTGAACATAATAACTTTTTTCTAAATCTTGAATATTCATAAATAATTATTTATCCTCCTTCCTTATTTCATTTTATATCAGTGTTATAAACATGTCTAATACTTAGAATAAATCGCTTTAATACCTCTTAGGCATTTTATTTTTGTAAAAAAGACTTAATACTAAAGATTAAGCCTTCATACCTATTATTTATTTTCTTTCACTTCTTTTGATATAAAATCAATAAATTTTGATATAGTAAAACTAAATGATTGATACTTTTTCCATACAGCTAATGAAGTGGTAGCTAATTCTGGATAAAATGGTCTAAAGCATAAATCCTCATTAGCAGCATAATTCACTGAACCTTCAACAACTATAGCATTTCCTATATTATGAGAAACTAAAATTGATGCAGTTGTTGTCAATTCAGACACAGCAACAAAATCAAGCTGGTCATAGTCACTTCCTATCCATTCTTTTAATTGATTTTGTGTTTCTATTCTTGATGTATTAATGAGGGGAATATCTTTCAGATCATGACATGTTATATATTCCTTATGAAATAATGGAGAATCTTTTTTTATCAAAAGTCCATATTTTTCTTTTTTATTTAATCTTAAAAAATTCAATTTTTCTAAATTAACAGGTTCTAAGACAAATCCTATATCTACTAATCCATTTTCAATCGCTTCAATAATAAAATCACTATTACCATTTCGTACATGAAAAGTAACATCAGGATAAAGTTGTTTAAATTTTTGTATATATTCACCCATTGTATTTGTTGCTTCTGTAATACCACATGCCAATACAATTTCTCCAGAAACCTCATTATCTTGATTCCCAATTTCCAATTCAGTTTTTTCAGAAAGACTTATAATTTCTTCAGCTCGCCTTTTGAGTAACATTCCTGCATCTGTAAGTACGATTTTTCTTTTTCCACGGACAAATAAAGCTGCTCCTAATTCGTCCTCCAATTGCATAAGCTGTCTACTCAAAGTTGGCTGAGTAATATGTAACATATCGGCTGCCTTCGTAATATTACCTTCTCTTGCAACTGCTAAAAAATATTTGAGAACACGTATTTCCATAATTATCACCTCATTATTTTCATTCTATCATTTGCAAAATTAATAAGCAACGAAAAAGAAAACAGTCAATTTTACTTGTATTCATAATTCATTTTTCTAATTTTATCGATATGACTTTTCAAATATCATTTTACAATTTTCATGATTTAATTCTATTGGATCAGCATAAAATAATCCACCCATTGTTTCTCTCGCATTTTTTGCCAATTCATCTGCTTCACCAAATGATATTCCATAATCACTCATTTTAAGATCATCAACGTGACATACTTTTTGTAATTCAACCAATGCATTCACAAAATCTTGAGGTTTATTAGCATCTTTTTTCCCCATTGCTTTTGCCATATCGATAAATCTTTGATCACACGCATGTTGTTCTACGAAGTATTGAAAATACTCTTTACTAATCATAATCAATCCTGCACCATGAGGTAAATCATGATGATATGCACTCATTGCATGCTCCATAGCATGTTCACTTGTACAACAGCTTAATTCCATAACAACACCTGATAATGTGTTTGCAAATGCCACATGACTTCTTGCCTCAATATCTTTTCCATTTTGATAAGCAATTGGTAAATATTTTGCAATATTTTCAATAGCTTTTAAAGCATACATATCACTCATTTCATTAGCCATTTTTGAAATATAACATTCGACACTATGAAAGAGTGCATCAAAGCCTTGATATGCTGTATATTGAGGTGGTACAGTTACCATTAATTCAGGATCAACAACTGCAATAACTGGAAAAAGTGATTCTATACCTCCAAAGCCTATTTTTTCATTTGTATCTAAATTGGAAATAACACCCCATTGGTCAACCTCTGATCCTGTACCTGCTGTTGTTGTTATTGCAATAATCGGTAAAGCAGAATGAGTCATTGGCTTCCCTTTCCCAGTTCCACCATTCATATAGTCCCATAATGTTCCTTCGTTTGTCATCATTGCCGAAATGGCTTTAGATGCGTCTAAAACACTTCCACCACCCAATGCAACAATAAAATCACAATGATGATCTTTTCCTATAGAAGCTCCATTCATGACTGTTGTATGAAGGGGATTTGACTCAATTTGATCAAAAAGAACAGTTTCTACTTTTGCTAACTCCAATTGTTTTAATGTTCTTTCTAAATATCCATTTTCTTTTGTTGATTTTCCATGAGATATAACAACCAATGCTTTTTTCCCTGGCATTTTTTGTTTATATAATTCATTTAACTTTCCTGCACCAAAGAGAATACGTGTAGGAATATGCATTTGAAAACTCATCACTTTCCCTCCATTATAAATCTAAACTATTGAACCATCGTTCAATATCTTTTCCATTTAATACTGTTGTTGGATATAAGTGAGCATTTGGACAACTATCGTATAAATATTGATTTGTTTGTCCTGCTCCACTTCCTCCTGATGTGGCAAAAGGAATAATCTTTTTTCCTGAAAAATCATAACTTTCTAAAAATGTATTGATAATTGTAGGTGCAACATACCACCAAATAGGAAATCCTACAAAAATAACATCATATTCTTTCATGTTTTCTACTTGATTAGCAATCGCAGGTCGTGAAGATTTATCTTTCATTTCTACACTACTACGTGAATTTTTATCATTCCAATTTAAATCAGCTGATGTATAAGAAATCGCTGGTTTAATTTCATAAAGATCGCCACCAATTTTTTCTGCTATTGTTATTGCAGTCTTTTTTGTTGTTCCACTACAAGAAAAATAGGCTACTAATATTTTCATCTTTTTTACATCTCCTTTTTATTTTAATTTATTGTATTTTTCATCACTAACAGGTTCACACCATTCATTGTATGCTCCTTTAGCAGGAACTGCTATAGTGATATGAGCAAACCAACTATCTTTTGCAACACCCACGCCTTGATTATTAGCAAGTGGATTTTAAAAACTTTCTCCAACAAAATATTTTGCATAATTCATATTTGATTCACCCAATCCAAATAAACTTTTCTTCTCCATACTTTCTTCCTTCTATTGAAAATATAATATATAAAATAGTTATTTCTTCTGTTAAACAAAAATCTTGAATATCCTATGATAAATCATTCATGTTTTTTTGATATAAAAAACGTTTCACAATGTAATTGGTATCCTTATGATATTTCAATTCCATATTAATGACATTTTGACACAAAAGGATAATCCTGCACCTTTTCACTTTTTTGTTATTTCATTAATAATATTGATTGCATTTAAAGTACGTGGAAACCCAATATATGGCTGACATTGTGTTATTGTTTCAATCAATATTTCTCTTGTATTTCCTACTTTTATATTTGCACTTGTATGTGCTCTTAATTGATTTTCACAGCCACCAAGAGTTGCCAACATCACAAATGTCAATAGTTCTCTTGTTTTTAAATCTAATCCTTTTCTTGTATAAAAGTCACCAAAACAATATGCTGATAAATAATTTTGTATATGTTTCAATTCTTGAGGTGCATGATCATGTCCTGCTTGAATATTATCTTTGCCAAATGCTTCACTTTGAACCTCAAAGCCTTTTTCAAAACGTGTTTCTTCATTAACAGTTGTCATTGATTGAGTCATTATATTTCTCTTTTTGAAAATCTTATTAACAAGGTCTAATGCATCTTGCACTTTTCCTAAACCTATATATGGTGTACATTGATAAATCGTTTCTTTGATAACTACTGGTGATAATTTAATCTTTAATCCAGCTATAATATGTTCACTTAATGCTTTTAATGTATGATTTGTTGTATTAACAACAATTAAGATCAATTCTCTCAATTGAATATCTAATGTCCCATGTTGATAAACATCTCCATAAATATAATTTTTCATAATATTTTGTAATTCTACATCATCTTCTAAAATATCTTCATCATGTAATTGATCAAATAATTTATTTGCTTTTTTTATTCTATTCATCATATACTTCCTCCTTCAGCCATAATACTTATTTATCAATAAACTTATATAATTCTTCAAAATATTCCTTTTTCACTTTTATTTTAATATCAGCATTAACACATGTCTAATACCTATTATCTATACTTTTAATACCTGAAAAGCATATTTATTTTAATCTGTTATTTTACAAATAGGACTCTTCTTTTACAAATTTATTTATTTTAAAATCTAAACTTTCTTTTTTATAAATAATTTTTAAACTATCTTGAATTCTTTCCATTTACCTTTTACAAATCTTATCATAAAGCACACTGATCGACATAACCAATCTGCTCCCATAGCAATCCAAACTCCAATAATCCCCATATTCAAAACAATACCGAATAATATTGCTGCACCTAAACGGAAGGCAATCATTGAACCCATTCCAACATACATTGAATATTTGACATCACCTGCTGCACGTAAACCATTAGGTAAAACAAAGGCTGTTGGGTGTAGGGCAAATGCCATAACATTATGCATGATAACTAAAATATATGTGAAGTTTCTGGCTTCAGCAGATAATGTATATAAATCTAAGATCCATGGTAATGCAACGATTACCAAACCACCAATTATTGCTGTAACAACATATGATATTTTCATAAGTTTCTTAATATAGTGTGTTGCTTGATTATAATCATTTGCCCCAACACATTGTCCTACGACTGTTACAATTCCTAAATTGATTGCATTGACAACGACAACTGCAATTTGATCGATACTTCCTGCTACACTATTAGCCGCTATTTGACTAGTTCCAAATAATGCAACAATACTTGTAACAAGTACCCTACCCAACGTGAATAAACCATTTTCAATTCCATTAGGTACAGCAATCCTTAAAATCCTTTTAATCATAGGCATGTTCATTGTTTTTATATCTTTGATTTTGACATAAACATCATTTTTATGATTAAGAGATAAATAAAACATTATAATTGCAGCAACTATTCTTGAAACTAATGTTGGAATTGCAACTCCGGCAACACCTGCACCTAAAACAATGACACCAATATAATTACCAATAATATTGATAGCGTTCATC
>Ga0129308_1002768_pt1 | contig 13997 bp, 12 predicted proteins | sample L827metagenome_FD_94440 | JGI IMG/M metagenome (GOLD analysis project Ga0129308, IMG submission 94440) | Ring-tailed lemur group fecal microbial communities from Wisconsin, USA - L827 metagenome | ecosystem: Host-associated > Mammals > Digestive system > Large intestine > Fecal | place: USA...
CCGCCTTTACGACCACCGGCGCCAGTATTTTGCCGGAGGTGGAGAGCCTGCCCCGGGGCCTGCTGTTCTGGCGCAGCTTCACCCATTGGATCGGCGGTATGGGCGTTTTGGTCTTCCTTCTGACGCTGCTGCCGCTGACCGGCGGCTCCCATGTCAATTTGATGAAGGCGGAGAGCCCCGGCCCCCAGGTTGAAAAGCTGGTGCCCTCCGTGCAGTCCACGGCAAAAATCCTCTATGGCATCTACCTGGGGCTGACGGTTCTGGAGGTTTTGTTCCTGCTGGCAGGGCGGATGCCGCTGTTTGACGCGCTCACGACCGCGTTCGGCACGGCCGGTACCGGCGGCTTTGGCATCAAAAACGACAGCATGGGCAGCTACAGCACCTATCTCCAGGTGGTTGTCACAGTCTTTATGGTCCTTTTCGGCGTCAATTTCAATTTTTATTTCCTGCTGCTGATCCGAAAGGCTCGCCGGGCCTTTGCCATCGAGGAGGTGCGCTGGTATCTGATCATTATCGCGGCATCGATTCTGGCCATCACCTGGAACATCAGCGCCATGTATGAGAAGCTGTCGTATGCGTTCCGGGATGCGGCCTTTCAGGTCAGCTCCATCATTACGACAACGGGTTTTTCAACCACAGACTTTGACATCTGGCCATCCGCATCCAAGACCATTCTGGTCATTCTCATGTTTATTGGAGCCTGTGCCGGCAGTACCGGCGGCGGCATCAAGGTGTCGCGGATTTTGGTGCTGTTCAAGACCATTAAAAAGGAACTGCGCCACGTCCTGCATCCCCAGAGCGTCAGCATCACCAGCATGGACGGCAAGACGGTGCCCCATGAGACGCTCCGTTCGATCAACGTGTTCATGGTGTCCTATTTCATGATCTTCGCCCTGTCGGCGCTGATAATCAGCTTTGACGGCTTTGACCTGATTACAAATTTCACGGCCGTGGCAGCCACACTGAACAATATCGGTCCCGGTCTGGCCCTGGTGGGACCCACGCAGAGTTTCGGTCTCTATTCGGCTGTGTCGAAGCTGGTTCTGATCTTTGATATGCTGGCCGGTCGCCTGGAGCTGTTTCCCCTGCTGCTGCTGTTTAACAAAGAGACCTGGCGGAGATTTTGACTTGGCCGAGTTTTTGCATAAATACAAATTTTGCAGCAAGCCGCCCGAAAAGAACGCTTTTCGGGCGGCTTGCTGCCGATTGATATGGGTCGGCGCGCCGGGATGAAATTAGAGGTCGTTTTGTTCGACGCCATATACGGCCTGCTCATGGGTAAATCCCTCATACTCGAGCTGGCTAATCAGTTCGTTTTTGGAGAAGCTGCTGTAAGAGAGATAGCTTTCCGCACACAATGCAGCCTGCTCAAACCAATCCGCGCCGCAGTTGTCTGCTGCATATGTAGCCTGTTCAGATGTGAATTTCTCATATTCAAGCTGGTCAATGAGTCCTTTGTAAGAAAAAGCGGAGAAGGAGAGATAGGTTTTTGCGGATGCGAGCGCCTGCGCGGACCAATCTGCGCCGCAATGATCGACTGCGTAGGTTGCCTCCTCTGTGGTGAACCCTTCATACTCCAACTGGTCAATCAGCCCCTCATAGGAAAAGGCGCTGTATAGCAGGTAGCTTTTTGCGGATTGAAGTGCGTTTTGCTGGCCTGTTGTTGCCGCTTCTGCTGATTCGCCGGCGCCAGATGTGTCCTCCGGCTCGGAGGTATCAGCCGAGTCCTCGATCACGATGCTGTCGAGCATAGCGGTCAGCATGTAATCTTCACCGCCATAGATAAAAAGGGGACAACCGAGTATATCGCTGAATCCGGAGTATTCAGAATAAATGCACACATATTCTTCAACGGACGGCATGACGTAGTAGGATTCGCAATGCTCCCGGTCCAGCGTGGATTCGATGCTTGCAAACATGACTTCAAACGGGTTCCAAACGGCAACCATGCCGCGGTCAGTTTTGACTTTTATGTATTCCAGATTTTCGCCGTTATTTTGAAGGACGGCAATTTGTTCCACTGTCCCGATGACTTTGTAAATGGTTCCCTCTGGAATATTTGCGTCCGCAGAAGAATCGAAAATGGAATCTTCGGGTTCCGTGATGGTTTCAATTTCAAAGAAGTCCTGGGCAGATTTGGGGTAAACTTCCGGCTCCTCCTGCGGAACCGGCTCCGGTTCTTCCTGCGGAGTTGATTCCGGCTCCTGCAAAGCCGGCGCTGTTTCCTGCTCCTGCGGAGGGAGCTCGGCAATTACATCCAATACGCCTTCCGCCCGCTCCAGTTTGACAACCTGTGTTGTGCCAAGGGCCGAAGCGGAATAGCTCAACTGGTCGTTTTCGTAAGTGATTGTCTTGGTATTATCGGTAGAGGCGAGCAGTGCATAATCCGTTTTATCATGGTCGTTTTCAGAATCCCACGAATATGGCTCTTCTGCGGTCGTTGGGGCAATGAATGTGCCGGCCCAATAAAGCGAATAGGAATCGGTATCCTCGTCTACCCAATAGATTGTGATCGTATCCTCGTCGATCATAGCGGCCTGGTAGCTTTCCTCTGTTTCGCTGTTCACTTGCTTCCATTGTCCGGTCAGATCTGCGGGCTGCTTTTCCTCTGTGGAGGAGGAATCGTCCTTTCCGCAGGCGGTGAAAAACAGGCAAATGGCAAGGAGCAGCAGCATAGCGAATTGTTTTCTCATACACACATTCCTCTCTTTCTTGTTTCCTCTTGCGGCTTCTTTGCATCAGCGCCAATACCGGGATCAGCGGTGCTCCGGCTTCTGGGGCCTTGATTGCCGATACGGCTTGAAATTTTCGCATTCAACAAAGAAGCGCTTGATTTTTCGGATCGATTTGTTTATTTCTCATAATTTATTCCTATAGAAAGATAATAACAGGCGTTACAATTTAAGTCAAGAGATATTTTATTCCGATCCGTGTATACGATAGAATTAAGAAATCCACTGCAGATTACGGGAAATCTACAGTGGATTTTTACGATGCGATGCAGCTCCCCTGGGCGCTAGGACGTCTGCCAGGGGAACGTGACCTGCTGATCTTCACAGTAGCGGTGAATTGCGTAGAGCATCCTGGCGGCGTCCCGCCGGGTCACGGCGCCGGCTGCGCTGTCCGTAAAACAGGTGATCCCTGCCTTTTCCAGCGCGCGGAGGCAGGCCGTCTCCGCTGAAGAGGGCTCCTCGGAAAAGACCTCGACGGAGAGCTCTGCGGGAAGATCCAGAACGCCGGCGGTCAGTACGGCGGCATCCAGCCCTGTAAAGTCCGAAGAGACCCCGGCGGCAATGCCGGCGCGGAGCGCGGCAGTCTGCCAGGGAGCGAACCAATCCGTTCCGGCGGCTTCTGCTTCCGGCGGGAGACCGGTCAGCTTCATCAGCATCATCAGGAATTCCTCCTGGGAGACGGGCTTGTCCGGACCGAAGCAGAGAACGCCGCCGACGGTCTCTCCGGAAAACAGCCCGCTGTTGCGCAGGAAGAGCGCTTCGAATTCCTGCGGATCGCCGGCCATATCAGCAAATACGCCACTGCAGACCGGCTTGTGAATGGTAATCCGCACGGTGGCCTCCTCCGAGACGTTCCCGGCCTCGTCTTCCACCGCATAGGTGAAGAAATCCTCTCCGACCTTCTCCTGATTTGGCGTATAAGTGAAGGTTCCGTCCCGGTTAAAGACGACCTGCCCCCGCTTGGGCGAGGTCTTCAGCAGATAGACCAGCGCGCCATCTTCCGGATCGGAGCAGTCGAGCGTTCCGGTGACGGCCAGATTTTTGTAGGTCTCCGCCTTGCTGTCCCGGGCAACGGGCGGCTGATTTTTAGAGCCGCGCAGGGAGAGATACAACGTCTGCCGGGCGCCGACATGATCGTCGTAGATCGGGAGATAGGAGACGGCAGCTACGGTGTCAGTCTCCGTGTGCGCTGCGGCCTGGAGAGCCTCCAACTGGGTGACGGTCAACGTGTCGCCGGGGCGGATAGTGCGGCTGCCGAGGGTGAGCGTGCAGTCCGGCGCAGCCGCAATCCAGACGCCGCGAAGCTCGGGGTCCTCTTCAGAGAGATCGGAAAAACAATAAACAGACGGCGCTTCCGCGGCGAGGACCGGAACAGTCAGCAGCACGCTCAGGAGCAGCAGCGCCGCAATACGATGGTGACGCAAAATAACTACCTCCATATTTCAAATATGGAGGTAGTATTTGCCGGATTTGGAAAAATTATTCAGGGATTGTAGTAAGGCGGCCGGATATAGTGGGCGCTGGAATCCGGTGCGGGCCGCATGTGGATGCCGGAGACGATGCCCATGGCGGCGAACATGGTGAGGATCGAGCTGCCGCCGTAGCTGATAAAGGGAAGCGTCAGACCGATGACGGGAGTCAACCCCAAACACATACCCACGTTGATTACAATCTGCCAGATCAGCATACCGGCGATACCGATACAGATCAGACGGTTCATATAGTTGCCGGACTTGATGCCGACGTAGATGCAGCGTCCAACGATGGCCAGCAGCAGAAGCAGAACGAAGGTGCAGCCGACAATGCCCAGCTCCTCGCCGATGACAGAGAAGATGAAGTCGGTGTGCTGCTGTGAGAGGGCGCCTGCCTGGGTGCGGACCCCGTGGAAAAGGCCCTGTCCGGTGACGCCGCCGTTGGTCAGCGTCAGAAGGCTGTTGTTGGTGTGCCAGCGGATGCCGGTTCCCTCCGGATCGATGGTCGGGTCAAAGATCATCATGATGCGGTTCTTCTGATAGTCGCTGACGATGCTGTGACCGGCGATGCTGGCGTTCCAGACAATGGGAATGCCGACAATGGCCGCGCCGATGCCCAGGGCAAACCAGGTCCAGTGGACGCCGCCGACCCAGAGCATGACGAGGAAGATCAGAATATACATCATGGCCACGCCGTCGTCGCCGGAGGCCACGATGACCAGGCCGAAGATGAAGATGACGTGGAAGCCCAGCCGCAAAACGGTGCCCGGCCGGGAGATCGTTCGCTGATGGATGGACATGATCTTGGCCAGCAGGATGATGAAAGTGATCTTACAGATTTCGGGCGGCTGGATGTTAAAGGGAATGCCGGGAATGTGCAGCCAGCTTCGGTTGCCGCTGACTTCGACGCCCAAGGGCGTGCGGAGCAGGGCGATGAACACCAGGTTGAACAGGAACAGCAGCTCGCGCCGCTCCGCAATAATGTCAATGTCGATCATCGTAAAGAGAACATAGAACAGAATTCCCAGCAGCAGGGCGACAGTCTGAATCAGCACATTGCGTGTGGTTCCAAAATGCTGCGTCGCGCTGGCGACAACGACGATACCAAAGGTCGAGGTCGCCACGCAGAGAAACAGCAGAAGCATGTCAGCCTTGGAGAAAAAATATTTGAGAGCCTGCAGCAGCTTTCTCATTACACGGCCTCCTTCTGCACGGATTCAAGCTATTGTACCATTTTTTCCGCGGGAAGTAAACACACAGCGCCAAAAAACTATTGCCGGTCCAGTCTGGGGCAGTTTTGCTCTTTTCAAAATGAAATCAGGCCGCGCAGGCTGCTTCCTGGGAAAGAGAGGTTTGCAAAATCGCCGGTTCTATGGTAGAATGCGGAGGAAAAGAAATGAGATGATAGCATGAAATTTGTGACAAACAGTCCGGAGGAGACAGAGGCCCTCGGGGAAGCGCTGGCGGCCCGGCTCCGGCCCGGCGACGTCGTCGCGTATTATGGAAATCTGGGCGCGGGCAAGACGGCCTTCACCCGGGGATTGGCCCGCGGTCTCGGCATCCGCGAGCCGGTCACCAGCCCGACGTATACGATTGTCAACGAGTATCTCTCCGGAAGAATGCCGCTGTTCCATTTTGACATGTACCGGCTGCACAGCGCCGACGACTTATTTGACATCGGCTGGGAAGACTATCTGGAGCGGGGCGGCGTCTGCGCCGTGGAATGGAGCGAAAACGTGGAGGAAGCGCTGGAAGCGCCGGTCCGCGTGACGATTGTCCGGACAGGGACGGACTGCCGGGAGATCACCGTTGAGGGAGGAAGCAGATTTGCGGATTTTGGCCTTTGAATCCTCGGCCAAGGCGGCGTCGGTGGCGCTGCTGCAGGGGGAAAGCCTGCTGGCGGAGTACTATCAAAACAACGGACAGACCCATTCCCGCACGCTGATGCAGATGGCGGCGGACCTGCTGCGCAACTGCGATCTGACGGCGAAGGATGTGGACGCCGTGGCCGTGGCCGCCGGGCCGGGCAGCTTTACGGGCGTGCGCATCGGCGTGGCTGCGGCCAAGGGCTTTGCGTGGGGAAGAGAGGTGCCCTGCTACGGCGTTTCGACGCTGGAGGCGATGGCCATGACGGCGCGGCACATGGACGGCGTGATCTGCGCGGCCATGGACGCCCGGCGGAGCCAGGTCTATACGGCGCTGTTTGCGGCAAGGGATGGCGTCCTTGCCCGTCTTACGGAGGACCGGGCCATCTCCCTGGAAGAGCTGGAGGCAGACCTGAAAAAAATCGAAAATGGGAAAATTCTGGTTGGCGATGGCGCGCTGCTGTGCTATAATAATCTGAAAGATCGTGTCGCAGGTCTGCGGCTGCTGCCGGAGCAGCTTCGAATGCAGCGGGCATCCGGTGTGGCGCTGGCGGCGGCGCAGATGGCGGCAGAAGGCAAGCGTCCCTCCGCCGGGGAACTGGTTCCCAACTATCTGCGGCTTTCCCAGGCAGAACGGGAACGAATGAATCAGAAATAAGAAAGGAAATGCACTATGGGTACTTTGCATGTATTGGACCATCCCCTGCTGCAGCACAAGCTGTCAATTCTGAGAGATAAGGACACCAGCGTCAAGGAATTCCGCGAACTGGTTGGCGAGATTTCCGCGCTCATGTGCTATGAGGCGACGAGGAACCTGCCGACGGAGGAGGTCCAGGTGGAGACCCCGATCACGACGGCGACCTGCCGGGTCCTCTCCGGCAAAAAGCTGGCCATTGTCCCGATTCTGCGGGCCGGCCTCGGCATGGTGGACACCATGATCGACCTGATTCCCTCTGCCAAGGTGGGACACATCGGCCTGTTCCGGGACCCGGAAACCCACGAGCCGGTCAAATACTACTGCAAGATGCCCAAGGATATTTCAGAGCGGCAGGTGTTTGTCGTCGATCCGATGTTGGCCACAGGCGGCTCTGCCGCCGCGGCAATCTCCTTTATCAAGGAATACGGCTGCAAGTCGATTACGCTGATGGACATTATCGCGGCCCCGGAGGGAATTGCCGTTGTGCAGAGGGAGCATCCGGATGTGGACATCTATGTGGCGTCCGTGGATGAAAAGCTCAACGAGCATGCCTATATCGTCCCCGGCCTTGGCGACGCCGGCGACCGGATCTTCGGCACCAAATAGGAAATAAAAGAAAACGTGCTGCAAAACCATGGCTTTGCAGCACGTTTTTTTGCGGCAATCAGCGCTTTTCCCGGTCCAGAAGCAGCTCCAGCTCAGCGCAGCAGTCCAGCGCCGCCCGGTCCGCCACGGAGAAGTCCACACAGGGGAAGTAGACCGATTCCAGCAGATCGTGAAATTCCTTGGCGCGGCGCAGGTGAGAGATGGCCTCGTCGATCAGCGCCTGCTGCATGGCATACATGGGCGCATCGCCGCTCCACTGCCCCAGAGCGATGCCGTCCCGGCCGGGATAGAGCGACAGCGGTGAAGAGGAGACAAAGGCAAGTTCCAGGTCCGGAATCAGCAGATGCTCCCAGAAAAGACCGGGCTGTAAGGGACTGTCACCGATCAGGCAGGCCCAGCCGCGGGCAGAGGCTGTCTTGGCAATGGCGCGCAGAAAACTGTTGACCGCGCCGGCAGAATCCTGCAGGACATAGACCCGGCTGCACAGAGCGGCGACCGTGTCCCAGCAGGCGAGGCGTCCCTTGGGCGTATGTCCGGACAGAAAAACCGTGCGCAGCGACGCGGTCCCGGTCCGGTCGGGGATTTCTTTTTGACAAATCGATGCCGCCAGCGACGGGGTTAAGGACGCTGTCCCGGAGATCAGAGGCTCCAGGGCTGCCGCGGCCTTCAGACAGGCGGTCGCCTTCGGATAGCAGGCCCGCCCGGCCTGCTGGATTTCCCGCAGGGCGTGCCGGCAGGACTGGAGCGCGTCCAGTCGGTAGCCTGCTCCGAGATCCAGATAGGCCTCTCCGCTGCCGCAGAGCTGCGGCTCCACGATGTGCGGCGCTGTGCCGTCCACCACAGCGTAGCCAAGCTCCGGAATCACGATCCCGTCCAGGGAGTCGGGGTCAGAGGAACAGGGGATTCGCTCCGTTCGCAGCTCCAACTGCTCTGCCCGTGCGGCGACCTTTTTCATCAGTGTGGATTTCCCGCTGCCAGGACCGCCCTTGAGAATGCGCGTCAGACGCCGGTTCTTCGCGGGCAGAAGCTGGTCGTAATGGGAGAAAAAGCCCTCTGCGCTGTTTGCGCCGAGGAAATATTGCACATCCATCTATGTACCGCCTCCTTTTTTATAGTATATGCGAAGCCGGGGCGAAGGTGCTGAGGCGATGCGGCAAAGACGGTGTGCACCGATGGAACGGAGTTGGCATATAGTAGCATTGGAAGTGGTTTTCCGTCAAAAATCTGCGAAGGAGCTGAAAGAATGGCAGCATTATCGTGTACGATGGACCGCCTGGCCGTGGGACAGCGGGGACGTGTCTGTGATCTCGGGCCGGAGAGCGCGATGCGGACCAGACTGCAGGATCTGGGACTGGTGGAGGGAACCCGGGTGCAGTGCGTGCTGAAAAGCCCGGCGGGAAGCCCGGCAGCCTATGAGATCCGCGGCGCTGTAATCGCGCTGCGGCAGTGTGACGCAGCGGCGGTTCTGGTCGCGCCGGAGACGCTGTGAAGCAGACAGCGGGGCTGCGGAATGGATCGGAAGTGATAGAAGAGCCGGTGATTGCGCTGGCGGGGAATCCCAATGTGGGAAAGAGTACCGTATTTAACTGTCTGACCGGCCTGCATCAGCACACGGGCAACTGGCCGGGGAAGACGGTGGAGCTGGCCTGGGGCCGCGTGCGCTGCGGTGATCGGGAATATCGGATGGTGGATCTCCCGGGGACCTATTCTCTGCGCTGCCATTCCAGAGAGGAAGAGGTGGCCGCGGACTTTTTGCTGGAGGAGGCGCCGGTCTGTGTTGTGGTGGTCTGCGACGCCACTTGTCTGGAGCGAAACCTGAATCTGACGCTGCAAATTCTCGAGCATACAGGGAATGTGGTGCTCTGCGTCAATCTGTTGGATGAGGCGGAACGAAAGGGCGTTCGGGTGGACCTGGAAATGCTGCATGCGCGGTTGGGCATTCCCGTGGTGGGCAGCGCAGCGGGCTGCGGCGCCGGAATGGAGGAACTGAAGGAGACAATTTGTAAGGTCGTGGACGGGGAATTGTCCATGCCGCCGCCGAGAGAGCCGGCGTGCCCGCGCCAGCTTGTGCTGCTGGCGGAGGAGCTGGCTGTGCAGACCGTCACATGGGAAGAAAAAAAGCGGCGAAATGCGGGCGAAGTCCTGGACCGCCTGCTGATGCGGCCCCTCACGGGGATCCCGATTTTGCTGGCGCTGCTGCTGGGCGTTTTCTGGCTCACGATTTCCGGGGCGAACTATCCCTCGCAGCTTTTGCAGCAGGGATTTGACCGGCTGGGCATTGTGCTACGCGAATGGGCAGCCGGGTGGCCCCCGTTTCTTGCTGGACTGCTGCTGGAGGGCGTCTACGAAACTGTAACGCGGGTCATTGCCGTGATGCTGCCGCCCATGGCGATCTTTTTCCCGATTTTCACACTGCTGGAGGACTGGGGGCTGCTGCCCCGGATCGCCTTTCTGCTGGACCACCGGTTTGCCGCCTGCGGCGCCTGTGGAAAGCAATGCCTTACAATGTGTATGGGAATCGGCTGTAATGCGGCGGGAGTCACGGGATGCCGGATTATCGATTCGCCGCGGGAGCGCCTGATCGCCATTTTGACAAATGCCTTTGTCCCCTGCAACGGGCGGTTCCCGGCCATGATCGCCATTATCACAATTTTTTTCGCCGGAGACAGTCCGCTGCTGGCGGCGCTGCTGCTGACAGGCGTGGTGCTGCTCGGCGTTGGGATGACGTTTCTCAGCTCGAAGCTGCTGCATAAGACGGTGCTGCGCGGCGAGCCGTCGTCCTTTGCGCTGGAGCTGCCGCCCTACCGGAAGCCCAACGTGCTGCGGATTTTGCTGCGGTCGCTGCTGGACAGGACCGTGTTTGTTCTGGGGCGCGCCGTGGCGGTTGCGGCGCCTGCCGGAGTGGTGATCTGGCTGCTGGCCAACTGTGCCGATGGGCAGATTTTGCGGGCCTGCGCCGGTTTTTTGGATCCGCTGGGGCTGCTGCTGGGAATGAACGGCATGATCCTCATGAGTTTTCTTCTGGCATTGCCTGCCAATGAACTGGTGCTCCCGGTATTGTTGATGCAGATGACCGGCAGCGGTGCTCTCGCCACCGTAGAGGAGACCGGGGCATTGGGCGCGCTGCTTCGGGCAGGCGGCTGGACCTGGAAGACCGGCCTCTGCACGCTGCTCTTTTTCCTGCTCCATTGGCCCTGCAGTACGACGCTGCTGACGGTGCGGAGAGAGACCGGGAAGACGCGCTGGATGCTGCTTGCATGTTTGCTGCCCACGGCGGCAGGCGTTGCAGTTTGCTTCCTGGTCAATCTGGTTCTTCGCCTTGTCTGTTGATTACATATGCATAGTATGCACCTACCGGAAGCCATCTCCCGCCGGGGAGGGGCTTCCGGTATCTCTGTGTCAAAACAGGGCGCCGGCGTCCGCCTGATGCGCAACACGCTGCAGAATATGCAGGATTCCGCGGCATAAACCGGCTGGTTGTACGAAATGCACAGAGACGGTTGAAAAAAATCCACGATCTTATGCGATTCTCCTCTTGACGATGAATAATATTCTGGTTATAATGCATACATATTCAAAGAAAAATGCGAAGAGCAAGAGTAAGGAGAAGAGACTATGAAAAAGGTCATTGCATTACTGCTGGCTGTGCTGATGCTGCTGAGCGTCTTTACCGCGTGCAGCAAGAAGGAAGAGGAGATCCCTGCCGCAGAGCAGGAAGCCACTACAGAGGAAACGGCAAAGAAGACGTTTGAGGGAGAGCTTCCGTTTAAGACGGCTACCGACGGCGTTTTGACGGTCGGCACCTCGCCGGACTTCGCGCCCTATGAGTTTTACATTGTTGAGGACGACGGCACCATGCAGATGGTTGGCTTCGACGTGGCGCTGGCCCAGGCCATCGCAGACTACTATGGCCTGGAGCTGAAGATGCAGGCGTTGTCCTTCGACGCGCTGCTGCTGGAGCTGCAGACCGGCACCATCGATTTGGCGATCGCCGGTTTTTCGCCCGATCCGGACCGGCTGGAGACCACCGATTTCTCTGACATCTACTATTTCGGCGGTCAGTCCTTTGTCATTCGGGCGGAGGATGCCGACAAGTATACGAGCTTTGAAGACTTTGACGGCCTGACCGTCGAGGCCCAGACCGGCTCCATCCAGTACACGCTGGCCGAGGAGAACACGCCCAACGCGAAGATCACCGGCATTAAAGCGGTGACGACGATCATCGCGGATTTGAAGGAAGGCAAGTGCGAGGGCGCTTTCATCGAGACGGCTGTCGCTGAGAACTATATCAAGAACTATCCGGAGCTGCAGATTGCATGGGAGGTCCCCTATGACGCCGAAGGCTCCTGTGTGGCCATCCAGAAGGGCAATCAGGAGATGATGGACGCGGTCAACGTGGTCATCGCGCAGGTCCTGGAAGACGGTTCGATGGACGCTTTCATTGCGGAGGCCAATGAGCTGGCCCTGTCCGACAAGGCGCAGGAAATCTCTGCTGAGTAAAAAGAACAAAGCGGCCCCGAAACCGCGCGACCAGTGGTTTCGGGGCTTCCCCTGTATGATGGAATGACTTTGGAAAGGAATCATCGGAATGAGTGGGTTAATCAAAAATCTTGGAAAGATGTGGGGTTACCGGGTGGCCTTTGGCCAGGGCGTCCTCTATACCATCATGCTCAGCGCGTTTACCGTCCTGTTCGGCTTTATCCTGGCGCTGTTCCTGGCGCTGCTGAGACGCAGCAAGGTCGGCGTCCTGCGCGGCATTGCAACGGCCTATGTGGAATTTATCCGCGGTACGCCCATGCTGGTGCAGCTATTTATCGTGTTCTATGGCATCTTTTCCAGAAATGCATTGGGCCAGTTCCTGCCCAGCACGACGATCCTGGGCTATATTGATCTCTCGCGGTTTATCCCCGGCATCATTGCCCTTTCTTTGAACTCCGGCGCATATCTTTCGGAGACCATCCGCGCCGGCATCGCCTCGATTGACTATGGACAGACGGAGGCGGCCCGCAGTCTTGGCATGACCCAGAGTCAGACAATGAAAATGATTGTCCTGCCGCAGGCCATCAAGAATATCCTGCCGGCGATTGCCAACGAATTTGTGACGATTATCAAGGAGTCCTCGGTCTGCGCCTACATCGGCATGTATGAGATCATGTATGCAACGCAGATCATCCAGGGCGCGACGTTTATTATCATCGAGCCGTTGATTATCGCCAGCATCCTGTATTTCTGCCTGACCTTCCCCACATCCAAGGTCATCGGATATTTCGAAAGGAGAATGAGCCGTGGCGACAAACGATAAGCTGATCGAGGTCAAGAACCTCAAGAAATATTACCACAAGGGAAAAATCAAGGCGCTGGACGGCGTCACGGTCGACATCAACCGGGGCGACGTCATGGTGGTAATCGGGCCGTCAGGCTCCGGAAAATCCACGTTCCTCCGCAGCCTCAATCTGCTGGAGGTTCCGACAGAGGGCTCGATCATCTTTGAGGGCGTGGATATCACCCAGAAGAAGGTCAAAAATGCGGAGGGAAAGCTGGTCAAGCTGGATATCGACAAGCATCGCCAGAGCATGGGCATGGTGTTCCAGCACTTCAATCTGTTCCCCCACAAGACGGTGCTGGAGAATCTCACGCTGGCGCCGGTCCAGGTGAAAAAGATTCCCCAGGAGGAGGCGGAGGCCAAGGCGATGCAGCTTCTGGAGCGGGTCGGTCTGGCAGACCGCGCAGGCACCTATCCCATTCAGCTCTCCGGCGGCCAGAAGCAGCGTGTCGCCATTGTGCGTGCGCTGTGCATGGAACCGGATGTGATGCTCTTCGACGAGCCCACCTCAGCTTTGGACCCGGAGATGGTCGGCGAGGTGCTGGACGTCATGAAGGAGCTGGCCCACGAGGGCATGACCATGGTGGTCGTCACCCATGAGATGGGCTTTGCCCGTGAGGTTGGCAACCGGGTGCTGTTTATGGCCGACGGCAAGCTGCTGGAGGAGGGGACCCCGGAGCAAATCTTTGGAAATCCCCGTCATCCGCGGCTGCAGGACTTCCTTGCAAAGGTCTTGTAAGCGATGCGGCAGAGAATGCAATGGATTGATCGGTACATCGAGGCGCGGCAGGCGGACTTTATTGCACTGAGCGATCGGATCTGGGAACTGGCGGAGCTGTCCATGCAGGAGTATCAGTCGGCTGCCTGCTATCTGGAAGCGCTGGAACGGGAGGGCTTTCGGGTGAAAAACCATCTGGCGGGCCTGCCGACGGCCTTCTCCGGCAGCTATGGCAGCGGCCGGCCGGTGATCGGAATCCTTGGAGAGTTCGATGCGCTCTCGTCTCTTTCCCAAGAGGCGGGGAAGACCTGCTGTCAGCCCCGGATTGCGGACGGCTGCGGCCACGGCTGCGGGCACAATCTGCTCGGTGCGGCTTCTTTGGCCGCCGCTGTGGCGGTCAAGCACCTGCTGGAGCAGGGAAAGCTGGCCGGGACTGTGGTTTTCTACGGCTGCCCTGGAGAGGAGGGCTGCTCCGGCAAGGCGTGTATGGCGCGGAGCGGCCTGTTTCGGGATCTGGACGCGGCGATCTGCTGGCACCCGGGGGATACGAATGAGGTGACCACCGGCTCCAACGCGGGGAGTCG